>Ga0209048_10001118_pt1 | contig 28014 bp, 26 predicted proteins | sample FrelakmetCRP12CR_FD_187146 | JGI IMG/M metagenome (GOLD analysis project Ga0209048, IMG submission 187146) | Freshwater lake sediment microbial communities from the University of Notre Dame, USA, for methane emissions studies - CRP12 CR (SPAdes)... | ecosystem: Environmental > Aquatic >... | reverse complement strand
TGGGCCAGCGCGTCACGAGCCGCGACCAACTCGGCCTCGCGCTGAGTGGCGGCCTGTTGCCAGGCGTCCAGCTCGTCGGCGTGCGCGGCACGCAGCTGCTGCAGGTCCGCTTCGAGGGTGCTGCATTCGGTGTGGTGCGCCGCTTCGATCTGCGCGTGGGCGGCGATGAGCTTCTCAAGTTCTCCCAGGCGCTGGAGTGTCGCGTCGCGCTCCTGTTGCCCCTGCAGGAGCGCCTCGCGATGAGCTGCGCTCTCAGCTTCGAGCTCGCCGAGCCGCCACTCTGTGGCGTCCAGCGCCGTGCTCAATTCGGTATTTGCCACGCGCAGCTGCTCGGCAACTGCCTGGCTGGCGGCGAGCTCTGCTTGCGCTTCTTTGGCGCGCGTCTGTGCGTCGGCTTCCAAGCGGACCCGCACCGCACGTGCGGCTTCGAGTTGGCCGAGGGCTTCGTTCAAGCGGCGCTCGGCCTGCTGCAGCTTTGCGCGTGCCTCTGCTTCCATCGCGTGCGAGCGGGCGAGCTGTCGATTGTGTTCGCGTTGCCAGTCGTCGAGGGCGGACTGCAGACATTCCAGGTCTTCGGCCGCCACGTTCCCGGTTCTTTCCGGCTGGTTCGCGGCAATGGGACGCCGTATCGAAGTGGAGTGGTCGCGATCGTCGGTCATGGTGCGACGCAGCGTACGGTCTGCACAAGGGGAGGGGGCTCGCTCGTCGGCTGGCTCAGGCGTTGGATCTCTCCCAGGAGTTGGTCCTTCGTGAACGGCTTTGTCAAATAGCCTTGTGCCCCCATTTCGAAGGCCCGCTGGCGGTATTTCTCGCCGGAGCGGGAGCTACAAACGACCACTGGTAGATGCTGACTCAGTGCGTGGCGGCGAATGGCAGCGATCAACTCGTAGCCATGCATGCGGGGCATCTCGAGGTCAGTGACTACGATGCCAAAGCGGCCGGTCGCGAGCTTGTCGACCGCGTCCAGTCCATCGATTGCCGTATCAACCTCCAGGCCGCTGGTCTCCAGAAAGTGAGTCGCTACTTTGCGGACACTGATGGAGTCATCGACGAACAGGATCGCGTGCCCCTGGTTTGGCGATACACTGCGGGTGTCGCTTGACGTCGGGCCTTCGTGCTGCTCATCGAGTGCCACCAGTTCGATGAGCTTGCCGGCGTGGAGGACCAGGATCACGGCTCCTGTTCCCGACACTACTGCTCCGGCGAGCAGTGGATGGGCGTCGAGCATTGGACCGAGCGGGCGGACGAGGGCCTCGTGTTGCGCCTGGACGTGATCGACCACCACCGCTACGGCGCGGCCGCCCGCCCGCAACGCGACTGCTACTGCACGATCCAGAGGCGCTGGTTCGCCCACCAGGGGTGCAAGGACCAGCGCCGGTAGTACCTCTCCACGCACCGTGACGGTTCGCGGTTTACAGCGGAGAAGATCCGACGCATCGACCGGCACGACCTGGTCGACAAGCCCAACTGGCAACGCAAAGAGCTGCGTTCCCGTCTGGACCAGCAGGACCTCGTCGATCGATGATGTAATCGGCAAGGTGATCTGCACCGTCGTGCCCTGACCGTCGCGCGAGTCGATGGCGACGCTGCCGTTCAAGGCAGCAATGTCAGCGGCGACCACATCCATGCCCACACCGCGCCCCGCGAGACCGGTCACTGCCTGATGCGTACTGAAGCCGGATCGGAAGATCAGCGGGAGGAGCTGTTCGCGCCGCCACGTCTCTCCGGGAGGAACAAGGCCGAGAGTGCGGCCACGCGCCGCAATGGCATCGAAGTCGATACCTGCACCATCGTCCGCGAGGGAGAGACTCAGCGTCCTCTCTCGCAGTGTTGCGACGATGCGGACCGTGCCGGTCGCAGGTTTACTGCGCGCTTGCCGCGTTGCTGGCAACTCGATCCCGTGCGAGACTGCATTACGCACCAGATGCAACAAGGGGGCGTGCAGACGGTCGACGAGCGACTTGTCGAGCTCGAGTGCGCCGCCGTCGAGCTGCAGCTCGACGTGCTTGCCTTCCTGCCGTGCGGCGTCACGTACCGCACGGAGGAGGCGGCGGAAGACATGGTCGAGTGGAACGGAGCGCAGTTGGGTGATGCCATGGCGCAGCGCGGATGTGACCTGCGATAACTGCGCGGTTTCGTCGCCCAGCGCATCGATTGCGCTCGCGAGCTGGTCAGTAATGTCGCGCGAGTGGGCAGCGTGCTCGACGACGCTGCGCGCCAGCAGGCTGACTTCGTCGTAACCGTCGAGTTGGATGTCGCCGGCTCTTCCGGTGGTTGAGACTGCGGCGGTCGGTCCGCCTGCGCCGGCGCCTGTTCCCGAGCCATCGGCGACACGGAACTCGTAGCGTTCCCGGAACGTTTCGATGGCCTCAGTGAGGCGCGCACGATCAGCACCGAGTTGGTCCCGCAACTGCGACAAGGTCGCTACTCTCCGATCGATCCGATTGCGCGCGCCGAGGAGCTGACCGATGTGTTCGAGTAAGGCGTCGAGGTGGTTGCCATCGATCTGCAGACTAGTTGCGTCGGCACCTGCCGTGCGCAACGTGGCAGGTGACAGCGCTTCGGCCTCGACCGGCGGGGCCGGTGCAGCAGTGGCAGTCGAAGGCGGCGCCATGAGCGCGACGACCTCCGCTTCGACGTCACCTAGCACCACGTGCGGCCGATCAGTCACGCCCCGTGCTGCGTTGATCAGGCCGGCGACGGAGTCGGTCAAGCGCAGGAGGAAGTCTACCAATCGCGGAGTGTCGACACGGACTCGATCTTCGACGGCGGCGTCGAGGAGTGACTCGCCATGGTGTAGGTGTTGTGCGACCTCGTCCAGACCGACTGCTGCGGCGGCTCCTTTGAGCGTATGGAAATGGCGGAACAGTTCCCGGAGGACTGACGCGTCATGCGGGTCTCGTTCGAGAGCGAGCAGCAAGCCTTGTGACTTGTCGAGCGCCTCCTCGGCATCGATACCGAAGGCTTCGAGTAACTCGGCGGGCTCGTCGGTCGTTGCTGCCGCACCGGCATCACGCACATCGGTGTGTGGGACTGCGAGCGGGTGGAGCAGCTGCGGTGCTCGGTGGCCTGCGGCGGAGCAGAGGTCGTCGAGTGCGGCTTGGACCGTGGCGTAGAACTCCGCGGCGAGCGGACGCTGCCCGGACTGCTCCGCCTGGTTGCCGAATTCGTCCTGCAAACACTTGGCGATCACTGAAAGGTCGCTCCGTCCCACGACGGCTGCGGAACCCTTTATGGTGTGGAAGATCCGCGACAGCTTCGCGCATGCAACGGCTTGCGTGTCGGGGGATGCCAGCAGTGCCGCCAAGGCGGGAACGTGGTTGAGATGTTCCTCCAGCTCCGTCGCGAACACCACGGCCAGCTCGTCGGCCCAGCCAGCTTCGTCGGCTTCCGTTGGTATCGCGTCCGCTACAGTCGCGGCCGCGCATTGCAAGTGGTCGGGAGCTGTAGAGGTGCGAGTCATGCGTCTGTGCTCACCCCTAGCCGGAGGCCAACGCTGCGCTCGTCTTCGACGGCTTCGCGCGGCGGGAACTCGATGAGGTCCGCTCCGGCGGAAGATGCTCCGGAAGCGCCGTTGCTGGGGTGGACGCGAAACGTGTGTGCCCAACTGTTCAAGGCGGACAGCATGCTCAAGAGCGCGGCGCTGTTGTGTACGGATTGCTCCGACAACACATGGACGCGGCGGACGAACGCAGCGATAGCGAGCATGATCTCATCCATCTTCTCGGCGGCCTGTGTACGCCCTCCGCTTCCCGCGGCGATCGCGGCCAGCCGTCCTGCATCCTGCTCGAAGGCGGTCCGGCAGCGCACCAGTGCGTGACTGGCATCGGTGACGAGAGCCGTGTGACGCTCGATCTCCTCTGAATGCTGCTCGATACAATCGACGGCATCGGCGGCTTCACTGTGCAGTGTGGCCACCAAGTCCGCCATGTCCTTCGCTGCGGCCTCGGTGCGTGCGGCCAGTTTGCGGACGTCATTGGCCACGGTCTTGAATCCGAGGCCGTGCTCGCCAGCGCGCGCGGCTTCGATCGTCGCGTTCAGTGCAAGCATATTTGCCTGTGCAGTAATGTCCTGGATTGTGCCGGTGATGGTGGAGATCTCCATCGAGCGCTCACCCAGCCGTTTCATTTTCATGGTCAGCGTCCGCGTATGCTGCTGCAATTCCTCGATGCCGGCGACAACGTGGGCTACGGATTCGGCGCTCTGCCGGGCCGACGCTGCGGTCGACTGCTCGGCATGGCTAGCGACCGATGTGTCGGCCGCAAGTGCATCGAGATGTGACCGTATCTCGCGCAGCAGGAGGGTGGCGTCGTTGAGCGCAGTTGTGTGCCGCTCAGCATCTTTGGAGAGTTGGTGCGCCGCGGTTTGGATCTGTGTCGCTGAGTCGATCGCAGAGGTGGACGTGCTCTGCACGTGGCCGACCAGGGCGCTCGTGCTACGCCACAGATGATTCAGCGTGTGTGGCAAATCGCCAAGGACGCTGCCGTTGGCTGTGAGCTGCTGTGAGAGATCGCCCCTCAATGCGGCGGCCGCGGCAGCCACGACGGGACGCAGATCGGCTTCGAGCCGCCGCTGGTAGTCGTCTGTGCGCACAGCGGAATCGCCCGCCTCGGTGCCCACGGATCCCCGTCGCCAACCGTCAACCGCTGCGACGAAACCGATGAGCATCGCAAGGATGCCAGCAAACGAAAGACCGGCAATCCATGCGGTGCGGGTAAGTAGTTGGCGGAGTGGGTACAGTGCCTCAGCGCTGCCGATCTCGGCGATCAGCGTCCAGTTCAGTCCATCGAGGTGAGGGAGCCACCCGGCGCTACCGAGGACCGGTACGCCCCGGTAGCTGATGTACTCGCCTTCGTGCTCAGCCTCACGGCTGGTGACCGACGTCGCCTGCGATTCGACGCGTTGCCGGAGCACCGTTGTTCCATCGCGCGCCACGGTCGTCGCAACGGGGCCGAAGCGCGACGCGCTGCGCATCCGCGAGTCGCGATCGCCGCGGCCGATGAGGTAGATCTCACCGCTGGCCCCAAGGCCAATCTGTGACCACTGGCCGTCGGCGGAGAGAAGGTGGGTGAGGGTTTCGCTCGAAAGCTGGACGACCAACGCGCCCACCACGCGTCCATTGTCGAGGATCGGCACGCCGGCGAAAGCCGCGGGCGCGCCGTGGGCGGGAAGGTAGGGGGCGAAGTCGGTGATGCGGTATCGTGGCGCGTTGGCCGACTGGCGCAACTCGCGGAAGAGGCCGCCGACTGGGCTCGCGGCATACGGGCCGTCGATGAGACTGGTTTGGAAATCGGGTCGCTTGCGAGCGGAATATACGACCCGACCGGAGCTGGAATCGACCAGATACACATCTTCGAACCCGAAACGGTCCATCATGTTGCGAAAGACCGGATCCCACATCGCATGAGACCGACCATAGGAACTGGCGTCTCCCCCTTCAGGTATTGCTGCCTGCGCCTGCGGATCGACGCCGCGCGCCAAATACTCAGCTTGCAGCCATACCGCCGACCGCTGCGGCAACAGCAGAGACCGCAGGTCGAGCGACTTCTCGTTCAGTTCGTCTCGAAAATAGCCCTCCAGGAACTTCTTGAGACGTTCCATCTGAGGCCGCAATCGTGCGGGCTCGGTGCGCGGGTCGTTCTCCAGTTCTGTGGTGGCGTCGCCGAGCTGCTTCAGGGCCAAGAGCGTGCTTGGATCGTGTGCCACACCGACGACATGCGACTCGAGCCTACTGAAGTGGCGCTCGATCTCACGCGCCGCGTTGACACGCAGCGCATGCAGTTGCTGCATCGTTTGCTGCCGCAGAACCCCGGCGGCGGCGTGATAGCTTGCCACGGCCGCCAAGGCGAGTCCGACCGCCAGTATCGGCACGAGCGCCAGCACTAGCTGCCAGTGGCGTTGGCGCGGGACCGGTTGGAAGCGGCGCGTGTGGCGCTTGGTGCGGGCGGCCATGACGTCAGCTGCTGCTGAGCCGGCTGGCGCCGTCCGTCTGCGGTGTGCGGCTGATCGTCCCAGGTACAGTATTGTGAAGGTGTGCCGTTACCGTCCGCAGCACGTGGGTGACCAACGCGTCGACATTCAATACTGCAGCCCGAGGCATCGTTCCCGCGTACCACCCCCGATAGAGATCGTGCGTGGCGGAACTGAGGGACGCAGGAGCAATCGTATGCACGGGCCGGACGCGGTCGACCACGACGCCGATCTTGGTGGCATGGGAGGAGAGCACGACGATCGGGCTGGCGGGTGTGTACGGCCGCGTTGCCATCCCGAGGAGCGTACCTAGCTGCACGACCGGGAGCACGTCACCGTGCAGCTCAACGACTCCGACGAGTGCGGGTGGTGCCTGGGGGATTGGAGTGGCGAGCTTCCCGTTCAACACCTCTTGCACGGCGTTCAGGCCGACGGCGAAAACTTGCCCGTTGCATTCGAAGATGCAGTGCTCTTCCCCTGCGGGTACGCCACGGCCATCGTTGTTGATACCGCGGACGAGTGGCTCCGTACCCGCTTTGGGCTGTGTCGGGGTGTAGCTCATCTTACATTCCGTGGGCGTGAGGTCCCTCTGGCACGGGTCAGACCGCCATCCGCAGATCTGGGGCGTCGGCCACATGATCTTGGTCCGGCCCGGTCTGGCGGTTCAGCACGCCTTCGACTTCGAAAGCGGAGTTGAGCAACAGCGTGAAGCCGCGTTCGGCGAGCATCGCTGCGCGGGTCTCGGTGTCCGCGGCATTAAAAAGGGCAAACTGTGCTGCACCCATGATGCCGATCGTACGAATGGTCTGCGCCTCAGGCATCTGCTCGATGAGACGGAGCTGGTCCCACAGCGCGCCGGTCCATGTGATCTCGGCGACCAGCAGTGAGGGTCCGTAGAGCCGCACCAGCATGGGTAACTGACGAAAATTTTCCGCGATGACCACGACCGACCACTCGGGGTGCGCCGCGAGTACCGATTGCAGCTGCTCGTAAACCGAGCTGTGCCGCGGGCACGCGATGAGTATGCGATCGGTCGGCGGGGCAGTCTCGTGGTTTGCCGTGCCTGCGGCCGCGGCCCGGAAGAGCACACGACACGAACGACGGAAGACATCGAGCAAGGCTTCATCGAACGAACGAATCGACCCATCGCTGTAGAGACGATGGCGCGCCGCCGAGCGCGCGTGCTGCAACCCTTCGTCGAGTTGGTGGCTCAGCTGCTCAATGAGGTCCGTGTAGGTCTTTGCCTGATCGGCTGCGGCCCCGGTCGGCGTGTCGACCTCTTCGACGTACACACCCTCGAGGCCGGAACGCAGGGTCTCGAACATCCAATCGACGCGCTCACGTCGTGTCGTGGCGGTCGCCTCATCATCGAGCTGCGATTCGATGCTCTCCTGCCCTTCCACGTCGTCGAAGTCATCCGGCACGGCGTGGGTTCCGTTGCCGCTCACAGCCACCTCGATCCCGTGGGCGGGTGCTTCGCCGCTCTCCTCCGCGATGGTTTCAGCGACCTGCCATGACGGCGGTTCTGATGCGTTCGCTGTAGGAACCACTTGTGGCGGCAGCCCGATGGGGGCGGGCGCGGACTCCTCCGGGAAGCTGAGTTTGACCAACTCACCGGCCACCGCGCGCGCCAACACCGCAGCGACGACGCCAATTAGCATGGGAGGCTTGAAGGGCTTGGCGATGTAACTGACGACGTTGCTGACATCACGGTACGCTTGCTCGATCTCCGCCCCCTTCGCGGAGATCAGCACGACGGGTATGTGTGCCGTTTCGGGATCCGCAGCGAGTTGCCGGCACACCTCCGTGCCCCGTAAATCAGGCAGGATGAAGTCGAGCAGGATGAGCGCCGGCTGGAACGCCTTTGCCTTGGCGAGTGCTTCGGTCCCGTCTGCCGCCAGTTCCAGCTCATATCCTGCCGGCTTCAATACAATCTCGAGGGCTTTGCGAATCGTCAGGCTGTCGTCAACGCCGAGAATCCGGGGGCGAGCGTCCATGCGTGTCTCCTTCTTCTGCCCCCTGTATCAGCGGGCGTGGCGGCTGCGGCGCGCTTCGGCCATCTGTTCGATGGTTTCGACGAGCAGCCAGGGTGCCGCGTCTAGGATGCGTGGCGGATAAACGGGAACGTCTGACGCAATGAAACGGTACGCGCCGTTGTGCAGCGCGAGGATCTGCCTGACAGCCGCGCGTCCAAACGCACCGGCGATCCGCGCGTCAGCGATACGGCCGGCTGCAAAGGAGAGCGCAGCAGTGTCACCGCTGGGCAACGTCAGTTCCACCTCGCCGGTCTGTCGCGCCACACTGAGGGCGAGGAGGTCGCGCAGCAAGGTGTCGGCGGCGAGTTCTCCACCCACAGCGCCGCTGTCATGTGCGTGCTGGTCGCCGTCTTGGGCAGCCTTCAACACCATGCGTGCCGCCGTAGCCGCGCGCGTGCGGCCGTTGCGCCGTGCCAAACGAGCGTAGACTTTCAGGTCGGAGAACACTGTTTCCGCCTTCAACTTCAGCGTCAGTGCAGCGATCTCTTCCTCGCGTTCGCAGAACGCCCGCGCCTCCTGCACGAAGGGATTGAGGCGCTGGCGTAGTGCGCTGCTCAAGATGCGGCTCGGCTCCAGGAGGGTGTGGACCTTGCCGTCGAGCTCGACGAGGTGTCCGACGCTGACGCCGCCGTCACGCTGCAGAGCGCTGGGAACGGGGGTCTTTGTCCGCAGGTCCAAGTCGCGTATGCCGACGCAGGCATCGGTCGCGAGGGCGAGCGGAAATGACCCCGCACGCAGGACGATAAACGCCGCACGGTCAGTCAGGCCAAGTATGTCGCTGAGCCCAAAGGCCTCCCGCAGGTCGACGACGAGCGCCGGTTCGCCGCGATGAATGAGGAAGCTGCAGCTGAGCGCGTCGGCATCCTTTAGTGTATGCAGCCGGGCCTCGTTGCGGGCGTAGACCGTATCGACCCGGTCGATATCGATGCATAGGGAGCCATCATCCACAGCAAAGACCAAGACGCGGGTGGATCGGCTAGATTCGGCGGTGCCGGTGGTTGCCATGAGTCCTCCAGTACCGGCGTAAAGTGCAGAAGGCATGCCACCAGCACGTCGGGGTGGCGCCGTCCTTGGCGTGACACCAATCTTCAGCGCCATGGTGCCCAGTTGACGCAGCGTCCCACATGCGTCACAAAATCTGGGCACAAAAGTGACAGGAGCCCGTTTCGGCGCCGACACCCTTTGCCCGCAAACGGCGGTCGCCAGCGGTGATTCCCTGTCGGTTTCGTGTTCGGAAGTGAACAGAATGCACCACTGGACCCGACCCATCAGGAGGGTGGAAGCCCGGCTACACCGCCGTCACAGGCAGCACACGGATTGCATTCTTGGCTGCCCTGGAGGACCCGGCATGCTACGCCTGGTACGCCTGTGCTGTATCGCGATGAGTACGGTCGTGTTCCTCGCGGCTGGGGGACGGGCCCAAGTCGACTGGGGTCCACTCTTGGGTGAGAAGGGGAGCCAGCCCAAGGTTGAGGAGGCACCACACCAGCCCGAGGTGCCCGCCCCGACTCCGGTGCCCCGACCAATCGTCCGTGACACGGGCCAGGCACGCGCCACGCCAATGCACAGGCGACGGCTGGCAACCCCACGCCCGCGCCGTCGGCTCCCGAGGCTCGACGCGGGAGACGAGCGCGAGTATCCAGCGGCCCCTAGTGGGCGGCAGCGTTGAGAATTGAGAATCGGCCTGCCCATCCCTGCGTAGGACTTGACGCCGCGCAGCACCGCCGTTTATGGTCGCGCCGATGCCACCCCGTGCGCGTGCGACGACCATTGGTGACGTCGGCGAGTTCGGCTTTCTCGCGAGGCTCTTGCCCCGGCTGCCCCGCGGTTCTGGAGTGATCGTCGGTCCGGGACAGGACTGTGCAGTGATCCGCTGCGCTGGCCGGCGCTGGCTATTCACCGTGGATGCGCTCGTGGAGGGCGTACACTTCGAACGCGGTTGGCTGTCGGCGCACCAACTCGGACGCAAAGGTTTTCTGATCAACGCCAGTGACGCGGCGGCCATGGGTGGCCGCCCGCGCTTCTGCGTCGTCAGTCTTGCGGTTCCAAGCGACTACCCCCTGCGTGACCTCACGGCGCTACAGGCAGGTATCGTGGAGTCGGCGGGGGAAGCGGGGGCGGTGGTCGTCGGTGGGAACCTGACGCGCGCCCAGCAACTGTCCGTCACGATTGCCTTGTTGGCCGACGCGCCGAAGCGCATCGTCACGCGACGCGGCGCATGCCGTGGGGATCGTATCTACGTGACCGGCACACTCGGCGACGCGGCGCTCGGGTGCCGCGCCCTGCACGACCGTGTCCGCCGCGGAACGACGTATGCCGTCCGGCGCTTCCGCGAACCTTCGCCGCGGCTGCGGGCTGGCCGCGTGCTGGTGGAGTCTGGCATCGTATCAGCGATGATTGACGTGAGCGACGGGCTGGTGCAGGACCTCGACCACATTTGCGAAGAGAGCGCTGTGGGTGCCGTGATTCGCACCGCTCGTCTTCCCCTCTCCGCGACTTACCGCTCTGTCCTCAGTGCGGACGACGCGCTTGCGCTGCATGGTGGCGAAGACTACGAGTTGCTATGCACGGTTCCGGAGCGCCAGGTGAAACGGCTTGAACGCGCGCAGGCGAGACTCGGATGTCCGATCACTTGCATCGGCGAGATAGTTGGTGGACGGCGCATCCGAGTAGAACGCCCCGATGGACGGGACGTGATCCTGACCGCACGAGGTTACGACCATTTCCGGCCGCGTTCATAAGAGAGGGATGACTCCCGAGCGGTTGCGAGAGTTGCTGGCGCGCGTCAGCAGCGGTGAGGTCACTGCCGACGACGCGCTGCAGCAGCTCAAGCGGCTGCCCTTCGAAGATCTCGGCTTTGCCAAGGTTGACCACCACCGCTCGTTGCGCACGGGTGTGCCGGAAGTGATTTTCGGTGAAGGCAAAAGCGCCGAGCAGATCATCGACATCACGCGCAGCCTCAACGAGGGAGCACACAACGTACTCGTCACGCGCCTCGATGCTGCGAAGGCCGAGCGGTTGCGCGCCGCGTTTGCGGAGATCACGTACTCGCCGCATGCACGCGTCGCCACGCTGATCCGAACGCCGCCCGCGGTGACCGGCCGTGGACCGATTGCCGTGGTGGCTGCCGGCACCTCCGACCTGCCGGTGGCCGAGGAGGCGTCGCTGACTGCGGAGCTGATGGGTAACCGCGTGGAACGCATTACCGACGTCGGCATTTCTGGCATCCATCGGTTGTTCGCCCATCACGACATGCTGGATCAGGCGGCGGTGCTGATCGTGGTGGCCGGGATGGAGGGGGCGCTACCGAGCGTCGTTGCCGGCTTGGTAGACAAGCCGGTGATCGCCGTGCCAACGAGCATCGGGTACGGTGCCAGCTTCGGCGGGCTCGCGGCGCTCCTGGCGATGTTGAACTCCTGCGCCGCCGGTGTGACCGTAGTGAACATCGACAACGGCTTCGGCGCAGGCGTCGCCGCCGGCTTGATCAATCGAGCGTGAGAGAGTGCCGCCGCTGCCGAGGTGTCCTGCTGCGACCTCTTGTTTCCCCTTTCGCAGCAGGTTGGAAGCCGCCTTCAGCGGAGCGCTACGATCACTCCCTCAGCCGGACCAAGGCGGAGGTCGGTTAGCGTGATCGATCCTCCGTTGCGGTCGCAATCGGTCGACAGCTCCATCTGCCCCGTTCCCAACTGCGGCAGTGCGACGCGCCTGGTTTCGCCCGCGAAATTCAGGGCGATAACCAGCCGCTGCGCCGCAGCCTCGCGCAGATAGACGAAGGTGTCGGCGGGTCCATCCAGCGGGCGGTAGCCGCCGCGGGTGAGGGCGGGGCTTCCCTTCCGGTACCAGATCAGCCGGCGGTAGAAGCTGAGGTGCGAACGGGGATCGTCCAACTGGCGGGCGACGTTCACGGTCTCGTAGTCCGGGCCGATCGGCAGCCAGGTGTCTGCGGCGCTCGTGAAGCCGGCTCCCGGGGCAGGGCTCCACTGCATCGGTGTGCGTTCGGGGTCGCGTCCCACCGCCGGGAAGCGCTTGCCGACCGGATCGCAGATGCAGTCTGGCGGAATGACCACGTCGCGCATGCCAATCTCTTCGCCGTAGTAGAGGAATGGCGTGCCGCGCAGTGTCAGCAACATCATTACGGCGACGCGAGCGCGCGCCTCGCCCCAAGTCGAATCGTCGAAGCGGGTCCGATAGCGCGGCGCGTCGTGACTGGAAAGCACGTAGGTTGGCTGGGCGTCAACGGGCAGAACCGACTCGGTCGTGTCGACCTGCGAGCGGAACGCCGCTGCATCCCACGGACTCCACATAAAGCTGAAATTGAACGCCAGCGGCAACTCGTCGTTGCCATTGCCATAGTAGGCCGCAACGCGCGCTGGATCGAAGAGGTAGACTTCGCCGACCATCGCGCGTTCACCGTAGGAATTCAGGATGCCGCGCCAGCTGCGGATGATGTTGTGCAGCTCAGGCTGATCCTCGTCGTGGACGTGGATCTGTCCGCCGTAGTGACGAATCGGGTGTTCCTGTTCCGGTGCGGGGCGCGGGTTGTCGCGTAGCCGGGCGTCCTTGATCATCTTGTGGATCACATCGACACGGAAGCCGTCGACGCCGCGGTCGAGCCAGTAGCGGATCACCTCTTCCATAGCTCGCACCACTTCGGCGTTGCGGTAGTTCAGGTCGGGTTGTTCGGCGAGAAAGGAGTGCAGGTAGTACTGTCCGGTCGTCGGATCGAGCGTCCATGCCGGCCCGCCGAAGGAGCTCACCCAATTATTGGGGTAGCCGCCGTCGCGACTTGCATCACGCCAGATGTACCAGTCACGCTTCGGATCTGTGCGCGCGCGGCGCGACGCTTGGAACCACGGGTGCAAATGCGACGTGTGGTTGGGGACCAAATCGAGGATGATGCGCAGGTTGCGTCGGTGCGCCTCGGCGATGAGCCGATCGAGGTCGGCGCACGAGCCGAACAGCGGATCGACGTCGCAGTACTCGCTGACATCGTAGCCGAAGTCGAACATCGGCGATGGATTGATCGGCGTCAGCCAGAGTGCGTCGACACCGAGCGATCGCGGCGTCCCGTCGTTCAGGTAGTCGAGGCGTTGGATGATGCCGGGGAGGTCGCCAACACCGTCACCGTTACTGTCCTGGAAGCTACGAACGTAGATTTCGTAAAAGACCGCTGTGCGCCACCATTCCATCATCGTGTTCGTGACTCGTGCTCGTACATTGATCCCGGAGTCATTTCATGACACTCACGAGCACGAACACGAGCACGTTTTCACTCCTCAATGACCACTGCGTTGGGCGAGCTGTTGCGGCCTGCTTCCCAATCAGCACGCGGCTGATAGGCTTGAACAGCCTGCAACTCTTCCAGCGGCCACACGACATCGCCGTGGTGGTGCTCGGCGGCGCAGCGCGGGTCTCCGCAGTGCACGCGGGTGAGGTGCGCGTGGCCGTCTTCCACCGTTGCCACGCGGCCATAGCGTGGATAGGGTGCATAACCGGGCAGCATGACGAGGGAGCCGATCTGAACGTCCATACCGCCTCCGATAACGTGACCGGCGGCGGGAATCAACAGCGGAGTCGTGTTCGTGCTCGTGTTCGTGTTCGGAGGAGCACCGAAGGAACGCGGAGCCTTCCGAGTATTGACGAGTACCAGCACGAACACGAGCACGAGCACGTGGGTCTTCCCCTGCGGGGCCGGTTGAGGGATACTCCTCCCCCATTGCAGCAGGAGGTGACCCATGAGCACACAGAACCGCTACGCGCGTCCCGCGGACGAGGCCGAGTGGAAGATCCCCGGCACTTTCGACACGGTCTTCGAGTGGGAGTACGAGAACGGCCGCGAGGCGCTGCTGAAGCTGTATGAAAAGGGTAAAAATCTGCAGTGGAATACCAGCACGCGCATCGACTGGTCACAAGACCTCGATCCCGAGAATCCGCAGGAGTTACCCGACGAGGGTATCGCCATCTTCGGTTCTGACGTGTGGAATCGCCTGACCAAGAAGGAGAAGGCGAACGTGCGGCGCCACGACCAGGCATGGACGTTGTCGCAGTTTCTGCATGGCGAGCAGGGCGCGTTGATCTGCACGGCGAAGATCGTGCAGCAGGTGCCGAGCGTCGATGCCAAGTATTACGCTGCAACCCAGGTGATGGACGAGGCGCGACACGTCGAGACGTATTCCCGCCTGCTGCATGAGAAGTTCGACTTGGCCTACCCGATCTCGCCACCATTGAAACGGCTGTTGAACGACGTCCTCAGCGATTCGCGTTGGGACATGACCTATCTCGGCATGCAGGTGTTGATCGAGGGCCTCGCGCTGGCGGCTTTCGCCGACATTCGCGACAACGCGCAAAACTCGCTGGCGGCAGCGGTCAATGCGTACGTCATGCAAGACGAGGCGCGGCATGTCGCCTTCGGACGCCTGGCACTGCGGGATTACTATCCCCAGCTCACGCAGGCCGAGCGCGACGAGCGCGAGGAATTTGCCGCGGAAGCCTGCTACTTGATGCGCGACCGCTTCCTCGCCGAAGAGGTATGGGAGACCCTCGGCCTCCCGCTCGAGAAGTGCGTGCAGTACGTGGAAGCATCGGAAGGCATGCGCGAGTTTCGCTCACGCCTGTTCAACCGCATCGTTCCCACCGTCAAGAACATCGGCCTGTGGGGTCCAAAGATCCGGCACGCCTACACCCAAATGGGCATCATCGGCTATGGCGACGTCGACACGGCGGCCATGGAAAAGGCTGACGAGCAGATCGCGGCGGATTTCGACGCCAAGCACACTGCGCGGTGAACGCGCAGCGCGCCAAGTCGCGCTCTTCTGGAGCCGGGCTGCGCTCAGCCGGTTGCGCTCACCGTGGCAACTTGTGCCTCGGCGCAACGGGCCGGCCGCGAGAGGTGACAACGGCAGCGACATGGCATAGAGAACCGCGGATGCGCGTCCGTGCCGATCACGCGTTGCGGCGCCAGCTCAGCGAGGGCGCGCCGTGGATCTTCTGGCGGGCGACGCCCGGGGCGGCTGCGAAGGCAGGCCTGCCCATGGGACGACGGAGGAGCGAACGATGGCCGCAAAATCGGAGGGAGCGTGTTCTTTGAGAGATGCCGCGACATTCCCGTTTCGATGCGATTCGCTACCGTGGCCGAAGTCACCAAGGAGTTGCCGGCATACTTGGCGCGGGCCAAGAAGAAGAAAGAAACGATCATCGTCACACAGAACGGCAAACCGTGCGCGCTGATTCAGCCGATCTCCGAACGGGATCTGGAGCGCCTAGGCTGGAAACGACTGGCAGACGAGCGGCTGCGGGCGGCGTGGGACCGAGAAGACGATGCGCTCTACGACTACTTGTGACCGCGGAGATGTCATCGTCGTCGACGTTCCCTATTCGAATCATTCCGGGGTGAAGCCGCGCCCCGCGCCGGTCGTCACGATCGGCGCGCAGCAAAAGGGCGACACTCATCGCTCATCCTTCATCGGCTCACGCCTGGGTCTTGCTCCTCGCCGCGGCGTCCCCTGATCCCGCCACCGGAGCCGACGGTTCAGTTGCAGGGGGAATGGGCGCGATCGCGCCTTGCCATCGCGCCTTCCTTGTTGTCGACGCCCCGTTGCCTGTACACTGGTACCTTGAGGTGACTCGATGGCCGACGATGTGCTTACCATTGCCCAGATCGAATCCCGCTTTCAAAGCGAGTGGGTGCTGCTCGAAGATCCCCAAACGGACGACGCCTTGAACGTGACGGGTGGCAAAGTTCGGTGGCACAGCAAGGACCGCGATGAGGTCTATCGCAAAGCAATCGAGGCGCGCTCACACCGCTTTGCCCTCCTCTACACAGGCCGGATGCCGAAGGACACCGCCATCGTCCTATGAGTGTTCCGTTCGACCCAACGGAGGGATTGGTCATTGTTCCGGCGGAACTGTGGGGGCCATCGGGAAGCGTCGTCCTCCGTGTCGCCGTCGACACGGGCGCCACGAGGACGGTACTCAACGTCGCGGTACTCGTAGCGATTGGTTACGATCCGGCCCTGTCGCCTGACCGAGTGCAGGTGACTACGGGAAGCGGAATCGAATTCGCTCCGCGTGTCTTTTTGGAGAAGATGGTAGCCCTTGCGCAACAGCGCACGGAGTTCACCGTCTTGGCCCACACGCTCCCGCCCAGCGCCGGCGTCGATGGCCTCCTCGGTCTGGACTTCATGCGCGGCCAGCGCCTCACGGTCGATTTGCGCAGCGGTCACGTGGCGCTCGATTGAGGTCAACCGCAACAGAAACATGAACCGCAACCCGTCCGACGAACGGAGAGGCCACGCCGCCCACTGCGGCCTCGGGCAGTTCAGGCCGCGGGAGGGAACGATGAAGGATGAAGGATGAGGGACGAGGGCGAACGCTTGACCATGAGAGCGGCGGAGGGATGAAGGATGAACGATCGGGGATGAATGGCGACGGACTCGGCGAAGCTCAGTGCCTTGCGACGGCGCAGAGGCAGAGCGTCATCAGCCGTCTCAATGCCCGCGTGCTGTGGTTCTTCCAACGTGGCCAGCGCATCATCGTGGTGCACGGTGTGCGCCACGAGGGTCAGAAGCTGCCACCAGAAGCCCTGCGCGTAGCGTTGGCGCGCAAAACCGACTGGGAACGGAGACAGGGTCGATGAAGAAGCCGACGAACTTTGATCGCTACCTCGATCGCCAGCTGCGCGACCCGGCGTTCGCTCGCCGCTATCGGCAAACGGAGGAGGAGTGGAACGTGGCGACTCGTACAAGCAGTCGCAGCGGCACGCGCGCTGGCCGAGTCCGGCCGTATCGCGCCGCCCCTGATCGACAGTCCGAAGTGCCCGCGCTGCTCGTTGGTGTCGATCTGTCTGCCCGACGAAACGGCGAAGCGAATCAACCACGTAGCCTGGCGGCGTACACGGGACTCTCCGCGACCAATTGGTCGCGGCCCCATTGAAGCCGGCCCCCGTTGTTGAAACCGAGGTGCCAAAACGATAGATGTTCGCTTTGAGATTGAGCACCCCTAGGGAGACGTGTAGCGATGGCAACGGTCATTACTTCTGAATGCATCAACTGTGGGGCGTGTGAGCCCGAGTGCCCGAATACCGCAATCTACCAGGGCGGGGTGGAGTGGGAGCTGAACGGTGTGACGCATCCTGCCATCTCTCAGGACATCTTCTATATCGTGCCCGAGAAGTGCACCGAGTGCGTTGGTTTCCACGACCACGAGGCCTGTGCGGCGGTGTGCCCGGTCGATTGTTGTGTGCCGGACCCCGCCATTCCGGAAACCGAAGATGTGTTGATGGCGCGCGCTCGCACGCTGCATCCGGGCGCGGTCCCCGCCGGGGCGGCCGCGGCCGGGTGGTTCGCCGGGTTGTTCGGCGACCCCGGGTAGTGGCACTGCGCACAGACCGGCGCGTTCGACGTGTCGGTGTTCGTGTGGGTGTACGGGGAGCCGCGCCACGGCTTGCGCGCGTGCGGCGAGGCGGCCCCGGCGCCGTGGCAGGCGGCGTTATTCAGGCACGACTGGTTCGCCCCGCCGCCGGAGAAGTTGCTCCCGTGGCAGATCTGGCAGGAGGCGAACCCGGAGCTTCCCGGCGCCTCCTTCGCGGAGACGCCGTGCGGCTGCGCCGCGGGAGGGGCTGCTACCCAGCCGGAAACCGGGTTGTGGTGGCACCCGGCCGGGTTGTCGAAGCAGGAGACCCCGGAGATCCCGCCCGAGAGGTCCGATCCGTGGCACTGCGTGCATCCGCTGCTCCCGTTGTTGGCGATGTAGTCCAGCGTGGCGGTGCTCGCGTGCGACCCGCCGGAGGGGACGACCAGCCACCCCGACACGGAACTGCCGGAGGGGAGGACGTGGTTCATGTTCGTACCGGACCCGCTGGGGGATTCGGCGGTCGAGCAGCCGGCGGCCGCACCCAGGGCGGCCAGAAGGATCAGGCAACCGATCGGATTCCGGAAGTTCCGGAGGGGTCGCATTTTCGTGGTCATGTCTCCTCCCGTCCTACTTGTGGCACTGCTTGCACCGGCTGTCGCTCTTGTTCCCGTGGCACCGGTAGCAGGACCCGGGGTCGAGGCGCCCGTCGATCCGGTGGGTGACCGTGTAGTCCCCGCGGTGCGGCGCTTTCCGGTCCGGTCGGTCGCCCATCTTCGTGCTCGGCTTGAGCTCCTCCTTCCCGGCGTGGCACGTCTGGCAGAACTCCGGCTTGTGGCAGGAAGAGCACAGGTTCTGCCCCTGGCGGGCATACGTGCCGTGGGAGTTGATGAAGACCCCGGAGTGCCGGAAATTCGCGTACGGCTTCATCGCCCCGGTGGACACGTCCTTGTGGCACTCGAGGCAGTCGACCCGCCCCTGCGGCAGATCCTCCGGGTGTTTCGGGGGAACCGACGGGGTCTGCGAAACGGAGGAGCAGCCGAACAGCAGGGCGAGCAGTGCCGCCCCGAGGATCTTCACGGCGTGAGAGCGGCGCATCATTTCTTCCCTCCCGTGCTCGTCGCGAAATCGTAGGTCACCCGGATCAACCCCGCCCAGTCTTCCTGGAAGTTGGGGCTTTGCGTGTAGGTCAGGTTGCCGGAGAGCTGCAGCGCCGCGAGGAGCTGGTACCCCGCCGTGGCAACCACCTGGTACTGGTTCTTCTTCCCGTTGATCTCCTGCTTGTACCGCTGGGTGAGGGCGTCCAGGGTCACCCGGAGCTTGGAGGGCGAGTAGGAGGCGAAGCCGCGATATTCCTGGTACTCGTTCTTCTCCTGATCGGCGGATACGAAGGCGGCGGAGAGCCCCGCGACGTCCTTCTTGTCGTTATATGTGTAGCGCACCCCGACCTCTCCGCGGTTGGCGTCCCCGGGGTCCGACTTGTCGTGCCGGATGTTCTTCCCCGCCACCTCCAAGGTCCAGCCGGGAACAAATGCCCAGTCCACGATGCCGAAGATCGTCTGGACCTTGTCGTTGTTGTCCACCGAAGGGGACACGAACGCCGGGTTCAGCGTCGACTGGAAAAGCCCCTTGTACGTGTACGACTCGTAGCCGGCGGAGATGTCGAAGGTCGAGCCGGGGACGATCCGGACCGCGTAACGTTGCGAGGCCATCTCGCTGACCGACCGGTTGTACGTCGCCTGCGCGGTCAATTCCACCGGCGGGGCGACGCGCAGCCACAGGTCGCCGCCGACCAGCTCCCGGTCCTTCCCCTCCTGGAACGACCCGTTCTCCTTCAGGTACGATGCCCCGATTTCCACGAACCCCGCGCGGACGAAGAATACACGGCCGCCGAAGAGGGAATCTCCCGCGCTTGTGTTGTTGAGGATGGAGTACTCCACGGGGATGCCGCCGTAGAGGGAAACCCCCAGCCCGATGGGGGTCGTCGCCTTGACGAACGCGCCGTCGATGATCTCCATCGCCGCCCCCTCGGTGAGGAAGAACCGGCCCAGCTTCGCCTGGGCGTTCCCCTCCGGGTGCAGATACTCGAGGTAAAGACTCCCGACCTCCCCGGACGTACTCCCCGAGCCGCTATCTTCCGCCAGGTCGACCCGCCCCCAGCCGTAGAAGTGGAAGGAGAGGGGCTTGCCCCCCAGGTTCGCCGCGTCCGCCGACAGGTACTCGTACAGCGGGGCGTACCGGTCCTTCTGACCTCCTGCCAGCTCCCGCTGGTATGACAAGCCGTAGGTCTTCGAGGAGAGGGTCAAGTCGGCCGCTGCGGCGCGGCCGGCGAGCAGGGCGGGAAGGAACAGGGAAACGGCAACGGCAAGACACGCTGGGGAGAGGCTCTTCCGGAGAATTCCCCCGATCGTCCGGTGTCCCATTCGTACCCCCAATACGGTATTTGAGTGAACGTATTCTCCTAAAAAATCCCGTTTGCATCAACAAAAATTATTGACGGTAACGGTAACAGAAAACATTCCCGGGACTTGCGCTTTGAGGCAACGAAAGATCGGACCATACCGATCACCTTGATTTTTGCGGCAAGTAATGTACCTTTTTATCGATAAGCGTTTTCCACTTTGCAATCAGCAAGATAGCCGTTTGGCCCTGTCGGAAGGTCTTTCGATATCGTAATATTGCAAATCCCGGATACAAAATTCTCCATCTCGAGATACCGTTTTGCCATCGTCCGGTCAAGGAACGAATCCTCGGGAACACGTCTGTGCGCCAGAGGGCACCGATGCGGGTGGACTCCTGCGACGCATCCTCAATTTCAGCGAACTTCCTGGGCGATCGGTGTACAATTGTGGAAACTCTCTTTTAACGAGGGCCCGGACGCTTCCTCGACGAAGAAGCAACCACCGCCGAACAAGGAGACCCCCGATGAAACCGTACCTGTCCGCCTGCACCCTCGCGGCACTCCTCCTCCTGCACCTGCCGAGCCCAGCCACGGCGTTCCAGAAGGAGGCCGGGGCCGCCGCCAAGGGGTGCGCGGAGTGCCACAAACTCACAAAGGAGGAGGCGGGGAAGATCCTCGGGACGTTCGTGGACAACGTCGTCGGCGTCGTCCAGGGGCCGTTCCCCGGGGTATGGGAGGTGGACGTCGCGCGAAGCGGAAAAACGTACCCGATCTACCTGGACTATTCCCTGAAGTACCTCTTCAACGGGCAGTTCATCCGACTCGGCGATATGGCGAACCTGACCGGGAAGCGATACGCCGACCTGAACCGCGTGGACGTCGCCTCCATTCCCGTGAAGGACGCCATCCGGGTCGGGAGTCCGTCGGCGAAGAAGACGGTGATCGTCCTGTCCGACCCGACGTGCCCGCACTGCGTGAGGCTGCACGAGGAGATCAAAAAGGCGGCGGCGAAGGATACGGACGTTGCGTTCCTCGTGATGCCGTACCCGCGTAACAGGAACGACAAGGCCACCTACGCGAGGTGCCTGTCCGTGGTCTGCTCGAAGTCGGAGAAGCTGCTCGACGACGCGTACGCCGGGAAAGAGGTTCCCGAGGCCGCCTGCAAGACCGACGCGGTGGACGAGACGATCCGGCTCGCCGAGCGGCTGAAGATCGAGGGGACGCCGACGATGATCCTCCCCGACGGACGCCTGGTCAGCGGTTCCATGGAGGCGGGAGCACTCCTTGCGCTCCTCAAGTAGGCCATCCCTCCGGCAACCGTTTACGTAACGCGGGAACCGCCTTGGGAGCGCTCCTCTCCTCCCTCCAGTCGTCCCTCCAGGCAGGCTCCCCCCTTGCGTACGCCGTGGCGTTCCTCGGGGGGCTCCTCGTCAGTTTCACCCCGTGCGTCTACCCGATCCTCCCGGTGACGGTGGGGTACATCGGAAGCCGCGGCGGGGGATCCCGCCGACGCGCCTTTCTCCTGTCCGCCGCCTACGCCGTCGGGATGGCCTTGATGTACGCGGCCCTCGGGATGGCGGCCGGGCTTTCCGGGAGCGTGTTCGGCGAGGCGACGTCCCACCCCCTCTCGTACCTGCTCCTCGGGAACGTCTGCATCCTTCTCGCCCTCTCCATGTTCGACGTCTTCCGCCTCCCCACCCCCGCGATCTTCGCCCGCGGTGGGGGGACGGGGAGCACGCCGGGTGGGACGGGAGGCGCCTTCGTCGTGGGCATGTTGTCGGGCCTCGTGGTCGGGCCGTGCACGGCGCCGGTGCTCGGGGGGCTGCTGCTGTACGTCGGGGCGAGCGGGCACCCCGTCTTCGGGGCGACCCTCCTGTTCACCTTCGCCCTGGGGATGGGGCTTCCCGTAGTGGCCCTCGGGACGTTCGCGGGACTGCTCACGAACATGCCGAAGGCGGGGGAGTGGACGGTGAAGGTCCAGCGGGCCTTCGGCGTCCTGCTCCTGCTGGCGGGCGAGTACCTGCTCCTCGAGGCGGGGAAGCGGCTGGTCTGACCCGAACCGCGCCCGTGGCGGAGATCATCGAACGGAGTGAGGAGAAGACGATGACATACCGGTACGCCATCGCCGCGCTGCTGGTCCTGTTGTGCGGGGCCGCTCTCGCGGGGCCGGAGCGTCCCCTTCCGGGAGCCGGCGTGGCCGCGGCGGCCCCCGGAGCGGAAAGCGACCGGCCCGCGGATTTCACCCTCCCCGACCTGGACGGGCAGCCGGTGACACTGAGCCGGTTCCTCGGGAAGACGCCGGTCCTGCTCGTCTTCTGGGCGACGTGGTGCCCGGAGTGCAAGGCGGCCATCCCGGAGATCAACGCGTTGACCACGGGACCGCTCGCGGAAAAGCTGCAGATCTTCGGAATCGACTTCCGGGAATCCCGGGAAAAGGTCGCGCAGGCGGTCACGTCGCGCGGGATCCGCTACCCGGTTCTTCTCGACGAGCGGGGACAGGCGGCCCGGGCGTACGGGATCGTCGGTGTCCCGACCTACGTCCTCATCGGCCGGAACGGGAAGGTGGTCTCCCGGGAGCACGTCCTCCCCGGCGACATCTCCCTCCACCTGTAACCCCCGGAAATCCGTTACTGCGTCTGCGGCGGCGGGTTCATCCCGGTCGGCGGCCGGATCGTCCCGGAATGGCGGTAGGGGCGGGCGCGCACAAATGCCACCCGCCCCGTACGAAACCTCCCTACTTCGACGCCGTCTTCTTCTCGAGGGCGTCGCCGATCAGCTTGATCCCCTTGCGCGACTCCTCGACCGACCTCGTCAACGACTCGCGGGCCAGGGCCGGGTTGTGGAAGCCGTCGGAATTCTCCGCCGTCCACCACTCCCAGAGGACGTGCGCCTTCTGGTGCTGCTCCTGCGCCTCCTTGATCACCTCGGGCGGGAGCCCCGCCTTCTTTCCCTCGACGATCTTGTCGATCAGGGCCGAGAGCCAGAACTCCGCCTTGCGCATCTTTCCCTTGGTGAAGTTCCGGATCGAGTCGATCTCGTAGTTCGCCTGCGCCTCCGTAAGGCCAGGGTGGCACTTCGACGTGAGGCACGTCTGCTTCAGGTAGTTCCGCGGGCTCGTCTGCCAGTGGGAGGTGTACACGTTCCCCTTCGCGTTGCGCACCTTCGGCATGTGGCAGGTGTTGCAGCTCGCCCCCGCCTTGTCGTGCGTCGACCCCCAGAACGTCTCCGCCTCCGGGTGCTGCGCCTTCCACAGAAGCCCGCCGGTCAGCCCGTGCTTGAAGTCGCGGAACCCGAGGTCGTTGTAATGATCGTAGATCTGAAGGACGTTCTTGAACGGGAAGTGGTTCGTTCTCTGATCCGACGCCTTGATCGAGTATTCGCCGGTCTTCGGGTCGAAGCCGGGGTTGCAGTTGTACTCCACGTGGCACTGGCCGCACTGGAGCTTCGCGTCGTACCTCTCCAGCAGGGCGATCTTCCGGAAACCGCCGCGGAACTCCTTCACGTCGATCTTCGTCGCCTTCGGGTCCTTGTGCCAGAGCGTGTCCTTCTCCGGACGGGTCAGCGCCTGAATCAGGCCGTCCCGGACGATCCGGGGCTTCGCCGCGTGCGGGTCATGGCACATGAAGCAGTTGAGTGAGTTGTTCAGCTCCTTCACGAACTCCACCACGTTGGAGGAGCGATCCCACTTCGCCCGATCGTCCTTGTCCCCCATGTACTTCCACTGGAGGATCTTGTCCTGCGTCTTGCACTGCAGGCAGGTCGGGTTGGCCGCCGCGGCGCTCTCCGGAAGGAACGCCTTGTGCTCCTTGCTGTCCGGGTACCGGTCGACCAGCACGTCCCACGCCTTCACCGGTCCCGGCATGGAGACGTACCCCCACCCGTCCTTCGCCTGGAACCGCCCGCCGTACGCGCGGTCGACGATCAGGTGGTCGACGAGCATGAAGGCGTGGCTGCGCGGGTTGGCGTGCTCCTTCGTGAAGCCGTGCCCCATCATCAGCTTGTCCCAGAACGGGTTCGGGGCGCGCTCCGTGAGGAGCGACTTCTCCGTGCGCGCGGGCTTCTTCAAATTCAGGGTCGCGAAGCTCGCGTACTGGTCCGGGTGGCAGCCGCCGCACGTCTCGAGGTCGACGCGGGTCGCCGGCCGCTTGTCGCTGTCCTTCAGGTGGTCCGCCGTCCCGTCGTGGCAGCTCGTGCAGTTGACCTTCCCGTGCTTCCCCCCTGTTTTCAGCGCCTGGATCTCGTCGTGGCACTCGAAGCACTTCTCCTCGCGAACCGGCGACTCGGCGGGTCTCGCCGCTTTCGGAACGGCGCGCACCGTCATGGGCCCGTAGATCGCGCCTTCCGTGCCGATATCCCCGTCCGCCTTTTTCTGTGACGATTTGTCGGCCATCGCGCTGCCGGACATCAGGTACGCCGACAAGGCTCCCACCAGAACGACGACCACGACCCACGCCGTCTTTTTCATCCCTCGCCCTCCTTTGCCGGTACAATCTTCGGCGAATTGCGTACAGTATACAATCCTGCACATCGAAATCACCCAGAAAGACGCGACGGAAACCATTAGCCTACGAACTCGTTTTCTTGATGGTTCGAGTCAACGTTGGCTCCCCAGGCAGTACGAATTCGGGCTCTGGGAAGAGCGCTTTTCTGTGCCTCACGATTTCATGCGATTGTCGGTGAAATCGATGTACGAATCGCCACCGGTTTTTACCGGCCCGATGCGTTCTGGCTTCCAGGTTCCGGTTCCTTTAAATCCTTCGACCTTTCCCGTGCCTCCGGTGCATTCACTTGAAAGGTGGTCCTCCCTCTTTCGGCAAGGAATACTGCATTTCCACTTCCTTGGGCGCATAACTATTTCATTGCAATTTTTTCAAGAATAATTTATTTACGGTAAGCAGGCTTGTCGATCTTGAAGGGAAGGAGGGATATCCAAAAAAGATAAAGGCTTTCAAACCCTGTTGGCTGGTGTCGTTAGGACTCTCGCCTGACCCACGTCGAAGCCGGGGGAATGAGTCATGGAAGAAAAAAAAATTGGCCTCAGCGAAGATTGGTTGGCGCTCTGGTTGGGTCTGTTCATCTTTGTCCTGGGCATGGGGGTCTTTATCGACCTTGACCTCCTGGGCTGGGGAGCAAGGACCAGTGTATGGACGGACATTACCAAGGCCCTGTCTCCGGTATCCGGCACTTTAAAAGGCCTGCCGGGCATCACCGCCCTCATTCTCACTTACCTTTTTGTCCTCATGATTACTCAGATCGGCGCTATTGCCATGCACTTCGATGTCGGCCGGTTCGTCCGGGGCTTTACCCTGGTATTCTGGATCAGCTATGTCTGCTGGCTGATGGGTCATTACGCCTATATCGCCGCCACCCCGGACAAGATCAAGAGTTTCGGGATTCCGTGGTCCTTGAACCTCACCGGCGAAGCAGGTTATATCCTTGCTCTGATTGCGGGCCTCATTGTGGGCAATTTCTTTCCCAGATTTGTCGAGACCTTGAAAGAGGCCACCCGCCCCGAGCTTTACATCAAAACCGCCATCGTCATCATGGGGGCCGGTCTGGGAGCCAAGGCAGCGGAATCCATGGGGTTGGCCTCCGCCATCTTGTTCCGGGGACTTTGCGCCAGTATTGAAGTTTACTTGATTGACTGGGCCGTGGTCTATCTGGTGGCCCGGACGGTGTTCAAATTCAGCCGGGAGTGGGCCGCTCCTCTGGCTTCGGGCATCTCCATCTGCGGCGTCTCCGCGGCCATTGCCACGGGTGCGGCTATCCGGGCCCGGCCGGTGGTGCCCATTATGGTGTCGTCCCTGGTGGTGATCTTCGCCGTGGTGGAGTTGCTCCTCCTGCCGTTCCTGGCCCAGTGGTTACTTTGGACGGAACCCATGGTGGCCGGCGATTGGATGGGGCTGGCGGTGAAGACCGACGGCGCGGCCATAGCCAGCGGCGCCATTGTAGACTCCCTGGTCAGGGCCAAGACCCTGGCCATGACCGGGGTGAATTACAAAGAGGGCTGGATCCTCATGCCCGCCACCACCAGCAAAATCTTCATCGACATGTTCATCGGGGTCTGGGCCTTCATCCTGGCCATTATCTGGGCTTCCAAAATCGAAGCCAAGGCGGGTCATAAGGTCCGGGCGGTGGAGATCTGGGAGCGCTTCCCCAAATTCGTCATCGGCTATTTCCTGACGTTCATCTTGATGCTCTTCATCAGCCTGTCCTCGCCGCAAGCCCTGAAGCTGGCCAAGGTCGCCACCGCTCAGACGGACATCTTCCGGGTGCTGTTCTTTGTACTGACCTTCTTCAGCATCGGAGTGATCTCCAATTTCCGCAAGCTCTGGGAAGAAGGCATCGGCAGGCTGGCGGCGGTCTATTTCCTGTGCCTGTTCGGCTTCATCATCTGGGTGGGCCTGGCGATTTCCTGGATCTTTTTCCACGGCATCAAACCGCCGTTGGCAGGTTAACCTGAGAGGAGGCAGTCATGTCCGAAAAAACGGTATTGCCCCCTAAAGAAAAACCGTTGGTACCGGCAGCGGAAGAGCCCCGGCTGGTGGAAGAGTTACAAAAGATGGAGTATGAGCCTTTGCTGCCGGTGGAGAAAAAACTCATTGCCTATAGCATCGGTTTGGGCATTGCCCTGTTGTTTCTCTTTATCTGGCTAAGCCAGACCTACTTCTCGGGTCAGCATTGATTTCTTGATGGTCGGGAAGACAACGCCCCGGGTCGGCTCGGCCCGGGGCTTTTTTGTGGGAAATTCACCACACTTTCGGGGGTAATCGGCGTCGAAGGTTGACCCACCACCCCATTCGGAGGGAAACGGGGGGCTATAGCACCCGGATCGGCATCACGATCATCGGCAGGCCCGCGAACACCAGGCGCTTCTGCGCCATGAAGGCGGTCTGGTTGTGGAGCAGGCGAGAGAGGAGGTTCTCCTCCTTGAAGACGAGCTTGCCGGCAAAGACGCAGATGTTGGGGAAATCCTTCACCACCTCCTCGGCAAGGTGGGTGACGGACTCGATCGCATCCGTCCCCACCATGGTTCGGGCCTCCGCGTAGTAGCCGTGCCCCTTCACGAACTCCACGTACTTCCCGAGCTGCTCCTTCAGGTCGTGCGCCAGGTTCTCGACCTCCGCCGCCCCCTTGAACACGCTCGTGTCGACGACCCCCGCGGCGATGAAGACGAAGTTCCGGAACATCCCGGGGAACTGTTTGACGACGGAGAAGAAGACGTGCATCCCGAGACCGTTGTACCCCGAGACCATGATGACCGCCGTGGAGGCCTGCCGCCGCACCATCGGCTCCTGCGCCGCGGGGACCGTCACCGGAGGAAGCGCGAGGAGCAGGTCGTCCAGGCGCCGCATGCTCTCCTGGGCCCCCCGGTAGTGGCGCCGGATGGCAAAGCTCCCGGCGACGAACAGGCCGGTGATGAGGAGGGTCACCCAGCCCCCGGCGGCGAACTTGAACCAGACGGTGACGCAGAGTACCGTCCCCGTCAGCAGGAACCCGACGCCGTTCATGGCGATCCCGAACTTCCACCTCTTCTCGGTCTTCCGGTCCTTCCACCAGTGCAGGACCATGCCGAACTGGGAGAGGGAGAAGGTGAGGAAGACGTTGATGGAGTACATGATGACGAGGTACTGGACCGACCCGCCGGAGATGTAAAGCATCAGAAGCGCCATGCCGCCCATGAACACCACTCCGTAGTTGCGGACCAACCGTTCAGAGAGGTGCGCGAAGCGGCGGGGGACGTAGTAGTCCAGCGCCATGTTGGAGAGGACCCGCGGGCCGTCCAGGAAGCCTGTCTGTGCCGCCACGAAGAGGAGCACTGCTTCCGAGACCAGCGTTACCAGCACGAACACGAATCCCGGAACACCCCACCCCGAGGCGATCCGTTCCATCAGGACGGCATTCAGAGTCTTGCCGGCCACTTTCGTGACCCCGAACAGGATGTAGCCGATCATGAGCCCGGCCGCCATGAAGGCAAGCGAGGCAGCCATGTAGCGCATCGTGCGCTTGGCCGTCTTCACCCGCGGCTCTCGGAGAATGGGAAGCCCGTTGCTGACGGCCTCGATACCCGTGTAGGTCCCCGCCCCCATGCTGTAGGAATGCATGATAAGAACCAACATGCCCCATGTGCCCAATTGGGAACGTGTTCTGGCGACCTCGTCGGCCGTCTGGCCTGCTGCCGAGGTCGCCGTGTACATTGGAAGCAATGGTAGGCCAGCAGATTCGAGGGCTGCGATCGTGTTTTCGCGGTGCCATGTA
>Ga0209048_10001117_pt1 | contig 28027 bp, 24 predicted proteins | sample FrelakmetCRP12CR_FD_187146 | JGI IMG/M metagenome (GOLD analysis project Ga0209048, IMG submission 187146) | Freshwater lake sediment microbial communities from the University of Notre Dame, USA, for methane emissions studies - CRP12 CR (SPAdes)... | ecosystem: Environmental > Aquatic >... | reverse complement strand
GGCGAGCGTGGCCACTTCGCGGGCGACGCCGCGCACGCTCATGCAGTCGCCGCGGTTCGGCGTCAGGTTGATTTCGAGCAGCGTGTCGTCGAGGTGCAGCGCCTCGACCAGCGACGCCCCCGTCTGCGTGTCGGCCGGCAGTTCCAGCAGTCCGCTAGCGTCCTCGGCAAGGCCGAGTTCGCGCGCCGAACAGAGCATGCCGAACGATTCGACGCCGCGTAGCATGGCCTTCCGGATCTCGAGGCCGCCGGGCAACTTGGCGCCGATCGTCGCGAGCGGCGCCTTCAGCCCGGCGCGCGCGTTCGGCGCGCCGCAGACGATCTGCACGGTCCCGGTGCCGGTGCTGACCTGGCAGACGCTCAGCGTGTCCGCGTTCGGGTGCTTCTCGCGCTCGAGGATCTCGCCCACGACGATGCCGGGCAGCGGCGGCGCGGCGGCCTCGACGCCCTCGACTTCGAGGCCCGCCATCGTCAGGCGCGCGGCCAGTTCTCTCGGCTCGGGAACCGAGGGCAGCCAGTCCTTCAACCATTGCACGCTGATGCGCATCGGGAGGCTCTCAGCCGAACTGGCGCAGGAAGCGCAGGTCGTTTTCGAAGTACAGCCGGATGTCGTTCACGTTGTAGCGCAGCATCGTCAGGCGCTCGATGCCCATGCCGAACGCATAACCGGTGTAGCGCTCCGGGTCGATGCCGACGTTGCGCAGCACGTTCGGGTGCACCATGCCGCAGCCGGCAACCTCGAGCCAGCCGGTGTTCTTGCAGACCCGACAGCCCTGGCCGCTGCAGAACACGCACTCGATGTCCACTTCGGCCGAGGGCTCGGTGAACGGGAAATACGAAGGGCGGAAGCGGATGCCGAGATGCCGCTCGAAGAACTGCTCGACGAACTCGTGCAGCACGGACTTCAGGTGCGCGAAGCTGACGCCCTCGTCCACCACCAGGCCTTCGACCTGGTGGAACATCGGCGTGTGCGTCATGTCGGAATCGCAGCGGTAGACGCGGCCCGGCATGATCATCCTGAGCGGCGGCGGGTCGCGCAGCATCGCGCGGATCTGCACCGGGGAGGTGTGCGTGCGCAGCAGCCGGCCGTCCGGGAAGTAGAACGTATCGTGCATCGCCCGCGCCGGGTGGTCGGCGGGAATGTTGAGCGCCTCGAAGTTGTGCCAGTCGTCCTCGACTTCGGGGCCCTGCTCGACCGAGAAGCCGGCGTTGCGGAACAGGGCTTCGATGCGGCGGCGCATGCGGCTCACCGGATGCAGGCCGCCGGGCTGCTGGCCGCGTCCCGGCTGCGTGACGTCGATGCGGCCCGCCTCGAGCCGGCGCTCGAGTTCCGCACGGTCGAGATCGGTCTTGCGCGCCTCGAGGACTGCGGTGATTTCGTCGCGCACGGCATTGATGCGCGCACCGGCCTCCTTGCGCGCGTCGGGGCTCAGCGTACCGAGCGACTTCAGCTGCGCCGTGATGGCGCCCTTCTTGCCGAACAGCTCGACCTTGAGCGCCTCGAGTGCCGCGAGGTCGGCGCAGGCGGACGCCCGCGCGCGCGCGTCGGCGGAAACCTGCTCGAGGTCGGTGTGGGTGGCTTCGCTCATCGGCCTGTCGTTCGTGCTGCCGGTGCAAAAGAGGCCGGGCCGCCTGCGCGTCCCGGCCTCGTCCTTGCGTCAGCGGCGCGCCCCCGGGGTGCGGGCAACGCGCCGTCGGCGATCGTCAGGGAGTCTCGAGACTCGCCTTGGCCTTGGCCGCGATGGCGCCGAACGCTTCGAGGTCGTGCACCGCGAGGTCCGCGAGGGACTTGCGGTCGATCTCGAGACCGGCCGCCTTCAGGCCCGCCATCAGGCGGCTGTAGGACAGGTCGAACCCGCGGGCCGCCGCATTGATGCGCGTGATCCACAGCGAGCGGAAGTCACGCTTCTTGGCCTTGCGGTCGCGATACGCGTACTGGCCGGCCTTGATGACCGCCTGCTTCGCGGCGCGATAGACCTTGCGGCGCGCGTTGTAATAACCCTTCGCCTTGGCGAGGACCTTCTTGTGTCGGCGTCCAGCGATGACGCCACGCTTAACTCGTGCCATGGGTCACCTCAGGCGTGGGGCAGCATTTGTTCGAGCCGCACCAGGTCCTGCTTGGCCACCATCGTGGTGCCGCGCAGCTGGCGCTTCCGCTTGCTCGACTTCTTGGTAAGGATGTGTCGCTTCTGCGACTGGCCGCGCTTGAAGCCGTTTGCCGTCTTGCGGAAACGCTTCGCTGCAGCCCGGTTGGTCTTCAACTTGGGCATAACTCGAACTCCTGTTTGTCATAGCCCGTTTCACCTTGGCTTGCGCCGCGGATCGAGGGCGAAGGAGCGGCCGGAACCGCCCTTACTTCTTTTTTGGCGACAACATCATCACCATCTGCCGGCCTTCCATCAGCGGATGCTGCTCGACCACCGCGTGAGGCGCGAGGTCGTTCTGCAACCGGATCAGGAGCTGCCGACCGATGTCGGTGTGCGCCATTTCGCGACCACGGAACCGCAGGGTTACCTTGGCCTTGTCCCCTTCCTCGAAGAAGCGAATCAGATTCCTGAGCTTGATCTTGTAGTCGCCTTCATCGGTTCCGGGCCGAAACTTCACTTCCTTGACCTGGATCTGCTTCTGCTTCTTCTTCGCCGCCGCGGATTTCTTGTTCTGTTCGAACTGGAATTTTCCGAAGTCGATGATTCGGCAGACCGGCGGTTCCGCCATCGGCGAAACCTCGATGAGATCGAGTTCCTGGGACGCCGCGAGCTGCAGGGCCTCGAGACGGGTCATGACTCCGACCTGTTCGCCGTCTGCGCCGATGATGCGCAGCTGCGGGGCCGTGATCTCTTCGTTGCGCCGGATGCGCTTGGTCGTTGGAGCTGTGATGCGTCAATCCTCTAAAACATTGCGGCCGCGGCTCGCGACTTCTTCGGCAAGCTTCGAGGCGAGGGTTTCGAGGCCCATCGACCCGAGGTCCTTGCCGTTGCGCGTGCGCACGGCCAACGAGTTTGACCCTGACTCGCGGTCTCCCGCGACCAGCAGGTACGGGACCCGCTGCAGGGTGTGTTCGCGGATTTTAAAGCCGACTTTCTCGTTTCGCAAATCCATTTCCACCCGAAGCCCCTGATTTCTCAGGAATTCGGTTGCCTGACGCACGTAATCGGCCTGCCCGTCGGTGATATTCATCACCACGGCCTGCACCGGCGCCAGCCAGGTCGGGAACTTGCCCGCGTGGTTTTCGATCAGGATGCCGATGAAACGCTCCATGGAGCCGAGGATGGCCCGGTGCAGCATGACCGGCCGGTGGGCCGCGCCGTCCTCGCCGATGTACTCGGCGCCCAGGCGCTCCGGCAGCACGAAATCGACCTGCAGCGTGCCGCACTGCCAGTCCCGGCCGATGGCGTCCCGCAGGACGAACTCGAGCTTGGGCCCGTAGAAGGCGCCCTCCCCGGGATTCAGCGTGTACTCGAGCCCCGCGGCCTCGACGGCGGACTTCAGGGCCCCCTCTGCCTTGTCCCACGTGGCATCGCTTCCCGCCCGCTTGACCGGCCGGTCGGAGAACTTGACCCGCACTTCTTCAAAGCCGAAATCCTGGTAGACGCTCATCAGCAGGTCGCAGAACGCGACCGTCTCCGAGTTGATCTGGTCTTCGGTGCAGAAGATGTGGGCGTCGTCCTGCGTGAAGGCCCGCACGCGCATCAGCCCGTGCAGCGCGCCCGACGGCTCGTTGCGGTGACAGGAACCGAACTCCGCGATGCGCAGCGGCAGGTCGCGGTACGACTTGATGCCCTGGCGATAGATCAGCACGTGGCCCGGGCAGTTCATCGGCTTCACCGCGAGGATGCGTTCCTCGGACTCGGCGATGAACATGTTGGGCCGATAGTTTTCCCAGTGGCCCGACTTCTCCCAGAGCACCCGGTCGATCAGCTGCGGGGTCTTCACCTCGACGTAGCCGGCGTGCTCGAGCCGATCGCGCATGTAGTGCTCGATCGTCCGCCAGAGCGTGTGGCCCTTCGGGTGCCAGAACACGCTGCCAACCGCTTCTTCCTGCGTGTGGAACAGGCCGAGTTCGCGGCCGAGACGCCGGTGATCGCGCTTCTCGGCTTCCTCCAGGCGGGTCAGGTACGCCTTGAGGCTCTTCTCGTCCGCCCACGCGGTGCCGTAGATACGCTGGAGCATGGCGTTCTTCGAATCGCCGCGCCAGTACGCACCGGCGACCTTCATCAGCTTGAATGCGCCGAGCTTGCCGGTGCTGGGCACGTGCGGACCGCGGCACAGGTCGAACCACTCGCCCTGGCCGTACAGGCTGATGTCCTCGTTGGCCGGGATGCCCGCAATGATCTCGGCTTTGTAGTGCTCGCCGAGCTTCCTGAAGGTCTCGACCGCGGCGTCGCGCGGCATCACGCGGCGTTCGACCTTGAGGTCGGCCCTGGCGAGCTCGAGCATTTTCGCTTCGAACTTCGCCAGGTCGTCCGGCGTGAACGGCCGGCTGAACGCGAAGTCGTAATAGAAGCCGTCCTCGATCACGGGGCCGATGGTGACCTGCGCGTCGGGGTAGATCGCCTGCACCGCCTGCGCGAGCAGGTGCGCGGCCGAGTGACGGATGATCTCGAGGCCGTCCGCGTCCTTGCCGGTGACGATGGCGACCTGCGCGTCGTGCTCGATCAGGAATGCAGTATCGACGAGCTTGCCGTCGACGCGGCCGGCCAGGGCAGCCTTGGCGAGGCCAGGACCGATGCTCGCAGCCACCTCCGCCACGGTGAGCGGATGGTCGTAACTGCGTTGGCTGCCGTCAGGCAGGGTAATGACCGGCATCGGCGTTGGTCCCGTCCCAAAAGACACGATGACCCAGGTGACGGGATCGTGGTGGGCGCACGTGGGATCGAACCACGGACCCCTACCATGTCAAGGTAGTGCTCTACCGCTGAGCTATGCGCCCTCAAACGAGCCGCGAAGTTTACAGGACTGGCAGGCCGGGAGGCTAGAGGGGTCCCGCGAGAGCTGTCCGGTGCCAACGTGCGAACGTACGGTCGCCTGTGGGGGCCGGGCCAAACGTGAAAACGTCCCCACCGGACACCTCTGGAGATCTACCCGGCCATCGACCCGGGGGCGCCGAATGCGGACTTCCGCAGCCGCTCGATCTGGTCCCGGATGCGGGCCGCCTCCTCGAACTCGAGGTTGCGGGCGTGCTTGTACATCTCCGCCTCGAGCTTGCGGATCTGCTTCATGGCCTGCTCGGGCCCCAGGAACACCCCCGCGTCATCGAGCGCGTGGCCGCGGCGTTCCGCCTGATCGGCCCGCGCGCCTTCCATGACGTCGGTCACCGCCTTGACGATGGTCGTCGGCGTGATGCCGTGTTCCAGGTTGTACTCGATCTGCTTGGCCCGGCGCCGGTCGGTTTCCGCGATCGCGCGCTGCATCGAACCCGTCATGTTGTCGGCGTAGAGGATCGCGCGGCCGTTAGAGTTGCGCGCCGCGCGGCCAATCGTCTGGATCAGCGAGCCTTCCGACCGCAGGAAGCCCTCCTTGTCGGCGTCGAGGATCGCGACCAGCGAGACCTCGGGCATGTCGAGGCCTTCGCGCAGCAGGTTGATGCCGACCAGCACGTCGAACTTGCCGAGGCGCAGGTCGCGGATGATCTCGACGCGCTCGACGGTCTCGATGTCCGAGTGCAGGTAGCGCACCTTCGCGCCGTGCTCGTGGAGGTAGTCGGTGAGGTCTTCCGCCATGCGCTTGGTGAGGGTGGTAATCAGCACGCGTTCGTTGCGCGCCACGCAGTGATGAATCTCGGACAGCACGTCGTCCACCTGCGTGCGCACGGGCCGGATCTCGACGGCCGGATCGATCAGCCCGGTCGGCCGCACGACCTGCTCGACCGGAGCGCCCGAGTGCTCGGCCTCGTACGCGCGCGGCGTCGCCGAGACGAAAATCATCTGCGGCGAGAGCGACTCCCACTCGTCGAAGCGCAACGGGCGGTTGTCGAGCGCCGACGGCAACCGAAACCCGTACTCGACCAGGGTCTCCTTGCGCGAGCGGTCGCCGCGGTACATCGCGCCGATCTGCGGAATGGTGACGTGGCTCTCGTCGATCACCAGCAGCGCGTTCTTCGGCAGGTAGTCGAACAGGCACGGCGGCGGTTCGCCCGCCTCGCGGCCCGACAAGTAGCGCGAGTAATTCTCGATGCCGGCGCAATACCCCACTTCCATCATCATCTCGAGGTCGTAGCGCGTGCGCTGCTCGAGCCGTTGCGCCTCGACCAGCTTGTCGAGCGCGCGCAACTCGGCGATCCGCGAGCGCAGTTCGTCCCGGATCAGCTCGATCGCGCGATCGATGCGTTCGCGCGGCGTCACGTAATGCGACGACGGGTAAATCGTCAGCCGCGGCACCTTGCGCAGCACCTCGCCCGTCAACGGGTCGAACCACGCGAGCGCCTCGATCTCCTCGTCGAACAGCTCGATGCGCACCGCCTCGCGTTCGGATTCGGCCGGGAAGACATCGATCACGTCGCCCCGCACCCGGTAGGTGCCCTGCGAGAGGTCGAGCTCGTTGCGCGTGTACTGCATGTCGGTGAGCCGGCGCAGCAGCTTGCGCTGGTCGAGTCGGTCGCCGCGCACCAGGTGCAGCACCATGCTGAGGTACGCCTGCGGATCGCCGAGGCCGTAAATGGCCGACACCGTCGCCACGATGATCGAGTCCGGCCGCTCGAGCAGCGCCTTGGTGGCCGACAGCCGCATCTGCTCGATGTGCGCGTTCACCGACGCGTCCTTCTCGATGTACGTGTCGGAAGACGGGACGTACGCCTCGGGCTGGTAGTAGTCGTAGTAGCTGACGAAGTACTCGACCGAGTTCTGCGGGAAGTACTCCCTGAACTCGCCGTACAGCTGCGCCGCCAGCGTCTTGTTGTGCGCCATCACCAGCGTGGGGCGCTGCACGTGCTGGATGACGTTGGCGATGGTGAAGGTCTTGCCCGAGCCCGTGACGCCGAGCAGCGTCTGGTGCGCAAGGCCGTTCTCGAGCCCCTCGATAAGCTTCTCGATCGCCTGCGGCTGGTCGCCCGCCGGCCGGTAGTCCGCGTGCAACTGGAAAGGTCGGGGAGCGTCGGTCATCGGGCTGGCTTGAATCGCGCTTGGGGGACGCTCCAGATTACCCTAAAATGCCGGCACTCCCTCCCCTGTGGAATCACCCCCGTGCCAGTGGTCCTGTCCGAGCGCCTCAAGCGCGTCAAGCCCTCTCCCACCGTCGCTTTGACCGGCCGCGTCGCGGCGCTCAAGGCGGAAGGCCGCGACATCATCGGCCTCGGCGTCGGCGAACCCGATTTCGACACGCCCGTGCACATCGCGGACGCCGGCGTCGACGCGATCCGCAAGGGCTTCACGCGGTACACCGCGGTCGAAGGCATCCCGGAGCTGAAGGACGCGATCATCGCGAAGTTCCAGCGCGACAATGGCATCACCTACAAGCGCCCGCAGGTCCTCGTCTCCACCGGAGCCAAGCAGACCATCTACAACCTGATGATGGCGCTGGTCGATCCGGGCGACGAGGTGGTCATTCCTGCGCCGTACTGGGTGTCGTACCCGGACATGGTGCTGCTCGCGGAGGGCGAACCCGTCATGCCGTTCGCCGGGCCCGAGCAGGGATACAAGATCACGCCGCAGCAGCTCGAAGCCGCCATCACGCCGAAAACGCGGCTGCTGGTCATCAACAGCCCGAGCAACCCGACCGGCGCGGCCTACACGCGCCACGAATTCGAGGCGCTCGGCGAAGTGCTGTCGAACCACTCGCACGTGATCATCGCGACCGACGACATGTACGAGCACATCTACTGGGGCAGCTCGCCGTTCTGCAGCTTCCTCACGGCCTGCCCGGAACTGTACGACCGCACCGTTACCATCAATGGCGTGTCGAAGGCCTACGCGATGACCGGCTGGCGCATCGGTTACGCCGGCGGCCCGGTCGAAATCATCAATGCGATGTCGGTGATCCAGAGCCAGAGCACGTCCAACCCGTCGTCGATCGCCCAGAAGGCGGCGACGGTCGCGCTGAACGGCGACCAGGCCTGCGTCGGCGAGATGAACCAGCACTTCAAGGCGCGCCACGACTTCTTCGTCGACGGCCTGAACAGGATCCCGGGCTTCAAGGTGCTCCCGTCGGCCGGCACGTTCTACGCCTGGTGCGACGTGACGGAAGCCATCCGGATGCTCGACGTGGCCGGAGACAACCATTTTGCCGAGTACCTGCTCGACAAGGCCGGTGTCGCGGGCGTGCCGGGATCGGGCTTCGGCGCCAGCGGCCACATCCGGTTCTCGTTCGCCGTGGGCATGCAGATGCTGGAACAGGCCCTGGAGCGCATCGGCAAGGCCATGCGCGGTTGAGCGGTCTTCACCTCTCCCGCTTGCGGGAGGTCGGCGGCATGCCGGGTCAGGGTTCCTTGACTAACCCCCCCGCAATCCGGACAATTTCGCGCCCTCCGGTTCCGACATAGCTCAGCGGTAGAGCAGCTGACTGTTAATCAGCGGGTCCCAGGTTCGAATCCTGGTGTCGGAGCCAATTCCCCGCGGCATCCGCCGCCTTATGGGTCGGTCACTCGACGTCCTCCGCTCTCCCGGCGATCCTGCCGAAACACTGCCGGATTCCGGTTCCACACGTCTCGATTGCGGCGATCCGCTACCATGCGGCGGTCTGCGTGATGAGCGTAACGGCACAGGCACGCGTTGGCATCGCAGCTTGGCAGCGGCAACGGCGGGGCTTCCGTGGAGAGGAAACGCTGGCCGATGTAGCGCTCGGCGGTCCTGTGGCAGGCCGGCCCGGCCAGGATGCTCACCGCATGGTAAGGATTCGTGACGCGGTGCACGTGTACCGCGCGCCCCGACACACGCATCTCCGCTTGAACGCGCTTGCGGAAGAACCAGGATGAGAGGCTGAATCCCATGGCCTACCACTTCCTCGACTGCGCCCGACTCCGTTGACTGCCTAATCTTACCGAACCCGCGGGGAACAAGCAGAATATTTCGTACCGCCCAACATTCGCTTGTAACCGGGAGTCGTAGCCGTGACGACCATTTCAGACGCTCCGACGTCCCCCCTACAGCACAAGAACTAGACGCGTTGCGGAAGACCGGCGAGGCTCTGAAAGCGGCCTATGAGTTGGCGCGAAACGAAGGCGCGGGCTTCATGGTCGTCCATGCCCCGACGACGTTCCGCGTGTATCACGACATCGCCAAATATGACGGGAATCCTCCAGGCGACATCCATGGGTGGGTGCTGAACGACCTGCCGGAGCGATTCCGCCAGAGGGTAGTCACTATTTCGCCCCACCTCCGCTAAGTTGATCTTACGCCGGCGATGTCGGCCGCTGCGCACGCGAAACAATTGGTGTTCATCCCGGACGATACCCATTGGACGAGCGAAGGCCATCGAGTCGTGGCGGCGGCACTTGACGAGGCTTTGACGGCAGTGGGCCAAGCGTATCCTGCCGGCCGCGACATGCGATCGCCGACGCATAGAAATATCAAAGTGGATATTGCGAGCGACGCAATGATCGTGCGCAACATGGACGGCACCATTCGCTACTGGAGCGACGGCGCGGCCAGACTCTACGGGTGGAAGGCGCAAAGCGCCTCAGGAGAAGTTTCGCCTCGGCTGCTGAAGACCGTGTTTCCTGTTCCGCTGCAGATTATCGAAGCCGAGTGGCGAGCGAATGGATATTGGGAGGGAAAACTCATTCACGAGCGACGCGATGGCGCCAAGGTTAGCGTCTCGAGTCATTGGGAATTGCAGCAGAACCTCTGGGCGAAAGACCAATCGGTGACCGTCGTGGAAATTCACACTCTACTGGCGTCGTGAGGTCTTGGCGGCCTGTGTTGGCAGGTCGCGCAGATCGCTATCGCTGGCTCGGACGGGATCTGCATTGACGAGTTGGGTTCCTGCGACCGATCTTGTTGTCGCGCACGTACCTGGGCCCCGCGCGGCCAGACGCCCGTGTTGCAGGACCGCTTCAGCTGGAAGCAGTTGTCGGTGATTGCCGGCGTCTCGTATTGGCGTTTCTACTTCCGTCTGTTCCCCGGCGCGATCCGTACGCCGCAGGTCACGAGTTGCTCAAGGCGCTGCAGGCCACGATCGGGCGCAAGCTGCCGATCGTCTGGGACCGCCTGCAGGCACATCGCTCCAAACTCGTCCGCCAGCACGTCGAGGCCCAGCGTGGCGCCCGCGCGCTGGAATACCTGCCGGCCTGCGCCCCGGAGCGGAACCCGGTGGAGTGCATCGGGGGCGACCTCAAGCATCGCGCTATGCCGCACTACTTTGCCACTGACTTCGGTGAGTTGCAGCATCGAGCGCGACGCCATCTGCGTTCCATGCAGCGCCGACCGGCTCTCGTGCCGGCCCTCTGGCAGCAGGGAGAGTTGTGCCGACATGGTTACTTGCTTACGCAAGTCTCAAGAGCAGGCTGTTGAAAGGCGCTCCGAAGCACGCCATGCAGCCCACTGCGGCGAGCGATCGCCTGGCAAGGTCTCGGCTGGCTCGACGCAAGAAGCCGGTCGTCGAGTCACTTGACCGCTTGCCGCCCGCGTGATGAAGGCTCACGATCCGGTGCCAATGCACCGATCAGCCGCCCGCTTCCGGCGGGAAGATCTTCTGCTCCGTGATCCACTGCGCGAGCGCGTCAGCGACAACCTGGTTGCCGTATTCGTTAAGGTGCGAGTCAACTCGGAAGAACGGCGGCCCTCCGTCCCGGCCGCTGTTTCGCAGCACCGGGTACAGGTCCAGCGTCGGCAGTCGCCGGGCCTCGAGTTCGGCCTTCACGTCCTGCCATGGCCGGAGGACTTGCGGGTACGCCTCTGCAGCGTAGATCTCTTCCTTGCTTGGAATCAGCACAATCACGAATTTCCCGCCGTCAGATTCCACCTCGTTCTGCAGACGCATCAGCGGCCGGAAAAACAGATCGCGGACATCGGGCGCGCCCGGCCGCTCCAGGCCCTGGGCCAGTCGACGTTCATCCCGCGCCGACAGCAACACAGTGCCTCCGCTCGGGAGCGCGACCCGCTCGATCGGCCCGGACTGTTCACCCGACCCCGTGATTCGTAAGTAGATGGCTTGCAGAAGATAAGAACGACTCAGGAACTCGCGGGCAGCAGCGCCCAGCTGCGCCACGCGCGACGGCGCCGCTCCTTGCTCGCCCGAGTGCGAATCACCGAATGCTTCTCGAAACTGTGTGAAATCCATGGTGGATTTCTCCGACAGCCAGCGATCGAACCGGAGTGAATTGTCGATATCCCAGGTGAGCCAGAGGATCGCGATCACAAGTTTCGGGTGCAACCGCGCGACGAATTTGCGGTAGCTTCGATACTCTTGTTCGGTTCCTCCGCCCGGCACGGCGAGATTCACCAGGCGGCGGCCGCCCAATTCACTTGCCAGCAGCGTCGTGAACTGTCCATCGAAACCGACGCCCGGGCCCGTCAGAAGCGAATCGCCGAGTACCGCGATCTGCACCTCGCTCGGCCAAGGGTCGCGATTCGGGAATCCCGCATGATCGGTCTGAAACCTATACGTGTACTCCGGTGTCTCGATCACATCACTGAGCCCGGGGGCCTGAAGCGCGCCAAGGTCCGGATCAGCAGCGAAGGCACTCCCATCCGCCTGTTGCTGCACCCTGATCAGTTGCTTGACCGGCAGCATCGCATCGAACGCGGCTCTCCCGCGTTGAGCCACGGCGTGATTCAGGAGCGAACGGAAGAGCCCCTCCCCGACGACGCAGAGGACCAGCACGGCCGCGAGTACCGCGATGGCTCGCCGTGTCTGCCGCGTGATGGGATGGCTGTCATGAATCACGAAGAAGAGTCCACGCCTGATTCCGGCATTATTGTGACGGATCGCCCATACATTTGGACGATAGATTGCATAATGCTAGCCTTGGCGTTGGCATCATCTTGACCATTCGTCGTGGAAGGAAGTAGTGACAATCGTGCAATCGAACCCCGCACCGCTGCCGAGCGACAGGTCTTTCGGCTTCACGTTTGCCGGGGTCTTCGCGCTCGTCGGCGCTTCGATGCTCTGGCGGTCCCGCGAGCATTTCGTCGTGCCGCTGGCCGTCTCTGCGCTCTTCCTCCTGGCGTCGGTTGCCGTCCCCCGCGTACTCCATCCTCTCAATGTTGCGTGGATGCGACTTGCGGCCCAGCTCAACCGGGTCATCAGTCCGGTCGTGATGGGAGTGATATATTTTGCAGTACTGACGCCGATCGCCGTCGCCATGCGCCTCCGGGGCCGCGACGAACTGCGCCGCAAGTTCGACCCGGGCCTGAGTTCCTATTGGATCGAGCGCAGTCCGCCCGGCCCCGACGGATCGACCTTCCCGCACCAGTTCTGACGCGAGGCGGATAATGGACTTTCTCACCGAGTTCTGGACCTTCCTGCGCTCCCGCAAGAAGCTCTGGCTGCTGCCCATCATCATCGTGATGGTGACCGTCGGCGGCCTGCTGATCCTGGCGCACGGCTCAGCCATCGCCCCGTTCATCTACACGCTGTTCTAAGGCCACCGGGACTCGGGGCGATGAGAATCCTCGGCATCTCGGCCTACTACCATGACGCCGCGGCGGCCCTGGTGGTCGACGGCGAGATCACCGCCGCCGCGCAGGAGGAGCGCTTCACGCGTGTCAAGCACGACGCGGGCTTTCCAACGCACGCGGTGCGGTTCTGCCTGGATTCTGCAGGACTGCGCCCCGACCAGCTGGACTTCGTCGCGTTCTACGACAAGCCGTTCGTTAAGTTCGAACGTCTGCTCGAGACCTATCTGGCGTTTGCCCCGCAGGGCTTCCAGTCCTTCCGGCAGGCACTGCCGCTCTGGATCAAGGAAAAGCTCTTCCAGAAGCGCCTGCTCGCCGACCAGCTTGGAGCGGCCCTCGATCCGGCGGTGAACTGGAACGGCAAGCTGCTGTTCTCGGAACACCACCTGAGCCATGCTGCCAGCGCGTTCTACCCGTCGCCGTTCGAACAGGCGGCGGTGCTCACGATGGACGGGGTCGGGGAATGGACCACGACTTCACTCGCGCACGGCAAGGGCAACGCGCTGGAAGTGCTCAAGGAAATCCATTTTCCGCACTCGCTCGGCCTGCTCTACTCTGCCTTCACCTACTACACCGGTTTCAAGGTCAACTCCGGCGAGTACAAGGTGATGGGCCTCGCACCTTACGGCGAGCCCCGCTATGTGGACGCGATCCGCGAGCACCTCATCGACATCAAGGACGACGGCTCGTTCCGGATCAACCTCGACTATTTCGACTACTGCACCGGCCTGCGCATGACGAACGAACGCTTTCACGCCTTGTTCGGCGGGCCGCCCCGCAACCCGGAGAGCCGCCTCGGCCAGAAGGAAATGGACCTGGCCGCGAGCATTCAGGTCGTCACCGAGGAGATCGTGCTCAAGCTGGCGCACAGCGTCGCGCACGAGACCGGCGAGCGCAATCTCTGTCTCGCCGGCGGGGTGGCGCTGAACTGCGTCGCCAATGGCAAGCTGCTTCGCAGCGGTGCCTTCGATCGAATCTGGATCCAGCCTGCAGCGGGCGATGCCGGCGGCGCGCTGGGCGCGGCCCTCGGCGCGTATCACATGTACAAGGGCGGCCCGAGGCGAATCGCGAGTTCGCAACGCGATGGCATGAAGGGCGGCTATCTCGGGCCCGTATACGACACGGCGACCATCCGCCAGCGCCTCTCGTCGGTGGGAGCGCAGTTCGAGATCCTCGAGGACAGCGAGGTCATCGATCGTTGCGCGCGAGCGCTGGCCGCCGGCATGGCCGTCGGCTGGCACCAGGGGCGCATGGAGTTCGGGCCCCGGGCGCTCGGCGCGCGGTCGATCCTCGGCGACGCGCGCTCTGCGAGCATGCAGAAACTGCTCAACCTCAAGGTGAAATTCCGCGAGTCGTTTCGACCGTTCGCACCCTCCGTGCTGCGCGAGAACCTCTCCGAATGGTTCGACCTGGAAGAAGACAGCCCGTACATGCTGCTCGTCGCCGACGTCCGCAACGAGCATCGCATCGCCATGACGCCCGAGCAGCAGGGACTGTTCGGCATCGACAAGCTCAACGTGGCACGCTCGTCGATTCCCGCGGTGACACATGTCGATTACTCGGCGCGTATCCAGACCGTGCACGCGGACACGAACCCGCGCTACCATGCGCTGATAGCACGTTTCCGCGACCTGACCGGCTGCCCGGTCCTCGTGAACACCAGCTTCAACGTCCGGGGCGAACCCATCGTGTGCACGCCGGAGGACAGCTACCGCTGCTTCATGGGCACGGACATCGACGTCCTCGTCGTCGGCAACGCCTACCTCGAGAAGTCCCGGCAGCCGGAGCACCTCAAGACGCGCTACGAAGAGCAATTTGACCTTGACTAGCGATCCGCCCGAAACCGTGCGCCCCGTATCCGGGACAGCGAGCAACTCGTTCCTGGTCCGCCACGCATGGCTCTGGCTCGTCCCGCTGAGCGCGCTGGTCGGGGTCATGCTGCTCGAAGGGGTACTGCGCCTGTTTCCCTCGCTGCTGTCGGTTGACGCTCAGCAGCGCTTGCTTTTCCTGACCACGACGGGCGGGCCGAAGTCCATTGCTGATCGGTACCTCGGCTCCACGGACCCGCCGTTAACCAAAACCGAAATGATTTCGCGCGATTGGCGCTTCACCGTCGAGACGGATGAGCATGGCTTCCGCAATCGCTCGCCGTGGCCGGACCGGGCGGAAGTCGTGGTCGTCGGCGACTCGATGGCCTATGGTTATGGCGTCGCGAAGGAGCAGGCGTGGCCGACGTTGCTGGCCGAGGCGCTGCCCGCGAGCCGCGTCATTACCCTCGCCGAGCCCGGAACAGTGCCACGGCAGTACACCCGCTACTTCGAGCGATTTGGAGTTCCCCTGCGCCCGAAGGTGCTGCTCTACACCATCTTCCCGGGGAATGACATTGTCGAATCCCCCCTCTTTGACCAATGGGTCGCCGCCGGTTCGCCGGGAAACTATGACGTTTACCGGTACTTCCAGGGCAAGGTGCCGACCCCGGGCCACTCTCCCCTGGCGTCTCTGCTCGACCACAGCTTCGTGGTCCTGTCGCTGAGCGGCATGAGGAAGAACCTCCTCTACGGTTTCTCGTCAACCACGGTCAAGCTCGCTGACGGCGGCAGACTGCAGCTCACGACGAATCAGTACAGGTCATCAATTGCCGAAAACACGCCGGGCAACCCTGCGTTCGATGCCGTCGTGAGGGCAACGGTGGAGGCCCGGGACCGCGCGAGCGCCATCGGCTGCCATTTCATCGTCCTGCTGGTCCCCGAAAAGGAGCGGGTCTACCAGGCATTCCTGAAACGCCCGTACTCGGGACTCACCCACCCGTTGCAAGAGGTCCTGGAGCACGACAAGGGCATGGCGGTGATCAACCTGACCGACCCATTGACGAAACGGGCGGCGCACGGGCAGACATTGTATTTCGAGGTCGACGGCCATCCGAATGCGCTGGGCAACAGAGTCATCGCGGACGTCGTGACGCAATACTTGCGTACGAATGCGCAGCCTCTCGGTCTCGAAGACTGGAATCAGGCGAACCCTCCGTCCGACCTTGCCCGCGCCAGGTAGTCGTTCCAGGGGGTGACCGGCAGGTCCTCGACAGCGTGCCGGCTCATGGCCTGCAGCGCCTTGCGGGCCAGCCACTGGTCGGTCAGCAGGGGTATTTCAAGATCGACGGCCGCTCGACGAATCCGGAATCCGTCGGGACGCCCTTTCTCGTCCCAGTCTCGCGGGATATTGATGACGAGGTCGATCTGCCCGGACTCCATCACCTCGGTCGCCTGAAGTCTGGAGAGGTCTTTCGAGTCCTTGGCGAGCGCCTCGCATGCAATGCCCTCGGCGTTAAGCGTATCGGCCGTCCCCGGCGTCCCGAACAGCCTGAGGCCCATGCGCGTCAGCATTCGCGCATCGTCCACGAATCGATACTTTGCGGCCACCGGCCCCAGCGAAAGCAGCACGCCTTTCCTCGGCAGCCGGAACCCGCTGGCGACCATGGCCTTCAGAAATGCCTCGTCGCCGTCCTCGCCGAAGCACCCGACCTCCCCTGTCGAGGCCATCTCGACTCCCAGGATCGGATCCACGCCCGACAATCGACGGAACGAAAACATCGGGGCCTTGACCCCCACGAAATCCAGGTCCAGTGGATTACGTGCCCGCCCGGGCGACCGGGGTACTCCCAGCATGAGACGGGTCGCTTCACGAATGAAGTTCGTCCCCAGGACCTTGGAGACGAAGGGAAAGCTCCGCGACGCGCGCAGATTGCACTCGATGACCTTGACGTCGTTGTTGCGCGACAGCATCTGGACGTTGAAGGGCCCGGTCACGTTCAACTCTTTCGCCAGTCGAGCGGCGATGGCCCGCACACGCCGTATCGTTTCGAAGTAGAGCCGCTGTGGCGGGAGGATCAGCGTCGCGTCTCCGGAATGCACGCCCGCATCCTCCACGTGCTCCGAGATCGCCCAGAGGACCACCTCTCCGTTCTCCGCGACGGCGTCGAACTCCACTTCCCGCGCGCGTACCTCGAACCGGCTGATCACGACCGGGTGCTCCCGCGACACCTCGGTGGCGTTGGCCAGGTAGCTGCTGAGTTCCGGCTCCGTATGTGCGACGCGCATTGCGGCCCCGGACAGCACGTACGAGGGTCGCACCAGAACGGGATAGCCGCCAAGTCTGTCCACGGTCTCGCCCAGGTCGGAAAGTGCGGTGGCTTGCGCCCAGCGTGGCTGGTCGATCGACAGGTCGTCGCACAAGGCGGAGAACTTGCCCCGATCCTCCGCGCGGTCCACGGATTCCGGCGGAGTGCCCAGGATCGGCACGCCCGCCCGGTGCAGGCGCAGGGCCAGATTGTTCGGCGTCTGGCCGCCCATGGAGACGATGACGCCGTCCGGCTGCTCCGATGCCACGACCTCGAGCACGCTCTCGATCGAAACCTCGTCGAAGATCAACCGGTCGGAAATGTCGAAGTCGGTGGACACGGTCTCCGGATTGCAATTCAGGACCAGCGTCTCGTAGCCGAGTTCGCGCGCGCTGAGGACGGCATTGACACAGCACCAGTCGAACTCGACGCTGGAGCCGATGCGATAGCAACCGGACCCGAGCACCAGGATCTTCTTGCGGGCCGTCGGCGGCGCTTCGCTCTCGTGCGCCGCATAGGTCATGTACAGGTAGTTCGTCTCGGCCGGATACTCGGCCGCCAGCGTGTCGATGCGGGCGAGGTGCGGACGCACGTCGAGTGCTTGCCGCAGCCGGCGAACGTCGTCGGTCGCAAGACCGGCGCGTGTCGCGATTGCGGCATCCGAATAGCCCGCGAGTTTGGCCTCGCGCAGCACATCCGCGCTCAGCCCGGCCTGGCCCAGTTCGGCAAGCCGCCGGCCAATCGCCACGGTCCGCTGGATTTCCGCCAGGAAGAACGGGTCGATCCGCGACAGGCCGTGCGCGTCCTCGATCGTCATGCCGTCGTGAAAAGCCCTCGCCAGTGCCAGCATCCGCCGGGGTGACGGGTTCGTGAGTTCGTCGCGGACGTCGCCTTGCCGGAGGGCATCCGGATCCAGTCCCTCGACGCCGATCTCCAGCATGCGCAGGGCCTTCTGGAGCACCTCCGGAAATGACCGGCCGATGGCCATCACTTCGCCCACCGACTTCATCTCGGGCCCGATGCTGTGGTCGACACCCGGGAATTTCTCGAAATCCCAACGCGGTACCTTGCAGACGATGTAGTCGAGCGCCGGCTCGAAGAAGGCCGTGGTGGTCTGCGTGACGCAATTCCTGATTTGTGGAAGCGTGTACCCCAACCCGATCTTTGCGGCCACGTACGCCAGCGGATATCCGGTCGCCTTGGAGGCCAGCGCCGACGATCGCGAGAGCCTCGCGTTCACTTCGATGACCCGGTAGTCGCCGGTCGTCGGCTCCAGCGCGTACTGAATGTTGCATTCGCCGACGATGCCGAGATGGCGAATGGTGCGGATGGCGACGTCGCGCAGGAACTGGAATTCGTGGTCGTTCAGCGTCTGTGAAGGCGCGACCACGATGGAATCACCCGTATGGATGCCCATCGGGTCGACGTTCTCCATGTTGCAGACGGTGATGCAGTTGTCGTCGCCGTCGCGGACGACCTCGTACTCGATCTCCTTCCAGCCCGCGAGGCACTCCTCGACCAGGACCTGCGGAACCCCCGCCAGCATGCGTCGAACCGCCGCATCGATGCCGCGCTCGTCGCGAACGATGGCCGATCCCTTGCCACCCAGCGAGAACGCCCCGCGCAGGATCACCGGGAAACCGATCTCGCGTGCCGCCGCGACGGCCTCGCCGACCGTGGTGCAGGCCCGGCCGCGCGCGGTCTTGACGCCGATCTCGCGCAATTGCTCGATGAAGAGCTTGCGGTCCTCGGTCGCGCGGATCGCCGCCACCGGCGTGCCGAGTACCCTCACGCCGTGCTCTCGCAGGAACCCCGAAGCTTCGAGTTCAAGGCCGGTATTGAGGGCGGTCTGCCCGCCGAAACTGAGCAGCAGGGCGTCGATCCGTTCCTTGAGGATGATCTGCTCGACGAAATGGCGGTTGACCGGCAGGAAATAGACCGCATCGGCATATTCCTCCGAGGTCTGGATCGTAGCGATGTTCGGATTGATGAGCGCCGTGTAGACACCCTCCTCCCTGAGCGCCTTCAGGGCCTGCGAGCCCGAGTAATCGAACTCGCCCGCCTGGCCGATCTGCAACGCCCCCGATCCCAACAGCAGTGCGCGGCGCGGGCGCGCCGGCAATACCGCTCGCGCCATGTGCTTCGCATCGGTCATGTCGAACGCATCTCCGTTGCCAGATGCAGGAAGTCATCGAAGAGGAATTCGGTGTCCCGCGGTCCGGGCGCCGCTTCAGGGTGAAACTGCACGGTGCGAAACGGGCGATCGCGATGACGGATGCCTTCGTTTGTGTCGTCGTTCAGATTCACGAACCACGGCGCCCAATCGCCCGGCAGCGTGTCGACGTCCACCGCATAGCCATGATTCTGACTGGTCACGTAGGCTCGACGTGTGACGACGTCCATCACGGGCTGGTTCTGGGATCGATGCCCATAGGGAAGCTTGTAGGTCCGCGCTCCGGCCGCCAGCGCGACCAGCTGGTGACCCAGGCAGATGCCGAAGACGGGCAGCCCGCGGCCCAGGATTGCTCGGACTCGCTCGACGAGATGCATCAGGTCGGCTGGATCGCCCGGACCGTTGGCGAGTACCACCCCGTCGACTTCGTCGAGCAGGGGCTCCCAGCGCGTGGCAAACGGCGCCACGATCACCGCAGCACCGCGGGCCTGCAGCTTGCGGACGATGCTCGCCTTGGCGCCGGTATCGATCACGAGCACGCGGGCATCACTGCCGGGATGCCGGGTGATCTCTCCGCACGCGACGAGATCCGCCACGCGCGACATGTCGACCGGCCGGACACTCTCTCTGGCGCTCTCAAGCGTGGTCGAGGCGCGCAGCAGGTAGCCTTGCATCGTGCCGTGTTCGCGCAATCGACGCGTGAGGGTCCGGGTGTCGACACCTTCGATCGCCGGCACATCCTGGCTCTTCAACCAGTCGCCCAGGCTGCGGCTGAGCGCATGGTGACTCGGTCTCCCGCAGTACCGGGTCACGACCAACCCTTCCACCTGGATCCGCGGCGACTCGAACGGCCCGTCCGGCACGCCGTAGTTGCCCTGCAACGGGTAGGTCAGGACCAGGATCTGGCCGCGGTAGGATGGATCCGTCAGCGTCTCGACGTACCCCGACATCCCCGTGTTGAATACCACTTCGCCGCAGACCTGTCGGTCGGCGCCAAAAGCCTGACCATCAAAATGCGTGCCGTCGATCAGGCGCAATCTCATCATCGTGTCCAATATTGAACCTCGTCGCAATGTCACCCTGCCGGGGCGCGCAATCGGGGTGCATCTCACGGACCTGCGCCGAGCAGTCCGCGCGCGCCGGGCGGGATCGCGAGGATCCGGGCCGCATGTCCATGCAGCCGATCCGGTCGATCATCGTACCGTTCTACGAAGAGGATGAGAACAGCCGCCGGATGCACACGGCCAGCGTCGAGGCGGTGGAGCCGCCCGGCGTCCCACTCGAGATGGTGTTCGTCAACGACGGCAGCCGGGACCGCACCCTCGAGATCACGACCGATATCGCCCGTGAGGACGAGCGCATCACAGCCGTTCTGAGGGTTAAGCGGAGTCACGTCACTCGGCGTGCTCGGAGGAGCGCGGCCAGGCTTCGCTGATGCCGGCGTGTTGGCCCGTCTTGCGGCACCGCCGATAGTGCCCCGGCAGTGCAGGTGCCGCGGTGCACGCGAACCCTACCGGCTGGCGCTTGGCTCAACGCCGGCACCCGTTTCGCGGTCCACGCGCCTGAGAATGGACATGGAGCCATCGGCCGACGTCGCTACGCTGACGAAATTCGCGCAGCCCAGGTCCCGCTTGTCGATCATCGCGACATACTGGAACTGTTGAGCGATGCTGTCGCAATCCAGTGCGGGCGGATGGGGTCGGATCGGCCAGAACTCACTTGGAACTTGGGGAAGACGGACGTACCGAAAATACTCCATCGGGCTGTTGATCGAGCCTGAAAACAAGTATGGCGTCATCGCGAATCGATCCGTGGTTGCCCACGCACCCGCATGCAGAAATCGCCAGATCTTTTTCTCGGGACGGGCGGCGCTGACGGGGAACACGGTCGCTCCTTCCGGTACCACTCTCAGTAGTTCCCGGTACATCCCAATTCTTGCGTCAGCTGGAAACAGATCAATACCGAGCACGCACAGATTCGCAGCCGCAATGCATGCGCTTGCGACCCACGCGACAACTTTGACGCGTAGTGGCCCCAGGTCGATTGGGAGCAATACCAGCAAGAGGAAACAGCAGGACATTGGCTCCAGTGCCCTGACATCTACGTAACTGACGGAGCCCAGGTCCGGCGGCAGAGCGGACCACATTACGAAGAATGCACCGGCACTCGCCGCCAAGAGCCAGCACCGGGGATCGCGTGCAACGCCTTTCCAGTTCCACAGACCCAGCAGCGCGACACCTGAAAAAGCCGCAATCAGCAGCAGGTTGGAGACGTCATTGAAGCGCAGCCACGGTGCCAACACCCGACTGCCCTTCCAGACAAGCTCCCAGTGATGCCCAGGAGGCCCGCTTGCCAGGGCCGGCTGCTGCATATTCGAGACAAGCAAGACCGCACACAGTACGAGCGGCAGTCCCGTTGCGCGCACCCGCCGCCCGAGTGGAGCCGTATGGGCCAGCGCGATGACGCCAGCCATCGTGCCCACGAAGAGCACCGTCGTAAGATGCACAAGGTATCCGCAGATAATCATCACGATGATGGCCACGAACCGCTGCGACGATGGGTCATCGCACTGCCGGATCATGTTTCCGGCGACCACCACAGATAGTGCTACGGCCAGCTGGAAGCTCTGATAACCCATCAGAAAGTACCAATCCGACCCGTCAAGGCACCCGAGAAGGAAGGCCATTGACGCCGCGAGCCAGCTGAGGCCCAGGGATCTCGCGAAATAGGCCAGCGAGACGGGCAATGCCGCAAAGACCAGCGTATTCCAGAGTGGCCCTGCAATGCTCGGTCCGGTCAGCTTGACGAGCACTGCCAATACGAGGTCGCCAAGCACGTATGGTGTCGCTGACAGCGTGACCGTGAACCACTGGCCGAAGCGCGTTCCATGATCGAACAACGCGTCGGCCATGACCGTAGCGCGCGCGAGATGGTTGGCAGCGTCCTGGAAAGGCAGATTGCGCAGCCACAGACAAAGCAGGACGTAGGCCCCGGCCACCATCAAAGTCATGGCCAGCAGGGCTCTCACCAGTGGTGGCGACAGCGTCTCAACTTCAATGCTCCGGCGCTGACTAGCTCGCCACGTGCCGGAATGACGTAACCATGCCGTCACGCGCCAACACCTCGCCGGCGCCGCAGTCCTGGCGAAGAGGCCCACCGCATGACTACCCATCGGGACTCAGGACGCACCACGTCGGCCATACGTGCATTCGATGTGTAGGCCCGGCCGCTGCCTGGACGCTTCGAAGGCCTTGGCCAAACCAAGAGCACCTGGGCCGCGTCGGGGCCAAGCGCGTCCACTAGCAGGCGGCTCCCGACCCATCAGACCATGGCGGCGAGTGCTCATAATCGATCCACGAATATCAGAGTGATCAACCGTCGCGCATCGCTGCCACCGCCGCTGTCCGCTGGCGCTCGATCACCCGCAAGAAGACCCAACGGCGAATCGACGCTTCACTTGACCGGTCGTTCCGGATCAGAACAGCCAAAAAGTTCGCGAATGAGTCGCGCAATCTTCCCCATGTTGGCGATGCAGGGCAGCGTACCAGAGCCGCGTCACACTTCGGTCGGCGTTCGCGTTTCTGTGACGTACGTTCGGTTTCTGGCAGGCTCCCTTGACGAGTCCGCCGCCTTGCCATCGTCGGTGGGTGATCGACCTCGGCACCCTCGCTGGTCTGCACGAACACCCGCACGAGTTGCACGCCTACTGCTCGCGGTGCGAACGCTGGCGCGTGCTGCCGCTCGAAAGGATGGTCGCCGAGGGCCAGCGGGCGATGCACTGGCCGCTCACAGTGCGCTGTCGTGAATGCGGTGAGATGGGGCGGCTACCGGTCCGCCCACCCACGCCCTCGCAGCCGCGGGCAGCCGGATGGATCGGGCCGACGCCTGCCTAAGTCGGCTTGCCCGATCAGCCGCCAACCTTCGGGCAGGAGAAGGGTTCCTCGGTCTTCTGCGCCTTCGGCTGGCGAAGGGCCCAGCCTGCGGGAATATCAAACTGGTCGCTGGGGATCGGGCCCGATCGGATCTCAGTCGTCTCCGTCGTCAACGAAATGAGGGGCACCATGTTACCGCCACCCGACGGGGGCGTGGGTTTGGATTCTTGCGGCGCGGAGGACTTCTTGGCGAAGAGTCCCCCGACCAACGTGCGGCCGAAGGCCCCTGCGGCAGAGCCCGAAATTGAGCCGAGCAACGATCCACCGGTCGCATGCGTGACGGCCGCCTCGGCAGCGGCGCCACTCGCGGCGGCTGTCGAGTTCTCCGCCGCCGCCGTCGCCGCGCTGCCCGCGTCGGCGGTAACGCCTCCAGTCGGCTGCGTACGGTGGTCCTGAGCCGCGCCGCAATGCGGGCCCCCGACCGATACGCTGAGGGTCGTCTTGAGTGACGTCCCTTGTATATCCGACGCCTTCGCACCCACTTGCTTGAGTGCGCTGGCGTAGGGCGCCATGAACTGCTGCAGCTGCGGGCCCACGGCGGCGGCGATGGCGGCCTCGTCGACACCCAACTTGCGGTCATAAGCGATGCGAAACGCTCTCGCTTCTTTGATCTCGGGGATCTGGTCGGGGGTCATCCAGGAATCGATGCGGAAATCGAATTCGCAGGCGTCGCCCGTCTCCTTGTTCGTGCACGTCTGCTTCATCGCAATCCATGAGCGCCGCGCCTCGTGGCCGGCGATCATCGCGGTTTCATCGGTCTTCTGGACCTCGAACTGCGGTGGAGACATCTCGCACTTGCTCGTGTCGGGGGCAGGCCGCCCAGCGGGTTGCGGACAGCTCTTCAACTTCTCCAGCAGTTCCGCACGCTTCTGGTTTACCGCAGCGATTTGCTCGGGCGTCGGAAAGGGTGTCTCGGCGTAGCTCTTCTTCTTTGGATCGAGCTCCCAGGTCACGTTCTTGTTAAGTCGGACGATCTCGCCGCCGCGCATGTTCCCGCACAGCATCGACAACAGGAACCCGTCGCAATGCGCGTCGGTATCGGTGCGGCGCTTGTCGCCGGCGATCTGCTCGGTGATCGTGCTGTTGATCTTCCCGAAGCCCATGTCGAAGCTCATCGTCGTTGCTTCGGTCACGTCCGCCACCGCTGGCGAACTCACGAATGCCACGGTTGCACCAATGGTCGCAACCAACGCCGCACGAACGGTATGCCTGTTCATCGAGGAATCTTCCTGCTGCTAGACAGCATCGCCAAGCCTTGATATTGCACCGGTGAACGGTTGTTCTTTTGACAAAATATACGCGCTTTGCTGGCCGAGGGAGGCCAAATCCGCGCTGCATCGCACCAATTGCCAATGTTATCGCGGGGGCTATCGCGCCTTCCCTTGCGGTTCGTCCGCTGAGACTGCGCCGGTGCTACCGTCGCCCTTATGATTGACCTCGGCGCCCTCGCTGGCCCACACGAACACCAGGACGAACTGCACGCGTAATGCTTGCGCTGCGACCGCTGGCGGGTGCTGCCGCTCGAAAGAATGGTTGTCCAGGGGCAAGTATCGCTGCGCCGGCCGCTCACGGAGCGCTGTCGCGAGTGCGGCGAGGTTGGATAGCTACGGTTGCGGCCGCCGATGCCAAGTCACCCGCGCGCGGCCGGATGGGTGCAGCCTGCCAGGTGAGCGGCAACGCTCACCTCTTCCGTTGACCGGGCTTCGGCTTCCCGCCTGCCCGGGTATTGCCCGGAACTCAATCCGGATGAGTTGCTCAACCAGGACGTCAAGACCAATGGCCTGGGGAAGAGCCGCCCCGGCAACCGCACCGAAATGACGGCCGCTGTGCGCTCTCACCTGCGCGGCCGGCAGCGGCAACCGCAGGTCATCCGAAATCTCTTCCAGGAGAAGCATGTTCGCGATGCTGCTGGACAACCTCCGCACGGTTTACCGGCCTGCTCAGTCAGAAAGTGCCATTGGGTTTGAGCACACCCCATGACGAACCAACGATTGCCATAGTCCCATTTTGGGACTAGGATGGCGGGTGCGCGTAATTGCGACATCGACACTCAGGGCGTTCTGGCTGAAGCAGCCGGCGAACCCCGATGCGAAGGAGCCGACGCTCGCGTGGTATCGGCACGTCGTCAGGGCCGACTGGGCGACGCCAGCGGACTTGAAGCGCGACTTCCGAACCGCAAGCATCCTTCGCGATGGTCGCGCCGTATTCAACCTTGCCGGCAACAGGTACCGGCTCGTCGTCTGGATCAACCATCCGTACCGAACTGTCTGCGTGCGATTCATCGGGACACACGGGCAGTACGACGACATCGACGCGCAGTCGATCTAGAGGAGTCGCAAATGGACATCAGGCCGATCAGGACCGCAAAAGATTACCAGCGGGCACTCGCGGACATCGAATCATTGATGTCGGCGAAACTCGATTCGCCGGAGGGGGAGCGTCTGGAGGTGCTCGTCACGCTCGTCGAAGCTTACGAGAACAAGCACTTCCCGATGGAACTGCCCGATCCGGTCGAGGCAATCAAGTACCGCATGGATCAACTCGGACTGACGCCGAAAGACCTCGAACCCATGATCGGCCGGCTGAATCGGGTGTATGAGGTCCTGAGCCATAAGCGTTCGCTGACGCTGAAGATGATCTGGCGGCTGAACCAGGGTCTCGGCATCCCGGCTGAATGCCTGATCAAGCAACCTGGAAACACAAACGCAGCTTGAAGCGAGACCCTGAGCGACATGACGCGCCCCAACCGACGCACGCCGCGCATCCTGGTCGTGGACGACGACCCGGGGCTGCTGCGCCTGCTGACGATCCGGCTGCGTTCGCACAAGTACGAGGTCGAGCCCGCGGAGAACGCGGCCAAGGCGCTGGCGGCGGTCGCGCGTTTCCGGCCCGACCTCGTGATCACCGACCTGCGCATGCCGGAGATGGACGGCATCTCGCTGCTGCGCGAACTGCAGCGGCGCTGGCCGAGCCTGAACATCATCCTGCTGACCGCGCACGGCACGATCCCCGACGCAGTGAAGGCGACGCAGGCCGGCGCGTTCGCGTTCCTCACCAAGCCCGTCGAGAAGGAACAGTTGCTCGAGGAAGTGCAGCGCGCGCTCAAGACGTCCGGCTTCGTCGAGAGCGCCGAGGACTGGCGCGCGGAGTTCGCGACACGCAGCCCGATCGTCGAGGACCGGCTCGCCAAGGCGCATCTCGTCGCCGGCACGGATTCGGCGGTGTTCATCACCGGCGAGCCCGGCACCGGCAAGGAACTGCTCGCGCAGTCGATCCACCGTGCGAGCGCGCGGCGCGAAAGCTCGTTCATCTCGATTGATTGCAGTGGTCTCGACGGCAGTTCGCCCTCCGGCGAGGCAGACCTCAACGCGGCGCTCGATGAAGCCGCGGGCGGCACGATCTTCCTGCGCAACGTCGACGACCTCGCGCCCGCGATCCAGGCACGCTTGTCACGCCGGCTGACGGGCGCCGACGTGCGCGTGATCGCGACCAGCAATCAGCGTCCGGATGAGTTGGCCGCCGAGGGCAGATTCTCGCGCGAGTTGCTCGATCGCCTGAGCGCGGTGCACATCGACCTGCCGCCGCTCGGCAAGCGGCGCGAAGACATCCCGCTGCTGGTGTCGCAGTGCCTCGATGACGTTTCCGCGGAAACGTCTCAACCGAAGCGCGCCATGTCCCCCGAGGCGATGGAAGCGCTCGCGACCGCCAGGTGGCCGGGCAATGTGCGGCAGCTTCGCAGGGTGGTGCGCCAGGTGGCGAGCGTCGGCGCGGGGCCGGTGATTTCCGTCGAGCAGGTGCAGGAAGCCCAGGGCGACACGACGCAGCTGCCGAGCTTCGACGAGGCGCGGGATGAGTTCACCCGCGGGTACCTGGTGCAGCTGCTGCAGATCACGCAGGGGAACGTGAGCCAGGCGGCGCGGATGGCCAAGCGGAACCGCACGGACTTCTACAAGCTGCTCACCAAGCACGACCTGAAGCCGGAAGAGTTCAAGGATTAGGGACTGAGCGCCCTCACCCGGGCTCCGCCCGACCTCTCCCGTAAACGGGAGAGGTGGAGAGGCCCACGAGATCAGTTCACGACCGTCGACACCTCACCCGTCGGGACACTTTCGACGCCGGCCGTCGTGTAGGACGACAACGTGAAGTACCAGGTGCCCGCCGAGAGGCTCTCGATCGAGGCGGACGTGATGGTCGGATTCGGAATGTCCACGAGTTGCGTCAGCCCGGTGGCGGACGTGCCATAGCGTAACTTGTAGCCAGCGAGGTTCGTCAGCGGCGTGCCGTCGTCGTTCTGCGTTGGGGCTGTCCAGGTCAGGGTCACCGTACCGGTCACCGGCGCCGACACCTGAATGCTGAACGCGGGCAGGGTCGCGGTGGCGGTCCCGTCCGACACCGAGATCACGATGCTGGCGTAGGTTCCTGCGTCGGTCGCGGCGGGCGTGCCGGAGAGCTGCCCAGTGGACGTGCTGAAGCTCGCCCAAGCCGGCTTGTTGGCAATACTGAACACCAGAGGCTGGCCCGACGGGTCCGTGGCCGTCGGCTGGAATGAGTACGCCTGGCCGGTCGTCGCGTTTGTGGCCGGTACGCCCGCGATGGTCGGCGGCGTGTAAGCGATGACCACGATGCTGAACGCGGGCAGCGTCGCGGCATTCACGCCGTCCGAGGTCGAGATCACGATGTTGGCGTAGGTTCCGGCGTCGGTCGCGGCAGGCGTGCCGGAGAGTAGCCCAGTGGACGTGCTGAAGGTCGCCCAGCCCGGCTTGTTGGCAATGCCAAAGGCCAGCGGCAGCCCGGACGGATGGGTGGTTGCCGGCTGGAACGAGTACCTCTGACCACTCGTCACGCTCGTTGCTGGCGCGCCGGCGATGGTTGGCGGCGGGCTCGGTTGCACGACGATGGTAAAGCCAGGAAGTGCCGCGGTGGCGGCAACATCCGACACCGAGATCACGATGTTGGCGTAGGTACCGGCGTCGGTCGCGGCGGGTGTGCCGGAGAGCCTGCCGGTGGACGTGCTGAAGGCCGCCCAAGCCGGTTTGTTGGCAATGCCGAACGCCAGCGGCTGGCCCGATGGGTCCGTGGCGGCCGGCTGGAACGAGTAAGTCTGGCCGGTCGTCACGCTCGTGGCCGGCGTGCCCGAGATCGTCGGCGGAGACGCCGGCGGCGGCGCAGGTGCTGGTGCTGGTGCTGGTGCTGGTGCTGGTGCTGGTGCTGGTGCGGGTGCCGGTGCCGGTGCCGGTGCCGGTGCCGGTGCCGGTGCTGAC
>Ga0209048_10001116_pt1 | contig 28029 bp, 21 predicted proteins | sample FrelakmetCRP12CR_FD_187146 | JGI IMG/M metagenome (GOLD analysis project Ga0209048, IMG submission 187146) | Freshwater lake sediment microbial communities from the University of Notre Dame, USA, for methane emissions studies - CRP12 CR (SPAdes)... | ecosystem: Environmental > Aquatic >... | reverse complement strand
GCTGATATGGCCCGCGGGTGTCAAGTGAGGCGAGTGTAGCTCTCGCGAGGTCGCGCATGTGTGTGGTCCTTCGATCTGGATCGCACCGGATGGGGAACGCGACGCGCGGAGCTTTTGGCGACGATGGATCACGCTGATATCCGCGGGTTGGTTACCGCATTGCATCGGTGCGTCGCGGGGCTGCCTCGCTCGAGAGTCGGGGATCATCACGTGGATGCCCACATAGCCGTGCCGAGGGTTCCCCTCACCGTGTCCGCGCGTCGCGTTCCCGATCCGGTGTGAGTACGGTTACCGCATTGGGCTGCTCCGTCGTTGAGCTGGGCCGTCGATCAGGGGCTCGGGCCGACGTGGCGGCCGATGTCCCAGAGGAAGCCGGCGAGCTCGCGCGCGATCGCGACGCAGACCTTGTTGTGCGGCAGGCCTCTGGCCTTCAGCCGGCGGTAGCGGTGGCTGAGCCGCAGTTGGGCCCGCCAGGCGATCTCACGGATCGCCGGCGGCTGGCCTTCCTGGCGCACCTGCAGGGCGCGGCTGAGGCGGGCTGGGAAGCGGTAGTTCCAGGCCGCCTCGACCAGCATGCGGCGGACGTGACCGTTGCCGGTCTTGCTGATCGCACCGAGGCGGCGCTTCGCGCCGGTGGTGTGCTCGGAGGGCACCAGTCCGAGATACCCCATCAGCTCGCGGGGGTGGGCGAAGCGCCGCAGATCCCCGAGTTCGGCGACCACGGTGGTGGCGGCCACGAGGTCGAGCCCACGCAGCGTCATGACGGCCGCCACCACCGGCTGCATCCGCCAGGACTCCACTCCACTTGCTGGGCGAGCGACTGGGTCAGGCGTTGCACGCGGGCCTCGCCCTCGCTCACCGCCTGGCGGTACTCGGTGAAGGCAATGTCCTGGGCGGGGTGCGCGAACGAGACCGTCGCCAGATACCGCTCGTGCGCCGCCGTCCAGGAGCTCTTGCCGCTGTAGCGCCGCCCGTGCCGCAACAGCAGCGCCTTGAGCTGCTGGCGGGCCTTGAGCCGCGCCCGGACCGCATCGACCCGGGCGCGGCTCAGATCCCGCATCGCCTCATCGCGCTCCTCCGGGATCGTGACCGCCGCCAGCTCCCCGGCGCGCGCCAGGCTCGCCAGTTTCAGCGCATCACGCCGGTCGGTCTTGATCCGCTCGCCCGGCCGGCGCGGCATCCTCGAGGGCGCCACCACCTCGCAGCGGTAGCCCCGCGCCGCAAGCTCACGGGCCAGTCCCTAGCCGCAGGGCCCGGCCTCGTACACCACCAGCAGCGAGTGCGGCTCACCGAGCTTGCCCAGCGCCTTGCTCAGCTCCGCCAACTTCGCACCCACCGTCCCCACGAAGCGCGGCGCCGCACGACCGGCCTCGGCAAAGCCGATCGCCGTCGACTCGGCGTGCGCATCCAATCCCACAAAACCGGTGATAAACTCTTCCACGGTCTGCCTCCTGTGCTCGTTGTAGATCACGCACCAACGCGTTCCACATGTGGCTCGGCGCACGCAAGTGTGCAACCCACGGTACTGCTGGAGGCAGACCGCTTCCTCTCCTCAATCCTGAATGCCCGCCTCCCCATGGCGGGCCATGATGTCTAGAATGCGCGACCTGCCGCGACGAACGACGATGGCCGCACCGAAGAAGGACAAGGACTCGCCGAACCCCGTGATCGCGCTCAACAAGCGCGCCCGCCACGAGTACTTCATCACGGAGAACTTCGAGGCCGGGCTCGCCCTGCAGGGCTGGGAAGTGAAGAGCCTGCGCGCCGGCAAGGGACAGATCACCGAGGGCTACGTCCTCATCAAGGACGGCGAGGCGTGGCTGATCGGCGCACACATCACGCCGCTCAGGACGGTCTCGACCCACGTCATCGCGGACCCGACGCGCACCCGCAAGCTGCTGCTGCACCGGCGCGAACTCGACCGGCTGGTGGGCGCGGTCGAGCGCAAGGGCCACACCGTCGTGCCGCTCAAGCTGTACTGGAAGCAGGGCAAGGTGAAAGTCGAGATCGGGCTCGCCAAGGGCAAGCAGGCGCACGACAAGCGCGCCACGGAGAAAGACCGCGACTGGCAGCGGGAGAAAGCGCGGCTGCTGAAGTCGCGCTGAAGGGCCCCGCGACCCTGGCCGAGGCCGAGGCCGGTCGAGGGCTTGGTATTCCGGCGCTGCGCCCCTACACTAGGGTCGTTCATCTGGGGGCGACCGGTTTCGACGTGGGTCGCGAAACTTCAGGTGCATGCCGAGGTGCAAGGTTCCTCGTTAAACCGCTTGCAAACCAATAGTTGCCAACGAAGACAACTACGCTCTGGCGGCTTAACCCCGCCTAACCCTCGACTGGCATGTGCTTGTGCATCCAGACCCGAGGGACGCGCTCACAAGATCGCGGGTCCGGTGTGCTGAGGGCCGGTTCTGCTAAAACGCTCCTGAGCTGGTCGTGCGTCTTCCCTGCCGCTTGGGTAGCGCGCGACGAGAATCAAAAAGACGGCTAAGCATGTAGGTCCTGGAACGTAGGGCTTGCGGACGCGGGTTCGATCAAAGATGGGTCGCCTTCACCCGCAAGGGTGAAGTGACAACGGGGCTCACATCGGTGAAGCCTGACGTGCCGAAGATGGCGGCACGAGGTAACGCCGAGGGGTAGGAAGAGGGCCAACCTCAGGCCTGCCCTGTAGAGACTCATAGACCGGCTGAACTGGCAACGGTGGAGCCGGCACTAGGATTCGGTGCTTCGCCAACGCCGCCACCTGAGGGCGGGCGCGGGCGAGGGTCGGATAACACGCCCCGCTCCCGGCTTAACCGCCGGGATGAAGGCATAGTCCGGCCTGCTTCGGAAGAAGCAGATTGGCTGTCCCGCCGCCTCCACCATCAACGACCCCCGGCCGTAAGGCCGGGGGTTTTTTTTGTCTCCGGTCGCGCGGCCGCACCGCGTGGCCCGCGGGCTATTCTGAGCTCGTTGTGACGGCCGGGCCCCGAGACCGGGTGCTTCGACCGGATTGCGTGTCTGTCCACACGATCAGCGCCGGAGCCGGCAATGAAACAAGCGCTCATTTGTGATGCCATCCGCACGCCCATCGGCCGCTTCGGCGGCGCACTCGCCGGCGTGCGCACCGACGATCTCGCCGCCATTCCGATTCGAGCCCTGCTCGAGCGCAATGCCGTGCTCGACCCGGCGGCGATCGACGAGATCACGCTCGGCTGCGCCAACCAGGCGGGCGAGGACAACCGCAACATCGCCCGCATGGCGCTGCTGCTCGCCGGCCTGCCCGACACGGTGCCCGGCTCGACGGTCAATCGCCTGTGCGGATCGGGCCTCGATGCGGTCGCGAGCGCGGCTCGCGCGATCAGAGTCGGCGAGGCGCGGGTGGCGATCGCGGGCGGCGTCGAGAGCATGTCGCGCGCACCCTTCGTCATGGGCAAGGCCGATGCCGCGTACGCCCGCAGCCAGCGGCTCGAGGACACGACGCTCGGCTGGCGCTTCGTCAACCCGCGGTTCAAGGCCGCCTTCGGCACGGAGACGATGCCGGAGACCGCGGAGAACGTCGCCGAGCAGTGGCGCATCGGCCGCGAGGACCAGGACGCGTTCGCGCTGCGCTCGCAGCAGCGGGCGGTCGCAGCGCAGCGCGCGGGCCGCCTGGCGCGCGAGATCGTGCCGGTCCGCATCGAGGGGCGCCGGGGAGAGGCGACCCTCGTGAGCCACGACGAACAGCCGCGCCCGGACACGACCCTCGAGGCCCTCGCGCGCCTGCCCACGCCGTTTCGCACGCCCGGCACCGTGACCGCCGGCAACGCCTCCGCAATCAACGACGGCGCCTGCGCACTGCTCCTCGCCGAGGAATCGGCGGCGGCTCAATTCGGGCTGCGTCCCCGCGCGCGCGTGGTCGCCTGCGCGACGGCCGGCGTCGCGCCGCGAATCATGGGCATCGGGCCGGTGCCGGCGGTGCGCCGACTACTGCAGGCGACGGGGCTGCGCATTGAGCAGATCGACGTACTCGAGCTCAACGAGGCCTTCGCCGCCCAGTCGCTCGCCTGCCTGCGCGAGCTCGGCATCGCAGAGGCGGCGACGCACGTGAACCCGAACGGCGGCGCCATCGCGCTCGGGCATCCGCTCGGTATGTCGGGCGCCCGCCTCCTCACCACGGCCGTCAACGAGCTCGAGCTGCGAGGCGGGCGCTACGCCCTCTGCACGATGTGCATCGGCGTCGGGCAGGGCATCGCCGTGCTCATCGAGCGCTGCTGACGCCGGCGCGGCACCGCCCGCCCAGCGGGGTCCCGCGGCCGCGGCGGCGGCGTGTTGCCCGGCGCGCCGTGCAATCGCGTCACGATCTCGAACGGCACGGACGGAGTCCCAAGCCCGACTCTCCGCGGTCTCGGGTCCACCTCGATGACACGGATCGACCACGCCGCGGCGCCGGGCACGAGGCCCTAGGTGTGAACCGGCTCGACCTCGACCGGGGTACCGTTCAGCACCGCCGTGCCAGTCAGCGCGTCGACGCGCTGGTCGTCGATCACGTCGTTGATGCTGGCGCCGGCGTGCTGTGCCGCGACCGTCAGCCTGGCACCGGGCCGGTCATGCCCCCAGCCGTGCGGCAGGCTCACGACCCCGGGCATGACCTCGGGGCTCACCTGCGCCGGTACCCTCAGCTCGCCGACCCGCGAGAGGAGGCGCACGACCGCACCGTCCGCCACCCCTCGCGCCGCGGCATCGTCGGGATGGATAAGGAGTGTGCAGCGCGGCTTGCCCTTCACCAGCCGCTGGCTGTTGTGCAGCCAGGAGTTGTTGCTGCGCACGTGACGGCGCCCGATCAATCGCAGGCCGGACGGCCGCTGCTCGAGGGCCTGCGCTGCCCGCGCGAGGTCGTCGAGGTGCAGTCGCGGTGCCAGCTGCACCTTGCGCTCGGCGTTGGCGAGCCTGCGCAGGAGGCAGGACTCGAGCGGCCCGAGGTCGACGCCGTTGGGCGCCGCCGCAAGCTTCGCGAGGCTTAGTCCCTGCGGTACACGATCGGGCGCGGCAAGCAGCTTGCGCAGTCCGGCCATGCCGGGCAGCCTCGACAGGAGGCGGATGCCACCGCGGTTCGGCAGGCCGTAGCGGCCCGTCTTCAGCATCCAGTCGAGGGCTCGCTCGGGTCCGAGCCGGCGCACCATCGCGCTCTTGCCGCGCGCGAGCAGCCGACCCGCTCTCGCCGCCACACCAAGCCGCAGGGTGAGCTCGGCCAGGATCTCGTGGTCGTGCATCGAGCCGGGAGGCTTCGGCAGGAGCGGCGCGGAGTACTTGGCGACGTTGCGCACGGCGAAGCCGCTCAGGGCGATATCGTAGTGGCTGCGCTCGAGCGGGCTCGTCGGCGGCAGGATGAGGTGCGCATGGCGGGTGGTCTCGTTGACGTACGGATCCACCGCCACCATGAACTCGAGACTCTCGAGCGCACGGTCGAGCCGCCGGCCTTTCGGCGTAGACAGCACCGGGTTGCCCGCGAAGGTGATGAGCGCGCGTACCTGCCCGTCACCCGGCGTCTCAATCTCCTCGGCCAGCGCTGCGACCGGCAGCTCGCTCGAGAACTCGGGCAGCCCGCGCACGCGCGAGCGGAATCGCCCGTAGTGGCCCCGCGAACCGTAGGCGCGCGTGAGATCGACCGCGGGCTCCGCGAACATCATGCCGCCCTCGCGGTCGAGGTGCCCGGTGATGGCGTTCAGGCAGTTGATCAGCCACACGGTGAGGCCGCCGAACTCCTGCGTGCACGCACCGACGCGCCCGTAGACCAGGGCGCGGGGCTCGCCGGCGATCTCGCGCGCAAGGGCGCCGATACGCTGTGGATCGATGCCGGTGCACGCGGCGAGCCCGACCGGATCGAAGGCCAGCACGGCCTCTTGCAGCTCGGCGAGCCCCTCCGCATGCCCCGCCAGATGCGCGAGGCGCTCGCGGGTCTCACTGAAGACGTGGTGCAGCAACGCGAGCAGTAGATACACGTCGCTGCCCGGACGGATGGCGAGGTACTCATCCGCGATGGCCGCCGACTCGGTGCGGCGGGGGTCGACCACGACGAAACGCCCACCGCGTGCCCGCAGCGCCTCGACCCGCTTCTCGAAGCCCGGGGCGCCCATCAGCGAACCGCCGGAGGCCACCGGGTTGCCGCCAATGCAGACGAACAGCTGCGTGCGGTCGACGTCCGGGACGGGTATCAGGAACTGGTGTCCGAACATCGCCCAAGACGCCACCATGTGGGGCAGCTGGTCGACGCTGGTCGCGGAATAGACGTTCTTGGTGCCGAGGGCACGGATGAAGTCGCCGATCGACAGCATTGCGCCAAGGTTGTGCGCCGTGGGATTGCCGGCATAGAGCGCCACGCCGTCCCGGCCGTGACGGGCCCGGACCTGCCCGATCCGGCTCTCGATCTCATCGAACGCCGCAGCCCAGGTGATCTCTTGCCATCCCTCGGCCGTGCGACGAACCGGCCGGCGCAGGCGATCGGGGTCCTCGTGCAGGTCCTTGAGGGCGACCGCTTTCGGGCAGATGTGGCCACGGCTCAGGACGTCGTCATGGTTCGGCTTGATCGAGAGCACCTGGCCGTCCTGGTGCTCGACCACAATGCCGCACATCGCCTCGCAGATGCAGCAGGTCAGGTGCTGCACGCGTCGCTCGCCCATCGTCCCCTCCCCCCCAAGCCGCGGGCCGTGAACGGCGCTAGGCGCGCCGCCGCCGCGCCAGTCCAAGTCCGCCGATCAGGAGCAGCAGCCCCGGGTCGACCGCGCCGGTGCCTTTCTTCTTGTACCCGCAGGTGGTGTTGCCGGTGACGGTATCGCCGATGGTGCTGAAGCGGAAGATCGTGCCGGCGCTGCAGTTGCCGCCGGCGCTGTTGATGCCATCGAACACCGTGCTCGAGATCTGCACGAGCTTCGATTGCGGGTTGATACCGTGCGTGCTGTCCATGCTGTAGAGCTTCGCGAAGCCGGTGCCGTCGCGCGCGATCGAGAAGATCGTGCCGTAGAGCGTGGAGTTGCCACCGGAGCCGGTGCCACCCGAGGAGGTCGTGCCGTAGAGATTGCCGTCGCTGGCGAGCAGCGGTGCGCCCGTCGGCTGGGAGCCGTCATTGCCGCCGAACTCGTGAAGGACCGTGAAGGCCGTGCCGTCGTGCGAGATGGCGAACACGGTGCCGTAGCCGATGCTGCCGCCCTGGCTCGCCACGCCATATAGGTAGCCGTCCCCGCCGTCAGTAAGGCCGCCGGTCGGCATCACGCCATCGACGTTCAAGTACAGGCCCGTGCTCGTGTCATGCGTGGCGGCCGAGAACACGTGGATCAGCTGAAAGCCGCCCCCGTCGTAGGCAACTCGAAAGATGACGCCGCGCCCGTTCACACCGCCGGCCGACGTCGTACCGTAGAGATACCCGTCGTGGCCATCGACCAGCGCACCGCTCGGGGTCAAGCCGTCCGCGTTGGTGATCGGGGTGACCGCCGCCGCCGAGGTGATCGCGCCGAAGGCGTGCAGTACCTGGTAGGACGTGCCGTCCTTGGAGAGGCGGAAGACCGCCCCGGTCCCGTTCGGACCGCCCGCGATGGTGACGCCGTACAGGCCTCCGTCGCCGCCCTCGATCAGTTGGCTCTCCGGGTACGCGCCGTCGACGTTGATGGGGTTGCTATTCTGGTTCAGGCTCGTGTAGTCGTCGAAATCAAAGAGCGTCGTAAAGCCGCTGCCGTCCTGGGCCAGGCGGAACACGGTGCCGGTGGTAAAGACGGTGGTGCGCCGCCCGAGCTGAGTCGTGCCATAGAAATAGCCGTCGCTCGCGAGCAGCAGGCCACCGCGCGGCGAGACGCCTTCGCCCGACACGAACTGGTGCAAGGTGGTCACCGACGCGCCGTCCAGCGAGGCCCGATAGACCAGGCCCCCGGTTACCACGCTGGAGCTGGTGTAGGTCACCCCGTAGAGCGCCCCGTCACTGCCCAGGATAATGTTGCCGGAGGGCGTGGAGGCACTGAAGGCGAGGACGGTGGAAACCGCTGACGTCGCGTTCTGTGCCCCAGCCGCCAGCGGCACGGCCGACAGGCTCAGCAGCACCAGGGACAGCCAGGGGCGGGCGACCGGCGCGACGGACAAACAACGCTTCGACGACATGTTGGACAGTATCTCCAAGGATCCCGGTGCGGCCGCCGGGCAATATGGGCTGCGAATTGTGCCGGATTCCGCCGGCTCGCGCATGGACTCCGCCATCGCCGCGGCCGGCCGCTAGAATGCGCGCCCGCCCGGAGCCTTCGCGGCCACGACTTGATCCAGTTTAGACACATGACCCTTGCGCGCGGTTCCCGCCGCCTGATCGAGGACCTCTCCGCGCAGATCCACGCGGGCTGGCGCGTCGGCGTCGTCGGCGCGAACGGCAGCGGCAAGTCGAGCCTGTTCGCGCTCCTGCAGGGCGAACTGCAGCCCGAGAGCGGCGACTGCGAGGTGCCGCGGGACTGGCGGATCGCGGCGGTGACACAGGAGACCCCGCCCCTGCCCGAAGCCGCCATCGAGTTCGTGTTGGACGGCGATGACGAACTGCGCGAGGTCGAGCGCGCCATCGCCGCGGCGGACCGGGCCCACGACGGGCATGCGCTCGCCGATCTCCACACACGCCTCGACTCGATCGGCGGCTACTCGGCCCGGGCGCGGGCGGCAAGCCTGCTCGCCGGCCTCGGGTTTGCCCCGGACGACTTGGAGCGGCCGGTGGCGGATTTCTCCGGCGGCTGGCGGATGCGCCTCAACCTCGCGCGCGCCCTGCTGAGCCGGGCCGACCTGCTGCTGCTCGACGAGCCGACGAATCACCTCGACCTCGACGCCGTGGTCTGGCTTGAGCGCTGGCTCGCGGCCTACCGCGGCACGCTGCTGCTCGTTTCGCACGACCGCGACTTCCTCGACGGCTGCGTTTCACAAATCGCCCACATCGAGCGGGCGACCCTGGCCCTCTACAGCGGCAATTACTCCTCGTTCGAGGAGCAGCGTGCGACGCGCCTCGCCGTGCAGCATGCGATGTACGAGAAGCAGCAGCGCGAGATCGCCCACATGACGCAGTTCGTGGAGCGGTTTCGCGCCAAGGCCACCAAGGCCCGGCAGGCGCAGAGTCGGCTGAAAGCGCTCGGCCGCCTCGAGCGCATCGCCGCGGCGCACGTCGATGCGCCCTTCGACTTCGAGTTCCCCGAGCCACAGCGATCCCCCGACCCGCTGCTCGTCGTGGAGGACGCGACGGCCGGCTACCCGGGACGGTCGGTCCTCGAGGGCCTGAGCGTGTCGCTGCGGCCGGGCGCCCGGCTCGGCCTGCTCGGGCCGAACGGTGCCGGCAAGTCCACGCTGATCAAGGCGCTCGCCGGCACCGCCCCGCTGCTCTCGGGCCGGCGGGTCGAGGGCTACGGGCTCGCGATCGGCTACTTCGCCCAGCACCAGCTCGAGCAGCTGCGCGGCGAGGAATCGCCGCTGCAGCATCTCGCCCGCGCCGAGCCGCGTGCACGCGAGCAGGACCTGCGCAACTACCTGGGTGGCTTCGACTTCCGCGGCGAGGTGGCCGACGCACCGGTCGCGCCGCTGTCGGGCGGCGAAAAATCCCGGCTCGCGCTCGCGCTGCTGGTCCGGCGACGGCCCAACCTGCTGCTGCTGGACGAGCCCACCAACCACCTCGACCTCGAGATGCGGCACGCGCTGACGCGGGCGCTCGCGGGGTTCGAGGGCAGCATGGTGCTGGTGTCGCACGACCGGGCGCTGCTGCGCACGGTCTGCGACAGCTTCCTGCTGGTAGCGGACGGCAAGGCCGCGCCCTTTGACGGCGACGTCGACGACTACCTGCGCTGGCTCACCGCGCGGCGGGAGGCCGCACCGGAGACGGGCGCGGAAGCCACTCTCGCCGCCGAGCGCGCCTCGCGGCGGACACAGCGCGAGAGCGCGGCGGCGGCGCGCCAGCAGCAGCTCGCGCGCCGCCGGCCGCTGCTGCGGGAATCCGCACAGCTCGAGGCGCGCATGGCGCAGCTCGAGGCCGAGAAGAAGGCGCTCGAAATCCGCCTCGCCAATCCGCAGTTCTACGCCTCCGGCAGTCCCGCGGAGATCCAGTCAGCGGTCCGCCGCGGCGGCGAACTCGCCGCCGCGCTCGCGGCCGAGGAGGAACGCTGGCTCGAGGTGCACGCCGAGCTCGAGGCGATCGGCGAGGCCTGAGTAACCGCCGCGCAGGGCGGCGCGAACGCTGTGCGCCGTCAGGAACGGATCAGGTGGGCGCCGAGTTCCGGCACGTTGCGGCAGCCGAGCAGGGCCATTGAGCGCTGCATCTCGCCGCGCAGCAAGCCGAGCGCATGCGCCACACCGGCCTGCCCGCCCGCGGCCAGCCCGTACAGCGTGGGACGGCCGATCATCACCGCATCCGCACCCAGCGCCAGCGCCTTCAGCACGTCCGCGCCGCGGCGGAAGCCGCCGTCCACCAGGATGGCGAGCTGGTTGCCGACCGCCGCCGCGACCGAGGGCAGGATCTCGACGCCGGAGACCGCCGAATCGAGCTGGCGGCCACCGTGGTTGGTGAGCACAATGCCGTCCGCGCCGGCATCGACAGCGCGGTGCGCGTCCTCGACGCAGAGGATGCCCTTCAGGATCAGCTTGCCGGCCCAAAGCTTGCGGAAGCGGGCCACGTCGGACCAGTCGAGGGAGGTGTTGATCTGCGTGCCCATGAAACGCACGCCCTGCAGCGCCGACCGGCCGTCCGGCGGCAGGAATTCGGTAAGGTTCGCGAACTGCGGCGCGCCCCCCGGAATCATCACGCGGCGCAGCCAGCCGGGATGCGCGAGCACGTCGAGCACGCTGCGCAGGTTGAGCTTCATGGGCTGGCGATAGTTGCGCTGGTCCCACTCGCGGGCACCGAGCATCGGCACGTCCGTCGTCACGACCAGCTTGTCGCAGCCGGCTTCCGCGGCCCGCTCGATGAGCCGTTCCGCCGCCCGTAGCTCCTTGAACGGATACAGCTGGAACCAGATCCGGCCGGGCAGTTCGCGGCCGAGCTTCACCACGTCGTAGTTCGACACAGTGCTGAGGGTGAAGGAAATGCCAGCTGCAGCCGCCGCCAGCGCGAGCGCGCGGTCACCTTCCGGCCAGAGCATGCCGTTGAAGCCGGTCGGCGCGATGACGAGCGGCATCTGCAGCGGCTCGCCGAGCAGTTCGGTCGCGAGTTCCGGGGCGCCGACTCCGGCGAGCGTGCGCGGCAGCCAGGCGATCCGCTCGAACACGTCGCGGTTGCGGCGCAGCGACACCTCGTCCTCCGCGCCGCCCTCGACGTACTCAAACGTGAAGTTCGGCACGCGGCGCATGGCGACGCGGCGCAGTTCCTCAATGCTGGCGGCGCGACGGAAGTCGCACCCTGAGTAGTAGCTTCGTTTCATAACGTCGCCCGCCCCCCGCGGTGCACCAGTTCGGTGATGCGGATCGCCGTCTCGAGCGCCCGCAGGCCGTCCTCGCCGCTCACGGCCGGCGGTTCGCCGGCGCGGATCGAGCGCAGGAACGCCTCGATCTCCATCCGCAGCGCGTCGCCCTGCTCGTACGTCCGCTCCTCGATCACGACCTGGCCGCGCGGCGCCACCGTGCCCTCCGGCGGCTTGCGCACGACCGTCAACACCTTCTGCTGCAGGTCAATGGAGATGTAGGCATCGTCCTGGAACAGGCGCAACTTGCGCTCCATCTTCATGCTGACCCGGCTCGCGGTGGTGTTGGCCACGCAGCCGTTCGCATAGCGGATGCGGGCATTGGCGATGTCGAGACCGGCCGAGAACACCGACGCACCCACCGCGTCGATCGACTCGATCGGCGCCCCCACCAGGCTCTGGATCAGGTCGATGTCGTGAATCATGAGGTCGAGCACCACGTTGACGTCGGTGCCGCGCTCCTTGAAGGGTGCCAGCCGGTGCGACTCGATGAAGCGCGGCGTGCCGAGCGTGCCGGCGAGCGCGAGGATCGCCGCGTTGAAGCGTTCGAGATGGCCGACCTGCAGGATCCGCCCGGAGCGAGCCGCCAGCACGACCAAGGCGCGCGCCTCCTCCAGCGTCTCGGTGATCGGCTTCTCGACCAGCACGTGGACGCCGCGCTCGAGGCACTCGCGGGCAATCGGGAAGTGCAGCGGCGTCGGCGTGGCGATGCTGACCGCGTCCACCGCATCGAGGATCTCGCGGTAGTCGGCCACCGCACGGGCGCCCACCTCGGCGGCGACGCGCTCGCGTGTCTCGGCATTCGCGTCGACGACCGCCACCAACTTGGCATCCGGCAGCGCCACGTACTTCTGCGCGTGAAACCGCCCGAGGTAACCGACGCCGATGACGGCCGTTCGCACTTGCTGCATGGAAGCCCCGTGGTGGGTTTGCGCCGAACCCATGGAATCATAACCAATGGCGCCTCTTGCGGTCCGTAGGGCTTACCCGCAGGATCCGGGCATGCGTAGCAAGCGGGATGGGCTCTGGCTGCTCGGGGCGCTGGCGTTCGGCGCGGCCGGCCTGCCCTGGCTGGTGTATTACGCCGGCCTGACGGCGCTTGGTCCGTACGCGAACGGCGGTGCGGGCAGGTTCTTCGCCGACTACCTCGCCGACCTGCTGCACGGGCAGTGGGTCGCCTGGGCGCTCGCGCTCGGACCGCTGGCAGTGACGGCCGTATGGCGGGTGATCACCCGGGTCGGGACCGGCTCCGCCAGTGAATCCGACTGATCCCCGATCCGCCGCATTCGGCGTATGCTTGGGCCGTACGCAACATCGGTCACGGCAGCACGGAGTTGACGCCATGGCAACGCTGCGAACATGGTGGGACCGCCTGCTCGGGCGCACGCCTGAGCCGCCCGCCCCGAGCCCGCCGGCGCCCGGGCCCCACTCCACCGCCAAGGGCCCGCCAACCGAGGGCGGTTCCCTGGAACTCCTCGACGCCCCGCCCAAGGGGGCGCCACAGCACCCGGGAGCGGCGGGGTTCGATCCCTATGGCAACGACGCCGGCTTCACCAAGCCGCACAGCTGGGAACGGATTGACCACGACTGACGGGGCGTGACACGCCCCTGCCCCCGCTCAGGGCCGCGTCGACCAGTACAGGGCCGCGAGCGCGGCCAGCGACCCCCACATCGCGAGTTGCGCCCAGTGCCGCCAGGGCCGCTCCTGCGCCTGACCGATGAAACTGATGCCCGCGATGGCGGTCAAAGTGACGAACAGTGCCACGTAGGCGACCAGCATCGGCAGTTCGGAGCGGAACTCGGGCATTTCCCGCGACAGCACCAGGAACACGATCAGGGTGGCGCCGAGGCCGAAGGTGGTCGCGACCGCCGAGCCGAGCACGATTCCAGTCAGGACAGTGAGAGGTCGCACGGTTTGCGTTGCTCTTTACGGGTCCGGCACTTGATTGAGGCCGGGGGTATCTCTAGCCTACGTCGTTCACCAGTGCGCCGAGGTCTTCATTCAAGTGTATCAGGCAGATCAAACGGCTGAATCAACCCGACGCCGGCGGAGCTACAGCCGGGCGGGAGCGGTTGCGCTCGCCACCGCGGTGCTGGCCGTCGGCACACTGCTGCTCGGAACCGCCAAGGCGCCCTCCGCGGCCGCCGCCACGAGCCCGACGAACCTCGCGCCGACCGAGCGACAGGCGATGGTGTCGCGGCTGGTCAGCAACCTGTTCGAGCGCTCCCACTACCGGCAGGCGCCGGTCAACGATCCGGTCTCCTCGCTCCTCCTCGACCGCTACCTCGAGTCCCTCGACCCCTCGCGCAGCTACTTCCTCGCCAGCGACGTCGCCGAGTTCGAGAAGTACCGCTACGAGCTCGGCAACGCGATCACCAGCGGCCGGCTGCAGCCGGCCTTCGCCATCTTCAACCGCTTCGAGGAGCGCAACCGCGAGCGCATCACCTACGCACTCGGACTGCTCAAGCAGCAGCCCGATTTCACCGCGGAGGAATCGTTCGACTTCGACCGCGAACACGCGCCCTGGGCGGCAAACCGGGCCGAGCTCGACGAGATCTGGCGCAAGCGCGTGAAGAACGACGGGCTGTCGCTGATGCTCACCGACAAGACCTGGCCGGAGGCGCGCGAGATTCTGCAGAAGCGCTACGAGCGCGTCGCCAAGCGCTCCGAGCAGGTCACGACGGACGACGTGTTCGAGAACTTCATGAACGCGTTCGCGCACGTCTTCGACCCGCACTCGAGCTATTTCTCGCCGCGAAACTCCGAGGAATACCGTATCCAGATGAGCCTGTCCTACGAGGGCATCGGCGCGTCGCTGCAGATGATCGACGACTACGTCACGGTCATGGAGATCCTGCCGGGCGGCTCCGCCCAGAAGAGCGGTGATCTGACGGCGAACGACCGCATCCTCGCGGTCGGCCAGGGCAAGGCCGGCGAGATGACCGACGTAGTGGGCTGGCGCCTCGATGACGTCGTGCAGCTGATCCGCGGCCCGGTGGGCTCCTTCGTGCGCCTGCAGATCCAGCCGTCCAACGCCCCGCCCGGGGCGCAGGAGCGCACCATCGTCCTGCCGCGCTCCAAGATCACGCTCGAGGCCCAGGCGGCGAAGAAGGAGCTGCGCAAGGTGAAGCGCGGCGACACGGAGATGCGCGTCGGCGTGATCACCGTGCCGTCCTTCTACCAGGACTACAACGCCCGCGCGGCCGGCGACAAGGACTACCGCAGCACCACGCGCGACGTCCGCAAGCTGATCGAGGAGTTCCAGGCGGAGGGCGGCATCGACGGCCTGGTGCTCGACCTGCGCGGCGACGGCGGCGGCCACCTCTCGGAGGCCATCGGCCTCGTGAACCTTTTCGTGCCGAAAGGCCCGGTGGTTCAGCTGCGCGAGACCGGCGGCCGCGTCGAAGTGCTGCAGTCCGAGGACCAAGGCGTCGCTTATGCCGGGCCGCTCACGATCCTAGTCGACCGTTTCAGCGCCTCCGCGTCGGAGATCTTCGCCGCCGCGATGCAGGACTACGGCCGCGGGCTCGTCATCGGCCAGGAGACCTACGGCAAGGGTTCCGTGCAGAACCTCTACCCGCTCGATCGCTACGCGCTCGGCCAGGACCCCGGCTACGGGCAACTGACGGTGACCATCGGCATGTACTACCGGGTCACGGGTGACAGCACCCAGAACCGGGGCGTGCAGCCCGACCTGCAACTGCCCTCGGCGATCAGCCCGGAGGAAGTCGGCGAGAGCTCGCGCGAGGGCGCCCTGCCCTGGAACCGGATCCGCGGGGCGGAGTTCAAGCGTGACGGCGGCTTCGCGGCGCTCCTGCCGCAGTTGCAGCGCGAGCACGACACCCGCGCGGCGGCCGACCCGGACTTCCAGTACGCGGTTGCGCAGATCGCCGCCCTCGAGCAGATGCGCAAGCAGAAGACCGTTTCGCTCAACCTCGCCAAGCGCAAGGCCGAGCGGGAACAGATCGCCCAGGACAACCTGCGGCGGGAGAACGTGCGCCGCGCCGCCCGCGGACTGCAGCCCCTCAAGTCCGCCACGGAGATCAAGGATTCGCCGGACGCGATCCTGGCGGAGGCGGCCCAGATCACCGGCGACCTGAGCCAGGCTCAGCCCCGCTACGTGGCCGGCACCTCGCACCCCTCGGGCGGCTGAGCGGCCTGCGACGAAGCGCGGCAGGGCTGCGACGAAGGCTAGTGTTGTACTTGACTACAACACTATAGGCCCGTAGGATTGCGTTCAAATCGACCACCTTCATCAGGGTCTCGGCCAATGACGATACGCATCTGGCGCGCCGTGCCGCGCGCCACCCCGGCCTGGTTGGCAACCGTGGCCACCGCGGCCGTGCTGACCGCCGCGGGCTGCAGCAACGGCACCGCCAAGGACAAAGCGGACGCCAGCGGGGCCGATACGGCCGTCCCGGTCGAGGTGCAGCCCTTGAGGCGCGCCGCGATGGTGGCGGTCTACTCCGGTACCGCGCCGATCGAGGCGCACGAGGAAGCGGAGGTGGTCGCCAAGGTCGCCGGCGAAGTCCGACAGATCTACGTCGAGGAGGGCGATGCGGTGCAGGCGGGCCAGCTGCTCGCGCGGCTCGACGGCGACCGGCTGCGGCTCAACGTCGCGCAGACCGAAGCAAATCTCCGCAAGCTCGAGCGCGACTACAAGCGCCAGCTCGAGCTCAGTGACCGCGGTCTGGTCGCGAAGGGCACGGCGGAGAACGCCAAGTTCGACTTGGACGCGCTGCGCGCCTCCTACGACAGTGCGCGGCTCGAGCTCTCCTACACCGAGATCCGCGCGCCGATCCGCGGCGTGGTCTCGGCGCGTCACATCAAGGTCGGCAACACGATCAAACCGAACGATCCCACCTTCCGCGTGACGGACCTCGACCCGCTCGTGGCCTACGTCCACATCCCGGAGAAGGAGTTCCAGAAGATCGCCCCCGGCCAGCTTGCCGACGTCGTGGTCGATGCGCTCGGCGGAGCGCATTTCAGCGGGACGATCTCGCGGATCAGCCCGACCGTCGACCCGCAGACCGGGACGTTCCGGGCGCGGGTCGAGGTCCCCGACAGCACCCGCCGCCTGAAGCCCGGCATGTTCGGGCGTTTCAACATCGTCTACGAGCGGCGCGAGAACGCGCTGCAGCTGCCGCGCACGGCCATCCTGGACGCGGACGGCGAGCAGTCCGTCTACGTGGTGGTCGCCGGCGGCAAGGCGGAGCAGCGGCGCATCGCCACGGGGCTCGCGAACAGCGGCTGGGTCGAGGTGCTCAGCGGCCTGAAGGGAGACGAGCGCATCGTCGTCGTCGGCCAGGCCGGCCTCAAGACCGGCACGGCCGTGAAGGTCGTCGAGGACGCGGCGGCGCCCGGCAAGGCGACCGCCCCCCGGACCAAGGCCAGCTGACGCTCAGGCGCCGCGCAGCGCGCCCGCCTGCACGGGGTATCCCATGGAAACGCTGATCTCCTTCGCGATCCGGCGCCGCGTGACCATCGTCATGTGCACGGTCGCCATCGCGCTGTTCGGGGTCGTGTCCCTCTCGCGGCTCAAGCTGAACCTGCTGCCGGACCTCTCCTATCCGACGCTCACGATCCGCACCGAGCTCGCGGGCGCGGCGCCGCTCGAGGTCGAGACGCTGGTGACGCGCCCGGTCGAGGAAGCCGTCAGCATCATCCGTAACGTGCGCGAGGTGCGCTCGGTGTCGCGGGCGGGCCAGTCCGACGTGACGCTGCAGTTCGCCTGGGGCACCGACATGGACTTCGCGGGCATTGACGTGCGCGAGAAGCTCGACCTGCTGCAGCTGCCGCTCGATGCCAAGCGCCCGCTGCTGCTGCGCTTCGACCCCTCCAGCGAACCGGTCATGCGGCTCGCGTTCCTGGACGAGGGCACTGCGGGGGGCGAGGACAGCGTCGAGCGCCTGAAGGCACTGCGGCGATTCGCCGAGGACCGCCTCAAGCCGGACTTGGAGGCGGTCGATGGCTCCGCCGCGGTGAAGGTGAGCGGCGGCTACGAGGACGAGGTGCAGGTCTTCGTCGACCAGCAGAAGCTCGCGCAGCTCGGGCTGTCGATCGACGCGGTCACCCGCCGCATCCGCGCGGAGAACGTCAACCTCTCCGGCGGCCGGCTCGAGCAGGGCACGCAGCGCTTCCTGGTCCGCACGCTCAACGAGTTCGGCACGATCGAGCAGATGGCCAACGCGATCATCGCGACGCGCAATGGCCAGCCGGTGTACCTGCGCGACGTCGCCACCGTCTCCCGCGGCTACAAGGACCGTGCGGCGATCACCCGGGTAAACGGCAAGGAGGCCATCGAGCTCGCCGTCTACAAGGAAGGCGACGCCAACACCGTCCTGCTCGCCCAGGGCATCCGCGAGCGGCTGAAGAAGATCGAGAAGAGCCTCCCCGAGCGCACGACGATACGCCCGGTCTACGACCAGTCGACATTCATCGGTGCGGCCATCGGCGAGGTGAAGAGCGCCGCGCTGATCGGCGGCCTGCTCGCGATCCTGGTTCTTTACGCGTTCCTGCGCGACGCCCGCACCACCCTGATCAGCGGCATCGCCATCCCGGTCTCCGTGCTCGGCACCTTCGTGCTGATGTACGCCTTCAAGCTGTCGCTCAACATCATGTCGCTCGGCGGCATCGCGCTCGCCGTGGGCATGCTGGTGGACAACGCGGTGGTCGTGCTCGAGAGCATCGTCCGCCACCAGGAACACGGCGTGGAGCGCCGTGAAGCCGCCCGGCGCGGCACGGCGGAGGTCGCCATGGCGGTGACCGCCGCGACGCTGACCTCGGTGGCGGTGTTCTTCCCGATGGTCTTCATCACCGGCGTCGCGGGCCAGCTCTTCAAGGACCAGTCGCTCACCGTGACCTTCGCCCTTGCCTTCTCGCTGGTGGTGGCGCTGACGCTGGTGCCGATGCTGGCCGCCGGTCGGCCGCGGCAGGTGACCGCGGCGGCCGCGGCGCAGCCCGCGCCCGCCCCGCGACGCTTCGACCGCTGGCTCGCGGGGTCGACCGCCGCGCTGCGCCGCGCCGGCGGCTGGGTCTCCCGCGCCTGCGTCGTGCTGCTCCGCCCGTTCGTGCGCGGCGCCCAGGGGCTCAATGGCTGGGCCGACCGCCGCTACCCGGACGCGATCCGCTGGGCGCTCGCCCACCCGGGCCGCACCATCGGCTCGGCGGTGGCGCTGTTCCTGTTCACGATCCTGGTGATCGCGCCCCGGCTCGGCACGGAGCTCATCCCGCAGATGTCGCAGGGCCAGTTCGACGTCGACCTGCGCCTCCCGCCCGGCGCGCCGCTCGAGCAGACCGATCGCTCGGTGCAGGCGGCGCAGCGGGCGAGCTCGAAGCTCGGCAACGTGGCTCTAGCCTACGCCGTCGCCGGCACCGGCAACCGCCTCGATGCCAACCCGGTCGATGCCGGCGAGAACACCGGCCGCCTCAGCATCACGCTGCAGAAGGGCTCGCGCCGCGCGGACGAGGAGACCGCCATGACGCGGCTGCGCACGGCGCTCGACAACCTGCCCGGGGTGCAGTACCGGTTCAGCCGGCCGGCGCTGTTCAGTATGTCGACCCCGCTCGAGGTAGTGGTGTCGGGCTACGACCTCGACCGGCTGCGCGCGGCCGCCGAGCAGGTGCGCGCGCGGATGCTTGCCGACAAGCGCTTCGCCGACGTCAAGTCAACGGTCGAGGCCGGCAATCCCGAGATCCAGATCGTGTTCGACCAGGAACGCGCCTCGCAGCTCGGGCTGGTGGTGCGCGACATCGCCGACCGCGTGGTGAACAGCGTGCGCGGCGAGGTTGCGACGCGCTACCGGCTGCGCGACAAGCAGATCGACGTGCTGGTGCGCAGCGTCGACACGCGCGCCGCCTCGATCGAGGAGGTGCGCAACCTGATCGTCAACCCGGGCAGCAGCTCGCCCGTGACGCTGAGCTCGGTGGCCGACGTGCAGCTGTCCGTCGGCCCCGCCGAGGTCCGCCGCCTCGGCCAGGAACGGGTCGCCGTGATCTCTGCGAACCTGGCGCACGGCGACCTTGGCAGCGCCGTGGCGGCGCTCAACGGCATCGTCAAGGACGTCCGGCTGCCGGTCGGCACGACGGCGTTCCTCTCCGGCCAGAGCGAGGAGATGAAGGACTCGTTCCGCTCGCTGCAGTTCGTGCTGGCGCTGGCCATCTTCCTCGTCTACCTGGTGATGGCCTCGACGTTCGAGTCCCTGATCCACCCCTTCGTCATTCTTCTCACCATCCCGCTCGCGGTGGTGGGCGCTGTCTGGGCCCTCTGGCTCACCGGCACAACGGTGAACGTGGTCGCCTACATCGGCGTGATCATGCTGGCGGGCATCGTCGTCAACCAGTCGATCGTGCTGATCGAGGCCGTCAACCAGGCGCGCGCGCGCGGCCTGCCGAAGCACGAGGCGATCGTGGAGGCCGGACGCATCCGGCTGCGGCCGATCCTGATCACCAAGCTCACGACCATCCTCGGCCTGCTGCCAATGGCGCTCGGCCTCGGTGAGGGCGCCGAAGTGCGGGCCCCGATGGCGATTACGGTGATCGGTGGCGTGCTGCTCACCACGTTCCTCACGCTGCTCGTGATCCCGGTGGTGTACTCGGTGATGGACCGCAAGCAGTTCGGCGTCGAGGCCGCGGCGCCGGACCCCTCCACGGCCGCCTGAGCCAACGCCGATGCGTCACACCCGCCTCGCCCTGCAACGACCCGTGACCACCGTGATGGTGGCCTGCGCCCTGCTCGCCATCGGCGCGATTTCCGGGATGCTGCTGCGGCTCGAGGCGATGCCGGACATCACCTTCCCCGGCATGCGGGTGATGATCCCCTACCCCGGCTCCACGCCGGAGGAGATCGAGCAGACGATCGTCCGGCCCGTGGAGGAAGCACTCGCCACGCTGTCGGGCATCGAGGAGATCCGCGCCACCGCCCAGGCCGACCAGGCGGTGTTCGACATCCAGTTCAACTGGGACCGCGACGCCAACGCCGCGGCCTTCGACGTCCGCACCAAACTCGACTCCATCCGACCGCAGCTCCCGGCGGGAGCGGACCGGGTCCTCGTCTTCGCCTTCAGCGCCTCCGACCAGGCCGCGGTCGTGATCCGCATCGCCTCCGACAAGGACCTCACCGACCAGTACGACATGCTGGAGAAGTACCTGAAGCGGCCGATCGAGCGGCTCGACGGCGTGGCCCGCGTCGAACTGCAGGGGGTGCAGCCGCGCGAGGTGCGCGTGCTCGTCGATCCCAACCGGCTGGCCGCCTACGGCGTCGACGTGCAGAAGCTGCGCACCTTGCTCGAGCGGGCTAACTTCTCCGTCAGCGCCGGCGAGATCACGGAGAACGGCTCGCGCTTCACGGTGCGCCCCATCGGGGAGTTCGGCTCGCTGCAGGACGTGCGCTCGCTGCTCATCATGCCGGGTCTGCGGGTCGGCGACATCGCCCAGGTCGAGCTGGTCGCGCCCGAGCTGACCGTTGGCCGGCGCATGGACGGCAAGCGGGCCGTCGGCATCGACGTCTACAAGGCGACGCAGGCCAACGTCGTCGACGTGGCCGACCGGGTGATCGCCGCGGTGGACGAGGCCCGCAAGGTGCCCCAGCTGCAGGGCATCAAGATCCTGGTCGTCGGCAACCAGGCCGACAGCATCCGCCAGTCGCTGCGCGAGCTGCGCAACGCGGGGCTGGTGGGCGCGCTGCTCAGCTTCTTCATGCTGCTGTTCTTCCTCCGCCACCTGCCGACCACCGTCATCGTCGCCCTGGCCGTGCCCGCCTCGCTGCTCGTGACCCTGGCCGCGATGTACTTCCTCGGCTTCACGCTCAACATCCTGACGATGATGGGCATGCTCCTTGCCATCGGCATGCTGGTGGACAACTCGGTGGTGATCACCGAGAGCATCTTCCGCCACCGCCAGCTCACGCCGGGACGGCCCCTGGAGGCGACGCTCGCCGGCGTGAGCGAAGTCGGCATCGCGACGCTGGCCGGCACGTTCGCTACGATCATCGTCTTCCTGCCGCTCGTGTTCGGCGAGAAGAACCAGATGTCGATCTTCCTGGTGCACGTCGCCGTGCCGATCGTGGTGGCGATGCTCGCCTCGCTGCTAATCGCGCAGACTTTGCTGCCCATGCTCGCGGTGCGCATGCCGCCGCCGCCGCCGGTGGCGGCGGGCTCGTGGTTCGGACGCCTGCAGAGCCGCTACGAGCGCTCGCTTAAGTGGGCGCTGTCCCACCGCAAGCGGATGGCGCTGTTCACGCTGCTGATCCTGCTGTCACCGGTGCCGCTGTTCGTGTTGAAGGTCGCCAAGGTCGACCCGTTCCCGCAGGAGGCGAGCCGCACGATCATGCTCAACTACCATCTCGAGGGCTCCTATCCGATGGAGCGCGTCGAGCAGGCGGTGCGGCGCATCGAGGCCTACCTCGACGCCAACCGCGAGCGCTTCGACATCGACAAGTACTACTCCTACTGGACCAACGAGGAGGCCGTGACGCGCCTGTACCTCAGGCCGAAGGATGAGGCGAAGGTGCCGGCCGCCGAGGTGATGACCCGCGTATTGAAGGACCTGCCCGAGATCATCATCGGCAAGCCGAGCTTCGCCTTCGACGACAACGCCGCGGGATCCACCTCCTTCAGCCTGCAGCTGGCGGGCGAATCCACCGAGCGGCTCGCGGAGATCTCGCAGCAGGTGGCGCACCGCCTCTCCGCCGTGCCCGGCCTCGAGGCCGTGCGCTCGGAGGCCGGCACGGGCGATCGGGAAGTGCAGGTCGTCGTCAACCGCGACCGCGCCTCACAGCTCGGGCTGACGACCCAGCAAATCGCCATGACGGTCGCGGGCGCGATGCGCGGCGACAAGCTGCCGGAGCTGCGCACGACGGAGCGCGAGCTCACGATGCGCCTCGCGTTCCGTGCCTCCGACCGGCAGTCGGTCGAGGACCTCGCGAAGGTCCCGGTGATGCTGGCGGACGGGTCGCGCACGGAACTCGGCGCGGTCGCCGAGTTCGTGGTCAAGCCGAGCGACCGCGAGATCAAGCGCATCAACCGCCTCACGACCGTCGTCATCGACGCGAACCTGGCCAAGGGCCTGACCATGGACGAGGCCCGCAAGCGCGTCGAGCCCGTCATGAACGCCTACCCGTTGCCGCCCGGCTACTCGTGGAAGTTCGGGCGCGGGCTCGACGAGAATGACAAGGCGATCCGGACGATGTCGGAGAACATCCTGCTCGCGGTCGTGCTGATCTTCCTGGTGATGGCCTCGCTGTTCGAGTCGGCCTTATACCCGCTCTCGATCATCACCTCGATCCTGTTCGCGATCGTGGGCTCGATCTGGTTCCTGGCGCTTACCGGCACGACGATCACGATGATGGCGATGATCGGCTTCATGGTGCTGATCGGAGTGGTCGTCAACATCGGCATCGTGCTGATCGCGCACGTAATCGACCTGCGGGCGGCGGGCCTTGATCGCGAGGCGGCCATCCTGCAGGCGGGCCGCGACCGCCTGCGGCCGATCATGATGACGACCCTCACCACCCTGCTCGGCATGCTGCCGCTCGCGCTTGGCGACGCCCAGATCGGCGGGGGCGGCGAAGGCCCGGCGTACTACCCGCTCGCGCGCGCGATCATGGGCGGGCTCGCGTTCTCGGCGGTGGTGTCGCTGCTGATCGTGCCGATGTTCTACGTCTGGTTCGACGACCTGAACCTGTGGCGCCAGCGCGTCTTCGCCAAGGCGCCGGCGGCGGCGTCGACCCCGGCCCTGGCGGGCGAGGCTCAGCGCACCAGCGCCTTGTAGATCTCCCAGTACTCCTCCAGCAGCACGTTCGGCACACTCTGCCCGCGGGCGGCGCCCGCGGCAGGCTGGATGCTGTCCGGCGACGGCACGGTGTCCTCCGGCCCCTTGTAAGCCGCCGTGCGGCGCAGCCGGTCGGTGCGCGCCTTGACGTCGGCGAAGTCGTCGTGCACCTGCTCGAGGTCGGCGAGTGCGCGCGATGCCTTCTGCATGATCGCCTGGCACTCCTGGCGGCCGCCGTAGTGGGTGTCGTACAGGCGGCGCAGCGTCGTCTCACGCGCCGACTCCGCCAGCCCCTCCGCCGCGAGCCGGTCACAGAGCGACTCGGCGTAGGCAATCACGGCGAGGTTGATCGCGCGGCGTCCATCGATACTGACGCCCTCGAACAGCGGCGGCGGCTCCGACTGCATCTCGTGGAGCCGGTCGCTCAGGTCGGTGACCTGCGTGAGCGAGGCCTCGATCCGCTCGGCGCGGGCCTGCACGGCCTCCTGCAGGCGGCCGCGGCCAAAGTAGTTCCAGAAGCCGCGCAGGTCCGCCAGCCGCTGGCGTGCGAGCTTCTGCTCTGCCTGCAGTTGGTCGGCGAGCACCCGGGCCTCGACCAGCTCGCGCTCCACCTCCGCCGCCCGCGCCTGCCCGACCCGTTCGAACTCGAGGAGCTGCGCCTTGCGCTCGCGGTCTTTCTGCTGTCGCGTGAGCTCCGCCGCGAACTTCTCGAGCCGCGTGCTCGCGGCGCGCCACACGGCCCGCAGCTGGAAATACGCGAGGCTCTTGTCGCCCTCCTCGGGCTGGCCCAGGTACTGCTCGAGCGCCTCGAGCTGCTCCTGCACGCGCATGTTCGCGCCTTCCTGGAGCTTGAGGCGGTCGAGCAGGCGGTGGCGCTCGTCGTCGAGCGCGCTCAGTTCCTTCTTCAGCTCCGCGCGATTGCGGAACAGCTCCACCAGCCGCTCATCTTCGATGCTGGGCTCGCGACCGGCAAGCCGGTAGGCGATGCGGCGCAGGCTGTCAGGCGGGCGCATGCGCCGCTGCGCCCGGCCCGACCGCGAAGTGATGCCCACGTTCCGTGCAGTAGTCGAGCCACTTGTTGAGCAGCATGTTGCGCAGCCAGCGCTCGCCGAGACCCGCTTTGAGCTGCGAGCGGATGGCCTCGAGCCCCGGGTGGCGTACCCAGCGGGCGCAGTGGCTGGCCTCGGCCAGGCGCGCATCGTGGTAGACGCGGACCTCGAGGTCCGGGTCGGCGACGGGTCCGTCCGCCGCGTCAAACAGGTAGGTGAGCCGCAGAATCGAGGTATATGGGCTCTGCTCGACCGCCTCGAGGTGCAGGTCGCAGTCGCCGGCCACCCGCGAGACCTGCCGGCCGGCGCAGCCACGCACGTCGCGCACCAGCGCCCGCAGCCGGATGTAGTTGCTCTCGTAGAGCGTCATCAGGCTCACGAAGCTCACCGGCCGGGCGCGCCAGGAAGTGACACACAGCGTGTCGGCAATCATATTTTGACTATAGCACAGGGGTTTCCGGCAACCGTGACACGCGGCACACCCTATGGCCGGAGACGCCGCTCGATGCCCTGACGATCAATGATGCGGCTCGCGATCTCCTCGATCGAGCACTCCGTGGTGTCGATCACCGGGACACCGTGCCGGGCGAGCAGGTTCTCGGCGCTGCGCACTTCGAACTCGCACTGCGCTATCGACGCGTAGCGACTGCCCGGGCGTCGCTCGTTGCGGATCTGCTGCAGGCGCTGCGGCCGGATCGTCAGGCCGAAGAGCCTGTGGACGTGCGGCCGGACGATCACCGGCAGCTGCTTGGTGTCGAAGTCGTCCTCGGTGAGGGGGTAGTTCGCGGCAAACACGCCGTACTGCATGGCCATGTAGATGCAGGTGGGCGTCTTGCCCGAGCGCGACACGCCGATAAGGATCACGTCGGCGCGCTCGTAGTCGGTGGTCACGGATCCATCGTCCGCCGCGAGCGCGAAGTTCGTGGCCGCGATGCGGTTGCTGTAGGTGTTCTGGTCGGCGATGCCGTGGGCGCGGCCCGCGCGCTCCGAGGACTTGACGGCCAGTTCGCTCTCGAGCGGACCGAGGAAAGCGTCGAAGAAGTCGAGGAACAGCCCGTTGCTGCGCTTGACGATCGCGCGCACTTCCCCCTTCACGAGGGTGCTAAAGACCACCGGCCGCAGCCCATCTTCGTGCGCGGTCGCGTTGATCCGCCTTACGGCTTCCTCTGCCTTGTCAACGCTGGCGATAAATGGCAGAGTCACTTGACGAAATGCCAAGCCTTCGAATTGCGTAAGCAGGCTGTGTCCCATCGTCTCGGCAGTCACGCCGGTCTGGTCCGACACGAAAAATACCGTTCTGCGATTCATCTGCGCGGCGGTTCCAGTGACCCGTTTCCCGCGCGCAGTCTTTCATTACCCCCGTTGAGGTAGCAAGAGGACCTGCCGTGCGTCCCTACACCCTGCCATTCGCCAAGCTCGGCCGGCACGACGTCGGCGTCGTGGGCGGCAAGAACTCCTCGCTCGGCGAGATGATCTCCAACCTCGCCGCCGTCGGCGTCACAGTACCCGACGGCTTCGCGACCACCGCCGATGCCTACCGCGACTTCCTCGCCCACGGTGGCCTTGCCGGGCGGATCGGTGCGGAGCTCGCCAGGCTCAACGTCGACGACGTCGGTGCCCTCGCCGAGACCGGGGCGCGCATCCGGGACTGGATTCTGTCGACGCCGTTTCCGCCGCGACTGCAGCAGGAGATATTGAGCGGCTACGACCGGATGTGCGACGGCCGCAACGACGTCGCCGTGGCGGTGCGCTCCTCGGCCACCGCCGAGGACCTGCCGGAGGCCTCCTTCGCCGGGCAGCAGGAGACCTTCCTCAACGTGCGCGGCCGCGACCACGTGGTCCAGGCCGTGCACGAGGTGTTCGCCTCGCTCTTCAACGACCGCGCCATCTCCTACCGGGTCCACCAGGGCTTCGACCACTCACAGGTGGCGCTGTCGGCGGGCGTTCAGTACATGGTGCGCAGCGACTTGGGCGCGAGCGGCGTGATGTTCACGCTCGACACCGACTCCGGCTTCCGCGACGTGGTCTTCATCACGGCCTCCTACGGCCTCGGCGAGACCGTGGTGCAGGGCGCGGTCAACCCGGACGAGTTCTACGTGTACAAGCCCGCGCTGCGCTCGGGGCTCGACTCCATCCTGCGCCGCGGCCTCGGCGCCAAGGCGATCCGCATGACCTACGCCCCCGCCGGCGACCGCAGCAAGCGGGTCATGACGACGGAGGTGCCGGAGGCCGAGCGCATGCGCTTCTGCATCAGCGACGCGGACGTCAAGGAACTCGCCCGCCAGGCGCTCGTCATCGAGGAGCACTACGGCTGTCCCATGGACATCGAGTGGGGCAAGGACGGGGAGACCGGCAAGATCTACGTCCTGCAGGCACGACCGGAGACGGTGCAGAGCCGGGCGGGCCGCACCTTGCAGCGCTACACGCTCAAAGCCAAGGGCAAGCTCCTTGTCAGCGGCCGCAGCATCGGCCAGCGCATCGGCGCGGGCCCCGCGCGCGTGATCCGCGACGTGCGCGAGATGGCGCGGGTCGAGACCGGCGACGTACTGGTCGCCGACATGACCGACCCGGACTGGGAGCCCGTCATGAAGCGCGCCGCGGCGATCGTGACGAACCGCGGCGGGCGCACCTGTCACGCGGCCATCATCGCCCGCGAGCTCGGTATCCCCGCGGTGGTCGGCTGCGGAAACGCCACCGCCGTCATCAAGGAGGGCCAGCCGGTCACAGTGTCCTGTGCCGAGGGCGACACCGGCTACATCTACGAAGGACTCCTCGAATTCCAGCAGTCCCAGATCGAGCTCGACTCGCTGCCGGCGATCCCGGTGAAGATCATGATGAACGTCGGCAACCCCGACCGGGCCTTCGACTTCGCCGCGATCCCGAACCGAGGCGTCGGCCTCGCCCGCCTCGAGTTCATCATTAACCGCATGATCGGGGTGCACCCGAAGGCGCTGCTCGGCTTCGACGGGCTCGATCCGGAACTGAAGGACACCATTCGCCGCCAGATGGCCGGCTACTCCGACCCGGTGGAGTTCTACATCGCGAAGCTCTGCGAGGGGGTCGGCACGATCGCCGCCGCGTTCGCCCCCGAACCGGTCATAGTGCGCCTCTCGGACTTCAAGTCGAACGAGTACGCCAACCTCATCGGCGGTCGCCAGTACGAACCGGTCGAGGAGAACCCGATGCTCGGGTTCCGCGGTGCGGCGCGTTACGTCGACGAGTCCTTCCGGCCGTGCTTCGAGCTCGAGTGCCGGGCGCTGAAGCGCGTGCGCGAGCGCATGGGCCTGAAGAACGTCTGGGTCATGGTGCCGTTCGTGCGCACGCTGCGTGAAGCCGAGCAGGTCGTGGAGCTGCTGGCCGCCAATGGCCTCAAGCGGGGCGAAGACGGGCTCAAAGTCATCATGATGTGCGAGGTGCCGACCAACGCGCTGCTCGCCGACCGTTACCTGCAGTTCTTCGACGGCATGTCGATCGGCTCCAACGACATGACCCAGCTCACGCTCGGCATCGACCGGGATTCCGCCATCATCGCGCGCCTGTTCGACGAGCGCGACGACGCGGTGAAGGCGCTGCTGTCGATGGCGATCCAGGCATGCCGCAAGGCCGGCAAGTACATTGGTATCTGCGGACAGGGGCCCTCAGACCACCCGGATCTCGCGCGCTGGCTGCTCGATCAGGGCATCGAGAGCATGTCGCTCAATCCCGACACGGTGGTGGAGACGTGGCTGTTCCTCGCCGGTGACGCGGCCGCCGGCAGGTAGCCATTCCCCGCGGCGGGCGCCGGCCTGCGGCGCCCCGCAGCGCC
>Ga0209048_10001115_pt1 | contig 28034 bp, 17 predicted proteins | sample FrelakmetCRP12CR_FD_187146 | JGI IMG/M metagenome (GOLD analysis project Ga0209048, IMG submission 187146) | Freshwater lake sediment microbial communities from the University of Notre Dame, USA, for methane emissions studies - CRP12 CR (SPAdes)... | ecosystem: Environmental > Aquatic >... | reverse complement strand
CCGGCGTAGATCGGCGCCAGCAGATTCACGAACGGCACCAGTGAAAGCGGCGACAGCGCGAGGCCCAGGCCGAACAGCCGCCACCGCGCCGCATGAACGATCGCCGCCCGCTCCTCGCGGCTCGCGTGCTCGGCGAGTGCATCGTACCGGAAGAGCCGCTGGTTGAGCCATGCGTTCGCGCACAGCGACAGCGGCACGCCAATCGGCGGAAACAGCAGGACCGGGAGTACGAGGATCGCCATCGGAACCCACAGCGCGACGGCGACGATCGCGTTCATCGCGCTGCCGGCCGTCGTTCCGCCGCGCGCCCGCGCGAGCGACGGAAAATGACGCGCTTCGACCACGCGCACGAAGACCGGTCCGGCAAACATGGCGATGGCCGCGAGCGCAAGCGCGCCTGCCGCGAGGGTGATCAACACGAACGACAAGATCGCGCCCCCCGCGGTGGCGACGGCGCCCGGCTCTCCGCCGAGCCCGAACCTCGCGAATCCACGCGCGATCAAGCCCGCGAGCGCGTGCGTGAGCGGCGCGCCGAAGGCGATTGCCGCGACGAGCCACAGGACCATCGCGGCGACGAGCGGCGCGGCGACCAGCACCAGTACGCGCCGATCGCCGATCAGGGGGAAGGCGCGCGCGAGCGCACGTAAAACAGCTTTCATTCCTCCGGCGTGGACGCGGCGAGCGGCTCCCATCGAAAACCGCCGGCCTCGACGCCGGCGATGAGATGCGCGATCGCGGCGTCGAGACTCGTGGGGTCGCCGCGCACGCCAAGCTCGATCCTTCTCCCGCCATCCGGCAGGAACGAGGGCAGGCTGAAGAGCTTCAACCGGGGAAAGCGCGCGACGTTGTCGTCCATCAGCGGCAACAGCATGCTCTCGCCCGCGCCGTACACGACGATCGTCCGCTCCGCCGACGGCGGCGCGGCGAGCGCGTGATAGTGAGTGGCCAGCACCCAATCGAGCATCGGCCATGCCATCTGGGGAAAGCCGGGGAAGAAGTGGTGATCGCGGATCGAGAACGACGCGACGCGGTTCACCGGATTCGGAATGATCGCACTGCCTTCCGGAAAATCGGCCATCAGCACGCGATGGGGCCAGGCTTCGGCGCCGAAGCGCGCTTCGAGCTCCGCGAGCGCCTGCGGATGGCGCACGAGCGGCACGCCGAGCGCCGCGGCGGCCGCCTGCCGCGTATGGTCGTCAGGCGTCGCGCCAACGCCACCGAACGAGAACACGAGGTCGCCGGCGGCGAACGATTCGCGCAGCACGGCGGTGAGCCGCGCGCGGTCGTCTCCCTCGTAGCGGGCCCACGCGAGCGTCAATCCGCGGGCCGACAACGTGGCGATCACGTGCGCGAGGTGCTTGTCCGCGCGCTTGCCCGACAGGATCTCGTCGCCGATGATCAGCGCGCCGATGCGTCGAGCCGCCGTCAATCCGCCGCCGCTTCCGCCTCGGGGAACTGGGTGTCGATCTGTTGCATCATCGAGCCGAACGCGCGGTCGATCAGCGGCTCGGCCTCGACGAGGCGCGCGCGGTCGGAGCGGAAGCGCTCGGCCAGTTCCTCGGCCGTCATCGACAGCGCCTTCTGCCCTTGCCGGTTGGTGAACAGGTACGTTCCGCGCAGCGGGCTGATCCACGCCAGCTTCGCGAACGCGAGCTGCCCGTTGTCGTCCTCGAACTCGATCCACATGCCGCGCTCGAGGTTCTGCGCGATCTCGAGGAACTGGTCTTCGATGACTTCCGGCGTTACCTCGACCGGCGCCGGCTCCGCCTGCTCCATCGCCGCCGCGAGCTGCTCGGCCTTCGCCGCGGCGACGTCGTCCCCCGCCGCCTTTGCGATCACCGCCTCGGCCTTCGCCTGCTCGGCTACGGCCGCGGTCGGCAGCGATATCGCGGCGAGCGTCGGCTTCACGGCCGCGGCGTGCGCCTCGACCAGGTTCGACATGAAGCGCTCGCGGTCTTCCGGCGGCCAGCTCACGTTCTGCATGCCGGAGGACATCCGCTTCAGCAGCGAAGGCAGGAGCGCGACGAGATGCCGGCGGTCCTCGTTCGTCTTCTTGGGCTGGACGCTCCAGACGAGGTCCTCGAGGGTCGCCACCGCCTGTCCCCACGCCTCGCCCTCCTCGCCGTGCTGCATGTAGACGTTTTCCAGCGCGCACTGCCAGTGCGCGCGCAGGAACGACGCGAGGAAATTCGGAATCGGGTATTGCTCGACGCGACGCTCGATCTCCGTCTTCGCCACCGCCGTCGCGATCTGCTTGCGGTCGCTCTGGTTGATCTCCTCGGCGGTCGTCTGGATGTTCGCTTCGGCGGCCTTTTCCTCCTCCGCGAGGAACCTCTCGAGGTCTTCGCGGAGTTCGTCGAAGATCTCGAGGTTGTCGGCGAAGCCGTCGAGGATCCGATGGACGATTACGTCGATTTGCTTGTAGAGGGGATCCTCCTGCCCCATCACCGGCGACCAGCCGAGCCCCGCTTCCGCCAGCGCGTTGACGAGCAGGCGCGACGGATGGTTCTTCTTGGCGAAGAACGCGCCGTCCAGCATCGCCGCCTTCAGCACCGGGATCTGCAGCCGCGCCAGCAGCGCCTTGATGCCGTCGGGCAGGTCCTTGGTCTCGAAGATGAAATCGAACAGCATCGCGACCAGCTCGATCGTCATCGACTCGAGCTGGTTCGCCTTCTTGCCGAGCGGCGATTCCTGCAGGTCGCGCAGCACGTTGTGCGTGCCCTGCGGAATCCCCGAGAACTGGACGAACGCGCCGCCGCCTAGGTCGAAATCGCTCTCGCCCGCCTGCAATCGGGCGAGGCCTTCGCCGAGCGCGGGGGTCGCCATGATCGGTGCGCCCGGGATGTAACCCGATGGCAGCGGTGCAAGTGGACCTGTCGGAACGTAGCGCCCGCCGCCGCCCCCCACGTCGATCTGCGGGAAATCACCGCCGCCGCCTTGCGAAGCGTCGAACATTCCCGGCACCGGCATGCCCGTTGGCATTCCGCCGGATGGACCCATCGGGCCGGACGGCATTTCCGGCGCTCCACCGGGTGGCGCGTATGAGGGCGGTGGGCGCATCGGCACCGATTGCCCGGCAAACATGCGGCGGAAGAGCGACATCACGTCGACTTCGGCCGTCGGCGGTTCGGTCGGCGATGGGGGCGGGAGCCCGGCGGCCTGCGCGGCGGCGGCCTTCGCGCGGTCGGCAGGGCTGCCCCGATTGATGATCGAGGTGCGGCTTCCGGCGGGAACCACGCGCAGACCGGTGAGATGCTTGTTGAGGTCCACGTATATGGTGTTGAGGTCCGCGAGCGAAGCCTGGTTCATCTCCTTCAGGATCGAGAACTTGATCCGGTCGTCGGCCTTGAGCGTGCCGAGCGCCTCGGCAAACGACTCGACGATGGCGGCGGGCGCCAGCGGGTTGTCGGCGGTCTCGAGGTTGGGGTTGCCGAGCAGGTGGCCGATGCCGCGATTCAGCGTCTGCAATTCGTCGTGGCAGGTATTTTCGACGATGCGCGTGATGTTCCCGGTGACGACCGACTCGTCCATGCGCGACGTGTCGACCAGCGTCAGCTTGTCGACGTCGACCTTCGCCTTCGCGTATTCCTGCTTGCTGACGACCTTGCCCGAGATGCCGTCGTTGACGCGCGCGCGCATGCGCTTCTCGAACTCGCCCATCAGGGTCGGCCGTTGCGATTTCAGGATGGCGCGCGCGTCCATATAGACCTGCTGCTCGTCGCGCACCTCGGTCCGGGCCGCGCGATCCATCAGCATGTCGGACACCTTGTCCATCAGCGTCGTGAACGCAAGCAACAGGCGATGAATCGCGAGATCCCGGCAGCCGGCCAGGATCTTCGACATCTCGCGCGACACGGGCCGGCGGGCGGCTGATTCGGTGGTCGGTGCGTTCATCCTCGTAACACCGGTACTGTTGCATTCCGCCGCCCATCCCCGGGGCGCGGAAGTTTCGGGGAACTTTCGCCCGGCGGTCGGCTTGAACCTAGAAACTTCGGGACGAAAACTCGCTAAGTTACTGTAGCACGGGCGGATTCCGGTTGCCAACGCCGGAAATTCCCCCCGCTAGCGGTCGAGGTCAGCCCAGGCCCGTTCCACCCGCTTATAGGACACCGGGAATGGTGTCCGCAGCTCCTGGGCGAAGAGCGACACGGAAAGCTCCTCGAGCAGCCAGCGGAATTCGTCGAGCCGCGCATCCGACCGGGCGGCCACGTGGCTGCGTCCCGCCCGCTCGCGGTAGCGTCGCCACCATTCGGCGACCGTCGCCGCATGCCGGGCATCGCGGGCCGGATTCTCGGCAAATTTGGCGATCCGCCGGTCGAGCGCCTTCAGGTAGCGGGGAAGATGCCCGAGTTGTCCCCATGGCGTTGCACGAAAAAACCCCGGATAAACAAGGGCATCGCGGTGCGCGCGCATCTCGAGCGCAAGCCGCGCCTGAGCCGGCGGCATCCCCGCGATCCGCTGCGTCAGCGCATGGTGCTCGGCTGCGATCGATGCCAACAGGCGGTACGCTCCCTCGGCCACCGCGGGCAGGCGCGCGCGCGCGCGCTTCACCTGCTCGGCGAACGCCGGCTCGGAGCGCGGCAACGGATCCTCGCCGACGAATGCGCGGTCGACCACGGCTGTCACGACGTCCGCGAGCAGGCGATCCGTCGGAATCGTCGTCTTCAATTGCAGCGCTGCCTGCGCGAAGCCGGGCGCGCCCTTTTCGAGTTGGCCGACGGCATCCTTCAACGCGATGCGAAGGAGACGGACCACGCCCGCGCGCGTCGATGCCTCCGCCGCCTCGCGCGTGTCGGAAAGCGCGATCGAGACCGAGTCGCCGTCGTCGACGAGCGCGGGGTAGCCCGTGATCCGCTCTCCCGCCTGCACGCGCGTCAGGGATTCCGGAAGGTCGCCAAATTCCCACCGCCGCAATCCGCGCCGCTCGACCGCAGGACCGGCTTGCGCGAACGACAATTGCGCGGCCTCCCCGAGTTGCGCGCGCAGCGCGGCGACGTCGCGCCCGCTCCCGAGCTCGTTACCCGCCGCATCGACGACGCTGACGTTGACCAGAAGATGCGGCGGAAGGACGACCGCGTCCCAGGCGTCCGGCGCGAGTGTCACGTCGAGGCGTGTCGCGAGCCATGCGCGCAGCGCCTCCGGCAACGTCGTCGTCCCCGGCGCCGATGCTTCGAGGAACGCGGTCACCGCGTCGGGCAGCGGGGTCAGTCGATTGCGGATGGCCTTCGGCAGCCCCTTGATCAGCGCCAGCACCTTGTCCCGGACCATCCCGGGCACGAGCCAGGTGAGGCGCGCGGCGTCGAGCTGGTTCAAGAGCGCGAGCGGCACGGTCAGCGTGAGGCCGTCCAGCGGGTGCCCCGGCGCAAACCGGTAGCGCAGCGGCAGGCGCGTGCCGCCCATCGGGAGGGTCTCGGGAAACAGCACTTCGGTCACCTGGGCGGCTGCGTGGCGCATCAGCGTCTCGCGCGTGAGAAACAGCAGGCGCGGTTGCGTGCGCTCCGCTTCTTCGCGCCAGCGCTCGAACGTCACGCGCGAGTGAACCCCCGCCGGCAGCCTTTCGGCGTAGAAATTCTCGATCACCGCATCGTCGACCAGAACATCCTGTCGCCGGGCCTTGTGCTCGAGCAGGGCGACGTCGGCGACGAGTCGGCGGTTGTGCTCCAGGAACGCCCCTTTCGTCGTCAACGCGCCGGGGACGAGCGCCTCGCGGATGAAGACGCCGCGCGCCGCGGCCGGATCGACGCGACCGTACGACACGGGCCGACGCGCCACGAGCGTGAGTCCGTACAGCTGCACCCGCTCGCTTGCGACCACCTCCCCTCGCTCCGCATCCCAGCGCGGCTCGAAATATTCGCGCGTGACGCGATCTCCCGCGACAGTCTCTATCCACTCGGGCTCGATCTTCGCCGCACAGCGCGCGAACAGGCGCGACGTCTCGACGAGCTCCGCCGCAAGCACCCATTTCGGCGGCTTCTTCGCGAGGCCGGATCCCGGATGCAGATGGAAATTGATGCCGCGCGCGCCGAGGTAAGCGTGCCCCTCGGCGTCCTTCATGCCGACGTTGCCGAGGAGTCCTGCGAGCAAGGCCTCGTGGATCATTCGATACCGCGCCGGGTCGATTGTCGCCGGCAGCTTCGCATCCCACTTCCAGCCCTGCTCGGCGATCTCGCCGGCGAGCTGCGCATGGACATCGCGCCATTCGGTGAGCCGCAGGTACGACACGAAGCGCGCGCGGCAGGCATCGACCTGCCGGCGATGCGGGAGCCCTTGCTCGAGCTGCGCGCCGAAGAATTCCCACAGCGCGAGAAACGACAGGAAGTCGGAGCGCTCGTCGCGGAACAGCTGGTGCGCCTGGTCGGCCGCCTGCTGCTTCGCGAGCGGCCGGTCGCGCGGATCGGGCACCGAAAGCGCGCTCGCGATCACCAGCACCTCGGGCAGGCAGCCGGCGGCGCGCGCCGCGAGGACCATCCGGCCGACGCGCGGATCGACCGGAAGACGCGCGAGCTCGCGCCCGAGCGGCGTCAGCGCGCGCTGGTCGTCGACGGCCGAAAGCTCCTGCAACTGCTGGTACCCGTCGGCGATCGCCCGCGGCGACGGCGGCTCGACGAACGGAAACGCGTCGACGGCGGACAGGCCGAGCGCCGCCATTCGCAGGATCACCGCGGCGAGCGACGAGCGGAGGATCTCGGGTTCGGTGTACATCGGCCGCGCCGCGAAGTCGTCCTCGCCGTAGAGCCGCACGCAGATGCCCGCGGCGACGCGGCCGCAGCGGCCCGCGCGCTGGTTGGCGGCGGCCTGCGCGATCTTTTCCACCTGCAGCAGCGTCGTCTTGTTGCGCAGCGAAAAACGCTTGACGCGCGCGAGCCCGGAATCGATCACGTAGCGGATGCCGGGCACCGTGAGCGACGTCTCCGCGACATTGGTGGCGAGCACGACGCGCCGTCCCTTCGACGGCGCGAACACGCGCTGCTGCTCGGGCACCGTCAGGCGCGCAAAAAGCGGCAGGACCTCGACGGCGGCCGCGTACGGGCGGCGCGCGAGTGCCTTGCCGAGGAGCTCGGCGGTCTCGCGAATCTCGCGCTCGCCCGGAAGGAAAACGAGGATGTCGCCCGGCCCCTCGCGCCACAGGTCCTCGACCGCGGCGACGATCGCGTCCTCGAGCTCCTCCTCGTCGTCGGCTTCCTCGCCCGCCGTGGCCAGCGGGCGATAGCGCATCTCGACGGGAAAGACGCGCCCCGAGACCTCGATCACGGGTGCAGGCCTTTCCGGCGTGCCGAAGTGCCGCGCGAAACGCTCGGCGTCCAGAGTTGCGGAGGTCACGATGACCTTGAGGTCGGGCCGCCGCGGCAACAGGTCCTTGAGATAGCCCAGCAGGAAATCGATGTTGAGGCTGCGCTCGTGCGCCTCGTCGACGATGATCGTGTCGTACGCGGCGAGCAGCGGGTCGCCCTGCGTTTCGGCGAGCAGGATGCCGTCGGTCATCAGCTTGACGTACGCGTCGGGCTTCGTGTGGTCGGCGAAGCGGACCTTGTAGCCGACCGCATCGGCCGCGTCGGGGCCGAGCTCCTGCGCGATCCGCGCCGCCACCGTGCGGGCCGCGATCCGCCGCGGCTGCGTGTGGCCGATCAGCCCGCCGTCCCCGCGCCCGAGCGCGAGACAGATTTTCGGGAGCTGCGTGGTCTTGCCGGACCCGGTCTCGCCGCAGACGATCACCACCGGGTTGTGCCGAATTGCCTCGGCGATTTCATCGGCGCGCTGTGCGACCGGCAGGTCGCCGGGATAGGCAATGACCGGGCGGCGGGCGGCGCGCACGGCACGTCTTTCGACCGACCGGCCGATCGCCGCGGCGATCTTCTCCCACTCGGGCGCGGCGGCATGGCCGCGACGCGCGCGCTCGATGCGGCGCGCGAGCGCCTGCGCGTCCCCCGCCATCGCCAGCGGAAGTTGCGCGATGAGTTCGGAAGCGGGAGAGGAACGGGACATGACGCGGACGAGGGCGGCGCGGATTCTACCCCGCCGCCTCCCGCGGGGTTATGATCCCGCCCATTCGCGCCCCGCATCCCGACCACGCCGTTTCCGGAGGAATTTCCATGGCCCGTTCCGTTCGCACCCCGTTGCTCGCCGTCGCGCTCGCAACCGCATTCGCCATGCTCGCTGCCGTCGCCGACGCGAAGACGCTGCGCTGGGCCGGCCGCGGCGATATGCAAACGACCGATCCGCACTCGCAGAACGAGAATCTCACCAACAACATCAACCAGCTGGTCTACGAATTCCTCGTCGTGCGCGACAAGACGCTCGGCATCAAGCCGGCGCTCGCGGAATCGTGGACGCAGGTCAATCCCACGACCTGGCGTTTCAAGCTTCGTCCGGGCGTCAAGTTCCACGACGGCACGCCGTTCACCGCCGACGACGTCGTGTTCAGCTTCGAGCGCGCGCGCTCGGAGACCTCGCAGCTCCGCGCCTATGCCAACGCTTCCGGGATCCCGAAGAAGATCGACGACCTCACCGTCGAGTTCACCACCAACGGCCCCAATCCGGTCGAGCTCGAGCACATCAACACGATCAACATCATGAGCAAGGCGTGGTGCGAGAAGAATCGTGCGACCAAGCCGCAGAATTTCACGCAGAAGGAGGACATGATCACCGCGCACCAGGCGAACGGCACCGGCGCGTACATGCTGAAGGCGCGCGAGCCCGACATCAAGACGGTCCTCGTCAAGAATCCGAACTGGTGGGGGATCAAGGAGGGCCGCTTCGAGGGCAACGCCGACGAGGTCGTCTACACGCCGATCGTCTCCGACGGCACGCGGGTCGCCGCGCTGATCTCGGGCGAGGTCGACCTCGTCAACGATCCGCCGCCGCAGGACGTTCCGCGGCTTTCGCAAACGCCCGGCATCAAGGTGCTGGAAGGGACCGAGAACCGCATCGTGTTCATCGGCATGGACCAGGCGCGCGACGAGCTCCTGTACTCGAGCGTGAAGGGCAAGAATCCGTTCAAGGACAAGCGCGTGCGCCAGGCGCTCTACCAGGCGATCGACATCGACGCGATCCAGAAGAACACGATGCGCGGCCTCTCGCAGCCGTCGGGCGCGCTGCTGCCTTCGCCGCTGCAGACGACGCCGGAGCTCGAGAAGCGGCTCCCGTTCGACCGGGCGGCGGCGAAGAAGCTGATGGCGGACGCGGGCTACCCGAACGGCTTCGAGGTAACGCTCGATTGCCCGAACAACCGCTACGTGAACGACGAAAAGATCTGCCAGGCGCTGGCCGCGATGTGGAGCCAGATCGGCGTGACGACGCGCGTCAACGCGATGCCGCGCGCAAATTATTTCCCCAAGCTCGAGAAGACCGACACGAGCATGTACATGCTGGGCTGGGGCGGCGCGACGACGGACGGGATCTTCGTCCTGCAGCCGGTGCTGTCGACGTTCAATGGCAAGGGCGACGGCGACTACAACTACGGCCGCTACACGAACGCGAAGCTGGACGAGCTGACCGCGAAGATCAAGACCAACGTGAATGCCGCGGAGCGGCTGAATCAGATTCACGACGCGCTGCTCGCGCACAACGCGGAGGTCAACCACCTGCCGCTGCACCGGCAGGTGATCCCGTGGGCGGCGCGCAGCAATGTCACCGCCGTGCACCGCGCCGACAACAACGTGATCCCTTATTGGGTCACGATCCAATAGGCGCATCCGCCGCCGTTGCATTCTCCCCCGCGCGCCGCAGATAGCGCGTGGCCGCCCACGCGACGGCGACGGTGACGACGATCGCGATAGCCGCGTTGACAAACGCTGCGGAGCCGCCCTTGCGCAGCGCGCCTCCGACGAAATCGAGCGCCGCGCCGGTCGCGACGAACGCGGGGACCGCAAGCAGGTCGAAGCGCAGCAGCGCATAGACCACGGCGACCATCGCGGCGCCTTCGAGGGCACCCGCGACGCCCGCAACGAGCGCGTCCCGGGCGCCGACCTGGCCCAGCGTGGCGAAGATCGCGATCGCGATGCACGCGGTGAGCCAGCCGCGGCGCTGCCAGCGCCCGGTCAGCTGCTCCAGCCAGTGCAGCAGGTACAGCACGACGCCGATCGCGAAGAGCACGCGAACGCCGGCGAGCGCGGCCCCAAGCCACGGCAGCGCCAGCGACTCCACGCCAAAAGCGGGCCACAGCGGCACCGAACGCGGCAACAGCCCCGCGGCGATCGCGCCGACCCCGGCCACGAAGCAGGCCGCCGCGATGCCGGCCGCCCACGCGGGGATGCGCATCGCTTGCGCGCGTGCGCGCACACGCGCCACGGCAAATGCGCCGACGCCGGCGGCGAGCCCCAGCAACAGCGCGGCGACGAGGCCACCGGCCAGCGCCGACGCGAACGCGAACGCCGCCTGCGTGGCGACCGGCTCCGTGGTGACGAAGCCCATCGCGAGCACCGGCCACGCATTTGCCGCGCCGACGACACTCGCGGCGAACGCGATGGCCGCGACGCCGACGAGCGCGCGGCTGTCTCGCCGGTGATGCGTCCAATCGATCACGGCCATGACGAGCGCAGCAAGCCCGGACAGCGCCAGCAAGGCGGCAAGCGCCATCCGCACGAACAACGTCCTTCCGTCGCGCTCGCTTTCGGCGCGCTGCCACTCCTCGGGCACCAGGACATAGCGGCCGTAGCCCGCGATCTCGTCCCCTGCGATCGACACGACGATGCGCGCCTCGCCATTGGCGCCCACCACGACATCGGGCTCGGCGAACGTGAACTCCCAGTCCGCGCGCTGGGGCAACTGTTTCTCCCGCGTGCCCACCTCCTTCAACGATGATGGATCGAGATCGAACCGTTCGTGCACGGTTCGCCCGGCGAGCGCCCGCGCATCACCCTCCGAAAGATGCGCGCCCGGCCGCGATTCCGGCAGCGCGTGCTTGACCTGCCGCACGGCGCCGCGGCCGTCGATCGTCACCCGCCATTCCTCTGCCCGCTCGGCGACGTCGCCGTCGAAACGCGCATAGCGAATTTCCCAGAGCGGCGGCGGGAGCGTTCTGCCGACGAGCTTCAGGTAGGCGTCGCGACCGGCCTCGCGCCAGGCGAACTTGTGTCCTTCGAAGCGCCGTGGATCGTCGGACGCCAGCAGGACCATCGACGCCCGCCGCCATTCCGGGCCCAGCGTGACGCTACGCGAAGATAGTGCGTCGCCGGCGATCGTTTCCGCCTCGCCGCGTGACACCGAAAGGCCCGGCACGTCGGCGCGAAACGGCGTCGCCAGCGCCCATGCCGCGAGACCGGCGACGCCGAGCACGGGAAGGGCGCCACGGAACGTCGCGACCCAACCTGCCGCATGGCCCGAATCCGGCACGCGCGCGGCGGCGCCTGCCGGCGCCCGGGCCGCCGGCGGTCGCCACGCGCCATTGCGCAGCGCTTCGGCAAGCTCGCCCCACGATCCCTGTGCGATCCGGCGCGCGATCAGGATCGCGAGCGGCGCGAGTCCCGCCGCGACGACCAATCCGCGCGACGCCAGAATTCCGGGCGCGTCGACGAGAAAGATCGGGATCGACATCAATGCGAGATCGAACAGCGCATGCAGGAGGATCGTCGGGATGAGCCCGAAGCGCAGGAAGATGAGCGCCCACAGGACCGCCGGCACGAACAGCTCGACGAGGCGGGAATACGACGGGAAGCCCGGGTAGTTGGCGTGGCCGCCGCCGAACACGAGCGCCTGCACGACGACGGCAAGGGCAAGCGCCGCGCCGCGGTGGCCAAAGCGCTGCCCGACGAGCGCCGCGAGCGACAGCGGGACCGCGCGGAACAGGCATTCCTCCATGAATCCCGCCTGCAGCGAAGTTGCGATCGGCGCGAGGGCCGGCACCGCGCTGCCGAGGATTTCGGGATCGGTCAGCGATTCGGACGGCTGCCACCAGCCGAGGAATTGGTTCGTCACGTAGTAGAACGCGGCGACGAACGCGAGCGCGAGCGGCACGAACAGGTAGCCGCCGACGGTGCGCCCCAGCACCGCCGTCGTCGGCGCAGCGTCGCGGGACCACGCGCGCCACAGTTGCGGATGATCCGGGAACGCATAGCGGGAAAGGCTCTCCGCCGCCATGAACACGAGCGCATAGGCGAGCCCGCCCGCGACCGTTACGCCGGCCGCCATTCCCGCGGCGCGCAGCCAAAATGTGGTCACCGACTGCGCGGTGTCGAAGTCGAACCAGTCTGCCGGGACGTTGGCGAGCACGGACGCGCCCATCAGTCCGCCCACGACGAGCCCGGCCAGCAGCGCGGGCCGCCACAGCAGGAAGCGGCGGCGCAGGAGCCACAGGGCGCCGAGGATGCAGCCGCCGACGCCGTAGAGGAGGCCGGCGGCGAGGCTCGCCGCGCGCGCGATGTCGTCGTTGGCGCTGCGCAACTCGCGGTAGCGGAGCTCGAACGATTCCGGCACGTGGACGAAGTGCGCAACCTCGGTCAGGACATTCCCGGCGACCGCAAGCCGCAACCGGAAGCGCGACTCGGCGATGTTTCCGCTCGTGCGCTGGTAGACGAAACTGTGATCGACCCGGCCCGTGGTGCGCATCTGCTGCGTGGCATCGAGCAGCTCGAACTTGCCGAAATCGACGTTCCAATCGTCGCGCGCGCCCTTCTCCGCGAGTCGGCGCGCGGCGTCGCGATCGAGGGCGAGGCCCGCCGGGTCGGCGGGCACATAGCGCTCGGCCAGCGTGCGCGCGAATCCCCACGGCGTGCCGTCGGGGCGAAAGCGGACCAGCGCCTCGGCGGCCTCGCCGGGCTGGAACAGCCGGACCTCCCACACGTACGGCGCAAACGTGTCGCCGCCGACCAGCGCGGCGAACACCGCCTTGCCGCCGCCTTCGAGCTCGACATAGTTCTGCGCCTCCTGGTCGTGCGCGAACCGCGCGGCGGTGCGCGCGCCGGCCGGCGCGAGCCGCAGGCGCGCGGCGATCTCGCCGGCCTTCGCGATGGCCTCGACCCGGCCCAGCTTGATGTCGAGGTGGACGAGCGGGATCGCGAGCGGGAAGAGGCGCCACGCGACGACGAGCGCGGCGACCGCCGCGACCGCGTAGACGATCCAGAACAGGGGCCGGCGCGTGAGCGCGACGGAGCTCATGCGGAGGACGTCATCCCGCGTGAAGCTGGATGACGCCGCGGGCGGCGAGCGCGGCGATCGCCTCGTCGGTCATGCCGAGCCGGTCGCGCAGGGTTGCCGCGGTGTGCTCGCCCAGCAGCGGCGGCGCGCGATCGTACGCGAGCGGCGTCGACCCGAAAACGAGCGGCGCGCGGACCTGCGGGGCGGTTCCGGCGAGCGGATGCGGCAGGTCCATCCGCATGCCGCGCGCGATCACCTGCGGATCTGCGAACACCTGGTCGAGCCGGTTGATCGGCCCGCACGGAATGCCGAGCGGCTCGAGCGCGTCGAGCCACGCCTTGCGGGAGCGCGTCCGCACGACGGCTGCGATCAGCGGGGTCAACGTCTCGCGGTTGCGCACGCGATCGGCGTTCTTCGCGAACCGCGCATCGGTCGCCCACTCGCGCTTGCCGGCAATTTCGCAGAACTTCGCGAACTGGCCGTCGTTGCCGACCGCGAGGATGAGGTGGCCGTCGGAGCACGCGAAGACGTTGTAGGGCACGATGTTCTGGTGCGCGTTGCCGATGCGACCCGGCGCAGTGCCGCTGACGAGATAGTTGTGCGACATCGTCGCCATCATCGCGACCGCGGAGTCGAGCAGGCAGCTGTCGATCCATTGCCCCTGCCCCGTCCGGTCGCGATGCGCGAGCGCCGCCTGGATCGCGACGGTCGCGTACATGCCGGTCATGAGATCCGAGATCGCCACGCCCGCCTTTTGCGGCCCGCCGCCCGGCACGTCGTCGCGCTCGCCCGTCACGCTCATGAAGCCGCTCATGCCCTGGATGATGAAGTCGTAGCCGGCGCGGTCGGCGTAGGGACCATCCTGGCCGAAGCCGGTGATCGAGCAATAGACGAGGCGCGGATTGTTCGCGGCGAGGCTCGCGTAGTCGAGCCCGTATTTCGCGAGGCCGCCGACCTTGTAGTTCTCGACCAGCACGTCGGCCTGCTGTGCGAGGTCGCGGACGATCCGCCGTCCGTCGGCAGTGGTGAAATCGACCGCGACCGAAAGCTTGCCGCGATTGCAGCAGAGGTAATACGCCGCCTCGCTGGTGTCGCGGCCCGCCGCGTCCTTGAGATAAGGCGGGCCCCACGCGCGGGTGTCGTCGCCGCTGCCTGGCCGCTCGATCTTGACGACGGTCGCGCCGAGGTCGGCGAGCAGTTGCGTGCACCACGGTCCCGCGAGCACGCGGGAGAGGTCGAGAACCGTGAGGTGCGCGAGCGGCCCGGACACGCGTGGCTCGACTCGCCGGCGGGCTAGCGCGCCGAGCCGACCATTTCCGGAATCCGGCGCTCGATTTCGCCCTGCGTCAGCGTCTTGAGGGCCGCGAACTTGGCTTCGCCGTCGAGCGCGTCCCACGTGCCCTTCGACATCGCGGCGGAATAGGCGCTGCCGGCGACCACCGGCTGCTGCGCGATGACGGCGCCCGTCTTCGGATCGAGGAGCACCAGCTGGAGATTGGCGAACACGCCGAGAAAGCCGGGAATCGGCTCCCGATCGACCGTCTCGCCGCCGATGTAGAGGCCGAGACCGGCGACACTGCCGCTGCCGCGATACCCGCGATAGGTCAGGAATTGCGGCTCGGCCCGGTACGGCAGGATCAGGAGCAGTCGCGAATCGGGGGCGGGCGGCGCCGCCTTGGCGACCCAGGCGACGAGCGCCTTTGCTTGCTCGCTGTCCGTCTTCATCAAGCCATCGCCGATCGCATAGATTGACCGGTTGGCGCGGAGCATCGTGACGGCGGCGCCCGGCCGCGCCTTGCGGATCGCGCCTTCCGCCGCGACGACGGCGAGGTCGTCGAACGCGTTTTCCGCGACCGGAACGGTCAGGTAGTCGTCCGGGTCGAGATGGCTGCCGACTTGCGTCCCCTGGCGCGCGATCGTGAGATGGTCGCCGACAAGCGAAAGCACCTGATAGGTCTCCGCGGCCATTGCGTTGCCGGCGCACGCCGCAAGGGCGAGTCCTGCGAGCCCGGCGCGAAGCGACCGGGAATTCCATTGAGCGAGTGCATTCATCGTTGACTCCTCATGGTTCGCCTGGAAGGCACGGTGTCCGCCGCAACGATACCAGAGTGCGATCAAGGCTTGGGCGCGGCGAGCATCCTCGGCAGAGTGCTTTCGATTTCCCGGCTCATCAGACCGATCAGCTCGGACTCCTTCCGGGCCGCGGGCAGCGCGTTCCATGGGTTGCCGTCCTTGGCTCCGGCCGCCGCGAACGTCGTGCCCGCGACGACCCGCTCCCGTGCCTCGACCGCCTTGCTCGTCAGATCGATCACTGCGATCTGGAAGTTCGCGAACAGGCCAAGAAATCCGATGCCATTCTCGCCCGCGTCGTTCCTCATCCGCGTGACGGCATCGATATAAAAGCCCAAGCCAGAGACCATGCCGCTGCCGAGATAGTCGCGATCGGTCTTCAGCATCGGCTCCGAGCGGTACGGCGTGATCAGCACCAGATGGGCGTCCGCGGGGGAGTCGGCCAGCGACGTGACGAGCGCCAGCAGTTCCTTCACGTCGACCGCATCCGTGGAAAGCCAGGAATCGCGCAAGGCGTAGACCTTCGGATCGCGCGAGCGCAGCATCGAGGTCGTCGCATTCGGGCGCGCTTTGAGTATGGCCTTGTCCGCGGCGATCAGCGCCGCGTTGTCGAACCCCGGCTCCTTGATCTGCACGACAGTGGTCTTGTTCTGGTCGATCCGGCTGCCGGTCTGCTGCTGCTGGCCCACGATCGTGATGCGATCGCCGATGAGCGGCAGGATGAGGTAGCTCTCCGCGCCGGCCCCGCCGGCCCACGCCGTCAAGGCGACGCCGAGCAGCGTCGCGCGCCGCAACGCGCGGATCGAGCGCAGAAAGGCGTCCGTTCCCATCGCCGGCTGCCTGCGCGTCGATCAGGCTTTCAGCGCCGTCAGCACTTCGTCGAGCATCTTCTTCGCATCGCCGAAAAGCATCCGGTTGTTGTCCTTGTAGAACAGCGGATTGTCGACGCCTGCGTAGCCGGACGCCATGCTGCGCTTCATGACGATCGACGTCTTCGCCTTCCAGACCTCGAGCACGGGCATGCCGGCGATCGGGCTCGTCGGATCCTCCTGCGCCGCCGGGTTGACGATGTCGTTGGCGCCGATGACCATCGCGACGTCCGTGTCGGGGAAATCCGCGTTGAGCTCGTCCATCTCGAACACGATGTCGTAGGGCACCTTCGCCTCGGCCAGCAGCACGTTCATGTGGCCCGGCATGCGACCTGCGACCGGGTGGATCCCGAAGCGGACGTTGACGCCCTTTTCGCGCAGCACCTTCGTGATCTCGTAGACGGTGTGCTGGGCCTGTGCGACCGCCATGCCATAGCCCGGGACGATGATGACGTTCTTCGCATCGCGCAAAAGTTCGGCGGTCTCGGGCGCGAGGATCGGGTTCACCTCGCCCGCGGGCTGCACCGCGCCCGCCGCCGCCGGAGCGCCGCCGTCCGTGCCGAAACCGCCCGCGATCACGCTGAGGAAGTTGCGGTTCATCGCGTTGCACATGATGTAGGAGAGGATTGCGCCGGAGGAGCCGACCAGCGCGCCGACCACGATGAGGAGGTCGTTGGAGAGCATGAAGCCGGTGGCCGCCGCGGCCCAGCCCGAGTAACTGTTCAGCATCGACACGACGACCGGCATGTCCGCGCCGCCGATGGCCATGACCATGTGGACGCCGAAGAGCAGCGCGACGACGGTCATCACCATCATCGGCGTCAGCGCTTCTGAAACGCTATGCGCGTTGATGAAGACATAACCGAAGTACAGCACGACCAGCAGCCCGGTGAGGTTGAGCAAGTGCCGCCCCGGCAGCAGCACGGGCTTGCCGGTGATCCTGGCCGAAAGCTTGCCGAAGGCGATCACCGAACCCGAGAACGTGACGGCGCCGATCAGCACGCCGACGTACATCTCGACCTCGTGGATCGTCTTCTCGGCGGGCGTCATGCCCGTGGACACGGATGGGTCGACGAAGTTGGCGTAACCGACCAGCATGGCGGCGAGGCCGACGAGGCTGTGCATCAGCGCCACGAGCTCCGGCATCTGCGTCATCTTCACCGTGCGTGCGGCGTAGAGGCCGATCACCGCGCCTATCGCCATCGCACCGCCGATGTAAGGCAGGCCGGCGGTGGTGACCTGCACGCCGAAGACGGTCGCGAGCACCGCGATCGTCATGCCGATCATGCCGTAGAGGTTTCCCCGCCGCGACGTCTCCGGGTTGGAGAGGCCGCCGAGACACAGGATGAAGAGGATCGTGGCGCCGAGGTAGGAGACGGTCGAGAGGCTGGAAGTCATGATCTCGTCGTCCTTACTTGCGAAACATTTCCAGCATGCGCTGGGTAACCGCAAAGCCGCCGAACATGTTGATCGTGGCGAGCGCGATGCCGCCCACGGAAAGCCAGCGGATCCACTCGTTCGGGCGCGACAGGTCGGCGGAGATCTTCGTCAGGTCCGGCGCGATCTGGACGAGCGCACCGATCGCGATGATGCTGGAGACCGCGTTGGTCACGCTCATCAGCGGCGTGTGCAGGGCCGGCGTCACGTTCCAGACGACCATGTAGCCGACGAAGCAGGCCAGCACGAACACCGTGAAGTGGCCGAGGAAGCTCGTGGGCGCGAAGCGGCCCATCAGCAGGAACAGCACGGCGCCGGCGCCGAACAGCACGACCATCTTCGTCACCGACATCGGTTCGCCGCCGCCGTGACCGTGGCCCTTCGCTTTGGCCGGCACCGCGACCGGCTTGGCGGCAGCCGCGGCCGGCGCCGCGGACAGCTTCGGCGGCGGCGGGGGCCAGGTGATCTCGCCCTTGTTGATCACGGTCGTGCCGCGGAGAACCTCGTCCTGCATGTCGATGGCGACGACATCGCCGTCGATGCTCTTCGTCTTGATCATGTCTTCCATCAGGCGAAACAGATTCGTCGCATACAGCGTCGACGCCTGTTTCGCGAGACGGCTCGGCAGGTCCTTGTAGCCGATGATGGTGACGCCGTGCCTGACGACGACCTCGCCCGGGACGGTGCATTCGCAGTTGCCGCCCTGCTCGGCCGCCATGTCGACGATGACGCTGCCCTGCTTCATCGACTTGACCATCTCTTCGGTGATCAGTTTCGGCGCGGGCTTGCCGGGAATCAGCGCCGTCGTGATGATGATGTCGACGTCCTTCGCCTGTTTCGCGAACACTTCGCGCTGGGCTTTCTGGAAGCCCTCGCTCATCACCTTCGCATAGCCGCCGACGCCGCTGCCTTCTTCCACATAGTCGACGGGCACGTATTCGCCGCCGAGCGACTTGATCTGGTCGGCCACTTCGGGCCGCGTGTCGTTGGCACGCACGATCGCGCCCAGGCCGGATGCGGCGCCGATCGCCGCCAGGCCCGCCACGCCGGCGCCGATGACGAAGACCTTCGCCGGCGGCACTTTTCCCGCGGCGGTGATCGAGCCCGTGAAAAAGCGGCCGAACGCATGCGCCGCCTCGATGACGGCACGGTAACCCCCGATGTTGGCCATCGAGGAAAGCGCATCGAGCTTCTGCGCCCGCGAGATTCGCGGCACGCTGTCCATCGCCAGAACGTTGATCTTGCGCGCGGCGAGCGCTTTCAGGAGCTCGGGGTTCTGCGCGGGCCAGATGAAGCTGACGAGCGTGCAGCCTTCGCGCAGCAGCGCGACCTCGTCGCTGCCCGGGCCGCGCACCTTGAACACGATGTCGGACATCGCCCACAATCGGGCGCGATCCGCGACCATCTCGGCCCCCGCGGCGGCGTAGGCGTCGTCGCTGATCTGCGCCGCGTCGCCGGCGCCCGCTTCGACGGCGACCCGGAACCCCAGCTTGATCAGCTTCGCGACGACGTCGGGCACCGTTGCGACCCGCTTCTCGCCGGGAAAGGTCTCCCGCGGAACTCCGATCAGCAATGCCATGCGCAACTCTCCCCGAACCTTCACTTCCCCGAATCGCGTAATCCTGCCACAAACCGGCGGGGAGCGCGCGGCCGGAAGTCACTCGCACATCGAATATCATGGCGAATTCGCCGCGCGTGCCGATCGAGCGGCGCGATCCTCGAAATGAGCGCGACTCCCACCGGACCCCAGCGCGAAGATTCCGCTCTCGCAGACGCGCATGCGGCGTGGATGGCGGGCGACCGCCCGCGCGCCATCACAATCCTGACGACATTCGCCGCGAATGCGCCGGCGGCCGCGACGGCCTGGGCCCGCCTCGGCGCCTACGGACTCGAGGCGGCGCGAAATGACGATGCCTTGATCTGGCTCAAGAACGCGCTCGCGCTCGTGCCCGGCGACGCGGCATCGTGGACCAACCTCGGCACGGTCTTCCTGCGTCTTGCGCGAACGGACGACGCCGTCGCCGCGTACCGGACGGCGCTGTCGCTCGATCCTTCGGCACTATCCGTGCATGTGAACCTCGGCAACGCGCTGCAGCAGGCCGGCGACATCGACGGCGCGGTGGCGGCCCTCGAACGGGCACGCGACCTGCAGCCGGATTCCCCCGAAGCGCTGAACAACCTCGGCAACCTCTACAAGGAACAGGGCCGCTTCGACGCCGCGCTCGCGGCCTACGAGCAGGCATTGCACGCGATGCCGACCTTCCGGCCCGCGTTCTCCAACCTGCTCGCGGCGACAAAGCTGTCCGCGCGCCACTCGCCCGCCGACATCTTCGCCCTGCACCGCGCGTTCGCGGCCCATTACGAAAGCGAATTTCGCGCGGAGTACGTGCCTGCGACGAACATGCCGGATCCGGAGCGGCGGCTGCGCGTGGGGTATGTCTCGCCCGATTGCCACTCCGCGCTGCCCGCGTTCGTCGAACCCGTGTTGCGCAACCACGATCGCGCGAATTTCGACGTCTATGCGTATTTCAACAACCCGCAGCCGCCCGCCGCGCTGGATCGGCTCGGCGCCGTGACGGCGCGCGTGATGAAGGGCGTTGGCGATGGGACGGTCGCGCAATGGATCCGGGACGATCGCATCGACGTCCTGATCGACATCGCCGGCCACACCGGGCACAACCGGCTCGCCGTGTTCGGATGCAAGCCGGCGCCGGTGCAGATCACCTGGCTCGATTACCTCAACACCACGGGGCTCGATGCGATCGACTACCGCATGACGGACGCCGTGAGCGACCCGCCCGGCGCGAGCGAAGCGCTGCACAGCGAAGCGCTGATCCGCCTTGCGCCCGCGCAATGGTGCTGGAACCCGCCGGCCGGCGACGCGGATCCGGGACCTCTGCCGATGCAGGCCGCCGGATATCCGACACTCGGCTCCTTCAACAACGGCTCGAAGCTGACCGACGCCACGCTCGCGCTTTGGTCGAAGTTGCTTGAGGCGATTCCGACGGCGCGTCTTGTCATCGTGGGCGTTCCCGCCGGGAGCGCGCAAACGCGGGTGCGCGCAGCCTTGGGCGATGCGGGGACGCGCGTGCGTGTTGCCGCGCGCCTCCCCGCGGATGAATTCCGGCGCCAGGCCCGCGCGATCGACATTGCGCTCGATCCACGTCCGTTTTCAGGCGCGACGACGACGTTCGAAATGCTGTGGCAAGGCGTACCGGTGGTCACGTGGCCGGGCGCGACGTCGCCCTCCCGTTCCACCGCGAGCCTGCTAAAGGCGCTGGGTCTCGATGACTGGATCGCCGGCGACGAGGACGACTACGTCGCCATCGTGCAGCGCGCGCTGGCCGCGCCGGATGCACTGGGAAGCCTGCGGCGCGCGTTACCCGCGCGGTTGCGCAACAGCGCGCTGTGCGACGCGGGGACGTTCACGCGCGGACTCGAGCGCGCGCTGCGCGACGCATGGCGCACGTGGTGCGCACGCAAGGCCGACCCGGACACCGCTGCGGAAATCGCGCCGGCACCAACGTCGGTGCCGATGGCATTGCGCAGGATCGCAGGGGACGCAAGAGTCGCACGCATCGAAGCCGCATTGCGCGAGGGAAACGTCGCGGCCGACATCGGCGCGGCCTGCTCGCTGATCGACGAATTTCCGGAATGGCAGACGGCGCACCGCGTCTACCTGCAATCGCTGCTCGCATGGTCGCGGGGCCAGCCCGATCTCGTGCGCCGGATGTTTCCGCCTCCGGAGATCCCAGGACGAGCACCACGCATTTCGGTGGTGATCTGCTCCATCGATCGGCGGAAATTCGCGGCGGTCACCGCGAGCTATCGCCAGCGCTTTGCCGGCCATCCGCTGCAGATCATCGGCGTCCACGACGCAACGTCGCTGGCGGAGGGCTACAACCAGGCGGCGGCGAAGGCGACCGGCGATCTCCTCGTGTTCTCGCACGACGACATCGAGCTCGTCACGACGGACTTCGCCGCGCGGCTCGTCGCGCACCTGGAGCGCTACGATGGCGTCGGCGTGGCCGGGGCGTCGCGCATCACGGGGCCGCGCTGGGGGCACGCCGGACAGCGGCACATCCACGGTCACATCCTGCACCCGCCGCCGCCGAAGCGCGCCGGCGCGCTGCTGATGGGGTCCGGCTTCCAGCGGCCGGTATGCGAGGGCATCCGGGGCCTCGACGGGGTGTTCATCGCGGTGCGGCGCCACGTCTGGGAAACCCATCGCTTCGACGCCGATCGGTACGACGGCTTTCATCTCTACGATCTCGACTTCACGTGGCGGGCCAGCGGCGCCGGCGCGCGCTTTGCGGTGCCGCTCGATCTCACGCTGTTCCACCATTCGGCGGGCCGCTACGGCGAGGCATGGCATCGCTACGCCGCTCGCTTCATCGCGCAGGCGGGGCTGGATCCGCTGACGCCGCCCCGCCCGGGCGGCCTGCAACCGCGCGTCGAGACGCTGGAGCAGGTCGATGCCCTGCGCGCCGCGATGCTGCATTTCCGCTACGGCGCGCCGATACCCGGTTAGAGCGCCGCCGCGATCGTCCGACCAAGTTCGCTCGTCGTCGCCTTGCCGCCCATGTCGGGCGTGCGCGGCGCGCCCGGATCGGCGAGCACGCCTTCGATCGCGCGCACGATCGCCGCCGCCGCATCGGCATGCCCGAGATGGTCGAGCATCAGCGCGCCCGACCAGATCTGACCGATCGGATTGGCGATCCCCTTGCCGGCGATGTCGGGCGCCGAGCCGTGCACGGGCTCGAACAGCGACGGGTAGTCGCGCTCGGGGTTGATGTTGGCCGACGGCGCGATGCCGATGGTCCCGCAGACGGCGGGGCCCAGGTCGGAGAGGATGTCGCCGAACAGATTCGAGGCGACGACCACGTCGAAGCGATCGGGAAACCGGACGAAGTGCGCGGTGAGGATGTCGATGTGGAACTGGTCGGTGCGAATGCCGGGATAGCTTGCCGACATCGCGTTGAACCGCTCGTCCCAGTACGGCATCGTGATCGAAATTCCGTTCGACTTCGTCGCCGATGTCAGATGCTTCGCCGCGCGCTTGCTCGCGAGCTCGAACGCGAACTTGAGGATGCGGTCCACGCCCTTGCGCGAGAAGATCGACTCCTGGAAAACGATCTCGCGGTCCGTGCCTTCGTACATGCGCCCGCCGACCGACGAGTACTCGCCTTCGGTGTTCTCGCGCACGACGACGAAATCGATGTCGCCCGGCTTGCGTCCGGCGAGCGGCGTCGGGATGCCCGGCATGAGCCGGCACGGACGCAGGTTCACGTACTGGTCGAAGCGACGTCGGAACTGGATCAGCGAGCCCCACAGCGAAACGTGGTCCGGCACCGTCGCGGGCCAGCCGACCGCGCCGTAGAAGATGGCGTCGTGCGGGAGCAGCTGGTCGTACCAGTCTTCCGGCATCATCCGGCCGTGCTTGACGTAGTGGTCGCAATCCCACTGGAAATGCCGCCACTGGAAGGCGACGTCGAACCGCCGTCCGACCGCTTCGAGCACGCGCAGGCCCTCCGGCACCGTTTCCTTGCCTATGCCGTCACCCGGGATGACCGCGATCCGATACGTATCCATCGTCGCCTCCGTTTACGCCCGCGCTCCAGTGTACTGAATCGGAATTTCACTTGATAGGTCGCGTCGATTGCGAAGCGAGGCAACGGCTTCGGTTGCAGCCTCATCCGTCCGGCCTATGGCAAGGCATGCTGTCTTTTCCTACAGTGACGACAGGCATGGAAGCGGCGCACTCTGAAGGCCGCCTCCGGACGTTCGGGATTGTTTCTTCGCGGGGCTCCGCCATGGTTCGTCGACTCTACCAAGTCACCTTGATCGCTTTGCAAATAGCGCTGCTGGTCCAGATCGGGCCGCCGCTCGCGCAGGCGCTGCGCGATGGCGCGGCGTTCGGTGCGTTTCCCCACGGCGCGCTGGCGGTGGTCCAGGTCGCGAGCTCCGTTGCGGCGATTGGCGGCAGCGCGCTGGCGCTCGCATTTCCCGCCTTCGCGCTCCTTCGTCACCGGCAACGCGGACCCATCCGCTTCGGCGGGCTGCCGCGATGGCCGGTCGCGCTTGCGCTCGCGGGCGCGGCCGTGTTCGTGCTTGGCGCGTCGCTCAACGGCGCCATCCCGTTGCTCGCTGCCGGGGACCGCATGGCCGCGGTGCTCACCGCGCGGCCGCTGCAAAATGCGGGGCTCGCGCTGATGGCGGCGGGGGTGCTGTGCGCCGAAGTCCTGCGCCGCAGCATCGGCGTGCCGAGCATCATCGTGGTTCCGCGCGCAGCGCCGCCACGGCGGATCGAGGTCACGCATCCGCCGGAGCTTGCGACAAGGATGGGCTGAAACACGCCGGTCCCGTCGAACCCAGGGGATTCAAATGAGCCAACGTCAATTCTGGATCGGTGTCGTGGCGAAGGATCACGTCGATCGCGCCACGGCCGGTGGCTTCGCGCAGGTCAACCACGGCAAGGCCGGCCCGCTCGAGCGCATGCATGCCGGCGACGGCTTCGCGTTCTATTCGCCGCGAACGAGCTATCCCGACGGCACGCCGTTGCAGGCATTCACCGCCATCGGTCGCGTGCGCACCGGCACTGTCTACCAGGCCGAAATGGAGGACGGTTTCCGCCCGTTCCGGCTCGATGTCGATTTCCTCGCCGCCGACCCGGCCCCGGTCAAGCCCCTGCTTCCCGAGTTGTCGTTCATCCGCAGCAAGACACACTGGGGCGCCGCCTTCAGGTTTGGCGTCGTGCGCGTTCCCGCCGCCGATTTCGCGGTGATCGCGGGCGCCATGAAGCGCTCGTTCGCCACGGATTTCGCCGCCGGACCCTGACACCGCTGTACGGCGCGACGCGCCTGCGTTATGTTCGGCGCGATGAAGGCGGCGCCGATTCCGGATTCCACGGTCCCCCGCGTCGCGCTGCGCTGGCAATGGTCGCGATTGCCGGAACTCGCACCGGAAGACCTCTATGCCGCGCTGGCCGCGCGGCAGCAGGTGTTCGCGGTCGAGCAGGCGTGCGCGTTTCAGGATGCCGACGGTTACGACTTCCCTGCCTGGCACCTCCTCGGCTGGACGACGGATGCGGCACCTTCCCGTGCGGCCCCGCTTGCCACCTCGCTTGCGACCTCACTTGCCAGCTCACTTGTCACCTACCTGCGCGTGCTCGATCCGGGCTCCAAATACGCCGAGCCGTCGATCGGTCGCGTGCTGACCGTTCCGCCGTGGCGGCGGGTCGGGATCGGGCGCGTCGTGATGCAGGAAGGCATCGCGCGCTGCCAGGCCGCCTGGCCCGGCCAGCCCATCCGCATCGCGGCACAACAGCGGCTCGAGGCTTTCTATGCAAGCCTTGCGTTTCGCGTCGCATCGCCGCCGTACATCGAGGATGGGATACCGCATGTGGACATGATCCTCGCCGCGCAATGACGCGTCGCCGGCCTCCGCTCCGCCTCGACCGCGCATCGTGCAGATGACTCCCGCCGCGCGTCATCGCCGCGCGATCGCGTTCATGGTCGTCGCCGCCGTCTGCTGGTCGTCGGGCGGATTGCTCGTGCGCGCGCTGTCGATCACCAATGCCTGGGAGATCGTGTTCTGGCGCTCGTTGTTCATGGCATTGTTCGTCGCCGGCGTGCTGCTCGTGCTGCACGGGCGGCGCATGCCGCGGGCGGTCATGGCGGTCGGGCGCCCGGGCCTCGTCTCCGGGATGTTTCTCGCGGGCACGTTCTTCTTTTTCATTGGCTCGCTCACGCGCACCACCGTGGCCAACACTTTCGTGCTGATGAGCGTGTCGCCGTTCCTCGCGGCCATCGCCGGCCGGGTGTTCCTGCAGGAAAAGGTGCCGACCCGGACCTGGATTGCGATGACGGTGGCGTTCGCCGGCATGGTCGTGATGTTCGCGGATTCGGTCGATGCCGGGCGCCTTTCCGGCAACCTCCTCGCGCTGGGCGTCTCGTGCTGCTTCGCCGGGCAGGTGACGGTGCTGCGCAAGTATCATGCGCACGTCGACATGCTGCCGCAGGTGATGATCGCCGGCATCGTGTCGCTGGCCGTCGCGCTCGCGCTCGCGCCGCCGTTCGCGGCCACCACGCGCGACCTCCTGATCCTCGCGCTGATGGGCTGCGTCCAGCTGGGGACGGGCTGTCTGCTCGCTACCGCCGCGTCGCGGTCGCTGTCCGCCACCGAGCTCGGCCTCCTCGCGCTGCTCGAGCCCATCCTCGGACCGCTTTGGGTCTGGGCGCTCATGGGAGAGCAACCGGGCCGCGCGGCGCTGACGGGAGGCGCCGTCGTGCTCGCTGCCGTCATCGCCAATGAAGCGTTTGCCGCATGGCGCGGCCGGGCCGGCGGCAATCTCGAGACGGATGCCGCGCCCACGCTATCGCCGGGGCCGTAACCGCCGAAGCGCCGCGATCGAAGCCGGGGCGCTTTTGCTATGATGCCCGCCAGTATTCCGGCGCCGATGCCCCCATGAAACAGACCTTCCTCGATTTCGAGCAGCCGATCGCCGAGCTGCAGGCGAAGATCGACGAGTTGCGCTACGTCCACGAAGACTCGGCGGTCGACATCTCCGACGAGATCGCGCGGCTGCAGAAGAAAAGCCAGCAACTCACGAAGGACATCTATTCGAAGCTGACGTCCTGGCAGATCGCGCAGGTGGCGCGGCACCCGCAGCGCCCGTACACGCTCGACTATGTAAGCGGCCTGTTCGCCGATTTCCGCGAGCTGCACGGGGACCGCACGTATGGCGACGACCCCGCCATCGTCGGCGGACTCGCGCGCTTCAACGGGCAGCCGTGCATGGTGATCGGCCACCAGAAGGGGCGCGACACCAAGGAAAAGATCTTCCGCAACTTCGGCATGCCGCGCCCCGAGGGCTATCGCAAGGCGCTGCGCCTCATGAAGCTGGCCGAGAAGTTCGGCCTGCCGCTGTTCACGTTCGTCGACACGCCCGGCGCGTATCCGGGGATCGGCGCCGAGGAGCGCGGGCAATCGGAGGCGATCGGCCGCAACCTCTACGAAATGGCCGGCTTGCGCGTGCCGATCATCGTCACCGTGATCGGCGAGGGCGGCTCGGGCGGCGCGCTTGCAATCGCGATCGGCGACGTCATGCTGATGCTGCAGTACTCGACGTATTCGGTGATCTCGCCGGAGGGCTGCGCGTCGATCCTGTGGAAGTCGGCGGATTTTGCCGCCGAAGCCGCCGAAACGCTCGGCATCACGGCGCCGCGCCTCAAACAGCTCGGGCTCGTCGACAAGGTCATCAGCGAACCCGTCGGCGGCGCGCACCGCGATCAGGCCGCGATCATGGTGACGTTGCGCAAGGCGCTGACCGAGGCGCTCCGGCAGGCGCAGGAGCAGCCGATCGAAACGCTGCTCGAGACGCGCGAAGACAAGATCCTGTCGTGGGGCAAGTACAAGGAATTGAGCGCGGAGTGACCCCTCGCGCGGGCACCATCCCGCGCCGCACCAGATCCTGCCGATGCCCGATGCCGCCGCCCTGCCCGTCCTGCGCGCGATCGACGACGCGATGGCGCTCGCGGCGGCGGCGGCCGCGCAGTATCGCCCTGGCATCGAACCGGCCTCGCTCACCTTCGCCGTCGCCTTGTCGGGCGGCCGCGATTCGATGGTGCTGCTCGATGCGATGGCGTCCGCGGCGCCCGCGCATCGCGTGGCGCTGTCCGCCGTCCATGTCCATCACGGGCTCTCGCCCAGGGCGGACCAATGGGCGGCGTTTTGCGTGTCGGAGTGCGCGCAGCGCGCGGTGCCGTTGATTGTGCACCGCGTGCGCATCGAAGGTGCTGCCGACCTCGGAACGGAGGCGGCGGCCCGCGCGGCGCGCTATCGCGTGTTCGCCGAGGCGGAGGCCGCTTTTGTCGTGCTCGCCCATCATGCCGGCGATCAGGCCGAGACGCTGCTCCTGCAATTGCTGCGCGGTTCGGGTCCGCACGGCCTTGCCGCAATGCCGCGGCTCCGCCGCCTGCGGTCAGGACATGCATTGCTGCGCCCGTTCCTCGCGCTGCCCGATGCGGCAATCGCCGCCTACGCCAAGGCGCGCGGGCTCGCCTGGGTCGAGGACGAGTCCAACGCCGACGTGTCGCTGAAGCGCAATTTCGTTCGCCACGAGATCGCGCCGCGACTCGCCGCAGCGTTTCCCGGTTATCCGGCAACACTCGCACGCGCCGCCGATCACCAGGCGGAGGCGGCGGCGCTGCAGGACGATCTCGCCGCGCAGGACGCGCAGGACGCGCTGGTCGCCGACGCGCGCCACGGCGCGATGCTCGACCGGCGTGCATTTGCGGCGCTGGCGGTGCGCGCGCCTCATCGCGCGAAGAATCTCTTGCGCTGGTTCCTGCGCCAGCACGATTTGCGGGCGCCGTCGGCCGCGCGCCTCGACGCGATGCAGCTTCAGCTTGCGCACGCCGCGGCCGATGCGCGCGTGCGCCTCGCCCATGCCGGCGCGGAGATCGGCATCCATCGCGGACGCATCGTGGTCCATGCGCCCGCAATCCCGGCCTTCGCGGCGGACTGGCGCGGCGAGACCGCTCTCGAGCTCCCGCATGGGGTCCTCGAGTTCGCCGCGACGGCAGG
>Ga0209048_10001114_pt1 | contig 28046 bp, 29 predicted proteins | sample FrelakmetCRP12CR_FD_187146 | JGI IMG/M metagenome (GOLD analysis project Ga0209048, IMG submission 187146) | Freshwater lake sediment microbial communities from the University of Notre Dame, USA, for methane emissions studies - CRP12 CR (SPAdes)... | ecosystem: Environmental > Aquatic >... | reverse complement strand
CCCAGGCGACACCTGCCGCGGAGCCGCAGGCGGCCCCGGCCCCGCCCGAGCCGCAGGCGGCACCCGCGACTCCCGAGGCGGAGATCGCCGCGGCGACAGAGGACTCGCCGTCCGCGCCCGCCACCAAGGGGGCTGACGCAAGCCCGCCGTCCGAGGCCAGCCCTTCGAGCGGGATAGACTCGGCCGCCGGGACGGCCGAGGAGGAGCCCGCCGCGGAGGCCGGCAAGTCGTGAGCGCGGCGGAGATCGGGGCAAAGGACGTGAAGGCCCTGCGCGAGCGCACCGGCGCGGGCATGATGGACTGCAAGAAGGCCCTGACCGAGGCGCAGGGAGACCTCGAGAAGGCGATCGAGATCCTGCGCTTGAAGCAGGGCAAGAAGATCCAGGATCTTGGGGAGCGCACGGCCACCGAGGGCACCGTTCAGGCCTACGTCCACCCGGGCGCCACGGTCGGGGTGCTGATCGAGGTCGACTGCAACACCGACTTCGTCGCCACGAACCAGGACTTCGTCGGCTTCGCCCGCGACGTCGCGATGCAGATCGCCGCCACCCCCACCGTGAAGTACGTCAGCCGTGATGACATCCCAGCCGAGGCGCGTGAGGCCGAGGCACGGATCTATGAGCAGGAAGCGGCCGAGAAGCCCGAGGATGTTCGCGAGCGGATCGTCGCCGGCAAGCTGGATGCCTGGTGCAAGACGATCGTCCTGCTCGAGCTCGAGATGCACAACCCCAAGTTCGAGGGGAAGACCGTACAGCAGCTGCGCGACGAGCTGACCGCCACCACGGGCGAGAACGTGGTCATCCGCCGCTTCGCCCGGTTCGCCGTAGGCCAGTAGAGCCCCCGGCGGGTATAGGCTCTGGCGGCGATGGGCCCTGCCTTCAAACGCATCCTGCTCAAGCTGTCCGGCGAGGCCCTGATGGGCGAGCTCGAGTACGGCACCGACCCCGACCGCGTCGTTGCGGTCGCGCGACAGGTGACGGCCGTGCGCGACCAGGGTGTGGAGGTCGCGATCGTGGTCGGTGCGGGGAACATCTACCGCGGTATGCGTGGTGCCGCCGCTGGGATGGACCGGGCGACCGCCGACTACATGGGCATGCTCGCGACCCTGCTGAACGCGCTGCCGCTGCAGGACGGCCTGGAGAAGATGGGTACCGACACGCGCGTTCAGTCCGCGCTCGGGGTCGCCGAGGTGGCCGAGCCCTACATCCGCCGTCGCGCGATGCGCCACCTGGAGAAGGGCCGCGTGGTGATCTTCGCGGCCGGTACCGGCAATCCGTTCTTCACGACCGACACCGCGGCCGCGCTGCGGGCCGCGGAGATACACGCGGAGATCATCCTGATGGCCAAGAACGGAGTTGAAGGCGTCTATACGGCCGATCCCGCGGTCGACGCGGGCGCGACGTTCATACCGCAGATCACCCACATGGAGGCGATCGAGCGCCGCCTGCGGGTGATGGACTCGACCGCCCTTGCGTTGTGCATGGAGAACGCCATGCCCTTGAGGGTGTTCAACATGGACGACGACACGAGCCTTGCGCGGATAATCTCCGGGGAGCGCGTGGGCACCCTTGTATCGACATCGGGAGGAGACGGCGATGGCGGCTGAGAACGTGATCGACGAACTGCTCGAGGATGCGCGCGAGCGGATGATCAAGTCCGAGGAAACCGCCCAGCACGAATTCTCGACGGTGCGAACCGGGCGGGCCAGCCCGGCGCTCTTGGACCGCGTAGTCGTGGACTACTACGGGGCGATGACGCCGTTGAACCAGCTGGCCACGATCTCGGCCCCCGAAGCCCGGCTGATCACCGTTCAGCCCTATGACAAGTCCTCGATCAAGGCGATCGAGAAGGCGATCAACGAGTCCGACGTCGGGCTGAACCCCTCCAACGACGGCAACATCGTGCGCCTGGTCGTGCCCGAGCTGACCGAGGAGCGCCGCCGTGAGCTGGTCAAGGTGGTGCGCAACCTCGCCGAGGAGGGGCGCGTGGCGATCCGCAACGTGCGTCGGGACACGATGCAGCATCTGCGCGAGCTGAAGGCCGAGGGCGAAGCCTCCTCCGACGACGAGCACCGCGCCGAGGTGGAGCTTCAGAAGCTGACCGACGGGCGCATCAACGATCTCGACAGTGTGCTCAAGGCCAAGGAAGAAGAGATCCTCGAAGTCTGATGGGCACCGTCGGGGAAGGGGCGCCCGCCACCGGTCGGGGATCGGGCAGCCCGGCGGCACGGTACGTCGCGATCATCACCGACGGAAACGGGCGCTGGGCACGCGCCCACGGCGTGCCCGTGAACGAGGGCCACAGCGCGGGTGCGGACACGGTCAAGGCGCGCTTGCGCGACGCGGTCGAGCTCGGCATCAGGGAGCTGACCGTCTACTCGTTCTCGACCGAGAACTGGTCGCGTCCGGTCGAGGAGGTGCAGGGCCTCTTGCAGATGTTCTCCCGGCGGATCGCCGGAGAGACGCCGGAGCTGCACGCGGAGGGCGTGCGCATGCGCTTCATCGGGCGCCGCGCGGGCGTGCCGAAGGAGCTGGTCGAGCGAATGAGCTGGGCCGAGGAGCTGACCGAGCAGAACCGGCGGATCACGCTGTTCGTGGCGTTCAACTACGGCGGGCGCGCGGAGATCATGGACGCGGCACGCCGTTTTTCGGGGAGCAGCGAGGAGGAGTTCCGCGCCTGCCTGTACGCGCCGGAGATGCACGACCCGGATCTGATCATCCGGACGAGCGGCGAGCGGCGCCTGTCCAACTACCTGCTGTGGCAGTCCGCCTACTCCGAGCTGGTGTTCCGCGACGAGCTGTGGCCGGACTTCACACGCGAGGCGCTGGAGCAGTCGATCGCCGAGTTCTCGGCCCGTCGCCGGCGCTTCGGCGGGCGATGACCAACCAGCGCTCGGATTTGGGCGCGCGGCTGCTCACGGCGCTGCCCCTGATCGCGCTGGCGCTGGTCCTCGTGGTCGCGGGCGGCCTTGTCTTCACGCTGGGGGTGTTCGTGCTCGGCTGCATCTGCATGCACGAGCTGTACGCGATGTACGACCGCGCGCACCCGGTGCGCCTGGCCGGCTACATCGCGCTCGGCGGGCTGCTGATAGCCGCGCTGTACGGCCAGCAGTTCCAGGTCCTGCTGGCCGCGGTCGCGGCGCTGCCGGTGCTCTTCGGGCTGACGCTGCTCCAACGCCGACCGAGCGTGGGGGGGATGGCGTTGACGCTGCTCGGGATCTACTGGATCGGCTTCGCCTTCGCCTATGCGGTGATGTTGCGCCAGCTGCCGCACGGGCTTGGCATCGTGATCGACGTGCTCGTGGGTACCTTTCTCGGCGACACCGGCGCCTACATCGGCGGGCGCCTGTTCGGGCGGCGCCCGCTGGCTCCGAGCATCTCGCCGAACAAGACCGTCGAGGGTCTGTTGATCGGAATGGCATGCGCCGTCCTCGGGGTCTGGTTCGCCGGGCGCTACCAGGACTGGCTGCCGGGCACGCATGCCCTGGTGCTCGGCGTGGGTGTGGCCCTCGTGGCGCCAGTGGGGGACCTGTTCGAGTCGTTCGTCAAGCGCGGAGCCGGCGTGAAGGATTCCGGACGCGTGTTCGGCGTCCACGGGGGCGCGCTTGATCGCCTCGATGCCGTCCTGTTCGCCGCTGTCATCGGCTACTACGTGTGGGTCGGCTATGCCTGACCGGTCACGCCCACTGCCAGCGCGTGCCTAAGCGCCTGCTGATCCTGGGATCGACTGGCTCGATCGGGGTCCAGGCGCTCGACGTCGTCGGGCACACCGAGGAGCTCGAAGTGGTCGGCCTCTCGGCCCAGAGCTCCTGGGAGACGCTCGTCGGGCAAGCCCGCGCTCACGCGGTGGGAAGGATCGCGCTCACCGACGAGCACGCCGCCGCACGGGCCTCGGAGGCGTGGACCGAGGGGGAGGTGCTGGCGGCTGCCGAGGGCCTGGTGTCGCTCGTCGTCGAGTCGGGTGCCGATCTCGTGCTGAACGCGCTGGTGGGCTCGGCTGGCCTGGGGCCGACGGTCGCGACGCTCGGCGAGGGCATCGACCTGGCGCTTGCCAACAAGGAGTCGCTGGTCGTGGGCGGCGAGCTCGTGGTCGCGCTCGCCGAGGCGACGGGCGCGCAGATCGTGCCGGTCGACTCAGAGCACGCCGCGCTGCACCAGCTGCTCGCCGGACAGCCGCCGGGCGCGGTCGAGCGCCTCACGATCACCGCCAGCGGTGGCCCCTTCCGGGGGCGTGTGCGTGACGAACTGAAGGACGTGACCGTGAAGCAGGCGCTGGCCCATCCGACCTGGGCGATGGGCGGCAAGATCACGATCGATTCGGCGACGCTGATGAACAAGGGGCTGGAGGTGATGGAGGCCCATCACCTCTTTGGCACCCCCTACGAGCGGATCGACGTGGTCGTCCACCCGCAGTCGCTTGTTCACGGACTCATTCAGCTGGCGGACGGTGCGATGCTCGCCCATCTCGGCCCTCCCGACATGCGGATCGCGATCTCCTACGCCCTGCACGGGGGGGAGAGCGTGGAGCTGCCGATCGCCCCCGTCGATCTCGCGGCCGTAGCCGAGCTGACCTTCGAAGCGGTCGACCTCGACACGTTCCCGTGCCTGCGCCTGGCCGGCGAAGCCGCGCGGGCAGGTGGAACGTCGCCCTGCGTGCTCAACGCCGCCAACGAGATCGCCGTCCACGCCTTCCTGGAGGGCCGGCTCGCCTTCGTCGAGATCCCCCTGGTGATCGAACGGACGCTGTCCGAGCTGGCCAGCGAACCCGTGCGCGCGTTCGAGTCGCTGTACGAGGCCGACCGTCTGGCCAGGGCGCAGGCGAGCCAGGCCGTCGCGGCATTGGAATGAGGGCGAGCCCCATGCAGCGCCAGGCTGGGCGGGCGAGGCCTCGAGGGGGGTGGGGGAAGGTGCGCCGCAACGCGCCGTCCGGTGCGGCTGAAGGGGCCGTCGCTGCGCTGTGGGAAGGCCCAGGCCCGCGTGAGCGAGGCCGCCGCAGAGGATGTTGCGGTCTCGCCGGGTTTCGGCACGGTTGGGCGGGGTTGTCGTGGCGTGAGGGTCTCGGCCCTTTGGGCCCCGACCGGCGGGACGAGGGGCGCCGCCTGCCAAACTGAGGCGATGAGCTGGGTCCTTACCATCCTCGGCATCGTCTTGCTGATCGTGCTGCACGAGCTCGGCCACTTCACCGTGGCCAAGATGGTCGGCATGCGGGTGGAGCGCTTCTCGCTGTTCTTCCCGCCGACGCTCCTGCGTGTGCGCAGGGGTGAGACGGAGTATGCGATCGGCGCGATCCCCGCCGGGGGGTACGTGAAGATCACCGGCATGAACCCCGAGGAGCTCGACGACCTGGATCCCGAGGCGACGCGACGGGCCTACTACAGCCAGCCCCCCTGGAAGCGCATCGCGGTGATCCTCGCGGGACCCGGGGTCAACATCCTGATCGCGTTCGTCCTCTTCTGGGCCGTGCTCGTCTCCGGCAACGTGAACGGCGCCGGCACCCTGGAAAGCCTCAATCCGTCGGTTCAGACCCGGGTCGCCACGAGCTCGGTCGGTGCGATCGAGCGCGGCAAACCGGCCGACGGAGTGCTGCGGCCGGGTGATCGGATCGTCGCGGTCGATGGACACCCGGCGACGGTTGTCTCGGCGATGCACGCGATCGCCGCGCATCGCTGTGCCGGCGCGCTCACCGAAGACTGCCGCGCGGCCACGCCGGTGCAGCTGACGGTGCGACGGGCAGGGCGGACGCTGACGCTGTCCGTCTACCCGCGCTACAGCAAGACGGTCGGGCGGATGCTCGTGGGCTTCGGCTTCGGAGAAGCAGCGCGACACTTCGGAGTGCTCGGCGCCGCCGGAACGGCGCTGCACGAGATGTGGAGCACGACCACGAGCATGATCACGAACATCGGCCACGCCTTCACGAGCGCGAAGGTGCGCCATCAGTTCCACAGCATCGTGGGCATCACCGAAATCGCGCACGAAACCGTCGTCGCCGGGCCGGGCTATGCGCTGGTGTTCCTGGCCTTCATCTCGCTGATCCTGGCGGTAATCAACCTCTTCCCGTTCCTGCCCCTCGACGGCGGGCACATCCTCTGGTCGGTGGCCGAGAAGGTGCGCGGACGGCGGATCTCGCTGGCCGCGATGTACCGCTTCAGCTCGGTGGGGATCGTCCTTTTGCTGTTCTTGGTCATCAACGGCGTGAGCAACGACATCAGCCGTCTGGCGGGCTGACGCAGACCCAGCTCTTCGCGAGCGGGCCAACCCGCTCGGCGAGGGCCGGCCCGAACAGCTCTTCCAGATCAGCCCGCCTGAGCAGCGAGATCTCCTCCCATTGTCGGGCGGCGCCCAGGCGCCAGTAGTGCCGGCGCAACCGCACGGGCAGCCAGTGGGCCGCCGGCAGGAGCGAGTGGGGCTCGATTGGGAACGAGAAAGCGGGGGTCTGGACGAACCAGCCCCGCCCCACACGGCGCACCTCCGCGGCGAACGCCGCGCGGCGAGCGGGCGGGACGTGCTCGATCACGCTCGAGCAGAACACCAGATCGAACTCGTCGTCTGCGAACGGCAGCCCTGCGCTCGCGTCGGCGCGCACGAACGGCCCCGGGTAGTCCGGCCGCTCGACCAGGTCGACCCCGGTGATCGCGAGCGCCGGCTCCTGGGCGCGCAGGCCGATCCGCCCGCAGCCTACGTCGAGCACGCTGGCGCCGGGGCGCAGCCGCGTGAGCGCGAAGAAGCGCGCGTGGCGCCGCGCTCGGGCGCGCGCTGCCAGGGGAGAGGCCAGGCGGGCCAATGGGCCGCGGGCGGTTGCGTATATCCCGTCGTGGGGATGGCTCATCGTAGAATCACCGTATGGCTTCCAAGCGGCAGATAACTGTAGGCCCCGTTCCGATTGGGGGCGGCGCACCCGTCGCCGTGCAGACGATGACGAAGACCGAGACGGCCAACGTCCGGGCGACGATGGATCAGATCCGCACGGTCGCCGATGCCGGCGCAGATCTCGTGCGCGTGGCGGTGCCCCGCGAGCAGGACGTCGATGCCCTGAGGACGATCGTGGCCGAGTCCCCGATCCCGGTCATCGCCGACATCCACTTCAACCACACGCTCGCGCTGAAGGCGATCGAGGCGGGTGCGCACTGCGTGCGGCTGAACCCCGGGAACATCGGCGGGCCCGAGAAGGTCGCCGAGGTGATAGCGCTGGCGAAGCTGCGCGGGACGCCGCTCCGCGTCGGGGTCAACTCCGGCTCGCTGCCCAAGCACCTGCGCACGCTGGAGTACGAGAACCCGGTCGAGGCGCTCGTGACCGCGGCGATCGAGACGGTTCAGCTGATGGAGCGCCTGGACTTCACGGACTTCAAGGTCTCGATGAAGTCGACCTCGGTGCCGAACACGATCGCCTCCAACCGGATGCTCTCCGGGCGTATCCCCTATCCGCTGCACCTCGGCGTGACCGAGGCCGGCACGAAGTGGTCGGGATCGCTGAAGTCCGCCGTGGGGCTCGGCACGCTGCTGGCCGACGGGATCGGCGACACCATTCGCATCTCGCTGTCCACCTTCCACGCCGAGGAGGAGGTGAAGGTCGCCTGGGAGATCCTGAAGGCGCTGAAGCTGCGCGAGCGCGGCCCGGTGCTGATCGCCTGCCCTACCTGTGGGCGTCTGCAGTTCGACATGGACACCGTCGTGGTCGAGGTCGAGCGTCGTCTGGAAGCCTACGAGGACCCGATCGAGGTGTCGGTCCTCGGGTGCGCCGTGAACGGCATCGGGGAGGCCCGTCACGCTGACTTCGGCATCACCGGCGCCAAGGACATGGGCATGATCTACTCAAAGGGGGAACCGCTGAAGAAGGTTCCCACCGACCAGCTCGTGGATGAGCTGTTCAAGGAGATCGACCGCTACTATGCCGCCGGCAAGACCGTCCAGCGCGACGAGCGCGCGGCGGCCGAGGCGCGCGCGTGGCTCGCCGAGAACGAGGACGCCACCGCCATGACTCCAGAGCGGATCGCGGCGCTCGAGGCCGCGGCGGCCGAGAACGACGCGACGGCCGACGCCGTGCTCGAGTCGATGCTCGAGCCGTCGATCGAGGAGCGCCCGGCGCTCGACGAGGCGGCATCGCCGGTCGCCGGCCGGCGCTTCAGCCGCAGCTGAGAGCCGGGCCCGCCCATCCCTGCCCTTGCCGGGCCGGATCGTCCGCGCGCGTCGCGCGCCGGAGCCGACGTACGCGGGCGCTCAGCCTGTGGTCCTCATCAAGCCGCTGAGAACCGCTCGGCGACCTTCGACCAGTCCACCACGTCCCACCAGGCGTCGATGTAGTCGGGCCGCCGGTTCTGATACTTCAGGTAGTAGGCGTGCTCCCACACGTCTACTCCCAGCAGCGGGGTGTGCCCGGCGGAGATCGGGCTGTCCTGGTTGGGCGTGCCCACGACCGCCAGGCCGGAGCCGCTGTGCACCAGCCAGGCCCAGCCGGAGCCGAACTGGTTGACGCCCGCCGTCTTGAGCTGCCCCTTGAAGTCCTCGAAGGACCCGAACGCGGCGTCGATCGCCTGGGCCAGCTCCGCGCCCGGTGCGCCGCCCCCGGTCGGGCTCATGCTCTCCCAGAAGAGCGTGTGGTTGTAGTGGCCGCCGGCGTTGTTACGCACGGGCCCCTGCTTGTCGGCGGGCAGGCTGGCGAGGCTCTTGAGGACCTCCTCGACCGGCATGTCGGCCCACTCGGTGCCCTCGAGCGCTGCGTTGGCCTTGTCCACGTAGGCCTGGTGGTGCTTGTCGTGGTGGATCTCCATCGTCATCTTGTCGATGTGCGGCTCGAGCGCGTCGTATGCGTAGGGGAGCGGCGGAACGGAATAGGCCATGTGTGGGGGCTCCTTGTCGAGGTGTCCGTCGAAGGTCGCTGCGATCACCGCTGTTCTATCAAACGTTCATTTGCGGCCTGAAGCGATCGTGCGGTGGAGATGCCCGCCTGCGCGGCGCTGAAGAGCTGGGTGGGACCGGCGCCCTGCGTCTCGCGGATGCGCTCGCGGCAGCCGCCCTCGACGATCCGTTCAGCCACCACCTCACCGACCGGCTGCGCGGCGCGGTGAAGTCGGGCGCGCGCTCGATCTTCGTCGCTCCGCGTAAGAGAGCGCACGCCCATTGCCCTCATCGGCTCGACGTTCACCGTGTCCGAGCAAAGGGCCACCCCGTGGACCGACGTGCGTCGCGCGGCCGAACCACGGAGCCCGATCCGCACGATCAACGTCGGGCGCGCGAGGCTCCCGCCGCTAGTCGCTCTCGATCTGCCGAAGGCGCGGATATCCCAGGGGAAGGGACCTGAAGCGGCGTGCGCGGGCTGCAGGGCTCCCGGCGCTTCATGGCGGCGCGGCACAGTCCGTAGGCGCCCGCCAGGAGAAACCAAGGCTCTCGGCGCTCGGCGCACCCCGCTGCCGTGCGAAGCGTCCCTGCGCCGTATACCCTCGACGCTCGCACCGCAAGCGAACGCACCTATCGACAGATGACCCGACTGCGCGAATATCTCCTGCCGACCGAGAAGCAGCCGCCCGCCGACGCGGAGGCGATCTCGCACAAGCTGATGGTGCGCGCCGGGCTGATCCGTCAGATGGGGGCGGGGATGTGGACCTGGCTGCCGGCCGGCTGGCGCGTGCACGAGCGTGCGGTGGGAATCATCCGCGAGGAGATGAACGCGATCGGCGGGCAGGAGATGCTGATGCCGGTGCTGCAGCCCGCCGAGCCGTGGCGCCGCAGCGGGCGCCTCGAGATCGATGAGCTGTTCAAGCTGAGCGACCGCAAGGGATCGGAGCTCGTGCTCGCGATGACCCACGAGGAGGCCGTCACCTTCCACGTCGCCCAGGTCGTGCGCTCCTACCGCGACCTGCCGCTGATCCTGTACCACTTCCAGATCAAGGAGCGCGACGAGCCCCGGCCGCGTGCCGGCGTGCTGCGTACGCGGGAGTTCATCATGGAGGATTCCTACTCCTTCGATCGCGACCAGGCGGGCCTTGAGGAGCGCTATGAGCTGCACGTCGGGGCGTACGACCGCATCATGCAGCGCACGGGACTGCGCTTCTACCGCGTGGAGTCCGATGTCGGGATGATGGGTGGGCTGGGCGCCCACGAGTACATGGCGCCGTGCCCAGCCGGGGAGGACCAGATAGCGCTCGCGCCCGGTTATGCCGCCAATGTCGAGGTGGCCCTGCGCAACCCGGACGTGCGCAGGGTGGGCGACGGCTACGCACTGGGCGATGAGCCGCTCTCCATCGAGCAGGCGATCGAGGTGGGCAACATCTTCAAGCTCGGCACGCGCTACTCCGAGCCGCTTGGCGCGAGCTACCTCGACGAGACGGGCACCGAGCTGCCGGTGTGGATGGGCTCCTACGGAATCGGCCCCGCGCGGATAGTCGCCGCGGCCGTCGAGCAGTTTGCCGACGAGCACGGCATCTCCTGGCCGAGAGCGCTCGCACCGTTCGCTGTCCATCTGGTCGGCATTGGCAACGCGGGCACGCCCGAGAACGAGGCCGCCGAGAGCATCTATGAGGTGTTGAGCGAGGGCGGCGTGGAGGTCCTCTACGACGATCGCGAGGCCGGTCCCGGAGAGAAGTTCGCCGACGCGGAGCTGCTCGGATGCCCGCTGCGGCTGACCGTCGGGCGACGCGCCGTGGAGTCCGGCGAGATCGAGGTCCAGATCCGCCGCGGTCGGCAGGCCGGTCCGGGCCTGCCCCTTGAGGGCGGGCGCTCCGAGCTCGTCCGGGCGGTGCACGAGCTGTGGCAGAGCCTCCCATAGCGCGGGGTCACGCGCCACCAGAGCGCACCCCCATGGTTGCGAGCGATCAGGCGGGCCAGGCCGCTGGGCGCAGACGTCTGAGCACGCGCCGCCTGCTGGGCCTGGATCGCTCGGGCCCGCCGCCACCGCAGACGCAGGCCGGCGAGCCGCTGCGGCCGTGGACGATTCCCAACGCGATCGGCTTCGCCCGGCTCGCGCTGATCCCGGTGTTCCTGCTCGTGGCGCTCTCCAGCAGCGACGGCACGGGGCCGCTCATCGCGACGCTCTTCGCCCTGATCGCCCTGGGCGACTACGCCGACGGCATCGCCGCCCGTGTCACCTCGCAGTACAGCCGCCTGGGCGCGCTCATGGACCCCGTGACAGACCGCCTGCTCGTGCTCTCGGGCGTTGTCGTGTGCTGGGACTTCGAGCTTCTGCCGCGCTGGGCGCTCGCCGTGCTGGCGGCGCGCGAGCTGCTGACGCTCGCGCTCGCCAGGTACGCGATCAGGCGCGGGGTGGAGCTGCGCATCAACTGGCCGGGACGTATCGCGGTGGCCCCGTTGATGGCCTCCTTCATCCTCGCGATGGCCGGCCTGCAGACCCTTGCCGAGGCGCTGCTTTACGTCGGCCTCGGCCTCGCCCTGGTAGCGACAGCGCTCTACGCGCGCTCCGGATATCGCCAGCTGCAGGGCAGATCCTAGCCTCAAGCTCAGCCTTACCTTTTGGTCTATACTGGCGGTTCGGCCGGCCGCGCCGGGCATGATCGGCCCGGAGCAGGCTCAGGCGCAAGCCCGCACGAGGAGAAGAGCCCGAGATGGACGACACGTTTCCCGACCTTGGCTCGCTGACGGATGTAGAACTCAAAGACCTCATCCGCCAACTGACCGAGGAGGAGACCGAGATCTCCTACAAACGGCGGATTCTTCACGGCAAGATCGACATTCTGCGCGCCGAGCTGGTCAACCGCCTGCGCAAGAAGCACGAGGGCGGCGAGGTCATGATCACCGGCGACGACGTCCAGCAGCTCACGGACATCCTCGCGAACCGTCAGCCGAACGCCTCGGCATGAGACCGCCGCTCTTCACGGCCCTCGAGCCGAACGGCGGCCTCTCCGCGCAGGCTGGCGCCCGCTCGGCGATCGGCCGGCGACGGACCGCCTAGGCCGGGGACCCTCGCGTCATGGCCCTGCACTGTACCGAGTGCGGCTTCGTCAACATCGAGGGAGCCAACTACTGCCAACGCTGCGGCGCGCTGCTGGCGCGTGCCGAGGGCGCGGGCGAGACCGTGACGGCCACCTATCGCATCGACGAGTCGGGCGAGCTCGTTCCCGTCGAGCTCGACGAGGTCACCGCACGCGGCCCGGCGCTCGTGATTCGAGCGGGCGGGGGGCGCGTGGGGGAGAGCTTCGCGGTTCACGGCGAGCGCATGAGCATCGGCCGGCGCCCCGAAAGCGACGTGTTCCTCGACGACGTCACCGTCTCCCGCGACCATGCGCTGCTGATCCGCCGCGGCGACCAGTGGTACCTCGACGACTGCGGCTCGCTGAACGGCACCTATGTCAACCGCTCGCGGATCGAGTCTCAGCGCCTACAGGAGGGCGATGAGGTGCAGATCGGCAAGTACAAGCTCACGTTCCACGTCCGCTGATGGCCGCTCAGGCGTCACAGGCGGAGCTGGGCCAGCTCGAGGTCGAGCTCGGCAGCGCGGGCTCCGGCGATCGGTCTGAGGCCGGTCAACGCCAGAAGTCGCTCACGATCGGGGCCGTCTGCAAGGCGCTCGCGCAGGAGTTCCCGGACATATCGATCTCCAAGATTCGCTACCTGGAGGATCAGAAGCTGCTGACGCCGCGCCGGACGCCCGGCGGATACCGGCTCTACACCCAAGGGGACGTGGCCCGCCTGCGGACGATCCTGCGCATGCAGCGCGACGAGTTCCTGCCGCTGCGGGTGATTCGCCAGGAGCTGGCGGCCGGGCGCTCGGGAGACGCCGCTGCCGCCCTCGGCCGCGCCAGCCGCGACGGGATGCGAGCGTGGCGACCCAGCGTGAGCGTGAGCGAGGCCGCAGGCGCGCTCTATTCGATGGAGGATGTGCTCGAGGAGACCAAGGCCGAGGGCAAGCTCGTCAAGGAGCTAGAAGAGTACGGCGTCGTCAAAGGCGAGATGCGCGGCGGCGTTCGCTACTTCGACGAGACCGAACGCGAGATCATCGCCGCCGTGGCCGAGCTCGCCCGCTACGGCGTCGGGGGCCGCAATCTGCGTGTGTTCCGCTCCTCGGCCGACCGTGAGGCGAACCTGCTCCAGCAGATTCTCGCCCCGGCCCTGCGTTCACGCAACCCACAGCGGCGCAAGGAGGCCGTTGAGGCGCTCGAGAACCTCGCCGCCGTGGCCACCCACCTCAAGCACCTGTTGCTGATCCGCGATCTGCGCAAGATCGTCCGCTGATGAGCGCCCGGGCAACGGGCGCGAGCGGAGGGTCCCGGAGCGTGGGCGCGAGCACGGGGTCCAACGTGGACGAGGGCAGAGGTTCGCGCGAGGCGGGGATGAACCAGCCGTCGCCGGGGGTGGTCGGTGATCGGCGTCTGCGCGAGCTGGTCCGCGAGATCGGTGACTTTCCAAAGCCGGGGATCGGCTTCAAGGACATCACGCCGCTGCTGGCCGATCCCGGCGCACTGGCGCAGGCCGTGCGCGGGCTGGCCGAGTACGCCCGCCCGCTAGGGGTTGATTGCGTGGTGGCGGCGGAGGCCCGCGGCTTCCTGCTGGGGCCGGCGCTCGCCCTCGAGCTCGGTGCCGGATTCGCGATCGCACGCAAGCCGGGCAAGCTGCCGTATGAGACCGTCAGCGCCGAGTACCTGCTCGAGTACGGGGCAGGTCGGCTGGAGCTGCACACGGACGCCGTTCGCAGCGGCAGGCGGGTGCTGGTCCATGACGACCTGCTCGCCACGGGCGGAACGGCAAGTGCGTTGTGCGAGCTGGTGGAGCAGCTCGGGGGCGAGGTCGCGGGATGCGGCTTCCTGATCGAGCTGGCGTTCCTGAACGGGCGCGAACGGCTGGCCCCGCACGAGGCCCACGCGCTGCTGACCTACGAGTCGTAGGCTTGGCCAGTATGCCCACCGCGCAGCGCAGACGCACGATCGCCGCATCCGTCGAGGAGCTCTGGCAGGTGATGAGCGACCCCCATCATCTCCCGCGCTGGTGGCCGCGGGTGACCAGGGTGGAGGACGTTGAGGCCGGCGCCTTCACGGAGGTGATGGCGACCTCGAAGGGGAGGGTCGTGCGCGCCGACTTCCAGCTCGTCGAGGCCGACGAGCGCGCACACTCCCTGAAGTGGGTGCAACATGTGCAGGGCACTCCCTTCGGGCGCGTGCTCCAGTCCGCCGAGACCGAGGTGCGCCTCGCGCCCGTCCTGGCCGGCGCGTCGCTCCCGTCCGGCGCGCGCCCGGTCACGGAGGTCACGATCGAGCTGCGCCAGCAGCTGACGGGGTTCTTCCCGCGGTTCGGCGGCTTCATGGTCCGCCGCGCGGCCGCGGCCACGCTCGATCAGGCACTCGACGGGCTGGAGCGGATCAGTGGCTGACGGTGGCGATCGGCAAGCGATGCGCTGGTGGGGCTGGGGCGATCCCGCCCACCCGCCGACGCTCACGGCCCGCACCCTGCGCTTCCTCGGCGATGCGGTCGGGGTCGCGGCCAGGCCGCGCCCGCCCGTCGCGCTCGGCCAGGTTCGACTGCCCCCGTCGTCTCTGCCCGAGCGGGCGCTCGAGGCGCTGCAGGAGATCGTGGGCGCGGCGGGCGTCCGCCTCGATCACCCGGCGCGGGTGCTCCACGCCGCCGGCAAGGGATACCCGGACCTCGTGCGTCTGCGCGCCGGCGAGCCGGGCGAGGCTCCCGATGCGGTGCTCTACCCGGCCGACGGCGCCCAGGTGCGTGCGGTGCTCGAGCTCTGCGCGCGGGCGTCGCTGGCGGTGGTTCCGTTCGGGGGCGGAACCAGCGTCGTCGGCGGCGTGGCTCCGCTGCGCGGCGAGCACGGAGCGGTGCTGGCGCTGGACATGCGCCGCATGGGCGACGTGCTCGACCTCGACCGCGAATCGCTGACCGTCGCCGTTCAGGCGGGTGTACGCGGGCCGGCGCTGGAGCGCTACCTTGCCCCGCGCGGGCTCACCTTGGGCCACTTTCCGCAATCCTTCGAGTACGTATCCCTGGGCGGCTGCGTGGCGACGAGATCCTCAGGGCAGGCCTCGACCGGCTACGGCGGCGTAGAGCGGATGGTCCTCGGCCTGCGGCTCGCCGCACCCGCCGGAGACATACAGCTGCCGCCCGTCCCGGCGAGCGCAGCCGGGCCCGGGCTGCGCCAGCTGCTGGTCGGCTCGGAGGGCACGCTGGGTGTGATCTGTGACCTGGCGTTGCGCGTACGGCAGGCGCCGCGGATGCGATCTTATGAGGGGGTCTTCTTCGAGGACTTCCGAGCGGGGGTTGAAGCGTTTCGCGGGCTCGCCCAGCAGCACGCCTCACCCGACGTGGCGCGGCTGTCCGACGCAGCCGAGACGCGCATGTCGCTCGCGGCGGCGGGCGCGGGCGGCTTGAAGGACCGGCTCGGGCGCCGGTACCTCGGACTGCGCGGATACGGCGAGGCCGGCTGTCTGGCGATCCTCGGCTTCGAGGGGGACGAAGAGGAGGTCACCGCCCGGCGCCGGCGTGCGCTGGCGCTCGTGCGCCGGCACGGTGGCTTGGCGGTGGGGCGCTCCCCCGGCGAGGCGTGGCGCAGGGGGCGCTTCTCGGCTCCCTACCTGCGCGACGAGCTGCTCACGCACGGCGTGATGGTGGAGACGCTCGAGACCGCAACGCAGTGGTCGAGCGTGAGCAGGCTGCACACCGAGGTGGGACGCGCGATCGCCGACGCCCTCGACGCGGCCGGCACGCCGGGCCTTGTGGCCTGCCACGTCTCGCACCTGTACGAGACCGGCGCGTCGCTGTACTTCACGTTTCTCGCCCGTCAGCGAGAGGACGACGAGATCGGGCAGTGGCGCACCGTCAAGGACGCGGCCAGCCGCGCGATCCTCAGCGGCGGTGCGACGATCACCCACCACCACGCCGTCGGGCGCGACCACGCGCCGTGGATGGTGGACGAGGTGGGCAGCACCGGCCTCGCCGCGTTGCGCGCGCTGAAGCGTGAGCTGGACCCCACCGGCATCATGAACCCCGGGAAGCTGCTCGGCTAGCGGCGGGGCCGCCCCGTCGGTCAGTGCAGCGCGAAGGGGCCGCTGAGGACGATCGGCCCCGGGTGGGTCGGCTGGTTGCTGGTCTCCCTGGTGAGCAGCATCCTGTGGTATTCGCCCGCGTTGGCCGGCAGCAGAGCGCCGCCCTGCAGACGTCCGTCGGCACCCACCGGCGGGCTCTTGCTCAGCGCCTGGGCGCTCGTCGGAGAGTTATACAGCCAGACCGCATAGAAGAAGCCCTTGGACGGCGGGAGGTGCTCCGCCGCCATGTAGAAGGCGTACTTGTTGCCTTCTGAGAGCACCTCCGCAACGCCGACGGCCTTGCTCTGAGGGTCGGGCGAGGTCAGCGAAATGCGCTTGTCTTCGGTCGCTTTCGGGGCGGCAGCGGCCGTCGGCCCGGTCGAGCTGCGGGACCTGGCCGGGGCGGTCGAGGTCTGACCTGTCGCCGTGCCGCGCGCCGCGGTCGAGCCGCCGTGGGAGCTCGTGCCGCCGGCGCCCGCGATCAGGACGACCGCGGCGATCACGACCGCGGCGATCACCGCGAGCAGCAGGGCGCCCGCTCGTCGGGAGCTCGGCAGGGAGGACGCCGTTCGGTTGGCGGGGGGCCCGGTGGCCCCAGCCGGCGGCGAGACGGTCTCCTCGCCGGCCGGGAGCGCATCCGAGGTGGGGGGTTCTTCTCCGACGGGGATCTCCGGCAGGGGGCTGGCGGCCAGCGGAGCGAGCTCGGCGCGGGCCGCGTTCGCCCATGCCCGGCCCGGCGCCGAGCCGTTCAGGTAGGTGCGTGTCCGCAGACGCTCGGCGACGCTCATGCGCTGGCCGAGCAGGTAGTCGCCGACCTCTTCGCGCTGCTCGGCCGGCAGCTCGCGCGCCTCTCGGGGTGCGAGCAAGGCGAGCGCGCCCTGGGCGCGGTCGCGGACGGCGCGCTCGGGGATGCCCAGCAGCGCCGAGAGCTCTGCGTAGGTCTTGCGCTGTCGCAGTATCAGGGAGAGCGCTGCCCGCTGGTCGGGGAGGAGGTGGTCCAATCGGCTCATATGTGAAGAGCACCTAGGCTATCGTGGTGCCGCGATGCCCATGCCGAGTGCCGAGCAGCTGAACGCGGCCCTGGTGGGCTTCGACCGTCTCTATGGCCTTGAGGTCCTGGAGATCTCCGCCACCGACGCGCGCGCGAGGGTGGTGGTGGGCCCAGAGCTCAAGCAGGCGGTCGGGCTCGTCCACGGCGGCGTGTATGCCGCGATCGCCGAGGGGGTCACCTCGATGGCCACGGCGCTCGCGGTCATGCCCGAGGGCAATATGGCCGTTGGCCTGTCGAACAGCACGAACTTCCTGCGCCCGATCACCGAGGGGGTGGTGCACGCAACGGCCACCTGCCTGCACCGGGGCCGCACGACCTGGGTGTGGGACGTTCGCATCAGCGACGACGGCGACCGGACCTGTGCGATGACCCGCACCACGATCGCCGTGCGTCCCTTGACTGACGCAGAAGCGCCGGTCACGCCGTAGGCGCTGGCCCTGAGCATCGGGCGGCGCTCTCGGCCGGCCGGTTCCTAACGCAGGGCTCGGGGCGGCAGGGGCGTCTGGCTGGCAAGCGGTCGCTCGCCGAAGCCGGTGTCCGGCAGCGGCCCGGGCAGCCGCGCCTCGGGAGCGCCGGGCGCGTTGATCGGCACAGCCGTCCGGGCCGCCGCGCGGGCCAGACGGGGGGTCTCGGCATAGATGTCAACGACCACTCCGCCGGTCGGAATCTCGATAGTCGTACCCCGTTGGGCCACCAGGGACACCACGCCCCTGACGGGCTTGGTGTCGTGGATCGTCCCGGCGCCCGGCACGAAGCTGTTGTCCGGGGAGGTGACCACCCGCACGGGCGACACGCACGTCCCCTGGCCACCCACAACGCAATCGCCGTATCGGACGCTGAACGCGCCGCTCGGGTCCCGCGCGACTTCGGTGATCGCGAGACCCCGAAAGGAGCCCCCGAGCCAGTAGACCGGGAACGGGGCCGCGACCAGGCCCTCGAGGAGGTTGTGCGCGATCGGCTGGTCCTGGAGCGTGTCGCCACAGCCCCCGAGCGCGAGCGCGCAGCCAGCGGCGAGCGTCGCGAGGTGGCGGGCTCTCACAGGCACGCGGGCAGGGGTAGCGGCGAGTGACAAGGGTGCCCCGGCTAGCCCCGGTAGCGGTTCGTGATCGGCATCCGCCGATCACGGCCGAACGCGCGCGTTGTGACCTTGATACCCGGGGGAGCCTGACGACGCTTGTACTCGGCGAGGTCCACCAGGCGGATCGTCCGGTCGACCTCCGTCCCGGGGAGCCCCCGGGCTATGAGCTGCTCGCGTCCCAGATCGAGCTCGATATAGCCGTGCAGGATGCGGTCCAGCAGCTCGTAGGGCGGCAGCGAGTCCTCGTCGCGCTGGTCGAGCCGCAGCTCGGCCGAGGGGGCACGCTCGATGATCGAGGTCGGAATCGGGGCCGGCACGCGTCCACCCGCGACGGCCGCGGGGGAGTTGCGCCACTCGCACAGACGGTAGACGAGCGTCTTGGGCACGTCCTTGATCACCGCCAGCCCTCCCGCCAGGTCGCCGTAGAGCGTCGTGTAGCCCACCGACATCTCCGACTTGTTGCCGGTCGTCAGGACGAGCCAGCCGAACTTGTTCGACAGGGCCATCAGCAGGTTGCCGCGGATGCGGGCCTGGAGGTTCTCCTCGGTCAGGTCGTGGGCGCGTCCGGCGAACTCTGCGCGAAGGGTCTCTGCGTAGGACTCCATCACCAGGTTGATCGACAGCTCGTGGGTGCGCACGCCCAGAGCTGTGGCCAGCAGGTGAGCGTCGGCCTGGGTGGAGGAGGACGAGTAGGGGGAGGGCATGATCGCCGTGCTCACCCGCTCGCTGCCGAGGGCGTCCGCGGCCAGGCATGCAACGAGCGCCGAGTCGATTCCGCCGGAGAGGCCGAGCACGACGTGGCTGAAGCCGTTCTTCTCCACGTAGTCGCGCAGACCGAGCGTCAGCGCCGTGTACACCTCGGCCTCCTGCGGTGCGATCGGGGCATGGATGGGGCGCTCGGTCCCGGCCGTGCTCCGAGCCGCCGCCACGGTCGCTTGGTGCAGCGCGGGGATCACGCGCACCCGCGCCGGCGCCCGCTCGGAGAACCCCGCGCCCACGGCGGGCCCGTCGCCCGCCTCGCGGGCCCGGGCGGCCTCGACGGCGTCGAGGTCCACCTCGCAGAGGAGCAGCTCCTCTGCGAACTGCCCGGCCCGGGCGATCACCTCACCGGTGTGGTCGACCACGAACGAGTGGCCGTCGAAGACGAGCTCGTCCTGGCCCCCCACGAGCCCGCAGAAGGCGACGCAGGCGAGGGTCTCGCGGGCGCGCCCGGCAAACAGCCGCTCGCGCTGGGACCCCTTGCCCGCGTGGTATGGGGAGGCGGAGACGTTGACGATCAAGGTCGCGCCCGCGAGGGCCTCCTCCGTGGCCGGGGGACCTGGAGTCCAGAGGTCCTCGCACACCGTCAACCCGATCCGGTCCCCTCCGATGTCCACCACGGCTCCTTCCGGACCGGCCTGGAAGTAGCGTTGCTCGTCGAACACGCCGTAGTTTGGCAGGTGGACCTTGCGGTAGATCGCGTGAACCGCGCCGTCGGCGAGCAGGGCGGCAGAGTTGTAGACCTTCCCGTCCCACTCGGGCAGGCCGACGACGGCTATCACCCCGCGGGTGTCGGCTGCGAGCTCCCGCAACGCCGAGCCGGCGTCGGCGAGGAAGTGCTCGCGCAGCAGCAGGTCCTCGGGTGGATAGCCGGTGAGGGCGAGCTCGGGAAACAGCACCAGATCGGCCTCGGCGCTGCGGGCGCCGTCCAGTCCAGCCTTGATGCGCCTGGCGTTTCCGGCGATATCGCCCACCGTCGCGTTCATCTGGCAGAGGGCCAGGCGCACGCCCCTCAGACCCCGGCCAGCGCTTGGAGGTGCCGGCTCCCGAGGGGGCCGAGGATGCGGATGCGGTCCCCGCTTGCCGGACCGCTCGCCAGCGGTGATGCCGATGGGGCCACGCAAGGATCCTAGCCGTCGCCCGGGGCGCGCCGGCCGATGCGGCACGGGACCGCGCGCGACGAGGGTAGGATCCACACGTGCATATGGAGGGCTGCTCGTCGCCGGGCGGGCCGGCCTACGCCGGCATCGGGCCCAGGGCCACGCCGGCACGCGCGCGCGAGGCGATAGAGGCTGCTGCCGAGCAGTTCGCGCGGGGCGGCTGGACGATGCGCACCGGCATGTCCCCCGGCGCCGATCAGGCCTTCTACAGGGGCGCGAGCAGCGGGCACGGCTGGATCGAGCTGTACCTGCCGTGGCCGGCCTTCGAGGCGGGGGCCCGCTCGCCCGGGGAGGGGTCGAACGTCTTCGTGCTGCCCGACCCGACCGAGGCCGCCTACGCGCTGGCGGCCCGCTTTCACCCGAGTTGGCGCTCGCTGACCCCGAGCGCGCGCAAGCTGCGTGCCCGTGACTGTCACGAGGTGCTCGGCCGGGACCTCAAATCACCGGTTCGGCTGGTCCTCTGCTGGACCCCGCACGGCGACCTCGACGGCACGGGTCCGGGCGTCGGCGGAACCGGGCAGGCGTTGCGCATCGCCCAACACCAAGGCATCCCGGTCCTCAACCTCGCCCGACCCGACCACCTGACCATGCTCTCGCGCCACGCCCTCGCCGATCCGAACCCCAGCTGACCCGCTCGGACGCGTGGCCCGTGAGCCTCGCGACGGGGGCGCCGCCCGACGGTCCGGGAGGGGAGCCCGACGGCCGCTGCGAAGCGCCCCGGGCCGCGGTCCTCAGCTCGCGCCCGCGGCCTTGCTGATCTGAGCCTGCCGGGTACGGCTGCGCGGAGCGCTCTTACGCTGGGTGCTGGCCGGCTTTCGGGGCCGTTTGCCGCCGGTTCGCAGGCCCGCGGCACGTGCCAGCGCGGCAGTCGCCCACTTCAGGTCCAACGCGATCACCTCCAGGTCCGGGAGCGCGTCGTAGTCGCCGAGCAGCCCGAAGCCGAGATGACCGTCGTAGCTCATCACGGCGATGCCGAGCGCCTGGCGCTGAGCGAGCGGTACGACCGGATACAACACCCGCAGGCGCCGGCCGAGCAGATACAGCGGGAACTGCGGCCCTGGCACGTTGGTCACGACCAGGTTGAAGAAGGGTTGACGGGCCTGCAGGCGCGCCGCCTGGCTGAGGATCGTCGGCGGGGCGAAGCCGGCGAGGTTCGTCAGCACCCGGGCGCCGACCGCCTGGCCGGACTTCTTCAGGTCCTCCATCGCCCGGGTTATCTGCTGCAGGCAGTCGGCCGGACTCTCGACCCCCACCGGCAGGGGCGCCCACATCGCGGCCACCTGATTGCCGAGTGCACCCCGTTGGGAGCTCGTGCGCACCGACACGGGCACCATCGCCTTCAGGACGAGACCCTCGGTGTCTCGGCCCTTGTTGCGAAGGTACCGCCCGAGGGCGAGGCTGACCGCGGCGAGGACGACATCGTTGAGGGTTCCGCCGAGCGAGTCCTTGATCATCTTGAACTGGGCCAGATCGGCATCGAGGAAGGTGTAGCGGCGGTGCGGGCCGATCTCGACGTTGAACGGGCTCGGGGGTGCGGGGGCATTGATCCCGGCCATGGCGGTGGCCCCGACGCTCGCCAGACCCTCCCTCAGCTGCGAGAGCGCTTTGCGCGGGGCCCGCAGCATCGCGCGCGCGCCGCGCGTCATCTCGGCGGGCACCGTGGTGCGCTCGAGCAGCGCCTCACCGAGCAGCTTGGCCGACCCGGGCAGCGGCTTGGCGGCCCAGGACCTTCGCGGACGGGCCGTGGGGACCGGTTCGGGGGCGGTGTCGAACAGGACGGTCGTGATGTCAACGCCGGACACCCCGTCGACGAGCGCATGGTGGGTCTTGGCGATCAGCGCGAAACGCCCGCCGGCCATGCGCTGCACCAGCCAGAACTCCCAGAGCGGCTTGGAGCGATCCAGACGCTGCGAGAAGAGCCGTCCGGCGAGCCGCTTCAGCGCGGCGTCGTCGGCCGGCCGCGGCAATGCCGTTTGGCGGATGTGGTAGTGCGGGTTGAAGTACGGGTCGTCTGCCCACACCGGCCTGCCCTGGCCGAGTGGGACGTAGGCCAGTCGCTGGCGGTAGCGCGGCACCAGGTGCAGGCGGCTGAGCACGTGATCGACCAGTTCCTGCTGCGACGGCGCCTTGCCCTCGAACACCATGACCGACGCCACGTGCATGTGCGCGGTCGAGTTGTCCTCCAGATGCAGGAAGGTGGAGTCCAGCGCGGATAGGCGATCGGGGTTGGCCATCGTGTCGATTGTCGCTGCTTGCGCCCGGGCCGTCAACACGCGCGCACGAGAACCCTAGTCTGTCGAGGACGCCGGGGGCTGATTCGGCGCCGGCGTCCGAGCCGTACCCCGCCGGAACGCCCGTTCTTGTGCGCATCCGCACTTTGCCAGAGAGCGACCATGTGTGACGCGCGTCACAGATATTCGTGTCGGGCATCCCTACAGTACGAACAATTGTTCGACCCTGCCGAGTCGCCTCCGTACATGGAGGCGAGCGGGGGACCCACTGCCGGATCGCTCTAGCGCGGCCCGGATGGGGCGAATCGGCCGCTGATGTGGCCGTAACGCCCGGCTGACACGCGTTCGGTTCGCGTGTACCCCGGTCGTGAGCCCGACAGCTAACCCCGTAGGCGAACCCCAAGGAGGCTCATCGATGTACGTCCCCGCGACGCCCGCGCAGTCTGCCGCAGCACTCGCTCCGGGTGGAATCGTTCTCACCGCGACGCCGCTGGCCGAGTCGATCGTGCGACCGGCCAGGGCCGCCCTGAAGGTCCACACCGCCGGCCTGAACGTGCCCCAGGGCCACCCGGCGACGGTCACCGGGACGCTACGGGCCGGACCCCGGTCGCTGGGCCTGCCGGGACGCGTCGTGCTGCTCCAGGCCCTCGGAAGGCACGGGTGGGGCGCCGTGGCGCGTGCGCGCACCGGTCGCACCGGTCGCTTCCAGCTGCGCTACGTCCCCGGCCGGGTCGGCCGCGAGCGGGTCCAACTGCGCTTCGCGGGCGACATCTACGACCTCGGCGCGCACCGTCAGCTCGGCCAGTTGAACGTCTACCGGCCAGCCGGGGCCTGGTCGAGCAAAGCCAACTGCGTGGCCCAGCTCGAGTCCTCCGGGCGCTGGCACATCGTCGACCCTCCGTACAGCGGCGGTCTGCAGTTCACGAATGAAACGTGGATGGCGGCCGGGGGCGGGCGCTACTCCTCGACGGCCGCGGGAGCGACGCCCGAACAGCAGATGCAGGTCTTCTCGGAATACGAGCCGTCGCATCCCGGTGCGTGGCCGGTGACCGTGCCCGCGTGTTCGTGAGGGCCGGTGAGCGCCCCGGCAACGGAGCTTCTCGCCCTCTCGCCAGCGAGGCGCCACATCCGGCGCGTTCGAGACGCTCCATGCCCATCTCGGCAGCATGCTGGCGTTGGCCGGAGCCGCTCTGTGCGCGGCGCACCACTGATGGTCCGAGTCGCGCCGTCGCACCAGCGGCGCGATCGATACAGCGGGGTGCCATATAGTCATCGTTGAACGGCCGACGTCTGTTGCGAGACGGTCGACCGCGCGTACGGCGTCGCACAATGGAAGGTGGGCTTGGATGGCACGACGCAGTTTGGGAGCCCTCGGCGCAGGCAGCCCGCGGTCGCGCCGGGCGCGAGCCTCAAGGCCCCCCGCCGCACGAGGTGGTCGATCGCCACGAGCCGAACCGGCCCGTGCCCTTGGCGCCGGGTCCGTCGGAGCGCTGGCGCTCGGGGCGATGTCCGCCGGCGCCGGCGCGTTCGGCGCACTGGCGATCGCCCGGCTGGCGATCGGGCGAGGCTCGATCGGATCGCTCCGCGTCGGCGACCTGAAGGTCGAGCGGTTGACCGTCGGCGAGCTCGTCATCGAGGGCGATCGGCGGCACGACGCCCGTGAGGGTGGCGCCGAGCGGAGCGCCTGAGGGGCCGAATGCGGGCGCGCGGCGGCCCCTCGTCAGCTGTTGCCGAGCGCCGCGAGCCTGTCGGCGAAGAAGCGAAGGGCTGCCGCGTGCTGGTCCTCTGCCGACAGCAGCGCGGCGTAGGGCAGCTCGGCGCCGCGAAACGCCGTCGACTGCCACAGCTCGCCGGGGGGTAGCTCGCCCCAGGGAACGACGTAGAGGTATGGCTCGGGGTGCAGCTCGTCGCCCGGTGAGGCGCCATAGCCGGCTCTCTGTCCGTCGCGCTCGACCCCGATCTCGACGGCGAGGTCGAAGTGCTCAGGCCACAGCTGCACTCGAGACGGCTCGAGGTCGTCGCCGACGCCCGAGCGCAGCTCCTCAAGGACCGAGGCGGCGAAACCGAACCAGTCGCCCAGGAGCTCCGAGGCGGACCGATCGACCTCGAGCGGGTTCCTATCGGCGATCGTCTCAGGCAGAAGCTCCGGCCCCACGTGCGCCGCCGCCTGGGCGAGTGTCGTGATTCGCTCAGAGCGCTCGCGCTCTCCGGTCTGCACGATCAGCTCCTCGCCGGCGACGCGCAGCTGGACATCCTCGGCGAAGAACGGCGTTCCGAAACCGCCGCGGGTGAAGCGCAGGCCGATCTTGCCGTTTGCGTGCGCGCGTGCCGGTGAGATCACGCGCTCGGCCAGGCGGTGCAGAGCGCCTCGCGTGTGGGCGAAGCTGGGCGGTATCGTGCCCAGCCGCCGGTAGGCGCCCAGCCAGCGCTCCGAGCACCATCCCGCGAGCGCAGGGTCCTCTGCAACGAGATCCTGCCAGCGCAGGTCGGCGCCCGTCACGGGCGACACCCGCGGCCTTGGGCCCGGCGGGTCCTCGCGTCCGACGGGGTCGTCGGCGAACCACGGCGGCCCGGCGACGGCGGGCGGCGACGGCTCGAGCACCCGCGCCTCGTAGCGACCCTCCAGCCGCGCCTCCGCCTCGGCGCGTGCGTTCATCAGGCAACCGGGGAGGCGCGAGTCTGCGCGGCCAGGATGCCGGCCAGACGAGCTCGCTGCTGCGTGGCTCCACCCAGGAGCGCCGCATCCAGCTGCGCGCGCTTGTACAGCCAGTGCACGTCGGCCTCCCAGGTGAAGCCGATCCCGCCGTGGGCCTGGATCGCGCTGGCGGTGACCTCTCGTGCGCCATCGGAGGCTGCGGCCTTGGCCATCGTTGCGGCCTCGGCCAGACGTTCGGGATCGGCGTCGGCCGTCCAGGCGGCGAACGCCGCCGTCGAACGGGCCTTCTCGGTTTCCAGCAGCATCTGTGCGCAGCGGTGTGAGACGGCCTGGTAGGAGCCCACGGGCACGCCGAACTGGCGGCGCTCCTTGACGTACGCCACGGTCATCTCGAGCGCGCGATCGCACACGCCCACGAGCTCGGAGCTGACCGCGACGAGCGCGCGATCCACCCCGGTCGCCACCTCTCCGGTGAGCGCTTCGCCGGCATCCGGTGCGACGTCCACCTGCGCCGTCGAGCGAGTGGGGTCGATCGAGGCCACGCGACTCACCTCGGCCTGCGCGGGGGTGAGAGCGCGTGCCGCGCCATCCTCCTCGACGAGGACAATCACCTGCGCATCCGCACCACCGATCACGAGCTCCGCTGTGCCGCCCCGCAGAATCCCCAGCGCACCGACGGTCTCACCGCTGGCCAGGCCGGGCAGCCAGCGCTTGCGCTGCTCGGCGGAGCCCGCGGCCTCGATCAGGGTGCCGGCGAGCACGGTGGGCAGGAACGGCACCGGCGCCAGCGCCCGCCCGAGCTCCTCACACAGGATCGAAAGCTCGATTCGGCCAAGGCCCTGACCTCCGTGCTCCTCGGCCACGGCGATCCCGGGCCAGCCCAGCTCGGACAGCTCGCGCCAGAGAACGGCGTCGAACCGGCTCTCCTCGGCGTGTTCGCGCACGCGCTCCGGCTTGGCGCGCTCGGCGAGCAGCTCCCGGGCCGTGCGCTGAATCTCGCGCTGATCGTCTGTCAGGCCGAAGTCCATCGGGCCTAGGAGGCCACCTTCAGCCGGGGTAGGCCGAGCACCCGCTCGGCGATGATGTTCTTGAGGACCTCGGTGGTTCCGCCCTCGATCGTGTTGCCGCGGGCGCGCAGGAGCTCATAGCTCCAGCTCGTGCCGGCCGTCAGCGCCTGCGCTCCGAGGATGTCGCCGGCCAGCTGGGTCAGCCGCTGGTTGGTGTCCGACCACAGCCACTTCACCAGGGAGCCCTCGGGACCCGGCTGGCCGTAGCGCTCGACGTCGGTCAGGCCCTTCCAGGCCAGCAGGCGGATCGACTCGCAGCGCACATGCATCTCCGCGAGCGCGTCGGCACACAGCGGATCCTCGAGCAGTCCGCGCTCGCCCGCGGCCGCGATCAGGTCGTCCAGCAGCTGGCGCAGGCGGATCTGCAGCGCGAACCCCAGCCCGGCGCGCTCGTTCATGAGCGTGGTCAGCGCAACCTTCCAGCCGTTGCCCACGCCCCCGACAACGTTGGCATCGGGAATAACCGCCTCCTCGATGAACAGCTCGTTGAACTCCGCCTCGCCCGTGATCTGGCGCAGCGGACGCACCTGCACCGCGTCCTGCTCCATGTCCATCAGGAAGTACGTGAGTCCCTTGTGCTTGGCCACATCGGAATCGGTGCGCGCGACGAGCATGCACCACTTCGAATACTGGGCCCCGCTCGTCCACACCTTCTGACCGCTCACCACCCACTCCTCGCCACGCTTGGTGGCACGCGTCTTCAACGAGGCGAGGTCCGAGCCGGCGTCGGGCTCGGAGAAGCCCTGGCACCAGATCTCCTCGCCGGAGAGGATCGGCGGCAGATAGCGCTCCTTCTGTTCGTCGGTGCCCCACACCATCAGCGTCGGGCCGCCCAAGAGCACGCCTAGGGTATTGGCCGCGAACGGCACTCGTGCGCGGCCGATCTCCTCGAAGTAGATCGCCGATTCCGTCGGCGTGACGCCACGTCCGCCGTACTCGGTGGGCCACGCCGGAGCCGCCCAGCCCGCGTCATAGAGTCGGCGCTGCCAGTCGCGGCGCCACGCGAACTCGGCCTCCTCGCCGCCGTCGGCAGGTCGCGGGTCCGGTGGGTTCGCGGCAAGCCAGCCGCGGAGCTCGTCGCGGAAGGCTGTCTCCTGCTCGCTGAAGGTCAGGTCCATGACTGGTCGGAAAGCCTACCCGGGTTGCCCCGGCGAGTGACCCGAGACCGCTACATGCCTGCGCGAAGCGGGCCCCACCGAGCACCGAGGAGAGAGGCTCGCCGGCGGGCGCTGACCCGATCGGTCCCCGCCCACGAGCGCATGCGCCCCGCTTGCGCCCGAGCTCGTCCTCGTGCGGGCCAGTTCGCCGCCGGCGACGCTAGATTCGGGCCGACATGAGCGAACAGCACGAGGCTCTGAGAACGGCGCACATCGACTGCGACGCCTTCTACGTATCGATCGAGCTTGGCCGCCGTCCCGAGCTGCGCGGCAGGCCGGTGGTCGTGGCCGGGAGCGGTCCGCGAGCGGTGGTCACCACCGCCAGCTATGAGGCCCGCCGGTATGGGGTCGGCTCGGCGATGCCCGCGGCCAAGGCCCGGCGGTTGTGCCCGCAGGCCGTGTTCCTCGCTCCGGACTTCCCCGCCTATCGAGAGGTATCCGCGCGCATGATGGATCTCGTGCGCTCGCACGTGGAGCGTGTCGAGGTTGTGGGGTTGGATGAGGCCTATCTCGATCTGGAGGGGTTGTATTCGCCACGGGCGGCGATGCGCCGACTGGTGGCGGACATCAAACGGGCCACACAGCTCACGTGCTCGGTGGGCATCGGCCCCAACAAGCTCGTGGCGAAGGTGGCGTCCGACGCGGAGAAGCCGGCGGGCTTCGTGGTGCTCAGCAGCGAGCAGGCGCGCGCGCGCTTCGCCTCTGCCTCGCCCGACCTCCTGCCGGGGATCGGGCCGAAGACCACTGCGCGCCTTGCGGAGCTGGGCTTGACCACGCTCGAGGCGGTCGCCTCGGCGCCCGAGCTGGTGCTCGTCGAGCGCTTCGGGCCGAATCTCGGGCGCGAGCTTCGCCGATGGACCCGCTTCGAGCACGACGGGGAGATCGGCGCCGCCCGCAAGGTGCGCTCGGAGTCGCGCGAG
>Ga0209048_10001113_pt1 | contig 28056 bp, 32 predicted proteins | sample FrelakmetCRP12CR_FD_187146 | JGI IMG/M metagenome (GOLD analysis project Ga0209048, IMG submission 187146) | Freshwater lake sediment microbial communities from the University of Notre Dame, USA, for methane emissions studies - CRP12 CR (SPAdes)... | ecosystem: Environmental > Aquatic >... | reverse complement strand
CCTAAAGCGCCGACCCGGATTTGGCCGTCGTGCCGTAGCGGCCGTGGTGGAACACGAGGCCGACGCCATTGCGGCGCTCGCAGGTTTCCACATGGCCGATGAACAGCATGTGATCGCCGGCGCGATGCATCGCGTGATGGCGGCATTCGAACCACGCGATGCAGCCTTCGATCAGCGGCGCGTCGGCGGCGCCGAGGCGGAAGGAGACGCCGTCGAAGCGATCGGCATGGGGTCGCGAGAACTTGCGCGCGAGTTCGATTTGATCGTGCGCAAGCACATTGATTGCGTATCGCTCGGCGTTTTCGAAGGCGGCGAGATTCTCGGCCCGGCGATTCAAGCTCCAGACCACGAGCGGCGGGTCGAGCGACACCGAATTGAACGAATTCGCGGTGAAGCCGGCGTAGCGCCCGTCGGGGCGGCGTGCCGCGATCACCGTGACGCCGGTCGCGAATTGCGCCAGCGCATCGCGGAACTGGCGTTCGGTGAAGGCGACGGCGGAGGCTCCGGGTCGGTCGCGGGCGGCGGGAGGAGGCAAGAGGCGCGCCGCGCGAAGGCGGCTGGGGTGGGGAAAGCGCCGATGGTAGCAGCGCTGCGGCGGCGGGGCGAAGCAAGCCGTTCGCGGCGCACGGGTTCCGCCCCGCCGGCGGGTGCATTAGAATGAATCGGTTGTGGTCGGGTCTTCCGGGGTATCCGCCCGCCCTGCGTTCCAAACTGCGACGATGTCCGAGCCCCTGCAAAAGATCATCGCGAGCCGCTACGGCGGGCGCGACCTGCCCGTCATGCTCGTGCTGCCGGACGGCGGCCGGGTGCCGCTGTCCTCGTCGACCGAAGCCGAGATCATCGTCCGCACGTGGAAGGCACTGAAGGCGCTCGCGTCGCCGGAACTGGGGCGCCTCGCACGCGCCTACGTGCAAAACGAGATCGACTTCACCGGCGGCGCGCGGCGGATCCTCGACATCACCGACGCGATGGTCGGGTCGGTCGCCCACGGCCACGAATCGCTGCGGGCGCGCTGGCGGACCTTCCGCAACCAGCATCGCAGCAACCGGAAGAACATCGCCCACCACTACGATGTCTCGGATGCGTTCTACCGGTTGTGGCTCGATCCGCGGATGGTCTATTCGTGCGCCTATTTCGGCGCGGATGGCGACACGCTCGCCGACGCGCAGGCGAAAAAGCTCGACCACATCTGCCGCAAGCTGCGCCTCGCACCCGGCGAGTCGTTCCTCGACATCGGCTGCGGCTGGGGCGGCCTCGTGTTCTGGGCCGCGCAGCACTACGGCGTCGAGGCGACGGGCATCACCCTTTCGCAGCACCAGTACGAGCACGTCACGCACGAGATCGCCGCGCGCGGGCTCGAAGGGCGCGTGCAGGTGAAGCTCCTCGACTACCAGGACCTGCCCGAGGGCGAGCTCTACGACAAGATCGCGAGCGTCGGGATGTTCGAGCACGTCGGCCCGCGCCGCTACCTCAGGTATTTCGGCAAGATCTACCGCCTGCTGAAGCCGGGCGGCTTCGTCATGAACCACGGGATCACGCTCAACGTCCTCGGCGCTGCGAGCCTCGGCAGCGGCATCGGCGATTTCGTCGAGGAATACGTGTTTCCCGGCGGGCAGCTCGCGCACGTCGCACCGGTGATCGACGGCCTCGCCCGCGCGGGTCTCGAGCTCGTCGACGCCGAGTCGTTGCGCGAGCACTACGCAAAAACCCTTTGGTGCTGGCTCGACGGCCTGGAAGCGAATGCCGACGCCGCGCGCACGGAAGTCGGCGAGGAGAAATTCCGGATCTGGCGCGTCTACCTCGCGGGGTCGGCGCACGCCTTTGACCGCGGCTGGCTGTCGCTCTGGCAGCTGTTGGCGGGCAAGCCGCTGCCCGATGGCGCGCTGCCCCATCCGCTCACGCGCGAGTACATGTACGCGCGCGACGACGCCTGAGGCGGTCGCCATCGACCCGCGGGTTGCGCGGGGTTGCGTTTCAGGCGTCGCGTCCTCATCTGCCGCAGGATGGAAAACCTCATGCCGATCGCCCCTCCCGCCGCCGACGAATCGCCGCTCAAGTTCCCTTGCGCGTTCCCGATCAAGGTGATGGGGCGCGCGCAGGACGGCTTCGCGCAGGCGATCGTGGCGGTCGTCGCCAAGCATGCCGCGGACTTCGACCCCGCGACGCTGGAGATGCGCTCGTCGCGCGCCGGCAACTACCTGTCGGTCACGGCGACGATCACCGCGACCTCGCGCGCGCAGCTCGACGACCTCTATCGCGACCTCTCGTCGCACCCGATGGTGACGATGGTGCTTTGACCCGTTGTCCCGGGGGCGCTCCCGGCGCCGGCGGGGTTGACGATCGCTTGTTTCTATAGCAAACTATTGCACGTTATTTTGCTGTAGAAGAACGATGTCCGCGAAAGCCTCCCGCGCCTCTGGCGTTCCGCAGCCCGCCGCCGAAGCCGCCGTGCTGGCGAAGGCGACCGTGCGCGCGGCGCGCCTCCTCGAGCTGTCGCAGCGCGAGCTCGGGCGGATCCTCGGCGTGTCCGACGCAACCGCGTCCCGGCTCTTCGCGGGTCATTACGAGCTTTCGCGGGAGCGCGCGAAGGAGTGGGAGCTCGCCGTCCTGTTCGTTCGCCTGTTCCGCTCGCTCGACGTTCTCTGGGGTCACGAGGCGGCCGCGCGCACCTGGCTTGGCAGCGACAATCTCGCGCTTGCCGCCCGCCCGATCGACCTCCTCGCCTCCGTCGAAGGCCTTGTCCGTGTCGTCAACTACCTGGACGGCGCGCGCGGTCGCGTCTAGCGCGGCGGCGTTCGAGGGCGAGCTCTGGCGCGCCGTCGAGGCGCAGCACGTCGTGGCCACGACAGCGCTGGTCGACACGCTCGACGAGCAGCACACGCTGGAGCGCCTGCTCGAGGAGGGCAAACCCGCGATTCCGTTGGCCGCGCGCCGCCTCCATTGGCTGCTGTTCACGCCTTTCCGCTATCCGCCGCCGCCCCGCGGGTCGCGGTTTCGCGGGCCGGCCGACCCCGGCGTTTTCTACGGGGCCGACGAAATTCGCACCGCGTGCGCGGAGCTCGGTTACTGGCGCTGGCGGCATTTGCAGGACTCGCCGGCGCTGGCGGCGATGCCGACCAAGCCGCAGACTCTTTTTCGGTCGCGCGTCGCGGCGACATGCGTGGATCTGCGGAAGCCGCCGTTCGTGCACGACCGGGCGGCGTGGACCCGGCCCGACGATTATGCGGACTGCCAGCATTTTGCGCGTATCGCGCGCGAGGCGGGCGTCGGCGCGATCCGCTACGAATCGGTGCGCGACCCGCGCGCAGGCGCCTGCGGCGCGGTGCTGTCGCCGGCGGCGTTTGCGGGGCGCCTGCCGCTGGAGCAGCAGACGTGGATGCTTTCCGTGACCCGCGATCGCGTCGTCTGGCAGCGAACCGGCGTGCTCCGCGATGCCGAATTTGAATTCATGGCAGCGGCATGGCAGGGCGCTGGCATGCGGACGCGGGCACCGGCGCCCCGCGCGAGGCGCAAGCGCCCATGAAAGCAGCGGCTGCCGATGTCGTCACGCGCTCGCTCGGCCGCACCGACTACGAGGCCACGTGGCGGGCGATGCAGGCCTTCACGTCCGCGCGTACGGGCGCGACGCGCGACGAGATATGGCTGACCGAGCATCCGCCGGTCTATACGCTGGGATTGGCCGGGCGGCGCGAGCATTTGCTGCGGGACAACGGCATCCCGGCGATCAAAGTCGACCGCGGCGGGCAGATCACGTATCACGGCCCCGGGCAGCTCGTCGCGTACCTCCTTTTCGATCTCAAGCGCCACGGCGTCGGCATTCGCGCGCTGGTCCGGGCGATCGAGGCGAGCATAGTAGAATGGCTTGATTCGATGCGGATTTCCGCTTACGGAAAACCCGCGGCGCCGGGGGTGTACGTGATGGTGGCGGGAACGGAAGCGAAGATTGCCGCGCTGGGCCTCAAGGTGCGCAACGGCTGCACCTATCACGGCCTTGCGCTCAATGTCGCGATGGACCTCGCGCCGTTCTCCGACATCGATCCCTGCGGCTACAAAGGGCTCGCCGTGACGCAGCTTGCCGACCTCGGCGTCGTGCGCACGGTCGAGGAAGCGGGCGCGCAGCTTGCACCGATTCTCGCCGCGCGATTCACGGGGATGGCATGAGCGACGCCGGAATCAAGCAGACGGGCGCGGCGAAAACCTCCCGCATCCCGATCAAGGTGATCGCCGCCGAGCGGCTGAAAAAGCCGGACTGGATCCGCGTGCGCGCGCCGTCGTCGCCGCGGTTCAATGAGATCAAGAAGATCCTGCGCGAGCACCGCCTGCACACGGTGTGCGAGGAAGCCTCGTGCCCGAACATCGGCGAATGCTTCAGCAAGGGCACCGCGACGTTCATGATCATGGGCGACATCTGCACGCGGCGCTGCCCGTTCTGCGACGTCGGCCACGGCCGCCCGCTGCCGCTCGATGCGGACGAGCCCTTCAATCTCGCGAAGACCATCGCCGCACTCGAGTTGCGCTACGTCGTGATCACGAGTGTCGACCGCGACGATCTTCGCGACGGCGGCGCGCAGCACTTCGTCGATTGCATCCGCGCGGTGCGCGAGCATTCGCCGGCTACGCAGATCGAGGTGCTGGTGCCGGATTTCCGGGGTCGCCTCGATCGCGCGCTCGACGTCCTCGCGCTTGCGCCTCCCGACGTGATGAACCACAACCTGGAAACGGTGCCGCGCTTGTACAAGCAGGCGCGCCCCGGTTCGGATTACGCGCATTCGCTGAAGCTCCTCGCGGACTTCAAGGCGCGCTTTCCGGAAATTCCCACCAAGTCGGGGCTGATGGTGGGGTTGGGCGAGACCGACGACGAGATTCTCGCGGTCATGCGCGACATGCGCGCGCACGCGATCGACATGCTGACGCTCGGCCAGTATCTGCAGCCGACGGCCGGCCATCTACCCGTGCTGCGCTACGCCCATCCGGACACCTTCACGATGTTTGAACGCGAGGCCCATGCGATGGGCTTTCGCCATGCCGCCGTGGGCGCGCTGGTGCGCTCGTCGTATCACGCCGACAAGCAGGCCGAGGGCGTGTTCGCCGAAGGTTGAACGCGGCGGTGCGCCGGCGCGCGTCGAATAGATCTCGGAAGCAAACTCGAGAACAGGCGTGGCGTGGGCTGCGCACCCCGGGGGACGCCATGGATGCTTTGGACCGTCGCAGCCTCGCATTGTCGCTTGCGTTGACCGCGTTGCTGGCCGGCGCTCCCGCGCACGCGGGTGATGGCACGGTACCGTCGTTCGGCCTCGGCACGCAGACGACGCAATACGTGCAGTCCGGCAGCGACGCGACCAGAGTCGACTGGCCCTACGGGTTGTCCCCGATCCTGCATCTGCGCACGTACTACTTCGAAAGCGATTCGCTGACCGGCAGCGAGACTGCGGCATGGGCGCTCGGCGGCTGGGCGGGGATCACCACTGGCTTTCTCGGCGATGTGTTCCAGGCGGGCGTAGTCGGTTACACGTCGCAACGGATCTATGGCCCCGCCGACAAAGATGGCACCAAGCTCCTGCTGCCGGGGCAGGATCCGATCAATGTGCTGGGCGAGGCGTTCGGCGCGATTCGCTTCGCCGACCAGACGTTCATCGGGTATCGCCAGTTGATGAACCGACCGTTTGTGAACCAGTACGACTCGCGGATGGTGCCGCAGGTGTTCGAGGGCTACACGCTGCGCGGGGCGCCGGCTGGCGTGTCGTATGTCGCCGGCTACATCACCAAGATCAAGATCCGCGATTCCGATTCGTACACGTGGATGAACCAGGCCGCAGGCGCGTCCGGCCCGCAACAGGGCATGATCATCGGTGGCGTGACGATCCCGTTCGCACAGGACGGCTTCGTGCGCGTCGACGAGCAGTACGTGAAGGACACGTTCAACACGTACTACGTCGACGGGCGCTATCCGATCGCCTTCGGCGACGCCACGACGCTCGCGCTGGCGGCGCAGTACTACGGGCAGGATGCGGTCGGGTCGAAGCAGCTCGGCGACTTCTCGACCTGGGGACTGGGCGCGACGGGCGTGTTCACGTTGGGGGAACTGACGGCACAGCTCGCCTACACGCAGGTCGGCCGCGGCTACGATATCCAGAATCCGTACGGTGACAGCCCGTCGTACGCGAACCTGATGCAGATCCAATTCAACGGCGCCGGCGAAAAGACGTGGCTCGCTGGCGCGAGCTACGATTTCGCGAAGCTGGGCGCACCCGGCTTGTCGGCCGGGATCAACTACGCGCAGGGGCGCAGCCGGATCGATCCGTCGAGCGGTGCGCCGCAGCCGAACCGGCACGAGACCGACGTGCGCGCCGACTACCTGTTCCCCAAGGGCAACGTGCTCGAAGGGCTGTCGGCGACGATCCGCTACTCGTGGCAGGTTCAGGACGGCTCGCCGCAGACCGCCACGCAGTTGCGCGCGTATCTCAACTACGAAGTGCGGTTCTAGGCGGGGTCGGAGCCGGTTCGGACCCTACTCGGACCCCGTCAGGGCGACGTCGGGACGCCCGCGTCCTTCGGCCACAGGATCCACATCCGCCCGTCCTGCTTCATCCGGCCCGCTTCGCGGCCCGCGTCGTCGCCGAAGCCCCAGAAGAAATCCGCGCGGACCGCCCCGCGGATCGCGCCACCGGTGTCCTGCGCCATCATCAGCCGGTCGAGCGGGCGCGTCGACAGCGGATACGTCGTCGCAAGGAACACCGGCGCGCCGAGCGGAATCGATCGCGTGTCGACCGCAATCGAGCGGCCCGCGAGGACCGGAACTCCGAGCGCGCCGATCGGTCCGTCGATTTTCGCTTCGAGTGAGCCCGGCAATGGCGCGGGGACCTCGCGGAAGAACACGTAACTCGGATTTTCGGCGAGCAACGCGGGCAACTGTTCCGGATGCCGCCGCCCCCACTCGCGGATGCCCTGCATCGACGCGCGATCGAGCGTGATCTCGCCGCGGTCGATCAGCACGCGACCGATCGATTTGTACGGGTGCCCGTTCTGGTCGGCGTATCCGACGCGCATGACGCTGCCGTCGGCGAGCTTCACCCGGCCGGAGCCCTGGATCTCGAGAAAGAAAGCCTCGATGGGATCCTCGACATAGACCAGCACCTTGTCGGCGCCGGGCGCCCGGCCGTTGTCGATTTCGGCGCGCGTCCAGTACGGCACGACCTTGTGCCCGTCGACTCGTCCGCGCAGCCGCTTGTCCTTGAACTCGGGATAGAGCACCGTCAGATCGATGGTGAGGAGATCGTCGGGCGCGGCGTAGAGCGGCACGGCGAAGCGCGCGGTCCTGGTCCGGCTGCCGGCGAGCAACGGCTCGTAGTACCCGGTGACCATGCCAGTGGTGCGGCCGTCGGCGGCGGCGACTTCGTATGGGCTAAAATGCGTCTCGAAGAAGCTTCGTATCGCGCCACTGTCCAGCGGGTCGACCGTTTCCGCGGTGGTGCAGACGGACGTCCAGAGCGCGCGCGTGGAGACGTCGGGCTTCACGAGCGCCGTGCAGCCGACGCGAAACGCGGGCCATACGTCCTGCACGCGGTCGTCGTTCCAGCCGGGGAGCGCGCCGAAGGCGACCGCACGGTAGCTCGCGGGAAGCGAAGGAACGGGCGCGGCAACTGCCGGTGGTGCAACGGCAGGCGGCACGACCGGCGGTGGCGGGACCGTCGCGCAACCGGCGGCGAGCAGCAGAAATGCGACGGCCGCCCACGCGTGAACGCAATCGCGCGTGCGGCCAGGGAGTACCGCGGTCATGGTCTGGTTCTTTCTGGAAATACTGTTGGCGCTCGCGGTCGCGGTCGGCATCGTGTGGTGGACGATGGGACCGAAGCGGCGCAAGCCGCCCGGCGATTCCTAATGCAGCACGCGGGGCACCGACAAAGTGAAAGGCGGGATGGTCGCGTCGAACGCGCTCCCGTCCTCGGCGACCATCTGGTAGGTGCCCCGCATTGTCCCGACCGGCGTCGCGAGGTGCGTTCCGCTCGTGTACTCGAAGCTTTCGCCGGGCTTGAGAAGCGGCTGCTGGCCGATCACGCCCAGGCCCTTCACCTCCTGGACGCGATGCTCGCTGTCGGTGATGATCCAATGGCGGCTGATGAGCTTTGCCGGCACGCTGCCGGTGTTCGTCACGGTAATCTTGTAGGCGAACACGTACTGGTTGCGCGACGGATCGGACTGGTCGGCAATGTAGGTCGCATTTGCCGCAACGGTGATGTCGTATTTTTTCGAGTCGGCCATTGGCCGCGCTCCAACCGTTCAAGAGACGGATTATAGAATGACTGAGTTTCGGATTGCGCCGTCCCTGCTCTCGGCCGACTTCGCCCGCCTCGGCGACGAGGTGAAGGCCGTCATCGCCGCCGGCGCCGATCTCATCCACTTCGACGTGATGGACAACCATTACGTTCCCAACCTGACGATCGGGCCGCTGGTCTGCGAAGCGCTGAAGGGGCACGCGACGGTGCCGATCGACGTGCACCTGATGGTCAAGCCGGTGGACCGCATCATTCCCGATTTCGCGAAGGCGGGTGCGGCCATCGTGAGCTTCCACCCGGAGGCCTCCGACCATGTCGACCGCACGATCGGCCTCATCCACGAATGCGGCTGCAAGGCGGGGCTCGTCTTCAACCCGGGCACGCCGCTCGACTGGCTCGACCACACGCTCGACAAGGTCGAGCTCGTCCTCATCATGTCGGTGAATCCGGGCTTCGGCGGGCAGTCGTTCATTCCGCATGCGCTCGAGAAGCTGCGGGCGGCGCGCGCGCGGATCGACATTGTCCAGCAGAAGACCGGGCGCGCGATCATGCTCGAAGTCGACGGTGGCGTGAAGGTCGACAACATCGCGGCGATCGCGAAGGCGGGCGCCGACACGTTCGTCGCCGGATCGGCGATCTTCGGCACGCCGGATTACGCGGCGACGATCGCGAAGATGCGCGCGGAGCTTGCGAGGGCCGAATGAGCGAGGCGGGCGAGCGTCAGCGAGCCAAGGCACGAGGACGCCCGTGCGAGCAGGGCGAAGCCAAGGCCCGAAGGGCGCGTCTGCGAGCGCGGGCGGCGGCCGACCCCGAGGCGCAGCGAGCACACGCGAATGGTGCGGGGGCCGCGCGTCGCCGAGCGATCGAGTGCGGACGACCCACCGGCAGTTCGTGTGCTGACTTTCGTGCGGGGTCCGCGGAATGAATGCCGCGCCGGGCGTTGAAGCGCGCGCCGGCGACGAGCGCGTGTTCGAGGTCAGCGCGATCGCGTTCGACCTGGATGGCACGCTGCTCGATACGGTCCACGACCTCGCCGCAGCGGTGAATGCGATGCTCGCCGATCGCGGGCTTGCGCCGTTGTCCACGGACGCGATCCGCGTCATGATCGGCAAAGGAATTTCGGTGCTCGTGCGCCGCGCGCTCGCGACTGCCATGAACGTCGCCGCGGACGACATCGCCGACGGCGACCTCGGCGCGGCGCTTTCTTGCTACCAGGCCCACTACGCCGCGCTGCTGGGCCGCGCGACGCTTCCCTTTCCGGGCATGCGGGAAGGACTCGAGCGGCTGACGGCGATGGGATTCCCCCTCGCGGTCGTCACCAACAAGGCGACGCGCTTCGTGCGCCCGCATCTCGAACAGGCCGGCATCGCGCGTTTTTTCGCCGTCATCGTCGGCGGCGACCAACTGCCGACGATGAAACCGGATCCCGGACAGCTCCGGCATGTCGCGGAACGCTTTGGCATCCCATGTTCCCGCCTGCTGATGGTCGGCGACTCGGGCAACGATGTCGATGCCGCGCGGGCCGCGGGCTGTCCGGTGGTAGTCCTCCCCTATGGCTACAACGAAGGCCGGCCGGTGCAAATCCTGGGTGCCGATGGTATAGTGGCCTCGCTGGCCGCGGTCGCTGATCGTGTTGTCTGTTTCATCCCGGAAACGCCTTGAACTTCGACCTCTTCGATTGCAACGTTGCCGTCGCCCTGACCGGGCGTCGGTGCGCGACTGCCTGGCGCCGCTGGCGCTCCTGACGCCCCCGTCGTCAGATCGCGCCCGGTGTCGCGCGCCCCAAGCGACCCTTCCCGTTGTTGTCCGAGTCGAAGCATCATGAACGAAAGCGAATTCCGCGCCCTCGCAGCGCAAGGCTTTAACCGCATTCCGCTCGTCCTCGAGACGTTCGCGGACCTCGACACGCCGCTGTCGCTGTACGTGAAGCTCGGCAACGCGCCTTACACGTACCTGCTCGAGTCCGTGGTCGGCGGCGAGCGCTTCGGCCGGTACTCGTTCATCGGCCTGCCGGCAAGAAAACGAATCCGCGCGCGGGGAACGTCGATCGAGGTCGACGACAACGGAACGATCGTCGAGCGGCACGAAGGCGACCCGCTCGCGTTCATCGCGTCGTTCCTGCGCCGTTACCGCGCCGCGCCTGCGCCGGGCCTGCCGCGCTTCTGCGGCGGACTTGCGGGAATGTTCGGCTACGACACGGTGCGCCACATCGAGCGGCGGCTCGCGGACACCGCGCCGCCCGCGACGCCTGCGCTCGCGGCGATCCCCGACATCCTGCTGCTCCTGACCGAGGAGCTCGTCGTCGTCGACAATCTCGCGGGCAAGATAACGTTGATCGTCTACGCCGATCCCGGCGAGGCCGATGCCCATGCAAGAGCCACGGCACGGCTGTCGGCGCTGCGCCGGAGGTTGCGTGAGCCGGTCTCGATTCCGTTCCAGACCGCGTCAACGGTAACGCAGGCGCAAAGCGAAACCGGCGCCGAGGCGTTCATGGGCGCGGTGCGCAAGGCGAAGGACTACATTGCAGCCGGCGACGTGATGCAGGTCGTGCTGTCGCAGCGGCTCGCGCGGCCGTTCACGTCGTCGCCGCTGTCGCTTTACCGGGCACTGCGCTCGCTCAATCCGTCGCCGTACATGTTCTACTACGACTTCGGCGACTTCCACGTGGTCGGCGCGTCGCCCGAGATCCTCGTGCGCAAGGAAGGCACGACGGTCACGCTGCGGCCGATCGCGGGCACGCGGCCGCGCGGGGCCACGCGCGATGCCGACGAAAAGCTGGCGCAGGAGCTCCTCGCGGACCCCAAGGAGATCGCCGAGCACGTAATGCTGGTCGACCTCGGCCGCAACGACGTCGGGCGCGTGGCGGCGACGGGAACGGTCAGCGTCACCGACCGGATGGTGGTCGAAAGATACTCGCACGTCATGCACATCGTCTCCAACGTCGAAGGCACGCTGAAGCCGGGGCTCGGCAGCCTCGACGTCCTGCGCGCGTCGTTCCCCGCCGGCACGGTGAGCGGCGCGCCGAAGGTGCGCGCGATGGAGATCATCGATGAGCTCGAGCCCGCGCGCCGCGGCGTCTACGCGGGCGCGGTCGGTTATGTGAGCTTCCAGGACGACATGGACACGGCGATCGCGATCCGCACCGCGGTGATCAAGGACGGCATGCTCTACGTGCAGGCCGGCGCCGGCATCGTCCACGATTCGGTGCCCGAATCCGAATGGCAGGAGACGCAGAACAAGGCGCGCGCCGTCCTCCGCGCGGCGGACATGGTGCAGCAGGGATTGGACGACGAGGGGTGAACGTGTCACCAGATGCCCGCAACGGCGCCAGGAAAGATCGTATCGTGCCGCTCGACGCGCAGGCCGCGCCGCCGCCCGCGCGCTCGAAAAACTCGCTGTCAAGGGACGTGGTGGTGCGCGCCTATCGGCGCTACGCGCCCGTGTACGACCGGATTTTCGGGGGTGTCCTCGATCCCGGGCGGCGCGCGCTCGCCGAGGCCGTGACCGCGCTGCAGCCGGCGTCGCTGCTCGAAGTCGGCGTGGGGACAGGCCTCATGCTTGCCCGCTATCCGGCAACAACCGCCGTCGTCGGCATCGACTTGTCGATGGAGATGCTTGCGAAGGCGAGCGCGCGGGTGCCGGAACTGGCGGATCGCGACATTCGACTGGAGGTGATGGATGCGGAGGCGCTGACGTTTCCGGACGGCAAATTCGACTGCGTCACCGTTCCCTACGTGCTCTCGGTGACGCCCGACCCGCGGCGCCTGGTCGCCGAAGTCCGCCGCGTCTGCCGCATCGGCGGCACGATCCTGATCCTCAACCATTTCAGCGGCAGCCGCATCTGGTGGCTGCTCGAGCAGGTCGTGAAGCCGGTTCCGGGGAAGGTGGGTTTCCGCTCGGACTTCGAGCTCACGGAAGAAATCTCGCGCTACGACTGGAAAGTCGAGTGGATGAAGGACGTCAACCTGTTCGGCCTGTCGAAGCTCGTTGCGATTCGCAACGTCTAGGGTGTGTTCACACTATGGGCGCAAACGCGAACCGCGCGGCGCTGTTGCCGCGCACGGTAGACCGCCGGTCACATCCCCATTCTCGCGGTTGCGCCGACCAGCGGCGGGCCCACATCATGCCAGCGCGCACCATCGCGCATGCATGGGCGGAGGAGCGGCTTCCGCGACCCTGGGTTACGGATGGGGCGAACGTTGATAGAATCCCGATGTATGCGACACCCGATCGCCTCGACGTACCCGATCTTCCTCTCCCGCTGGTGGCGGTAGCCCGCCACGTCCAGCCATCGCCTGTGACGCCCGCATCCCCAGCGGGCACCAAGCAGTACAAGGGCGTTCTCCGGGGTATTCTGCCTGATGCTTGCCGTTGATTCGTGACTGAATCGGCCTATTCGGTGCTTCCATGCTGCTGATGATCGACAACTACGACAGCTTCACCTGGAACCTTGTCCAGTATCTGGGGGAACTCGGCGCCGACGTGCATGTGCACCGCAACGACGCCATCACCGTTTCCGAGGTCGCGGCCTGGGAGCCTTCGCACATCGTCGTGTCGCCGGGGCCCTGCACGCCGAACGAGGCGGGCATTTCGGTCGATCTGATCCGGGCGTTCGCCGGAAAGATTCCGATCCTCGGCGTGTGCCTCGGCCACCAGGCGATCGGACAGGCGTTCGGCGGCCGCATCGTCCGCGCGCAGCGGGTGATGCACGGCAAGCTTTCGCCCGTGACGCATGACGGCAAGGGCTCCTTTACGGGCCTCCCGTCGCCTCTCGCGGCAACGCGGTACCATTCGCTGGCGATCGAGCGCGCGTCGCTGCCCCCCGACCTCGAGGTCACCGCGACCGCGGACGACGGCGAGATCATGGGCGTGCGCCACCGGCGTCTGGCCGTCGAGGGCGTCCAGTTCCACCCGGAGGCAATCCTGACCGAGCACGGGCACGCGCTGTTGCGCAATTTCCTGGAGGGGAAACCATGACGATCTGGCGATATGTTGTCGCGGCGGTGGTCGCGGCGCTGTTCCCCGCATTCGCTGCTGCGTCCGCGATGGATGAATGCGACGACGCCGGCGATCGCGGGGCCGTCGCGAAATGCCTGACCAATCTCGACGGGGAAGCGCTCGCATCCCTGAAGCAGGCGGAGACCGCTGCCGGGCGCGCGGCGCGCGACGTCGAACTCGCGACCAAGCATCCCGGGGCGTACACCGCGTTTGCCTCGTCGTCGCGCGCGTTCGCGATCTATCAGCAGGCGCAATGCGATTACGTCCGCGCGATGCAGGCGGATGCGGGCGCGCCGGCGGCCGCCGAGCCGACGGTTGCCACGCTCGCGCGCCTCGCCTGCCGCGTCGACCTCGCGCGCGAACGCATCGAGATTCTCAAGCCATAAGGACCCGGAGCCGTCATGACCCTATCCGTGCAGGACGCGCTGCAGCGCACGATCGAGCACCGCGAGATCTTCCCCGACGAGATGCTGGCGATCATGCGCCGGATCATGAGCGGCGAAGTGACGCCGGTGATGATCGCCGCGCTGACGGTGGGCCTTCGCGTCAAGAAGGAGACAATCGGCGAGATCGCCGCTGCGGCGCAGGTGATGAGAGAATTCGCGACGAAAGTCGAGGTGCCCGACCGCGATCATCTGGTCGACATCGTCGGCACCGGTGGCGATTCTGCCCACACGTTCAACATCTCGACCGCGTCGATGTTCGTCGCCGCCGCGGCGGGTGCCCGGGTCGCGAAGCACGGCGGCCGCTCGGTGTCGTCGAAATCCGGCAGCGCCGACGTGCTGGAGGCCTTTGGCGCCAACATCCTGCTTACGCCGCAACAGGTCGCGCAGTGCATCGCCGAGACCGGGATCGGCTTCATGTACGCGCCGTCGCACCACAGCGCGATGAAGCATGCGGGGCCGGTGCGCAAAGAGCTGGGCGTGCGCACGATCTTCAACATCCTGGGGCCGCTCACCAACCCGGCAGGCGCGCCGAACCAGCTGCTCGGGGTGTTCCATCCCGATCTCGTCGGCATCCAGGTGCGCGTGCTGCAGCGCCTCGGCAGCAGGCACGTGCTCGTCGTCTACGGCAAGGACGGCATGGATGAGGTGTCGCTCGGCGCCGCCACGATGGTTGGCGAGCTCAAGGACGGCGAAGTGCGCGAATACGAAATCCACCCCGAGGACTTCGGCCTGTCGATGAAATCGAACCGGGGGCTCAAGGTCGCCGATGCGATGGAATCCAAGGAAATGGTGAACGAGGCGCTGGGCAACGTCGAAGGGACGCCGCGGGAGATCGTGATCCTGAACGCCGGCACGGCGCTCTACGCCGCCGACGTGGCCGACTCGATCGCGGAGGGCATCGAGCGAGCGCGCGCGGCAGTCGCCTCCGGGGCGGCGCGAAAGAAGCTCGACGCGTTCGTTGCGCTGACGAAGAAGCTCGGTTCCGCGAACGCCTGAGCGGCGCTCGTGCCGATGGAAGACATCCTCGCGCGAATTCTCGCGACCAAGCGCGACGAGGTCGCCGCGGCGATGCGGGTGCGGCCGATCGCGGAAATCGACGCCGCGGCGCGCACCGGTCCGGCACCGCGCGACTTCGAAGGAGCTCTGCGCGCGGAAATCGCCGGCGGGCGCGCGGCGGTGATCGCCGAAATCAAGAAGGCAAGCCCGAGCCGCGGCGTGCTGCGGCCCGAATTCGATCCCGTGGGCATCGCGGAAAGCTACGACCGCGGCGGCGCCGCGTGCCTGTCCGTGCTGACCGACCGGACGTATTTCCAGGGCGCGCCCGAATACCTGTCCGCGGCGCGCGGTGCTTGCGGCCTGCCCGCGCTGCGCAAGGACTTCATCATCGACGATTACCAGATCGCGGAATCGCGGGCCATGGGCGCCGACGCGATCCTGCTGATCGTCGCGGCGCTGGACGACGCGCGCCTCGCCGCGTTCGAGGCGCGCGCGCGCGACCTCGGGATGGCGGTGCTGGTCGAAGTGCACGACGCGGCGGAGCTCGATCGCGCGCTTTCACTCGACACCCCGTTGATCGGCATCAACAACCGGAACCTGCGCACGTTCGAAGTCGCGCTTTCGACGACCCTCGACCTCGTGCCGATGGTCCCGGCCGGCCGGCTGGTCGTCACCGAAAGCGGCATCCGCGCGCCGTCCGACGTTGCGACACTCCGCGCGCACGGCGTCGACGCATTCCTGGTCGGCGAGGCGTTCATGCGCGCTTCGGACCCGGGGGCGGCGCTGGCCCACCTGTTCGCCTGAGCCCACCCGAACACCCCACGGCCGGTGCTATCATGCGCTGCCGTTTCGGCGCGCCGCGTTGCCCCGGGAGACCCTCATCGTGTCGGCCATCGCCGCCGAAAACGTCAGCAAGCACTGGACGACCGCCGCGGGAGAAGTGCGCGCGGTCGACGGGCTGTCGTTCGCGTTCGATGAGGGGACGCTCAACGTGCTCCTCGGCCCGTCCGGTTGCGGCAAGTCGACCACGCTGCGTCTCATCGCCGGATTGGAGCAGGCCGACGGCGGCCGCATCCTGATCGGCGGCCGCGACGTGACGGCGCTCTCGCCATCGCAGCGCAACATCGCGATGGTGTTCCAGTCCTATGCACTTTTTCCGCACCTGTCGGTCGCCGAGAACATCGTGTTCGGCCTCAAGGTGCGCAAGGTGGCGCCCGCCGATCTCGCGCGGCGCCTCGCGCGCACGGCGGACCTGTTGGGCCTCGCGGGATTGCTGGAGCGCAAGCCGTCGCAGCTCTCCGGCGGTCAGCAGCAGCGGGTCGCGCTCGGCCGCGCGTTCATCGCGGAAGCGCCGGTGTGCCTGATGGACGAGCCGCTGTCGAACCTCGACGCGCAACTGCGCCAGGACATGCGCACCGAGATCCGCGGCCTGCAGCGCACGCTGGGCATCACGATGGTCTACGTGACGCACGACCAGGTCGAGGCGATGTCGATGGCCGATCGCGTCGTGCTGCTGAACAAGGGGCGCATCGAGCAGAACGCGACGCCCGCCGAGCTCTACGAGAATCCGTCGAACACGTTCGTCGCGCGCTTCGTCGGCACGCCGCCCATGAACCTGCTGCCGCTCGAGATGGGACGCGGCGGCGCCGTCATCGCGGGAACGGACGGCCCGGCGGTGGCGCCGGCGGAATGCGCGGGCCTCACGCTCGGCGTGCGTCCCGAGCACGTCGCGCTCGGTTTCGAGCAGGGCGCACGTGCGGAGGTCGCGGCGATCGAGTATCTCGGCGCCGATTCGCTCGTCACCTGCCGGCTCGGCGCGGCAACACTTGCCGTGCGCGTCCAGGGCAGCGTCGGCCTTGCCCGCGGCGATCCGGCGTGGCTGTCATGGGCGCCGGGCGCGCAGCATTTTTTCGAGCGCACCGGCGAGCGTCGCGCCGCGCCGGCGCAACATCCAACCGAAACGCAGTTTGCGTAACATCTTCCGTCTTGCCCTGCCTTAGGAGAACACCATGTCGTTGAAAGCCGTCATCCGCGCGCTCGTCGGAACCGCCGTCGCGCTTTTCGCGGCGCTCGCCGTCGCGCAAGCGCCGGTCGAGGTGCCGTTCTATTACCCGGTCGCGGTCGGCGGGCCGATCACGAAGATCATCGACGGCCTCGCGGCCGACTTCGAGAAGGAAAATCCGGGAATCAAGCTGAAGCCGATCTACACGGGCACCTATCAGGACTCGATCACCAAGGCGCTGACCGCCGTGAAGGGCGGCGATCCGCCGGTGGCGTCCATCCTGCTCTCCACCGACATGTTCACGCTGATCGACGAGGATGCGATCGTGCCGTTCGACGACCTCATCAAGACCCCGGACGACCAGGCGTGGCTGCGGAGTTTCTATCCCGCCTTCATGGAAAACAGCCAGACCGGCGGCAAGACGTGGGGCATCCCGTTCCAGCGCTCGACGATCGTCCTCTACTACAACAAGGAGATGTTCAAGGAAGCGGGGCTCGACCCGAACCGCCCGCCGGCGAACTGGAAGGAGCAGGTCGAGTACGCGCAAAAGCTCACCAAGCGTGACGCATCGGGCAAGGTGACGCAGTGGGGAATGCAAATCCCGTCGTCGGGCTTCCCCTATTGGCTCTTCCAGGCGCTCGCGATCCAGGCCGGGACCAACCTGATGAACAGCGCCGGCACGCAGACGTATTACGATCGCCCGGAAGTCATCGAAGGGCTCACGTACTGGGTGGACCTCGTGAAGAAATACAAGGTGCATCCGGAAGGCATCGTCGAGTGGGGCACCACGCCGAAGGACTTTTTCGAGCGCAAGGTCGCAATGGTGTGGACGACCACCGGCAACCTCACCAACGTGCGCACCAACGCCAAATTCGACTTCGGCGTGGCGATGCTGCCTGCGGGCAAGCAGCGCGGAAGTCCCACGGGTGGAGGAAATTTCTATCTGTTCAAGAAGTCGACGCCGGCGCAGCGCGACGCGGCGATGAAGTTCGTCAAATGGGTGACGACCCCGCAGCGCGCGGCGCAGTGGGGTATCGACACGGGCTATGTTGCGGTGCGCGCCGACGCGTGGTCGACGCCGGCGATGAAGGCGTACGTCGACGGGTTTCCCGCTGCCGCGGTTGCGCGCGACCAGTTGCCCTATGCCAAGGCCGAGCTCTCCACGCACGACAACCAGCGCGTCACGCAGGCGCTGAACGACGGGCTGCAGGCGGCGCTCACCGGCACCAAGACGCCCGAAGCCGCGATGAAGGACGCGCAGCGCGAGTCGGAGCGGCTGCTTCGAAGCTACAAGTAGCCGGTCAAGGGTCTCGGCGATGACGCGCACAGCCCAATGGCTGTACGGCTGGCTGCTGCTGCTGCCGGCCGCGGTGCTGCTCGCGCTCTTCACGCACTATCCGGCGATTGCCACCGCGTGGCACAGCCTGTATTCGACGCCAAAAGGCGCCCGGCCGGCGAGCTTCGTAGGCCTCGACAACTTCCGCCAGCTCGCCGAAGACCCGATCTTCCACCAGGCCCTGGGCAACAACGTCTGGTACGCGCTTGGGACGATCCCGGCATCGATTGCGCTCGCGCTGCTCATGGCAACGTGGGTCAACGGCAAGATCGCGGGCCGCGGCTTCCTTCGTCTCGCCTATTTCACGCCGACGATCCTGCCGATGATCGCGGTCGCCAACATCTGGCTCTTCTTCTACACGCCCGAGTACGGCCTGCTCGAGCAGCTGCTGGGTCTCTTCGGCGCGCCGTCGCACAACTGGCTCGGGAGCAAGAGCACGGCGCTGCCGGCGCTGATGGTGGTGACGGTGTGGAAGGAGGCCGGGTTCTTCATGATCTTCTACCTCGCGGCGCTGCAGGCGATGTCGCCGAACCTTGCCGAAGCCGCGGCGATCGAAGGCGCGTCGCGCTGGTATTTCTTCCGCCGCGTCACGTTTCCGCTGCTGATGCCCACGACGCTGTTCGTGCTGGTCAACGCGGTGATCAATGCATTCCGGATGGTCGACCACATCGTCGTGATGACACGCGGCGGGCCGGACAACGCCACGGCGTTGCTGCTCTACTACATCTACATGGTCGGCTTCCGGTTCCAGGACTCGGCGTACGCCGCGGCGCTGACGATGGTGCTGCTCGCGATCCTGGGACTGATGGCGCTCGCGCAGTTCGGCTTTCTCGAGCGCCGCGTCCACTACCAATGATGCACGTCTACGATTCGCGCGGCATCGTGCACGGCCTCGAGACCGCCGGGGCGTGGCTGCTCGGCCTCATGTGGGTGCTGCCCCTCGTGTACGCGTTCTGGACGGCGTTCCATCCGGGCGAATTCTCGACGCGCTTCGCGCTCGCCGCGCCGCTCACGCTCGACAACTTCGTCCGCGCATGGCAGGCGGCCCCGTTCGCGCGGTACTTCCTCAACACGACGCTGCTGGTGACGATGGTGCTCGCGGCGCAGCTCGTGCTGGTGACGCTCGCCGCGTACGCGTTCGCGCGCTTCGAGTTTCCCGGGCGCGGGATCCTGTTCGCGCTGGTGCTGGTCCAACTCATGATCATGCCCGACGTGCTGATCGTCGAGAACTACCGGACCATGTCTGCGCTGGGCATCAAGGACACGATCCTCGCGATCGGGTTGCCGTACATGGCAAGCGCGTTCGGGATCTTCCTCCTGCGGCAGACGTTCAAGACGGTGCCGCGAGAGCTCGACGAGGCGGCGCGCATCGAGGGCTGCGGGCCGCTCGCCGTGCTGTGGAAGGTCTATGTCCCTCTTGCCCGTCCGGTTTATCTCGCGTATGCGCTGGTCAGCGTGAGCTTTCACTGGAATAATTTCCTCTGGCCGCTCATCATCACCAATTCCGTGGAATCGAGGCCGCTGACGGTCGGCCTGCAGGTGTTTTCGTCGACCGACCAGGGGATCGACTGGTCTATCATTACGGCGGCGACGCTGCTGACCACGGCCCCGCTGCTGATCGCGTTCCTTTTGTTCCAACGCCAATTCGTGCAGTCGTTCATGAGGGCCGGGATCCGATGAAGATCATCACGTGGAACACCCAGTGGTGCTGCGGCATCGACGGCCGCGTCGACCCAGCGCGGATCGTGAGCGAGGCGAAACGGCTCGCCGACTTCGACGTGCTGTGCCTGCAGGAGATCGCCGCCAACTATCCGCATCCGCGGCTTGCCGGCAGCGCGGGCGAGGACCAGTTCGCCGCGATCGCGGGGCTCCTGCCCGGATACACTGCGATTCCTGGCATTGCGGTCGACCACCCTGGAGAGAACGGGAAGCGTCGGTATTTCGGCAACATGATCCTGTCGCGGCTGCCGGTGCGGCAGGTCTTCCGGCATCTGCTGCCGTTCCCGGTCGAGCCCGGCGTCAACGGCATGCCGCGCATTGCGCTCGAAGCGGCGATCGTCGCGCCGTTCGGCGAGGTGCGCGTGATCACGACGCACATCGAGTGGTATTCGAAAGTGCAGCGCACGGCGCAGATCGAGGCGTTGCGCGCGATCTACGCAGACGGCCGCGCCTATGCGGAAAATGGCCCGATCACCGACACGTCGGGCGGCCCTTTCCACACCCACCTGCGGCCGGCGCCCACGATCATCACCGGCGATTTCAACCTCGAGCCGGTCGATCCGCTGCATGCGCGGATGAAGGTGCCGTTCGCGGACGGCACGCCGCCGCTCGTCGATGCGTGGGAAGCGCTCAATCCGGGGAAGCCGCACCCTTCCACGTTCTGCATCTACATGAAGATGGAGCCCGGCGGGCCGGAGCTTCACTGCGATTTCTATTTCGTCAGCGCCGACCTGCAGCCGCGCCTGAAGTCGATCCGCGTCGACCAGCAAACGCAAGCCTCAGATCACCAGCCGGTTATTCTTGAGCTGGGCTAGCGCGAGCGGCGAGCCGGGGCCCCGGCTGAAGGCGAGGGGGAGCGAGCGATCGCGAGTCGCTCCCAGCGGCCGACGGAAGCGGTGCCGCGAATGAACCGGCAGCGCGGAGGCCGCGCTAACGGCCCGTCGGCGGGCCCTTTAGCGCGCGCATCAGTCGCTGCCACGGCAGCGTCAGCCACCAGCGAAAGCTCGCGCGGCGCGAGATTTCCTCGACGAGACGGTCGCGCATCGTCCAGCCCTCCGCGATGACGGTGTCGCGCTGCTCGACGTCCGCAATGCGTCCGGCCTGCACGGCGGTGAGCTCCCGGCGCAGCTCGCCAATCAGGTCCGATTGGGCCCGCTGCCCCGCAACGTGGGCGCGCGTCACCTTTTCGTAGTCGCGGTACATCCACTCGTCGCGGTCGGCCAGCACCGACATGCGCGGCGCGAGCTCGGCGATCGTCTCCGCGCTGCCGCTCGCGAGCACGATGAAGTAGAGCGGTCGCGCGTGACCGGGCGACGGCGCGTCCGCCGCCGTTTCCGAAACTTCGAAGATCTCCGCGGCGGCATGCCCCTGCTCGGGCCACACGACCGAGAAAAAACTTGGGCGCTGGCCATACCAGGAGGCGTGGGGAAAGCGCGCGCCGATCAACGTGGCAAGTTCGTCGCGATACAGCTCGCGCACGTGGAATTCGTTGACGTGGTCGCGCTGGTCGGAGTACTCGACCCTGTTGGGGCACGACAGCACGACGAAGCCGTCGGGCCGCAGCACGCGCCGCACCTCGTCGAGAAAGGCCTCCTGCGCCGCGATGTGCTCAAGCGTCTCGAACGACACGACGACGTCGAACGATGCGTCGGCAAACGGCAGCGCCGCGCAGTCGGCCTCGCGGAAATCGAGGTTCGGCTGCGCCGCGTAACACGCGCGTGCATGGGCAATCGCGGCAGGGGCGATGTCGGCGCCGGTCACGCGCGCCGCATGCCGCGCGATGAGCGCGCTGCCGTAGCCTTCGCCGCACGCGATGTCGAGGACCTCGCGGCCGGCGACGAGCGGCGCGACGAAGTGGTAGCGGTGCCAGTGCTCGTACCAGATCTCGCCCGCGGTACCGGGCACGAAGCGCTCGCCGGTGAACGGAAGTTCGTCGTTCATGCCGGCAATTCTACGCGGGCGCGCCGGGCTTCGCCGCGATCGGGATCGAACCCGGCCGGAACGCGCGCGGGAGGCGTCATCGGGTGAATACGATGATGCCGGTCGGGCACAGGTGACGCTTGAGGTCGGGAGCAATCGAACGGTCGAATTCCCGCACGGTGACCTCGACCGGCTCCGGAATCGTCAACGCCGCGTTTCCGCTGTCCGCGAGAACGCTGCGGAACGCAACCTCGTATACCTGGGACAGGTCCAGCTGCACGGGATGGATCTCGACTTTCGAAAGGCCCAGCTCCGTTGCGAGCTGCATGAGATACGGTTCGTCGAATATCCACTTGTCGTCGAGGAGCGCGGTCCACGGCTTCGGCGCCGGCGGCCCCAGCCGGCACTGGATATCGAGCCGCAGCGCCTTCATCAGGCGCGCGAGCGGGCCATCGGCGTCCCCCGAGGCCGCAAGAACCTCGAGCACGCGTGCATAGACCATGGCCATGACGAGCGACCCCGCCTCGAGCGGCTCGACGAGGATCAGCTTGCCCCCGGGCTTGAGGCTGTCCGCGACGTTCGCAAGCGCCGCGCGCGGGTCGAGCAGGTGATGCAGGATCGCCGCACCGAGAACGAGATCGAAAATGCCGGCGCCGAAGAACCGTCGGTGGAGGTCGAAGCAGAACGGCTGCACGCGACCGCGCAACTCGTCGCGCGATTCGACGAAGTTTCCGAGCAGGCGCAGAAGCTGCGGCGAAATGTCGGTGGCGAAAATCTCGGCACGCGGAAGCAGGCGGCAGGCCGCGAACACGCTGCTGCCGCCGCCGGAGCCTATGTCCTGCACGCGCATCGGCGCGTCCCGATCGACTCCCGCGAGCGTCAGGCAGCGCGCGACGAGGTCGACGAAATCGAGGCGCTCGAAATAGCGCTGGTGATAGGTGTCGGCGTTCTCGATGAACTGGCTCGTCACATGGATCGGCGACCACGCCCGGTCGATGAGAACCGGTCCGTCGCGATAGACGCGCACGCCGGGCGCCAGCAGTTGTTCGTGGCCCGCCTCGTCCGGCGCCGAAACCTTGTGCTGCGCCGATCGCACGTCGACGCGGGTGCGCAGCAACCGCCGCAAGTGGGCTTTCAATGTCCGCATTGCGCGAATGCGCCGTTGATCCCGAGTTACGGCAAAGTCCGGCGCTCGCCGCGCCGGCGGAAAATGATGTCGCGAACCACATGTCCGAGCCGCAGGCCGCGGGTCTCGAACTTGGTCAGCGGCCGGTACGCGGGGCGCGGCGCGAAGCCGGCGGCGACATTCTCGAGCAACGCTTCGCCGGAAAACACGGCGAGAATCTCCTCGGCATAGTCCTCCCAATCTGTCGCGGCGTGCAGGTAGCCGCCCGGCGCAATCCGCAATGCAAGCTCGCGCACGAACGCGGACTTGAGGAGCCGGCGCTTGTGGTGGCGCTTTTTCGGCCAGGGATCCGGAAAGAAGACGTGGATGCCGGCGAGCGATGCGGGCGGAATCATCGTCGCGATCACCTCGACCGCGTCGTGCCGGATGACGCGCACGTTCGAAAGCCCGAGCTCGTCGACGCGCTTCAGCAAGCCACCCACCCCAGGGCCGTGGACTTCGACGCCGAGGAAATTTTCGCCGGCGCGCTCCTGCGCGATGACGGACGTCGTCTCGCCCATGCCGAAGCCGATCTCGAGGATCGTCGGCGCGTGCCGAGCGAAAAGACGGTCGTAGTCGAGCGCGGACGAAGCAAAAGGAACACCGAAACGCGGCAGCAGCTCGTCGAGCGCGCGCTGCTGCGCCGGCGACATCCGTCCCTGGCGAAGCACGAACGAGCGCACGGGCCGCAGAAGCGGCGTGCCGTCCTCGCTTCCGCGCCCGATCATCGGCGCGGCATCATGGGGCATCCGCGCGCCGCCATCCGGCGTCGGTCAGCCGTCGCTCGAGGGTGGCCGCCGCGCCTCCCGCCGGGGTGTATTCGACGACGACGGTGTCGGGATTCCTCCACGAGACACCCGCGTCGTCCCACGCCTGCGCGGGCTTCCACGCGAGCTCCTTTTGCACGCCTTCCTTCGTCACCCGCCAGATCGCGAGCTCGTTGACGCAATTCGACGCGCAGAAATCGGCGGTGGCGAGGCGCGTCCGGTCGGGAGAGACTTTGGGCTCCGACGGGAGATCGACGCGCCGGCCGTTGATCCGCTGCAGCACGATGAACGACGAGTTGCCGCCGTCGTTTACAAACAGGACGACGGCGTTGATCTCGTTCAGGAAGTCCCATAGCGCATACGAGCGGCCGCCATTGAGCGCTTCGGTGTCGGTGAAGGCCACCGCGCCGGTCGGGTACAGCGAGACCTTGAGCGTTTCGCCTTCGCGGGTCGCGAGACTCGGCAGGCGCTTCAGCTGGAGCTCCTCGATCTTGCGACCGCAATGCGCGGGCCCCTCTGTCTGCGCGCACGCCGCGGCCAGCTCGTCGTGCGACAACGGCGCGGCGAGGGCGGCCAGCGAAGGAAAGATTATCAGCGCGAGCGCGATGCGCGCCCATTGTCCGGCGCCCGCGCGCAAACCCATCGCCGTCAGCCGATGAGGCCCGTGGTGGGCGAGCTGGGCGACGCCTCGTACGGCTTGCGCGGCATGCGCCCGGCGAGGAACGCTTCGCGGCCGGCCTCGACCGCGAGCTTCATCGCGCGCGCCATGCGCGAAGGCTCGCGGGCCGCGGCGATCGCGGTGTTCATCAGCACGCCGGCGCATCCCAGCTCCATCGCGATGGCGGCGTCCGAGGCGGTGCCCACGCCGGCATCGACCAACACCGGCACGGTCGCCTCGGCAAGGATCAGCTTCAGGTTCCAAGGGTTGAGGATTCCCATTCCGGAGCCGATGAGGGAAGCGAGCGGCATTATCGCGACACAGCCGATCGCCGTGAGGTCGCGCGCGATGATGGGATCGTCGGAGGTATACACCATCACCTGGAAGCCGTCCCGAACGAGGATCTCCGCGGCGCGGAGGGTCTCGCGCACGTTCGGGAACAGCGTGCGCGGATCGCCCAGCACCTCGAGCTTGACGAGCGTGTGCCCGTCGAGCAGCTCGCGCGCGAGCTTCAGAGTGCGAATCGCGTCGTCGGCCGTGTAGCAGCCCGCGGTGTTCGGGAGGTACGTGAACTCCGACGGCGGCAGCGCATCGAGCAGCGACGGCGCGTTCGCGTCCTGGCCGATGTTCGTGCGGCGGATCGCGACCGTGACGATTTGCGCGCCCGACGCGACGATGGCCTCGCGCGTCTGCGCGAAATCGCGGTACTTGCCGGTGCCGACGAGCAGGCGGGAGCGGTACGCGCGGCCCGCGATCAGCAGCGGGTCGGCATGGGTGGCTTCAGCGGGGGTGTGCGGAGCGTTCACGAGGCAACTCCATCAGCCGCCGCCCACGGCGCCGACGATCTCGATCTGGTCACCGTTGGCGAGCAGCGTTGCGGCATAGCGGCTTTTCGGCACGATCTCGCCGTTCTTCTCGACGGCGATGCGCTTGCCTTCGATCTCGAGATCGCGGACGAGGTCGGCGAGAGTGGTCGACGGCAGCGACAACGTGCGCGGTCGGCCGTTGACGGTGATGGAAAGCATGGGACCGTTGCGCCGCGAAGTAAGCGACTAGTCTAGCACGTGCCCCGACTCAATCCCCATACTTGCGCATCGCCTGGCGCAGGAAGCGAATCTGCGCCTCGAACCGCGTGCACCCGTCGCAGACCGCGAGATGCATGCGCATCCGCCAGCGCTCCCACCACGTGAGCGGCCGGTCCTCCGCCTGCGACACGAGGCGCGAAACGTCCCTGCATTTCAGGAGATGACCGAGCGCGCGGCGGATCATGTGCGGCCCCCCCCTTCGAACCAGTTCTTCTGCAGGCACTCGCGCAGGGCCATTCGCGCGCGGTAGAGAATCACCCACAGGTTGTTCGACGTGATCGCGAGCTCGGTGCAAATCTCGTTGCTCTCGAGCTCCATCACCTCGCGCATCATGAACACCCGCGCGGTGTTCGGCGGCAGCTTCTCGAGGCAGAAATCCATCATGTCGAAGAACTGGCGCCGGCCGAGCGCCTCTTCCGGGTTGCCCCAGTCGGCGGGTTTCGTCTCCCACCCCCCGTTGTCCTTGAACAGGGCGTCGAAATCCTCGATGTCGAGCTCGGCGTCGATGTCGCCGAAGGCCGCGACCACGGCCGGCTCGCGCTGCTTGCGGCGAATCGCGTCGACGATCTTGTGCTTGAGGATGCCGGTGAGCCAGGTCTTGAGGCTCGACTTGCCGGCGAAGCCGCTGCCGGAAAGCGCGGCGAGGAGCGTGTCCTGCACGACGTCTTCGGCGGCATCGCGGTCGCGCAACTGCAATTGCGCAACCCGAAGCAGGTAGCCGCGATGCGTCTCGATCTGGAGGGCGAAGTCTTCGGCCATGGGATGTTGCGAAGGCGACGAGTCCGAATGATAGGGTGTATCGCCCCGGACCGGTAGCACCGGGCGCCGTCCTCGTCGCGGGTGGCATAGTGTCGCCCTGCGCACCGTCCCGACCGGGACTCGGCGGCGCACCAGAATATTGCATAGCGAGAAACCATGGCGCGAACGATCCGGACTCTGTTTCTCCTGTCGCTCGCCGGCGCGTTCCTCGCGCCGCTGCTCGCTGTTGCGCAATTGCCGCCGCCGGACACCGCCGCCGCACCGCCACCGGCCCCCCTGCCGCAGGACAAGCTCGACGCGCTGTTGGCCCCGATCGCGCTCTATCCCGACCAGCTGTTGGGACAGGTGCTGATGGCCGCGACGTATCCGCTCGAGGTGGTCGAAGCCACGCGCTTCGCCGAGCAGAACCGCGAGCGGCGGCGCTGCTTGCCGTCGCGATCGCCGTCACCGGTCCCGCATCGGCGCAGGCCCCCGCCGCGTCTGGCGCCGCGCCGACCAAGGCGAACCGGCCGCAGGTCGAGCAACGGACCTTTCCGTCCGCGGACGCGGCGAGCGCGGCATTGGTCGAGGCGATGCGCTCGGACGACGCGCGCAAGGTCTTCGCCGTGCTCGGGCCGGGGAGCGGCAAGCTGATCTACACCGGTGACAAGGTGGCCGACCGCCACCTACGCGAAGTCTTTGTCGCCGCGTGGGAAAAGTCGCACAAGCTCGACAGCACGAATCCCGCAAAGCTCACGCTGCTGCTTGGCGAAAACGACTATCCGTTTCCGTTCCCGCTCGTACAGGATGCGTCGAGCTGGAAATTCGACGCCCGGGCAGGGGCCGAGGAGATCGTCAATCGCCGCATCGGCAGGAACGAGCTTGCCGCGATCCAGGTGTGCCTTGCCTATGTCGACGCGCAGCGCGAATTCGCGCTGAAGGACCGCGACGGCGACGGGCTCCTCGAGTATGCGCAAAAGCTCAAGAGTTCCCCCGGCAAGCAGGACGGCCTCTACTGGCCGACCAAGGAAGGCGAGCCGCCGAGCCCGATCGGTCCACTGATGGGAGAGGCCGCCGGCAAAGGCTACGGCAAGAACGCCGACGGCGAAGTGCAGGCCTATCATGGCTATCGGTACCGTATCCTGACCGCGCAGGGTCCGGACGCTCCGGGCGGCGCGTACAGCTATATGGCGAAGGGCAAGATGATCGGCGGTTTCGCGCTGGTCGCGTATCCGGCGCGCTGGGACGCTTCCGGCGTGATGTCGTTCATTTGCAACCAGGATGGCGTCGTGTACCAGAAAAACCTGGGGCGCGATTCCGCGACAGTCGCGAAGGGCATGACGCGCTACAACCCGGATACGAGTTGGGCCAAGGTCGAGCACTGAAGTCCGGCGTGGGAACGCAAGGAACCATGGCCCGCGTCGCGGGCCATTTTTCATGAATGCGCCTATGGATCACCTTCAAACGGTCACTGTCGCCTTCGCGCGCTGGCTGATGCTCGCGGCGCTGATCCTGCTCCTGACTTCATGCATTACGCTGACCGAGGATCCGCGTGCGCTGGTCCCGCAACCCGATGGCGGCATCAAGGCGCTGACGCTGACCTGCCCTCTCGCCGAAGCGGCATTGCGCGAAGGGCGGGTAACCCGGCCGCTCGACCCTCAATCCATCCGTCTCGTCACGTGGAATATCCACAAGCAAGACGACGCCGGATGGCAGAAGGATCTGTGGGCCCTCGCCAGCACCAACGACCTCGTGCTCCTTCAGGAAACGAGCTTGCGGCCCGAGTTGCTCGACATCCTGCACGCCGCGGATCTTCGCTGGGTGATGGCAAGCTCGTTCGAGTACGGCGGCGCCGATTTGGGGGTGCTCACCGCTTTCCGCGAAGCACCGCTTGCCAGCTGCACGCAACGCGTCGTCGAACCTTTGCTGCGCTTGCCGAAATCGGCGGTCATC
>Ga0209048_10001112_pt1 | contig 28082 bp, 20 predicted proteins | sample FrelakmetCRP12CR_FD_187146 | JGI IMG/M metagenome (GOLD analysis project Ga0209048, IMG submission 187146) | Freshwater lake sediment microbial communities from the University of Notre Dame, USA, for methane emissions studies - CRP12 CR (SPAdes)... | ecosystem: Environmental > Aquatic >... | reverse complement strand
ATGATGCCGAGCCCGAACTTCGCGTGGCGCACGCTCTGGCCGATGCGCCACCCGGGCCCCCGGTCACGCGCGAGCGCGGCGGCCTCCGTCTTTTCGGGGGGCGGCATCATCGTCGCGGCCGGCCCGCCCCACTCCGACGCGTCGACGTCGATCGCGGCGCCCCCGCGATGCCGGTGCGGCGACAGCCACTGCACGAGCTCCCGCGGCAGCTCGCCGAGGAAGCGCGATGCGATGTTGTAGCGCACCTGCCCGTGCAGCATCCGGCTCTGCGCGTGCGTCACGTACAGCCTCCGCTTCGCCCGCGTCACGGCGACGTACATGAGCCGCCGTTCCTCCTCGACGCCGGCGTATTCGTTCAGGCTGTTCTCGTGCGGAAAGAGCCCTTCCTCGAGCCCGGTCACGAACACCGTGTGGAACTCGAGCCCCTTCGCCGCGTGCACCGTCATCAGCTGAAGCGCCGGCCGGCCCTCGGCCGCCTGCGTCTCGCCCGCCTCGAGCGCGGCGTGCGCGAGGAACGCGGTCAGCGGGTCGGTCGCGCCGGAATCGGCCGCGTCGCCGGCGGCCGCCGCGGTCGCGATCGGCGCGTCCACGGCAAGGTCGGCCTCGCGCAGGAAACCATCGGCCGCGTTGACGAGCTCCTCGAGATTGTCGATGCGGTCCTGGCCGTCCTTCTCCTTCGCGTAATGCGCGAGGAGGCCCGATGCCGCGTTGACGTGCGCGACCGCCTCGGGAAGCGGGAGGCCGGCCGTGGCCGCGCGCATGGCCTCGATCAACTTGACGAAAGCCGCGACGCTCGCCTGCACCCGGCCGCCGCCCTTGCCGCCGGCGCAGGCCACCTGCCACAGGCTCGCGCCCTCCCCGCGCGCGGTGTCCGCGAGCGTCTCCAGCGTCCGCGCGCCGATGCCCCGCGGCGGAAAATTGACGACGCGCAGGAACGCGCCATCGTCGTCGGGCGCGGCGAGCAGGCGCAGGTAGGCGAGCGCGTGCTTGACCTCCGCCCGCTCGAAGAAGCGCATGCCGCCGTACACACGATAGGGCACGGCCGCGTTGAACAGCGCGTGCTCGAGCACGCGCGACTGCGCGTTCGAGCGGTAGAGCACCGCGACCTCGGACAGCGCGAGGCCGTCGGCGGCGAGGCCCTTCGCGACGTCGACGACGAACGCCGCCTCGTCGATGTCCGACGGCGCGGCGAGCGCGCGCACGGGATCGCCCGTGTCGTCCTTCGTCCACAGGTTCTTGCCGAGGCGCGTCCGGTTGTGCCGGATCAGCGCGTTGGCGGCGGCGAGGATGTTCCCGTGCGAACGGTAGTTCTGCTCGAGCTTGACGAGGCGCACCGGCATCTCCGGCCGGCCGAAATCGCCCTCGAAATGCCGCATGTTGGCGACGTTCGCGCCGCGAAACGCGTAGATCGACTGGTCGTCGTCGCCGACGGCGAACACCGCCGTGTGCTCGCCCGCGAGCAGCTTCAGCCACTTGTACTGCAGCACGTTGGTGTCCTGGAACTCGTCGACCAGGATGTGCGAAAAGCGGCGCCGGTAGTGCTCGCGCAGGCTTTCGTGCTGCGCCAGGAGCTCGTGGCTGCGCAGCAGCAGCTCGGCGAAATCGACGACGCCCTCGCGCTGGCACATCGCGTCGTACAGCGCGTAGTGCTCGACCTGGCGGCGCACGAAATCGTCGCCGGCCTCGACCTGGTTCGGGCGCAGGCCCTCTTCCTTTGCGCTGGATACGAACTGCTGCAGCTGGCGCGGCGGGAACCGCTCGTCGTCGATGCCGTGCGCCTTGTACAGGCGCTTGATCAGCGCGAGCTGGTCCTGGGTATCCATGATCTGGAAGAGCTGCGGCAGGCTCGCGTCGCGGTAATGCACGCGCAGCATCCGGTTGCAGAGCCCGTGGAACGTGCCGATCCACATCCCGCGCGTGTTCACCGGCGTCATCGCCGAGAGGCGCACGAGCATCTCCTTTGCCGCCTTGTTCGTGAACGTCACGGCGAGGATCGACAGCGGCGACGCCTGCCCGGTGGCGAGCAGCCACGCGATGCGCGTCGTCAGCACGCGCGTCTTGCCGCTGCCCGCCCCGGCCAGGATCAGCGCCGAGGCGTGCGGCAGCGTGACGGCGGCGAGCTGCTCGGGGTTTAGGTTGGCGAGGAGTGGAGAGGTCATCGGGCGGCGCGACCGCAATTATACGGGGCCGTGGCGGTATAATCCGCGCGGCGTCCACTAACCGCGCATTGCGCGACGCCCTGCCGATCGCCCGCCACCACTGCCGATGTCGCCGAAGCCGAACGCCACGCCGCCCGTCCACTCCGCGACCACGCGCGCGTTCGTCCAATGGATCCGCTCGGCGGCGCCGTACATCCACGCCTTCCGCGGCAGGACGTTCGTCATCGCGTTCGGCGGCGAGGTCGTCGCCGACGAGACCTTCCTCGGGATCATCCACGACCTCAACCTGCTGCACAGCCTCGGTATCCACCTCGTCGTGGTCCACGGCTCGCGGCCGCAGATCGAGGCGATCCTCGCGCAGCAGGACATCGAGAGCCGCTACGCGTTCGGATTGCGCATCACCGACACCGAGACGATGGACTGCGTGCTCGAGGCCAACGGCCAGGTCCGCTCGCGCATCGAGGCGCTGCTCTCGCTCGGAATCGCCAACTCGCCGATGGCGGGGGCCCGCATTCGCGTGTCGTCCGGCAACTTCATCACGGCGAAGCCGCAGGGGGTGATCGACGGCATCGACATGCAGCTGACCGGCGAGGTCCGGCGGGTCGACACCGATGCGATCCGGCAGCGCCTCGAGGACGGCGACATCGTGCTGATCTCGCCGCTTGGCTACTCGCCCACCGGCGAGATCTTCAACCTCGCGCTCGAGGAGGTCGCGACCCAGGTCGCCGTCCGGATTTCCGCGCACAAGCTCGTCTTCCTCATGGAGACCGAGGGCGTGCGGAAGGGCCGGCAGCTCCTCACCGAGCTCTCGACGAAGGACGGCGAGGCGCTGCTCGCGCGGGGCCGCGGCAAGCAGCCCGCCGACGTGCAGCACTACCTGCCCTGCGCGATCCGCGCCTGCGACAACGGCGTCAAGCGCGCGCACCTCGTGAGCCGCCACTTCGACGGCGCGCTGCTGCTCGAGCTCTTCACGCGCGACGGCGTCGGGACGATGATCGCCTCGGCGCCGCTCGCGCATCTGCGCAGCGCGACGATCGACGACGTCGGCGGCATCCTGCAGGTCATCGAGCCGCTCGAGGAGCAGGGGATCCTCGTCCGCCGGTCGCGCGAGCGGCTGGAGATGGAGATCGAGCGCTTCGTCGTCGCCGAGCACGACAACGCGATCATCGGCTGCGCCGGCCTGTACGCGTTTGCCGACGAAAAGGCCGGCGAACTCGCTGCGCTCGCCGTCCACCCGGATTTCCGCCGCGAGGGTTACGGCGAGGCGCTGATGACCGAGATCGAGGCGCGGGCGCGGAAGCTCAAGCTCGTCAAGCTTTTCGTCCTGACGACGCGTGCGTCGCAGTGGTTCCTCGAGCGCGGATTCCACACGGCGACGATCGCCGACCTCCCCCGGCAGAAGCAGGCGCTCTACAATTACCAACGCAAGTCCCAGGTTTACCGGAAGGATCTCTAGGAGCAGACGATGGCGCGCATGGTGCATTGCGTAAAGCTGGGCCGCGAGGCCGAAGGGCTCGATTTTCCGCCGTACCCCGGCCCGCTCGGCAAGCGCCTCTACGAAAACGTGTCGAAGGAGGCGTGGCAGGCCTGGCTGCGCCATCAAACAATGCTCGTCAACGAGAACCGCCTGTCGCTCGCCGACGCGCGGGCGCGCAAGTGGCTCGCCGAGCAGATGGAGCAGCACTTCTTCGGCGGCGGGGCCGAGATGCCCGCGGGCTACGTTCCACCGCAAGCGTGAGCCGCTTCCGATGAGCCACGCCGCGGTCTCCCGCTTCCCCGTCCCGAAGCTCGAAGACCTGCCCGCTGACGTCCGTGATCGGCTCCTGGCTGTGCAGGAGAAGTCAGGCTTCATCCCCAACGTCTTCTTGGTGCTAGCGCATCGTCCCGAAGAATTTAGGGCGTTCTTCGCGTTTCATGATGCGCTCATGGAGAAGGAGAGCGGCCTGACGAAGGCGGATCGCGAGATGATCGTCGTGGCGACGAGCAACGCCAACCAGTGCCAATATTGTGTCGTGGCGCACGGCGCCATCCTGCGAATCCGCGCGAAGAACCCGCTGATCGCCGACCAGGTCGCCGTCAACTACCGCAAGGCCGACATCACGCCGCGGCAGAAGGCGATGCTCGACTTCGCGATGAAGGTGTCACGCGAAGCGGGCAGCATCGAGGAGGCCGATTTCGCGGCACTGCGCGCGCACGGATTCAGCGACGAGGACGCCTGGGACATTGGCGCCGTCGCCGCGTTCTTCGCGCTCTCGAACCGCATGGCGAACCTGACCGGCATGCGCCCGAACGACGAGTTCTACCTGCTCGGGCGCTTGCCGAAGGGAAAGTAGGATCGGACGCGACTCGTCTGATTTGGCCGTGCGGCTTGCGGGTCGGCCACCGGGCTCATGCACCCCATGCGCCCGGCGCCCCGCCCCCCCAGCCGCACGACGTCGCGCATCGCTGCCGTTCTACGCCCCGTACTTCTTGAACCAGGCGGTGGCGCGCTTCCAGCCGTCCTCCGCCGCTTCCTTGCGGTAGCTCGGCCGATAGTCCGCGAGGAACGCGTGCGGCGTGTCAGGGTAGATAACGAACTCCGACTTCGTGTTGCCGCCGGCCTTGATCGCGGCGAACATCTTCTCGACCGTGTCGTTCGGGATGCCGGAGTCGGCGCCGCCGTAGAGCCCGAGCACGGCACCCTTGATCGACCCAGCCACTTCGATTGCGGTCTTGTCGCCCGGGTAATAGGACCGCGCGGTGGGACCGTACCATGCGACCGCTGCGAGGACGTTCGGATTGTGCGCGGCGTACATCAGCGTGGTGCGGCCGCCCCAGCAGAAGCCGGTGATTCCCAGCTTCGCCACGTCGGCCTTGCCCGACGCCTTAGCAAAGGCGACGCAGGCGTCGAAATCGCCCATCACCTGCGCGTCGGGAACCTTGCTCACGATGTCGGCAATGAGCTTGGGGATGTCGGTGTACTTGGAGGGGTCTCCCTGCCGCGCGTAGAGCTCGGGCGCGATCGCGAAGTAGCCGATCTTGGCGAAGCGGCGGCATATGTCCTTGATGTGCTCGTGCACGCCGAAGATCTCCTGCGAGACGAGAATAACCGGGAAGTTGCCGCCCGTCGCCGGCATCGCCCGATAGGCAGGCATCTCGCCGCCCGCGGCGGGCACCTTGACCTCGCCCGCGACGAGCCCCTCGGCGGACGTCGTGATCATCGTCTGCGCGGACACGGGCAGCACGGCGAGCGCGAAGCCGGTCCCCAGCGAGCTCACGATGAAGGTGCGACGATTGACGTCGCGCTCGCCGAGCAGACTCTTCATTTCCTGCACAATCACGTCGTTCAAGCTTGCCTCCTCATGTGTGCGGCGCCGGATGCCGGCGCGGGGACGAAAGATACCGCTAACAGGGCGCGGAGGCAAAGATTCCCGGAGGCCGGGCGTCCGTCCCGCTCAGCCTTCGTAGACGACCTGGCCGCCGACCAGCGTCATGCGTACCTTCCCCGGCACTTCCAGCCCGAGGAACGGCGTGTTCTTGCCCTGGCTCCTGAGCGCCTCCGGCACGACCCGCCAATGGGCGCCGGGGTCGAAGATGCAGATGTCCGCCGGCGCGCCGATCCCGAGGTGCCCCGCGCCGACGCCGAGGATCGCCGCCGGCGCAGAAGTGATGCGTGCGAGCGCAGCCGGCAGCGGAACCCGGTCTTCGGCCGCCCACTTCAGCGTGAGCGGCAGCAGCAGCTCGAGGCCGGTCGCGCCCGGTTCGGCTTCACCGAACGGCAGCTGCTTGCCGTCGTCGTCGACCGGGGTGTGGTCCGAACAGACGAGGTCGATCGTGCCGTCGGCGAGCCCCGCGCGCAGCGCCGCGCGGTCGCGCGTGCCGCGCAGCGGCGGAATCAGCCGGCACTGCGCGTCGAACCAGCCGATGTCGATTTCGCAAAGGTGCAGATGATGCGCGGCGACATCGCAGCTCACCCGGAGCCCATCGTGCTTAGCCGCGCGGACCATCGCGACGCCCTCGCCGGTCGAGAGCCGGCACAGGTGGACGCGCACGCCGGTTTCGCGAACCAGCGCGAAGATCGTCGCCAGCGCGATTGTCTCCGCGGAAGGCGGAATCGCCGCCAGGCCCAGACGCGTCGCGACCTCGCCGTCGTGCGCGACCCCGCCGCCGGCGAGGTGCGCGTCCTGCGGTCGCAGCCAGACCCGGTGCCCGAACGTCGCCGCGTACTGCATCGCGCGCAGGAGCACGCCCGTGTCGGTCACCGGCGCTTCGGCCTGCGAGAACGCGACGCAGCCCGCCTCCGCCAGCTCGCCCATCTCCGTGATCTCGAGGCCCCTGAGGCCCACGGTCAGCGCGCCGACCGGGAACACGTGCGCCTGATTGAGCGAGCGTGCCCGGTACTTGAGCATCTCGACGAGCCCGGGTTCGTCGAGCGGCGGATCGGTGTCCGGCGGGCAGGCGAGGCTCGTCACCCCGCCGGCGACCGCCGCCTCCATCTCGGACTCCAGCGTCGCCTTGTACTCGAAGCCGGGCTCGCGCAGGCGCGCCGACAAGTCGACGAGCCCCGGGCACACGACGAGCCCCGTCGCGTCGATGGTGCGGTTCGGGCTCCAGCCGGGTGGCGCGTCGCCGATTGCGGCGATCTTTCCGGCCGCGACGAAGAGCGGCGCGACCCGGTCGATCCCGTGCTTCGGGTCGACCACGCGACCGTTCGCGATCTCGATCTTCAAGTCATCCGCCCGCCAGCATGCTCATCACCGCCATCCGCACCGCGATGCCGAACGTCACCTGCGGCAGAATCACGCTTCGCTCGCCGTCGGCCACCGCGGAATCGATCTCGATGCCGCGGTTCATCGGCCCCGGGTGCATAACGATCGCATCCGGCTTCGCGTACGCGAGCTTCTCCGCCGTCAGGCCGTAGTGCTTGAAGTACTCGCCCGCCGAGGGCAGCAGCGCACCCTTCATCCGTTCGCTCTGCAGCCGCAGCATCACGATGACGTCGCAGCCCTTCAGGCCCTCGCGCATGTCGTGGTGCACGTGCACACCCAGTGCGTGCACGGCCGTCGGCAGCAGCGTCTTCGGCCCGATCGCCCGCACCTCGGGCACGCCAAGGGTCGTGAGCCCGTGGATCAGCGAGCGCGCGACCCGCGAATGCAGCACGTCGCCGACGATGGCCACGGTCAGCCGGCGGAATTCCTTCTTGTAGTGCCGGATCGTGAACAGGTCGAGCAGTCCCTGCGTGGGGTGCGCATGCCGGCCGTCGCCGGCGTTCACCACGTGCACGTGCCCGTTTCCGGTACGGTCGAGGTGCGCCGCGATCAGGTGCGGGGCGCCGGACTGCGAGTGGCGGACGACGAACATGTCCGCGTTCATCGCGACGAGGTTGTCGACGGTGTCGAGCAGCGTCTCGCCCTTGCTCGTCGACGAAACGCCGATGTTGAGGTTGATCACGTCGGCGGACAGCCGCTTCGCGGCGATCTCGAACGTCGTCCGCGTCCGCGTCGAGTTCTCGAAGAACAGGTTGAACACGGAGCGGCCGCGCAGCAGCGGGACCTTCTTCACGTCGCGTTCGGCGATCGACGCGAACGGCACTGCGGTGTCGAGGATGCGGACGATGACCTCGGCCGGGAGCCCTTCCAGCGTCAGCAGGTGCGTGAGCTCGCCCGCGGCATTGAGCTGCGGGTTACGCACCGGCCGCCTCGGTGGTGAGCTCGAGCCTGCCGTCGGCCGCGCGCGAAAGGACGACGGAAAGATCCCGGGCGACCGCGAGCCGGGCACCCACGTAGGTCGGTTCGATCGGAAGCTCGCGGCCGCCGCGGTCGACGAGGACCGCGAGCTCGATGCGTGCCGGCCGCCCGTAGTCGAACAATTCGTTGATCGCCGCGCGGACGCTGCGGCCCGTGTAGAGGACGTCGTCGACGAGGACGATCGTCGCGCCCTCGATCTCGAACGGCAGCTCGGTACGCTTGACCTCTGGTTTCAGGCCCTTGCTGCCGAAGTCGTCCCGATAGAACGACGCGTCGATGAAGCCGACCGGATGGTCGCCGTCGATGGTCCGGGCGAGCCGCTCCGCGATCCAGGCCCCGCCCGAATACATGCCGACGAACTTCGCGTCGAAGGCCACCGCGCCGCGCATGCGGTCGGCGAGCGCGACGAGCGTCGCTTCGGCGTCAGGCAGCGCCATCGGCACCGCTCCCTCCGCGGGCGTCGAACCAGGACTGCAGGATCAGCTGGGCCGCGAACTGGTCGCGCAGGGCCTTCGCCTCGCTCCCGCGCACGCCCGCTTCGGCGAGCGCGGCCGCGGCCCCGACCGTCGTGAGCCGTTCGTCCACGCGCGCGACCGGCAGGCCGAAGCGGCCCTCCAGCTGGCGGGCGAAGCGTTCGGCGCGCGCCGTCATCTCATGGTCCCGGCCGTCGGCGTGCACCGGGCGCCCCACCACCAGGAGCGCCGGCTGCCACTCGCCGATCAGCGACGCGATCGCGGCGAAGCGCTGCGCATTCGCCTCGCCGGAGATCGTCGTCAGCGGTTGCGCGACGCGCAATCGCGTGCTGCCGACCGCGACGCCGATCCGGCGCGTCCCGAAGTCGAACCCGAGCACGGTGTCGGCGTCCGCCCGCGGTGCCGGCGCCACGCGTCATGCGTGCCCGACATCGTCGGACAACCGCGAGAAATCGATGCCGAGGAGGCGTATCGCCGCCGGAAGCCGCGCCTCCACCGGCGTCTCGAACAGGACGTGGGGGTCCGCCGCTACGGTGAGCCATGCATTCTGCGCGATCTCCTGCTCGAGCTGCCCGGCCGACCAGCCGGCGTAGCCCAGCGAAACGATCACGTCTTTCGGGCCGTTGCCGCGCGCGACGGCCTCGAGCACGTCCTTCGAGGTCGTGAGCCCGACGTCGTCGTCGACCGCGAGCGTCGACTGCCAGTTGCCGAGCGGTCGGTGCAGCACGAATCCGCGGTCGACCTGGACCGGACCGCCGTAGTGGACGGGCGTTCGCCGCAGCTCGTCGTCGGCAAGCGGGACGTCGATCTGCTCGAAGAGCGACGACAGCGTCATCTCGGTCGGCTTGTTCACGACGATGCCGAGCGCGCCGTCCTCGTTGTGCTCGCACACGTAGGTGAGCGTATGCGAAAAGCGCGGATCGGCCATGGCGGGCATGGCGATCAGGAAGTGATGCGTGAAATTGGCGCTTGGGCCACCCGGGGAGCCACCCATGGGTACAATTGTAAACGCGACCCCCCGCCGGCACAATTGGCCGTGGTTCAGCGCTCATCCCTGTTCGCTCCCGCCATGCGCCTCCGCGCCCTCCCGCGCCTCGTTTGCGTCGCCCGCCGCGCGCTGGCGTGCGCGTGCGTCGCGCTTCTCGGGTGGACGACGGCGTTCCCGGTCGCCGCGAAGCTCGTCGTCATGCACGGCTACGCCGAACTCACGAGCGCGACGCTCTGGATCCAGACCGACGCCGCGGCGACGGTCACCGTGAGCTGGCGCGTCGACGGCGGGCCCGCGGAGCGCTCCGTCGAACTCGCGGCGACCGATGCCGACGATCGCGTCGTCGTCGCGCGGCTCACCGGTCTCAAGCCCGCCGGTACCGCCGCCTATCGCGTGCAGGCCGGCGCCGAGCGCCGCGAGGGAACGGTGCGGGCGCAGCCGTACTGGGCGAAGCCCGCGGACGCGCGCGAGCTGACGATCGCGATCGGCTCGTGCTTCTTCCTGGCCGATCCCGATCCCCTCTGGCCGGGCGGCGACTATGGCGGGGGCTTCGAGATCTTCGACGCGATCGCCGCGAAGAAGCCCGACCTGATGTTTTGGCTCGGCGACAACGTTTACCTGCAGCAGCCCGACCTCTTCGACCCTGCGTCGATGGCCGCCCGCTACCGCCGGCAGCGCGGCTTCGAGCCGTTGCAAGGGCTGCTCACGGCGACGACGCACCTCGCGATCTGGGACGACCACGACTACGGACCGAACGACAGCGACGCCTCGTATCCGCTCAAGGGCGAGACGCTGAAGCTCTTCCGGCGCTACTGGCCGAATCCGGATTTCGGGCTGCCGGAAGTCCCTGGGACGTTCGGTGTCGCGCGCCATGGCGACGTCCTGCTGTTCCTGCTCGACGACCGCTACTATCGCTCGCCCAACCGCTGGCCGGACGGACCCGACAAGACGATGTTCGGCACGCGCCAGCTCGAATGGCTGAAGCAGGCGCTCGTCTCGGCGCCGCGGAACGCGATCAAGATCGTCGCCGGCGGCAGCCAGTTCTGGCAGCGAACGGGCCGCTTCGAGGGCTGGCACCGTTACGCCGACGAGCGGACGGCGTTCGCCGACTGGCTCGTCGCGCAGAAGATCGACGGCGTGATCTTTCTCTCGGGCGACCGCCATTTCTCCCAACTGCTGCGGCTCGTCCGGCCGGGCGCCTACCCGCTCTACGAGTTCACGTCGAGCCCGCTCACGTCGCGGCCGCCGGCGCGCCTCGACGCCGCGGACAGGGACAACCCGGACATCGTCCCCGGAACGCTCGTCGTCAAGCGGCAGTTCGGGCTGATCCGCGTCACCGGACCCGGCGACGACCGGCGGCTGTCGCTCGAAAGCTACGACAGCGGCGGCGCGCTGCTGTGGCGGCACGAGCTGCGCGCCCGCGACCTTCGCTTCCCCTCCGGACCGGGCGCGCGCCCGTGACTGCGCGGACCGAGGACCGCGCGCTGGTCTGGTTCCGCCGCGACCTGCGCGACTTCGATCACGCGTCGCTCTGCCGCGCCCTGGAGCAGGCGCGCCGGGTCTACTGCGCATTCATCTTCGACCGCGAGATCCTCGATCGCCTGCCCGGCCCGGCGGACCGTCGCGTGGAGTTCATCTGGGAGAGCGTGTCCGAGCTCGACGCTGCGCTCCGCGCGAGGGGCGGCGGGCTGACGGTCCGCCACGCGAGGGCCCGCGACGAGATCCCGCGGCTCGCCGCGGCGCTCGGCGTTGAGGCCGTCTACGCGAACCACGACTACGAGCCCGCCGCGTGCGGCCGCGACGCCGCGGTGGCGCACGCGCTCGCCGATCGCGGCATCGCGTTCCGGACCTTCAAGGACCACGTGATCTTCGAGCGCGACGAGGTGCTCTCGCAGGAGGGCAGGCCGTTCTCGGTGTTCACGCCGTACAGGAACGCGTGGCTCAAGGCGCTGACACCTTCCCACCTGTCGGCCCACCCGGTCGGCCGCCACGCCGGCGCGCTCGCGGCGCCGCCGGCGGAGCTCGCCGGACCGATTCCGTCGCTCGAGGCAATGGGCTTCCGGCGGACGAACCTGAAGGCGCTCGGCGTGCGGACCGGGATGAGCGGAGGGGCGGCGCTGTTCGCCGACTTTCGCGAGCGCATCGATCGCTACCGGGAGACCCGCGACTTTCCCGCGGCGAGGGGCCCGTCCTACCTTTCCGTGCACCTGCGCTTCGGAACGGTGTCGACCCGCGAGCTCGTCGCGTACGCGCATCTGCGTTCGCTGGAAGCGGACGGCGGCGGCGCCGCGACGTGGCTCTCGGAGCTCGTCTGGCGCGAGTTCTACGCGCAGGTCCTCTGGCATCACCCGCGCGTCGTCGGGCACGCGTTCAAGCCCCGGTTCGACGCGCTGCGCTTTCCCGGCGACGCCGACGCGTTCGCCGCGTGGCGCGAGGGGCGGACCGGCTATCCCATCGTCGATGCCGCGATGCGCCAGATCGACACGTCGGGGTACATGCACAACCGGCTGCGGATGATCGCGGCCTCGTTCCTCGTCAAGGACCTGCTCGTGGACTGGCGGTGGGGCGAGAAGCATTTCGCCGACACGCTGCTCGACTTCGACCTGGCATCGAACAATGGCGGCTGGCAATGGGCGGCGTCCACGGGCTGCGACGCGCAGCCCTACTTCCGCATCTTCAACCCGGTCGCGCAGTCGAAGCGCTTCGACCCCGCGGGGAAGTTCATCCGGCGCTATCTGCCGGAGCTGGCCGCGCTGGACGCCGCGGAGATCCACGCGCCGTGGCTGGTTGCTCCGGCGACCCAGAAGGCGAAGGGTGCCGTCGTCGGTCGGGACTACCCGGCGCCGATCGTCGACCACGCCGCCGCGCGAGCGTCGGCGCTGGCGCTGTACAAGGCAGCGCGGTCCGATTGAGGAACGCCGGGGCCGACCCGGTTCTCACGCCAATGGGGCCGGGTCGCGACCGTGGATCGCCAGCCCGGCGATCGCGAGCGCGGCCGCGACGACGAAGCCGGTCAGGCTCGACCCGAATCCCCGCGACGCGATCGCGAGCAATCAGACGACGGCAGCCGCCAGCGCGACCGAGGCGACGCGATGACGCCGGCACGGGAGGGACGCCGCGCCCACGGCCGCATAGATCAACGCATTCGACAGCAGCGCAGCGAGCGGGAGGTAGAGCCAGTGCTTCGCCGCCGGGTCGTCGAGGAGCATCTTCGACATCGGCCACAGCGGCAGCTGGACGTCGTGCAGCAGCGTCAGCACGCCGGCGTCGCCGGGTGCGAGCCGCCGCAGCGCCCACGCAGCGAGCGTGAAGGCCGCGGGAACGCCGACTCCGCCGACCGCACCGAAGAGCAGGAGGGTCTTCTTCATCGGCCGCGGGCGGTGCCCGTCCGCGCTTCCGCTGGGAGCCCGCTAGTCCTCCTCGTGCTTGCGCGATTTCTTGTGCTCGGCGACGAGCTGCTGCTGAAGGTTAGGCGGGGCCTGCTCGTAGTGGGACAGCTGCATCGACCACGAGCCGTGGCCGCCGGTGACCGATTTCAGCCGCGCCGAGTAGCCCTCGAGCTCCGCGAGCGGCGCGAGCCCGCTGATCGCGAGCAGGCCCGGCTGCAGGCCGCGCGTGCCGGTCACCTGGCCGCGGCGCGAGGAAAGATCGCCTGCGATGTCGCCGGTGTTCGTTTCGGGGCAGACGATCTCGACGTTGACGATCGGCTCGAGCACGATGGGCCGCGCCTTCTCGACCGCATCGAGGAACGCCTTGCGGCCCGCCGACACGAACGCGATTTCCTTGGAATCGACCGGATGGTGCTTGCCGTCGTGCACGATGACGCGCACGTCCTGCATCGGGAACCCGGCGATCGCGCCCGTGACCAGCACCTGCTCGACGCCCTTCTGCACGGCCGGTATGAACTGGTGCGGGATCACGCCGCCCTTGGTCTGGTCGAGGAATTCGAAGCCCGCGCCGCGCTCCCGCGGCTCCACGCGCAGTGAGACCTCGCCGAACTGCCCGGCGCCGCCGGTCTGCTTCTTGTGCCGGTGGAAGCCCTCGGCCTGCCCGGTGATGGTCTCGCGATAGGGGATCCGCGGCGGCCGCGTGTCGATCTCCAGCTTGAACTGGCTGGCCATGCGCTCGAGCACCGAGCGCAGGTGGAGGTCCCCGAGCGCGCGGAGCACGGTCTCGTTGGTCGAGGAGTCGTGCTCGACGACGAGCGTCGGATCCTCGGCCATCATCCGGTGCAGGACTTCGGAAATCCGCTGCTCGTCGCCGCGCTTCTTCGGCGTGATCGCCACGCCCTGCATCGGCGTCGGGAACTCGAGCGGCCGCATGTGGATGTGGTCCTCATCATGCGAGTCGTGCAGCACGCAGTCGAAGTCGATCTCGTCGACCTTGGCGACCGCGGCGATGTCTCCCGGCACCGCGCTGTCGACCTCGACGTTCTTGCCGCCCTGCAGCATGAACAGGTGGCCGACCTTGAACGGCTTGCGGCCATCGCCGACGAAGAGCTGCGTGTCCTTGGTCACCGTGCCCTGATGGACGCGGAAGACGCCGAGCTTGCCGACGAACGGGTCCATCACGACCTTGAACACGTGGGCGAGGACGTGCTTCTTCGGATCGGGCTCCGAGCGGAACTCGGTCGCGGCATCGCCTTCTCCCTTGTAGAAAAGCGGCGGGTTGCCTTCCGCGGGATTGGGCGCCAGCCTGACCAGCACGTCGAGAAGTTCGGGAATTCCGGCGCCGGTCTTCGCGGACACGAAGCACACCGGCACCAGATGGCCGTCGCGCAGCGCCTTCTCGAAGGGGGCGTGCAGCGCCGAAGGCGCGATCTCGCCCTGCTCGAGGTAGAGCGACATCAGGTCCTCGTCGACCTCGACGACCTGGTCGACCAGCGCGCGGTGCGCATGCCCGACCGACGAGAAATCGGCCTCGCCGTCGGGGTTGAAGAAGCAGTCGACGACGCGCTTGCCGCCGCCCGCCGGGAGGTTGATCGGAAGGCACTCCCGGCCGAACGTGGTCTGGATCAACGCCAGCAGACCCGGCAGGTCGACGTTCTCGGCATCGATCTTGTTGACGATGACGAGGCGGCAGAGCCTGCGCTTCGCCGCCCAGTCCATCATCCGCGAAGCGATCATTTCGATGCCGGCCTGCGCGCTGACCACGACCGCCGCCGTCTCGACGGCGTCGAGCGCGCCGATCGACTGCCCGATGAAATCGGGGAAGCCGGGCGTGTCGATCAGGTGGACCCGCGTATCCGGCGTGTCGACGTGCAGGACCGAGGCGCGGAGCGAATGCTGCCAGGACTTTTCCAGCGGGTCGAAGTCGCTGACCGTCGTGCCGCGCTCGACCGTGCCGGCTTCCTTGATCGCGCCCGAAACGAGCAGCAGCGCCTCCGCGAGCGTGGTCTTGCCGGAGCCGCCCTGCCCGACGAGCGCGACCGTTCGGATGTTGCTGGTGGCGTAGTTCGCCATGCTCCTCACCTCCTCCGATGACTGTTACGGCAAATTATACCGGCGGCGCCTGCTCGACCGGGGCACCGGGCAAACATTCACCGCGGCGCCCCGAATGACTGCCGATGCAGAATCCGATGGCCGGCCCATCGGGCGGGCAACGCGCGCGCCGCCGCGAAACGGCTCGGGGCACCGTCCCCGCCGCGGGCGGGCCGGCGGCTGCCAGGCCATCGGTGTAACGAAGAACGGGGTTTGCTGCGGCCGCGCGTGCGCGCGGCGCCCGTACGGCCTGCCCTGCTGCGGTCCGGCCGCGGCACGTCGTTCCGGAAGGCCGTCAGTCGCGGAAACGCGGCGGGCGCTTCTCGCGGGCGGCGAGCAGCGCCTCGGGCAGGTCGGCAGACAGCAGCATCGCGGCGTTCCACGTGGCGACGTAGCCGAGGCCATCCGCCACGGAATGGTCGCGCGCGTACGTGATCATCTCCTTGGCGCCGCGAACCGCGAGCGGGGACTTCGCCGCGATCGTCGCGGCGAGTCCGCGCGCGCCTGCGATCAACGCCTCGGGCGTGTCGAAGCAGCGGTTGACGAGGCGGATTGCGTGGGCCTCGCGGCCATCCACGTTCCGCCCGGTGTAGACGAGTTCGCGCGCCATGCCTTCACCGATGAGGCGCGGCAGGCGCTGCAGCGTGCCGAGGTCGGCGGTCATGCCGACGTCGACTTCCCTGACCGAGAACATCGCGTCGGCCGACGCGATGCGGATGTCGCAGGCGCTGACGAGATCGACGCCCCCGCCGATGCACGCGCCGTGGACGGCCGCGATCACCGGCTTGCGGCAGCGCTCGATCGCGGTCAGCGTGTCCTGCAGGTCGAGTATGAGATTCCGGAGCTTCTCCCGCGCGCGCCCGTCGCAGGCGTCGGCGATCTCCGCACGGATGGCGGAGAGCAGGGCCAGATCGATGCCCGACGTGAACTGCGTGCCTGCGCCGCGAACGATTCCGACGCGCGCCTCGGGCGTGCCGTCGAGCCAGCGCATCGCGTCGCGGATCTCGTGCCACATCGCCATGTCGATGGCGTTGGCCTTTTCCGGACGGTTCAGCGTGACGGTGGCCACGCCGCCGTCCAGCTGCACCTCGAGGCGTTCGAAGGTCATCGCGGATTCGCCGTTGCGTCGGCCCGGCCGCCGCGGATCGGCGTGCGGCACAGGCGGAGGGCGCGGCATCCCCCGCCTTCGCTGCTCCGTCCTCGCATCGTCCCCGTCACGCTCCCGCCCCGACCGTGCCGCCGTCCCGCTGCATCTCGACAAACGCCCTGAAGACGTCGGATTCCGTGATTACACCAATCACGTGCTCGTCTGCGTCGACCACCGGCAGCCCGCCGATGCGGTTGTCCACCATCAGGGTCGCGGCCTGGGCGATCGGCATGTCGAGGGTGGCGGTCGTCACGTTTCGATGCATGACCTCCGCGACCTCGACCGCCGACTGCAGGTGCCGCGTCGCCGCCAGAAGCAGATCGCGCTCAGCCACGATCCCGACGAGCTTCCTGCCGGGGTCCAGCACCGGCAAATGGTGCAGCCGGTGCTCCTCCATCAGCTTCAGCGCGGTCTTGTAATCGGCGTCGCTGCGGATGGTTACGGGATGAGCGCTCATGCGATCGCGAACTAGCACTTGGGTCCCCTCGTCGGTGAATGCGGGGGCGCGACGAATCAGGCGCGCACCCGGCATCGGGGTCTCCCCGCTGCCGGGGCTCCCCGCCTTTGACTTCTTGTATTCTGGACGCCCTGTGCCGGCCCGGGCTTTGACGTGGGGCAACAAAGGCGCGCGCGCCCCATGCAGGCACCGGCGACATGTCCCAGTACCCTGGGGGCTGCGGGGCGGGTGCCGCAATTCGCGCCGACCCGCCCCGGCCGGCCGCAGCCATGCGCGGCTACGGTGTCAGTGCGAGCATCTCGCGCAGGTGCCTCAGCAGCTCGTCTTCCTGGAACGGCTTACCGAGGTAGAGGTCGACCCCCAGCTCCCGCGCGCGATTGCGGTGCTTTTCCGCCGTGCGCGACGTGATCATCACGATCGGAATCCGCGAGTGCTTCGGGTCGCCCTTGATCGTCCTGGTGAACTCGAATCCGTCCATCCGCGGCATCTCGATGTCGAGCAGGATGACGTCGGGCGCCTCCGCCTCGAGCAGTTCGAGCGCGTCGATGCCATCCTTGGCGGTGAGGACGTCGAAGCCTTCCCTCGAGAGCAGCTTGCTGGTGATCCGGCGCACGGTGAGCGAATCGTCGACGATCATCACCAGGGGCCGCGCGGCCTGCGCGACGGCCATCCTCGGCACCTCGGGCGCGACGCGCTCGGCATTCGGATCGAACTCGGGGACCTCGGTGCGCTGCGCGAGCTGCACCGGGTTGATGATCAGCACTATCTCGCCGTTGCCGAGCACCGTCGCTCCGGCGATGCCGGACACGCGGGCGAGCTGCGGCCCGATGTTCTTCACGACGACTTCCTGGTTGCCGACCATCTCGTCGACGTGCACGGCGGCGATGCTCTGGCCGCTGCGCAGCAGCAGCACCGGATTGTTGCGCGCCGATTCGGGAATCTGGTTCGGGTCGCCGAGAAGCCTGGGCAGATAGTGGAACGGATAGCTCATCCCCTGCCATTCGACGCGGCGCCGGACATAGAGGTTGACGAGCGCCTCGGCCTTCACGTGCTGGACCTGCTCGACCATCGGCGCGGGCAGCGCCCACAGCCGGCCACCCGCGCGCACGAGCACCGCCTGCGCGACCGCGAGCGTGAGCGGCAGGTACAGCAGGAACGTCGTGCCCCGGCCCGCCTGCGTCGATACCTCGACGCGGCCGCCGAGCGCCGCGATCTCCGACCGCACGACGTCCATGCCGATGCCGCGGCCCGAGACCTGCGTGACCTTCGCCTTGGTCGAGAACCCGGGCTCGAAGATGCAATCGATCAGCTGGGCATTGGTCGGCTGCGCGTCGGCGGGGAACTTGCCCATGCCGATCGCCTTCGCGCGGACGCGCGCGAGGTCGAGGCCGGCACCGTCGTCGGCGAGCTCGATGGCGATCTCGTTGCCGACCTGCCGTACGGTCAGCGTGATTTCCCCCGTCTCGGACTTCCCGGCCTTCGCGCGTTCGCCGCGCCGCTCGATGCCGTGATCGAGCGCGTTGCGCAGCAGGTGCTCGAGCGGTCCGGCCAGCTTTTCCAGCACCGAGCGGTCGAGCTCGGTCTTCGCGCCGCGGATTTCGAGGTTCGCGCGCTTGTCGAGCTCCTTCGCGGTGCCGCGCAGGATCCGGTACAGCCGCTCCGACTGGCTGCCGAACGGCACCGTGCGAATCGAGAACAGCTGCTGCTGAACTTCGCGCGAGAGCCTCCCCTGGGCGATCAGCGCGCCGTCGGCGACGTCGAGGTTCTTGAGCAGCGACTGCTGGACCGTCGAGACGTCGTTGATGCCCTCGGCGAGCGAGCGCGCGAGCTCCTGGAACCGCGTGTAGCGGTCGAATTCGAGCGGGTCGAACCCCTCCGCGCCTTCGCCCACCTGCATCAGCCGTGACTGGATCTGCGACTCCGCCTGAATCTCGATCTCGCGCACCTGCGCGCGCAGCCGGGTCACGCTGCCGGTCAGCTCAAGCAGGTTCGCCTTCAGCGCGCGCATCTCGCCCTCGATCTGCGTCCGCGTGATCGCAACCTCGCCGGCCTCGTTCACGAGGCGGTCGATGATGTCGGCGCGCACGCGCAGCATCGCCCGGGCGTCGACGTCGATGGCTTCGGCGGCCGGCCCGGCCGGTGCGAAACCCGTCGGCCCGGGCACCACGACCACCGGGCTGTCGCCGGCCTGCGCGGCCGCGGGACCCGGCATGATTGATGGCTCCGCCACCGACGGCTCTTCGGTCGACGTCACGACCGACGGCGCCCCCGTCCACGCGATCGCCACGTTCGTCCTGCCCTCGCGCAGCGCGTCGAGCACGTACGCGATGCGATCGAGGTCCGCGTCGAGCGCCTCGAACAGTTCCAGCGTCCCCGGCGCGAGCGAGTCGTCGATGGACAACCGCGATTCCATCAGGTGCGCGAGCTCGCCCAGGCGCATCGCGCCGGCCATCCGCGCACTGCCCTTGAACGTGTGCAGGGTTCGTTGCAGCTGGCGCACGCTGCCGAGGTCGCCGGGAGCCCGCCGCCACGCGCGGACCTGGGCACCCGCCTGCGGATAGAGCTCGGCCGCTTCGTCGAGAAAGATCGGCAGCACCTGCTCGTCGACGTCGTCGCGGATGTTGGCGAGAGGATCCTGCGGCGACTCGGGCGGCTCGCGTCCCGTGGTGGAAACGCGTGCGGGCGTAGATGGGCGCGCGGCCGCAGCCTGCTCGACGGCACGCGCCGCCGCGGCGACATCCGGCGCGGGGACCGCGTCGGCGGCTGCCGCGAGGGGGATTTCCATGGCCCGCGGGGCAGGCGCTTCGGGGTGCGGCAGCCCGGCCGGCCCTGCCTCGGGCGCGCTCTCCACTTCGCGCTGGTCGTGCTCCGCTTCTGACTCCGCGCCCGCCTCGCCGTCATGGGCGACGGGCCGGGCGATCGCAGCCTGCCGCAGCCCTTCGAGTTCCTGCTGGATCTCCGCCGCACGGGACGCCTCGACCGCGCCGAATCCGACGCGCGTCCGCACGCGCCCCAGCAGCTCCCGCAGGCCGCTCACCGCAGCGGCGAGAACGGGGAGCGCCGCCTCCGGCAGCGGCCCGCCGGCCTGCTGCAATGCCGACATGCACTGCTCGAGCGATTTTGCCGTCGATGCAACGAGCGGCATGCCGCTGGCGCGATGGATGCCGCACAGTGTGTGGCTCGCGCGGATCATCGGCGCCGAAGGCAGCTGTTGTGGATCGGACTGCAGAACGGCCAGCTCGTGCTCCAGCGTGGCGAGATGGGTTGCCGCCTCGTCGACCAGCACGCCGTAGAGATCCGCGGAAAGCGTGATGTCGCCGACGCTGATCTCGGCGGGGGGAAGCTGGATTTCGTCGGCTCCCCGGGCGCCGGCCGCCACCTCGCCGACGGGCACGAATTCGATGAGGTCCGAAGAGGCCTCGGCGCCCGCTTCGGCTTCATCGACCCATTGCGCCTCCTGCGTCGCCGGGCCGCGGGACGCGCCGCCGAGCTCGGGTAGCTCGATCAGATCCGGCGCCGCCAGGGCCGCGGGCGGGGGCGCGACCGCAGCGGGTACCGCGCTCGCCCGGTCGGGCGGAAGTTCGGCCTCGACACCGCGGATCGCGGCGTGGAGCTGCGCCGGATCCGCCGCGACGCGGCCCGTGTCCTTGAGCGCGCCTATCCATCGCCGAAATTCCGTTTCGGCGACTTCGATCATCGCGAGCACTGCCGGCGTCACCGGGCGCTCCTCCTCGAGCAGCCGGTTGTGGATCTTCTCGACGTCGAAGGCGAGCTCGCCCAGCTCGGTCAGGCCGACCATCCGGCCGCTGCCCTTCAGCGTGTGGAACTGGCGGCGCACCGTCCGCAGTGCCTCGCGGTCGCCCGGGTTGGCGGCGAGCTCGCCCCGACTCCGCGCGATCGTATCGAACACCTCGGCCGCCTCGGTCAGATAGATGTCGAGCAGCTCGGCATCGAGTCCGATGGCGTCGGTTGCGAGGAGGCGCTGGGTCTCTTCCGAGATGGCGGGTGCGGGCGCCGGTGACGCGCCGCCGCTTTCGGCGATCGCCGTGACGGCAGCCTCCAGGGCGACCGTACCGCCGCTCTCGAGCTCGGCCAGCGCCGTCTGCGCCTGCGCGACGAGCTCGCCGTCGTCGATGAGCTTGGCATCGTCGACGAGGGCGGAAAGCCGCGTCTTGAGCCGGCTGCGGGCTGCAGCATCGGTGGGCGCCCGATGGACTTCCGCGACGAGCGTCGGCAGCGCGCCGCGCAATTCCTCGACCGCGTCCTCGACGGTCTCCGCCTCGCGCTCGGTCGGAGCCGCGGGCGCCTCACCGAGACGTTTCGCCAGCAGCGGGGCGATCAGCCGGAGCCGATTCGGCCGCTGCTGCTCGAGCGCCTCGATGAAGAATCCCAGCCCGGAGAGCGACTCCGCGAGGAGCTCCAGAGCCTCGTCGCCGACCACGGTGTCGGGATTGGCGTAGCTGTCGATCTGTTCCTGGCAAAGGCTCAGCAGGCGCGCGGCATCGTCCTGCCCCAGAATCGTCAGCGCTCCGCGGATCTGCTGGCTGTCCTTGCCGAGCGTCGCGAGCTCGGCGCGCTTGGCGTGGTCGCGGAAGAATGCGTCGAGCACCTGCTCCATGTGCCGCAGGTTCGCCTGGATTTCGCGCGCGACGTGCGCCAGCAGCGCGCGCTCCTGCGCCCGTCGGGACATTTCGTCGAGCACCGGCGCGGCCGCCGAGGGAATCGGGCGCGAAGCCTTCGCCGCGTCCAGACGCGCCAGCATCGCCTCCACCTGCTTCGGGAATTCGTCGGTCAGGCTCCCGTAGTTCTCGACGGCGCTCTCCGCGAGCAGCATGCCAGTCGCGTATTCCATCGCCAGCGGTTCCGGCACACCGTCCGCACCCGGTGCGTCGTCGAGCCTGGCGACCAGCGACGCCACCAGGCGGATCAGCGCCGCATTCCCGATCTCGTCGGCGTCCTGCTGCACCGATGCGAGCGCCTCCTTGAGCTTGGGGAGGCAGTCGGTGCGAGCGGAAGCGACCTTCAGCCACAGGTCCTTGGCGGCACCCAGCTGTTCGCGTGCATTGCGCAGGATCGGCTGGAGCCGGACGAGGTCCGCATTCAGCACCTCCTCGGATGGAATGAGCCCGACGAGCCCGAACTCCTTCTGCACGGCGCGCACCGCGGGAGTCACGGGCGCGCTCACGGCGACGAAATAGAGCACTTCGCGGCGCAGCCGGTCGGCAACCTTGCCGGACCCCTCGACGACACGGCGGATCTGCAGGTCGATGCGCGCCGCGAGCTGCTTCGCTCCGAAGCCGGGATCGAGCCCGCGCTCGACGAGCGCATCGAAGAACGCCCCGACCGTCCACCAGAAGACGCGCGCGCTTGGCGCCGAACTGGCCCGCTCGATCCCCGCGACCGCGTCGCGCATCTGGCGCGCGCCGCGTTGCTCGCCCCGCAGGAACGCCAGGAGGCCGCCCTGGAAGAGCCGGCGCTGCTTGAGCAGATGCAGCGCGTGCCCGCTTTCGGGAATCGGCGCGGGCGTTTCGAGCGCGAGCGCGCGCAGCTCCAGTTCCGGGTAGAAAAGGTCGGTCGGCGACGCCGCCTTGATGCCGCGGAAGCGCTGCATCGCGTCGTACTCCGGGAACAGCTTGAGCGGTACGGGCCGCGCCCCGCCCACCAGCTCGGCGATGAAGATCCGGAGCATCGAGCACGCGCGGTCGATCAGCGCGTACGCGGCCTCGAGGTCGGCCGGATCGAGTTCCTCCAGCCGCGCGAGCTGGCGCTCGAGCTCGTCGACGTACACGATGACTGCGTCGAGCCCCACCATCTGGATCGCGCCGGCGGCCTGGTGCACGTGGTTCCGCGCGTGCCTGAGAGGAGCCGTGTCCGAGGGATTCGCCTTGAACGCGGCGACGAGATCGAGTCCTCGACCGAGCGACTGGCCGATCTCGTCCTCGACCCACGACAAAGGGCCCGTGTCGAATTCGGATGTGGCGGCCGGCGTGGTGGATTGGGTAAGCATAGCGATGTCGGCAGGAGGTCGGTCGCTGGGAGTGGACGACGCGCCGGGGCGGGCCCGTCAGACCTTGAAGCCCGCCACCGAGCTGCGCAGCTCGGCGGCAAGTTTGGTCAGTTGTCCGATCGAGACGTTCGTCTGCTTCGTGCCCTCGGTCGTCTCCTCGGTGATCTGCAGGATCCCCTGCATGCCGCGCGTCACGTCGGTCACCGACTCCGACTGCTTGTAGGTCTGTGCCGAGATGCCGCTGATGAGCGTGGCGAGATCGCGCGACACTCTCCGGATTTCCTCGAGGGCCTGGCCCGCGGCATCGGAGAGCGTGGTCCCCTCGACGACGCCGACCGTCGACTTCTCCATGGCCGCCACCGCGTCCTGCGTGTCCGCCTGGATCGTCTTGACGATCGCGTCGATCTGCTTGGTCGCCTCCGCCGAGCGCTCGGCGAGGCGCTGCACCTCTTCCGCCACGACGGTGAAGCCGCGACCCGCCTCGCCCGCGGACGCCGCCTGGATCGCCGCGTTCAGCGCGAGGATGTTCGTCTGCTCGGTGATGTCCGCGATGAGTTCGACGATTTCGCCGATCTCGAGCGATGACTCGCCGAGGCGCTTGATGCGTTTCGACGTGTCCTGGATCTGCGCACGGATTTCGTGCATGCCGGCGATCTGGTTCTGCACGGATTGCGCGCCCTTCTCCGCGGCTGCCAGCGACTGCTGCGCCACCTTGGCCGACTGCGCGGCCGACTGGGACACTTCGCTGATCGACTGCGCCATCGCCAGCACCGAGCCCGAGGCCTGCTGGATCTCGCGGTTCTGGCGCTGCGAAGCCTCGTAGAGGCGGTTCGAGATCGCCTGCGCGTCCTGCGTCGCCTTCGCCACCTGATCCGTCGCCGAATTGATCCCCTTGACCAGCGTCCGCAGCTCGTCGATCGTGAAGTTGATCGAGTCCGCGATGGCGCCGGTCACGTCCTCGGTCACCGACGCCTGCACGGTGAGGTCGCCGTCCGCCAGGTTTCCCATCTCGTTCAGGAGCCGGAGGATCGCCTCCTGGTTGCGCTTGTTTTCGCGCTCGCTCTCGATCGCGTGCATGCGCGCGTCGTCGAGGAACACCTTGCCCAGCAGCAGCAGGGCTCCCAGCGCGAGCAGCGCGAGGACGATCGCGGCCCACAGCGGCAGGCGCGACTTGCCGCTGCTCTCGTAGAAGTCGGTGAGCTTGGTCGTGTCCGAGAGCAGCGCCTCGGCCTCCTCGGTCACGCTGCGCGCCGCCTGCTTGGCGGCGACGAGCCGGCTCATGTTCTGCAGGACGGCGCCCGCGCCTGCGTCCACGCCCGCCGCCTGCTTCGACAGTTCCGCCAATGCCGCGCGGGCGTCGTCGCCGCGTCCCGCCGGCGGCCGCGCCGCCTCCGCTGCCTTCCCGAACGCCCCCAGCGCCTCGCGGAATGCCGCCGCGTCCCTTCCCAGCTGTGCCGCGACGTCGGGGTCGATCTCGGCGGCCCCGACGAGCGCGGTCGCCGTCTTGTTGATCCGCTGCGCCAGCGTGGCGAGCGGGCCCGCAGGCTCGAGCTCGCGCGGACCCGCCTGCCGCGCGAGTTCCGCGATGCGCTTGCTCCCCTGCGTAATCGACCCCAGCCCCTTGGCGAGCTCGGTCAGGCTCTGCTGGTTGCTGAGCATGCGCTCGACGTTCGCGTCGACACGGTCCCAGCGCTTCGTGATGTCCTGCAGGGCGATGTTCAGCATTTCGTCCCGGTTTGCGTCCACCGCGACACCCCTGACGCTGCCACCGCGCTGCAGCGCATCGATGTCGTGCTTGAAGCGATCGCGGCTGTCCTTCACGGTCGTGAACGCCGCGGCCTGGCCCTGCGCAGCCAGGGCGGTGCCCCGCGCCAGACGCTGCGACAGCATCTCCATTTCCGTCGCGGTCGCGGCGGACGCGGCGGCCTGCGTCGCGGTCCGGATGTCGAGATGCATGACGAGCGCGGCCAGCACGAGGAAGGTCACCAGCAGCGCCCCCAGCACCTGGAACTGCCGCACGATCGGCAGGCGGCCGAGGATCGGCACCTTCCAGGCTCTCCTCGAATCGCCCGCCGCGGCCCCTGTCTCCTCGTTGACCGACATCGAGGCCAGCGGGTCGTACGCCTGCGGCGCCGCGCCGGCACGGCCCTGCGCCGCCGGCACGTCGGGACTCGCCGACGCGGAAGCGGCCGGGTTGTCGCCGAGCAGTTTCGGCACCTTCAGTGCGAGCGCCATGCTTCCTCCAGATGACACGTGTTCACGCGCGGGAACGAATGTTCGAATCCGTCATCGCGCCGTTCCGTCTACAGGCCGACTTGCAGGAACCTTGCGTCCAAAGCCAGGCGGGCCAGGTCGATCTCCTGCCATGTTCCCCCGTCCTCCGCCGCCCAGCGCTGGACGTACCACGCGGGGGCATTCGGGACCGCCGGCACCAGCGCGAGATCGCCCGTGTTTCGCAGTCCCAGCACGCTCTGGACGACGATGCCCGCCTTGAGATCGCCGGCGCGCGCCCCGAACAGGACCAACCGGCTCTGTCCGCCCATGCCGCGCGGAACGACCGTCTCGCGTCCGAGAAAGCGCGCGAGATCGACGACGCTGTACAGGTTGCCGCGCACGTTGGCGAGCCCGAGGAACCACGGCTGCGTCAGCGGTACCCCTGCGATCGGCGGCACCGCAATCACCTCGGCGGCATCCGCGAGCCGTACCAGCCAGCGCTCGCCGCCGCACGCGAGACCGAGCCGCGACGATTCCACCTGGGCGGCGGTCGTGCTCGCGAGGCGGGACGCCAGCTCCTGCTGGAATGAACTGAGGTCGACGCGGGCGGCGCGGGTCATCGTCGTCGTTGGATGTCGGGTCGCGATCAGGCCAACGCGGCGATCTTCGCGAGGAGCTCGGTCCGGCTCACGGGTTTCACGACGTAATCGCGAGCGCCCTGGCGCATTCCCCAGATCCGGTCGGTCTCCTGGCTCTTCGACGTGCAGATCACGATCGGTATGTCCTTGGTATCGGCGTCACGGCTGATCGCGCGCGTCGCCTCGAAGCCATTCAACCCCGGCATCACGACATCCATCAGAATCAGGTCGGGCCGGATCTGCTTCGCCTTGACGATCGCATCCTCGCCGCTGTTGCATGCGACGACCTCGTACCCGGCCTTGGTCAGCATGTCGTTCAGGACGTGCCGCTCGGTCGGCGAATCGTCGACGACAAGTATTTTCTTGATCGTCATGTGGGCCGCCCGTTTTTCCGCCTCAAGAATCATCGTGTCAGCCGGCGGCCTGCGCCGGTCCCGGTGCGCGGTTCACGTGCGTCGCGACCGCCTTCAAGAGGCTTTCCTTCGTGAACGGTTTCGTCAGATACTGGTCGGAGCCCACCATCCGTCCCCGCGCCCGGTCGAACAGCCCGTCCTTGGACGACAGCATCACGACCGGGGTCGCCTGGAACTTGGTGTTCTTCTTGATGAGCGCGCAGGTCTGATAGCCGTCGAGCCGCGGCATCATGATGTCGACGAAGACGAGATCGGGCTGGTGGTCGGCGACCTTGGCCAGCGCGTCGAAACCGTCCTCGGCCAGGATGACCGTGCATCCGGCCTGGAGCAGGAAGATCTCGGCGCTGCGGCGAATCGTGTTCGAGTCGTCGATGACCATTACCTTGACGCCCGACAGCGGGTTCTGCTCCGGTACCATGCGTTTCCTCTTCGCGGCTCGCGTTCGTTCAGAGCAGCAAATTGTGGGCCACAACCCCAGACGGCCAAGTCTGCCACGGGTGCAGCCGGTTGCCTAGAGCATAAACCTTGCCGGAATCGGCATCGGGGGAAGGATCCGCGCCTTTTGCCGCGGCCAAGCAAGTTTTCGCCGGGACGCGCTGCCGCGGAGGGGCATTCCCTGCCCATCGGCGTCGCGCCGCGTCGTATTCGGGAGGCGGCCGCCCCCGACGACGCCGGGGGGCAGCCGGGCACCGAACCCCCTCCCCCGCTTGTTCCCGGCGCGCTCGGCCCCCTGCCCGCGTCGACGTCGCGACCGCGCCGCGACCCGCTCCGGTGCCCCGGATCAGTGGCCGAGGAACATCCGATAGGCCGGGTTGCCGGTTTCCTCGACGCAGTCGTATCCGAGCCGGTCGAGAAAGGCCCTGAAATCCCGTGTGTCGGCGGGCGGCACCTGCATGCCCACCAGCACGCGGCCGTAGTCGGCGCCGTGATTGCGGTAATGGAAGAGGCTGATGTTCCAGCCGCGGCTCATGCTGCCCAGGAATTTCATGAGCGCCCCCGGCCGCTCCGGGAACTCGAAACGGTAGAGGATCTCGTTGGCGGCGGACGGAGCGTGGCCGCCCACCAGGTGACGGACGTGCAGCTTCGCCATTTCGTTGTCGGACAGGTCGTACGCCTCGATCCGGTGCCGCTTCAGTTCCGCGAGCAGATGGTCGGTCTCGCGGCGGTTCGCGACCTCGATCCCGACGAACAGATGCGCAACGCGCGCGTCGGCATAGCGGTAGTTGAACTCGGTGACCGACCGCTTGCCGAGGAGCCCGCAGAACTCGCGGAAGCTGCCGGGCCGCTCCGGGATCGTCACCGCGAGAACGGCCTCCCGCTGCTCGCCCAGCTCGGCGCGCTCGGCCACGAAACGAAGCCGGTCGAAATTCATGTTGGCCCCGCAGGCGATCGCGACGTAGGTGCGGCCCCGCGTGCGGTGCCGTTCGATCCACGCCTTGGCGCCCGCGATCGAGAGCGCGCCCGCCGGCTCCAGGATCGACCGCGTGTCCTCGAAGACGTCCTTCAGGGCGGCGCATGTCGCGTCCGTGTCGACGAGCACGATCTCGTCGACGTACTGTTTCGCCAGGCGGAACGTCTCCTTCCCGACCTGCTTGACGGCGACCCCGTCGGCGAACAGCCCGACATGCGCGAGTTTCACGCGGCGGCCCGCTGCAAGCGATTGCGCCATGGCGTCCGAATCCTCGGGCTGAACGCCGATCACCTTGATGTCGGGTCGCACGCGCTTCACGTACGCGGCGATCCCGCCGATCAACCCGCCGCCGCCGATCGCCACGAAGATCGCGTCGATCGGTCCCGGGCACTGGCGCAGGATCTCCATGCCGACCGTTCCCTGCCCGGCGATCACTTCGGGATCGTCGTAAGGATGCACGAACACGGCGTGCGAGCGCTTCTGCAGGGACAGCGCGTGCGAGTAGGCGTCGCTGTACGAGTCGCCGTGCAGCACGACCTTGGCCCCGCGCGCCTCTACCGCGGCGATCTTGATGTGCGGCGTCGTGACCGGCATCACGATGGTCGCGGTGCAGCCTAGCCTCTGCGCCGCGAGTGCGACTCCCTGCGCGTGGTTGCCGGCCGATGCGGCGATCACGCCGCGCGCGCGCTCGGCGGCGGAGAGATGCGCCATCTTGTTGTAGGCGCCGCGCAGCTTGAACGAGAATACGGGCTGCTGGTCCTCGCGCTTCAGGAGAATCCGGTTGCCCAGCCGGCGCGAAAGGGCGGCAGCGACATCGAGCGGCGACTCTATCGCGACGTCGTAGACCCTGGCGGTCAGGATTTTCTGCAGGTAGTCGACGGGCATCGGGAACGGCCGGGGGCGGGCGAGGACAACGGAGCCTGCGAGCGTAGCAGGAAAGCGCGTGCGTGGAAACGCGCCGGCCGCGCG
>Ga0209048_10001111_pt1 | contig 28099 bp, 28 predicted proteins | sample FrelakmetCRP12CR_FD_187146 | JGI IMG/M metagenome (GOLD analysis project Ga0209048, IMG submission 187146) | Freshwater lake sediment microbial communities from the University of Notre Dame, USA, for methane emissions studies - CRP12 CR (SPAdes)... | ecosystem: Environmental > Aquatic >... | reverse complement strand
CCGAACGACACCTGTTTGATGTGCCATGCGGATCCGTCGGCCAAGGGTTCGAGCGGCAAGGCAATCGGCGTAGACAAAGAGCGGTTCGCGGCCTCGGTGCACGGCTCATTGGGGTTGAAGTGCAGCGACTGTCACCGCGATGTCTCGGCGGAAAAACTGCCGCACGGGCCGACGCTCAAACCGGTTGACTGCGCCGCCTGCCACGAGGGGCCGGTCAAGGAATACGCAGCGACCGTGCACGGCAAGGCGCGCGCCGGCGGCAACCGAGTCGCCGCCGCCTGCGCGAACTGTCATGGCACGCACGACATCCTGCCGTCCAAGGACGCGAAGTCGCGCACCAACCACGCCAATCTGGAGGCGACCTGCGCCGCCTGCCACGGCAACGATGTCATAGTGAAGGCCGCCCATCTGCCGGGCGGCAATATCGCCAGCAAGTTTCACGACAGCATCCACGGGCGCAACCTGCGCGATGTGAAGGCGGCCGTGTCCGCCGCCGCGCCGACCTGCACCAATTGCCACGGCGCGCACAAGATCGAGGCCAAGACCGAGAAGACGAGCCGGATCGCGCGCGCCAACATTCCCGATACCTGCGGCGGCTGCCACCAGCGGATCAAGAGCGTGTTCGATCACGGCCAGCACGGCAAGCTGCGGCACGAAGGCAATCCGGCTGCGCCGACCTGCATCGACTGCCACACCGCGCATTCGATCGCCAAGACCTCGCGGCCGGAATGGCAGATCGCCGTGATCGACCAGTGCGGCGGCTGCCACGACAATTTCATCACCACTTATCGCCAGACGTTCCATGGGCAGGTCACGGAGCTGGGTTACGCGAACGTGGCGACCTGCGCGGCCTGCCATGGCGCGCACGATGTGCTGCCCGCATCCGATCCGGCGTCGCGGGTGTCGGCGGCGAACCGGGTGAACACGTGCCGCACTTGCCACCCGGCGGCCAACGCCAGCTTTGTGCAGTTCGACCCACACGCCAACCGGCACGACAAATCACGCAGCCCACTGCTGTACTACGCCGGCCTCTTCATGGACGCGCTGCTGCTGGGCGTGTTTGCGTTCTTCGGCATTCACACCGTGTTTTGGTTGGCGCGCTCGCTGCGGGTCGTGCGCGAGCGGCGGCGTGGTGGCAGCTGAGCGCGTGGAGATTCACTGATGTCAAGTCCTTCTGGAGCTACGTTGACCGGCGCCGGTTCTGGTTCGTCCGCCGGTAGCGGTCGCTACTACCGTCGCTTCGCCCCGCTCGAACGCATCATGCACGCAGTGCTGATGTTCACGTTCATCGGCTGCGCGCTGTCCGGCTTGCCGCTGCTATTCCCCGACCACGGATGGGCCGAAGTGCTCGTGCGGCTGTTCGGCGGTTTCCGCGGCGCCGGGCTGCTCCACCGGGTCTGCGCCGCCCTGATGATCATCATCTTCGTCGGTCATGTCTTTCGCGTGCTGTATCGCGGGTTGGGGTCGGGAAGCCTTCTGACGATTCTGTGGGGCCCGGACTCGATGGTGCCGCAGGGCAAGGACATCGCCGACATCTACAACCACTTCAAGTGGTTCCTGGGACGCGGCCCGCGACCGCCGTTCGACCGCTACACGTACTGGGAGAAATTCGATTACTGGGCGGTGTTCTGGGGGATGTTCATCATCGGCGGTTCGGGCCTGATGTTGTGGTTCCCGATCTTCTTCTCGCAGTTTCTGCCTGGCTGGGTGCTGAACATCACGAGTCTCGTGCACGGTGAAGAAGCGCTGCTTGCCGTCGGGTTCATCTTCACGATTCATTTCTTCAACGGTCATCTGCGACCCGAGAAGTTTCCGATGGATCTGGTGATCTTCACGGGGCGCCTGTCGGAGCACGAACTGATCGAGGAACGTCCGGTCGAGCGCGCGCGGCTGGTGCGCGAAGGGCGGCTGGCAATGCTCGAAACGACGCCGCCGAGCGCCGCGTCGATCGCTTTCGGCCGCGTCGTCGGCGGCACCGCACTGGTGCTGGGTATCGTGACGATCGTGTTGATCTTCTACGGCACACTGAGTTAGCAGCGACGGCGCGGCCGCGCGTCACTCAACGGCTGCGTTTGTTGCCGACCCGCGACAGGCCGCGTTCAAGTTCATTCCGCTGCCTTGACGTGAAGGCCCGTTGAGCGGCGCTTGCTCTCGGGCGCGCCTGATGGCGAAGAAGTTCTGCGCCGCGGTGGGTCGCATTTAGATACCCGCCGTGGCCGGACACGGATCAAACTCTTTTGCATCCTTGCTTGTTAGCCGCCATGGCTGCACACGTGCGTGCACCGTCCGGTAGGCCATAGGCCGTTGCGCACGGTCGACTCATCAGTAGAACTGCGGCCGCGCAGCGATCTGCTCATTGCGCCGGCTGACTCGCGTACCAGGTCGCGAGACTCTCGATGATGGCGTTGCCGTAGGTAAAGCTCATGCGGTGCATGGTCGAGCTTTCGCGGTTGCCCTCATCGCGGTAGTTGCGCAGCGCCATGACGAGGTAGTCCTTGTCTTGTCCCTTCATTTTCGGTGCCACCACGGACGCGCTGCCCTCCTGGTCATGGCAGCGATCGCATTGCGCCGCCAGGTCCTTGGTGGAACTCGGCACCTGTTCGGCGGCTTTCGGCGCCTGCGCCGCGTAGAAAGCGACGATGTTCTCGACTTCCTTGTTGCCGAGTCCGGCAACGTAGCGCTGCATGCCCCAGTTCTTGCGAACGGTCCAGTACGCCTTGGTCGCCTTGACGAGATAGTCGAAGTCCTGACCCGCAAGGCTGGGCGTCTGGGCGTCCCGGCTCACCCCGTACACCCCGTGGCATCCGCCACACGACGTGCTGAGCGCCTCACCGGCCGCTGCATCGCCCCGTGCGGGGGCGGGGCGCTGGACCGGCGTTTGAGCGGAGAAGTACAGCGCCAGGCTTTCCAGCGCCAGCCGGTCTGATTCACTCAACATCGAGCGCATCGTGCCGATGGCGCGGTCACCGCGGTGGTACTCGTGAATCGCAGCCACGAGATACACGGGTTGCTGGCCCGCCAGGCTCGGCGTGCCCGGCTTCTTGGCATTGCCGTCTTCCCCGTGGCACTTCGCGCAAGCTTCGGCGAGCTTCTTGCCCTGTTCATACGGAGACGAGTGCTTGACATCCGCTCCGGCTGCGGTCGCGACCGGCGGCTGTCCGGCGTAGTACGCCGCGATGTTGCGCATGTCCGCGTCGGTCATCTTCTTCGCCAGGTCGCGCAATCCCGAATGGTGTCGCTTGCCCTCTTTGTATTCGTTGAGCGACGCGAGCAGATAGCGTTCCCTTTGCGCCGCCAGATGGGGAATGGCCGGTCCCGCGCCCTTGCCGTCCAGGCCATGGCAGCCCTTGCAGGAGCGCTCGGCAAGGGCTTTGCCGGCGGCGACGTCTGCGACAGGCGCTGTCTGGGGCGCCGCCTTGGTGGTCGATGCCTGCTCCTTGCGTTCGCCGCAACCGGCCAGTACCAGCGTCAAAGCGACGCCTAGAAGAAGACTTTTCATTCGAGGTTCCGTAGATAAGCGATTCGACGACCGGATCCGGAGTGATCGGCCTGCTTTGTTTACACCCGTTTATGCCGCCAAATTTAACCGGGCGCAACTTCACCCGCCTTTTTCGTCGCGCGGCTTGGCGGAGTTTCGATTTGTGGCCAATGTGAACCGGGATGCATCCTACGGCCCGAACGTTTGGCCGCGTTCGAACTGAGCGACCACGAGGAGCATCCCATGGCGAGAGTACCGGCGAGCGAAGCGACTCGCAGATGATTGCTGGCCATGCGGGCGAGCACGAGCGGTGATGCGCGAAGCGGTACGACTGATCATCTGGGAGGCGCTCGAAGCCGAAGTCACCGATGAGACCGGCCGCGGCTACCACGACCGCGCTGCAGGCGCCCGCGGTGGCCATCGCAACGGCTATCGACTCGGCCAACTCGACGGCGCCGAAGGCCGCATCGAATAAGTCGTGCCGCAGGTGCGCGCTCTGGCGGGCTGGCGCAGCGTGGTGCGCGCCGCGCTGGACGCCACGAGCGAGGAACTGGAGCGGTTGGCGGTGGAGACGTACGCGCCCGGCCTGTCGATGCGTGACATCGAAGCGGCGTTTGCCGATGCGCGTGGCCGCCGCGTGGCGAGCCGCAGCGCGGCGCGGCGTCGGCCGCCTCCCACCCGGGCCGGACCGCGGGCGGGCGCAATCCGGGGTGGTGCCGTGGGCTCTCCGGGGTCGGCGAGGACCTCGCGCACGGTGGCGGCGACGGCGATGAAGGCGACGATCCGCATCTGATCACCGCGCAGCGGGACCGTCATAGGGTCCGGCGGTGAACCGGCTTGTTCGGTCTCGCCGTCTCCAGAAGTCATGAGACGCCCCGGTCCGGCCGGCCGAGGCCGGCTCCTGCTTACGCCTCGGACGCAAACCTCAGCTTGCCCGTGTAGATGGGAAGCGCGAATTTGAGCAGCAGGGTGTAGATGAGCGCGCCCGTGGCCCAGACCCCGATCGCTATGAGAATCTCCTGGTTCGTTGGAGTGTATTCATATATCTCCCCCAGCGTATCCGGGACAAAACCGGGCACGACCAGCCCCATCCCTTTCTCTATGTATATACCCGTGATGACGAAGACGCATGCCATGTTGAGCGTCGTGAAGTTTTGCCGGGTCTTGGGCAGAAGAAACAGAAAGAACGCGCTGATATTCAAGACTGTCGCAAACCACATCCAGGGAACCAGCGCCGACTTTCCGTGCAGACCGAAGTAGAGATATTCGATCGGCGCGGTGTGGGCGGTTCCAGAATAGAACTCCTTGAACATCTCGGCGCCTAGGAGAAACAGATTGATTCCCATCGCGTAGGCGATCAGCTCGGCGATCTTGAAGATCGCGCGGTCGTCGATCTCCGCGTCGGAGACTTTCCTGATGATCTGAAACAGCACGATCATGAGCGCCGGGCCGGAGCAGAAGGCCGACGCAAGGAACCGCGGCGCGAGAATCGAGGCATTCCAGAACGGCCGCGCGGCCAGACCGTTGTAGAGAAACGCGGTCACCGTATGGATGCTCACCGCCCACGGGATGGAAAGGATGATGAGCGGCAGAATGAGCGACATGCTGTATTCCTTGCCGGTGGAAAGTTTGTAGAGGACGTAGAAGGCGACGAACGCGTTGATGGCGAGATAGCCGTTCAACACCACCACGTCCCACGCGAGCAGCGACGAGGGGAAGTTCATCATGCCGATGAAGGGCAAGATGTGCCACGCTCTTTCGGGGTGGCCCATGTCGATGGTGACGAACATCAGGCACATGCAAATGGCAGTGATGGCCATGAGTTCCCCGAACAGGACGATTTCCTTGATCGGCTTGAAGTTGTAGACATACGCGGGAACAACGAGCAGCACCGCGGCGGCGGCGACGCCCACGAGGAAAGTGAAGTTCGAGATGTAGAACCCCCACGAAACCTGGTCCCTCATCGCGGTGATGATCAACCCCCTCGTTGCCTGCTGGCTAAAGTACGTGCCGGCGCCCGTAAAGATGAGCAGGAGCAGAAACCCGACCCACAGGTAATAGCTCCGCGTTCCGATGAAGATCTGGCGCAGGGCTACGAAGAAGTTCTTGATGAAAGAGGGCATGCGTTTCTCCTACCGCCCGTATGCGAAGAAGTAATAGAACTTCGGATTGGTGTTCAGGTCTTCTTTCAGCCTGAAAACTCTCTTATGTTCGATGAGGTAGCGTATCTCGCTCTCGGGGTCGAGCAGATTGCCAAATTTGCGCGCGCCCACTGGACACACCTCGACGCATGCGGGATATCTTCCATTGCGCACCCTCTGAATGCAAAAGGTGCATTTCTCGACGACTCCGCGGAACCGGGGGCGGTTGCCGAGGTAATGGGTCTTGGGATTCGTTTCTTCAGGCTTCCGGTTGGGCTCGCCCCAGTTAAAGCGCCGCGCGCCGTAAGGACACGCGGCCATGCAGTACCGGCAGCCGATACACCAGTTGTAGTCGACGACGACGATGCCGTCAGGCTCTTTCCACGTTGCCTGCGTCGGGCACGCCCTGACACAGGGCGGATTTTCGCACTGCTGGCATTGCACCGGCATGTAGAAGTAGTCCGCTTCCGGAACCTGGGCCGGGTTATAGTATTTTTCGGATCCTTCGAGATCGACCCACTTCTCGCCCTTCTTGAACCTCAATACCGATATCCACTGGACTTGGGGATCTTTGGACTGATTGTTCTCCTCCACGCACGCGTAGACGCACCTTCTGCAGCCGATGCACCGGGAGAGGTCGAGTCCGTATCCGAACAGGACTCCCGGGATTGCTTTCTCGATCCCGATCTTGATGTCCTTCTTGTATTTCTCCGCGAATTCCTTCTCGAGGCGCTCGACCACCCGCTTTTTCTCGGCCTCGTCCATTTCCCGGAAGTGCCTCTGGAAAAATGACTCCCAAGTCGATGCGTCGGCGCTACCGAGGGGAACAGCTATCGCTCCAAGACCGACAGCAGCATCCTTGAGAAATGTCCTTCGGTTAGTCATCTCGTACCTCGATTGTTCTGGTCTCTAAACTCGCAAATTCTGGGTTATTAAGCGCGTGGTTCGCTCAGAACGGCATTCAGATCCTTCAATGCGGCTTTGGATCGGTCCGGTTCTATTTGTCTGTCTCCTCCGGGCGCTTCCGGTTCTTTCGGCGCTGCGCGGGCGGACCTGTCCTACGCCCGCGTCAAGCGGTGTCGCAGCCGCTACAGATTGGCCAGTCCGAACAGCGTGAGCATCTGGGCGAGACTCTTCGCGAACCCCCGGTCGCGCACCTTGGCCTGACCCCGCCAGCGTTCGACCATCAGGAACGCACGCTCGACCATGGCGCGTGCCCGCGACAGGCGCCCGGTTGCGCTCCCGCTGCGATTTGGTCAACGGACGGGTCCTGGTGCCGCGCTCGTTGACGTCGAACTTCACCCCACTGGCTTTGGCTTGCGCCTTGGGCTCTTCGGAGCAGTCGGCCAAGTAACCGTGCAGACTCGCTTTGCCCCCGCGCGGCAACCGCTCCGCCACGATCACGTGGGCGACGTTGGCGCCGGTCGCGCACACGGTATGCACCAGCCCGGAATCGGTCCCGGTATGCACCTTCATGCCCAAGCCCCACTGCTTGCCCTTGCGCGCCAGGTGCATTGCCGGGTCGCGCTTCTGCTTCGCGTTCTCGGTCGCATACGGCGCGTTGATGATGGTCGCATCCACGATCATCTGCCGCACGGCCAGATCGGTGTTGATCGCCGCCCGCTGCGGGGCGCTGAGCTGGAGCGGCTCCAGCAACCGCCGAGAGTTCAGGATCGAGGTCTCGTCCGCAATGACGTCCGCGTCGGTCCGCGCCCCCGCAAACTGACGCATCGTCAACGAGTCGTACCGCGCCTCCTCGGCCGCCGGGTCTGACAGGCTGTACCACGGCTGCAGGCAATGGATCCGCCGCACGCGCTCGAGCGGCGGCCGGCGGCCGGCCGGGCTGCCCTTCGGAAAATGGGGCACGATCAGACCGCAACGGCAGCTGCACGGAACGACCCGCTCCATCGCGGCCAGAAAGCCCTCCCGGCGCGTCCGCTTGCCCTTGTCGCAGCAGCCGGTCAGCGCAAGCGCTTGCCGTTTCATTGGCCGTCTTCCCATGATCGCGCCGGCCGAGCGTTTACCGCATCCGGCACGACGAAAAGGAGAGGAGGTTTTTCATTTGGTTTCCCTAATGTCCGATGGCCTGACGGGCGGGGGTAGTGGCTTGAGCGACTTGAACACCGGGTCGTGAGGCGAATGGCAGTTAACGCAAAGCAGATACTGTTTCTCGCCGTTCCACATTCCCGTTCGCTTCCCGTGCAATCCCACTTTCCAGTCGCGCAAGACCGTCCCGTGGCATTGACCGCACAGCAGGTACGATTCCTCGAATTTGATGATCTTGCCGCTCGCGAGCCGCAACGTATCCCGGTTGTCGGGGTTGTGGCAGTTAAAACACCATCCGTCCGGCATGTGTTTGAGCACGATGTCGTCGTGCATTTGCTCGAGTTTTCTCTGGTTCCGGTTGACTGGAATCAGCTTGTGGCATTGCGAACACGGAAAGATGCCCTCCGAAAAAGGCGGCGGCGGCACGGAAAACTTCCCCGGCATCTCCTCGCCAGCGGATCGAGCGGGTCCCAAAAATACGGCGGTGACCAGAAGCGACCCCAGCAGCCACCACAAACCTGGCTTCGACTCTTTCATCGCGCCTCATCCCTTCTGCACAGGAACCTGGACGTCATGAGATTTCATGCAACATGGTCTTGATCAGCCCGCGGCGAACCCAGGCGGGCGCTGCCCTGCGTGGATTGCGTGTGCGGTCCGTGAAGGCGCGCCACGGGGAATCACTTTGCCTTGAGCGATGAGCAGCACGCGGCCAGGTTCGCCCTATCGTTGTCTCTGAGCTTGGCTGCGGACATCTTCATCGCCCCGCCGTCGCGTTCGCCGGACCTGTTGTGTAATCCTTGAGCGCCGGAACGCTCTTGATCCATCGCAATGTATCGCCGCGGTTCGCCTTGAGAATCTCGGCGTATGGAGGCATCCGGACGACCAACGCGCGCGACTGCAGCGACTACCAACGCGCGCGACGCACGCGCCAGCCCGGCGCCAGAGTCTCTTCGCAGGTCTGCTGATCGTGGGCGGGGCCGCGTTCGCGCGCTTCTGGCCCGCGACCATCCCGCGGCGTTGAACGCAAGATGAGCAGCTTCAGCCTGCGCCGGCGAGCCGCTGCTCGGCACCGGCCACGCGATCCGGTCGCGCGGGTGGTATCGATCCACCCACATGGGGAGCGCCCCGGCTTTACTGATATTGAGCCGACAAGCAGATGGAACTGCTCGCGAATCTCGGCCCCGGCTTCGCTGCGGCGGCGTCCTCCGATGAACCTGTCGCGCGCGTTCATCGACGGCCTCGTTGGTGCGCTGATCGGGGCGCTCCCGGCAGTGGGAGCCGCTCGCGGCCATTGCCATGCCGGTGCCGATCACGTTCAACTTGGACCCGTCGGGCGCGCTGGCAGGAGTCGTCGATTGATGACGCTTTTTGCATCGGACGAGGAGATGACTCTTGAGAATCCCTGAACAAGTCAGACGGCTCGGAATCGTCATCGCCGTCCTCGTGGTAGGCACGCTCGTCCTGCGCTTCGTTGTGCTCCCGGACTCGGTGGTCTCGACCAAGCTGCACTGGGCACAGACCACCGAACGCGAGGCTGCCAAGTTGCCGAAGCACGCCGGCTCGGCGGCATGTCAGGTCTGTCACGAGGACATCGTGAACAAGAAGGCCGAGAGCTTCCACAAGGGACTCGCGTGCGAAACCTGCCACGGTCCGGCGATCAAGCACACGGAAGATCCGACATCGATCAAGCCGCCCGCGCCGCGCGACCGGAAGTTCTGTCCGGTCTGTCACGCCTACGATCCGTCGCGGCCGACCGGCTTTCCCCAGATCAACCCGACGGTGCACAACCCGCTCAAGCCCTGCATTTCGTGCCACAACCCGCACGATCCCGTACCGCCGCAGGTGCCGAAAGAGTGCTCGGCATGCCACGCCCAGATCGAACGCACCAAGGCCGTGTCGAGCCACGCGCTGATCAATTGCACGACGTGCCACGTCGCGCCCGAACAGCACAAGATCTTGCCCCGAAGCGCATTGCCTTCGAAGCCCCAGGTGCGGGAATTCTGCGGCAAGTGTCATGGCGCGGGAACTGCTGAGAAGAATGCGCCGCGGGAGGCGCCGAAGGTCGATCTCGCGACACACGGCGGCCGCAACCTGTGCTGGGAATGCCACTATCCACATCTGCCGGAGGGGCGTAAATGAACGAGCGGAACGGCCACCAGGGATGCGCCGAAGGCGGCGAAAGTCGATTCCCCGACGCGCAGGGTGCGCAACTCGCGCCGCAAACGCCGCGAGCCACGTCTGCGGGAGAGGCTCACCTCAACAAGCGGCGGGATTTTCTCAAAGGCGCCATCCTCTTCTTCCCCGCCGGCGGGATGCTGACGGCGCTGGCCGCAGAAACTCCCACCACGGAGGCTCCCAAGCCGGAATACAACCCTGCCGATCACCTCTACGGCATGGGCATCAGCATTGACAAGTGCATCGGGTGCAACCGCTGTGCGGTGGCTTGCAAGGCGGAGAACGACGTGCCGGAAGAGCCCGTGTACTTCCGGACCTGGGTCGAGCGCTACACGATCCTGCGCAACGGCGAAGTCAACGTTGAGAGTATCAGCGGCCCGCGCAAGGATACGGTCATCGACCCCAGCGAAGTCATCAGGACCTTCTTCGTCCCGAAGATGTGCAACCACTGCGCGAACCCGCCGTGCGTCCAGGTGTGCCCCGTCAGGGCGACCTTCACGACGCCCGACGGCGCCGTCATCGTCGACAGCACGCGCTGCGTAGGCTGCCGCTACTGCATCCAGGCGTGTCCGTACGGCGCCCGCTACCTCCATCCCAAGACGAACACAGCCGACAAGTGCACGTTCTGCTACCACCGCGTGGTGAAGGGGCTGCAACCCGCGTGCGTCGAAGTGTGCCCGACTCAGGCCCGCGTGTTCGGTGACCTCAAGAGCAAGGCAAGCCGGCTCGTGCGCTTCGAGCGGATGAACAAGATCTCCGTCCTCAAGCCGGCACTCAACACGGAGCCCAAGGTTCACTACGCCCAACTCGATGGAGAAGTGCGATGAACGCGGAGCCGATCAACGCCTATGCCGAACTGCTGGGACAGATCACCGGGTTTGTCTACCCGAACGAAGTCGAGATCTACTGGTCGATCCTGATCGTCATCTATCCGTACCTGACCGGTCTGGTGGCGGGCGCCTTCATCCTCGCCTCGCTGATGAAAGTGTTCAAGGTCAAGGAGATCCAGCCGACCTACCGGCTCGCGCTCCTGACGGCGCTCGCCTTCCTGATCGTGGCCCCGATGCCGCTGCTGCTGCACCTGGGCCAGCCGCTGCGCTTCTACGAGATACTCGTGACTCCGAACCCGACATCGGCAATGGCGATGTTCGGCTTCGTGTACGCCTGGTACCTGATGGCGGTGCTGCTCATCGAGATCTGGTTTGAATGGCGCGGCGACCTCATCGCGCTGGCGCGCAGCTCGGCCTTCCCGCTGAACACGGTCTACAAGGTCCTGTCGCTGTTTTCGACGGACACGAGCGAAGCGGCCTTCGCTTTCGACCGCAAGGCGATCCAATTCATCACGATCGTCGGCGTGCCGTCGGCCTTCCTCCTTCACGGTTACGTCGGTTTCATCTTCGGCTCCGTGAAAGCCAACCCGTGGTGGGGCAGCGTGCTCATGCCGATCGCTTTTCTCATGTCGGCCATCGTCTCCGGGATTGCGATGGTCATCCTCGTCTACATGGTGCTGCAGGGCGTTCGGAAAGAGCCGATCGACATGCCGTGCCTGGACAAGATCTCCTCGTATCTCTTCTACGCGATCATCGTGGACTTCGCGCTCGAGGCGCTCGACTTCATCCACCGGCTCTACCAGAGCGAGGAGTCCGTGAAGATTCTCGGGCACCTGATCACGCAGAAGCTCTTCATGAGCCTCATCGTGCTCCAGATCCTGCTCGGGATGATCGTTCCGCTCTTCATCCTTGCGCTGGCGAAGGCACGGGAATTCAACGACGACCTGCGCAAGCTGCTTTACTTCATGGCGGCGATCCTGATCCAGATCGGGATCTTCGCGATGCGCTGGAACGTCGTCATCGGCGGCCAGCTCTTCTCAAAGAGCTTCCGCGGATTGATGACCTACAAGATGGAGATCGTGGGGATCGAGGGTCTCGTGACCGCGGTGGCGGTACTCGTGCTGCCGTTCATCATCCTGTCGGTGCTGATCCGGTTGCTCCCGACCAAGGGCGCCGTGGAGCCCGCTACCGCCGCTCATATGTGAACGCGCGCACGAGCTGCCAGTAGACACGCCGGTCATCGCATGCCCGCGCTTCCTCGGCGCCGCATAAGGCTTGTGCCCGGCCGCCCGGCGGCCGGGCATCACGCCTTCGGAGCCGGCGCCGCGCGGTCTTGCTCGTCGATCTCGAAGTGCAGCGAGGTGGTCGCGTAGATGATCATCTGCACTTCGGGACTCGGCAAGGCCGGCCGCGCCGCGCGCATCGCGACGAGCCTGCTGCGCATGGATCTGATCATCCCGGACGAGCTGGGGTACCTGTCCTTCGGCCTGGCCGGCGGGGGCCTTTCGGTTTCATCCGCTCGGCCGGCGCTACGAGCACACCCGCGCGATGATCAGCACCAATCTGGACTGCGCCGAATGGCGCACCGTCCTTGCCGACGCGAAGATGATCACCGCACTGATAGAACGTGTACTTGCTGGATCGCCTCGCGCATCACTGCCACATCGTGCAGACCGTCAGCGAGTCGCATCGCTTCCCGCAAAGCAGCGCCACCGCCAAGAAACGCATCAAGGCACGCGAGTCGACGCGCGAAGGATCTCAATCTGCGGACAAGAACTGAACGGCGGCAATCCGCTTCGGGCTACGCCCTGCGCGGATTGCCGCCACTCAATGCCAACTTATCGATTCCTGGAGGATCAACAACAAGACAAATCCGTATACTTATTTGCAGCCCGCCACTGCGCAACCGGCACCCACCCCCGGGGTCAAATTTGGATCAGCGCGGACAGGGAGCCATCCGCTTGTTCCCGCCGTGGGAGGATGGACATAGGTCCGGGCGGCCAGCGGTCGCCGGCGCGCATTGATGTTCGGCCGGCAGCGGCGAGGTTTGGCCGCGGCCAGAACGTTTTGAGGTACAGGTGATGACGCGAGGTTTAGGAAGAGCGATGCGCGCCGGATTCTTGCTGTGCGCCGGCGTGATGCTGACGGGGGCGGCATGCGCGCAGACGAAAGCCGCCCAGCCGGCCAACGACATGCGCGCCGTGTTCGCGAGTGCGGCGGACGTCGCCGAGGGCAGGAAGGTCGCGCAGGCCTCGTGCGCGAATTGCCACGGTATCGACGGCCTCAGCACGGGCCGCGGCGTACCGCACATTGCGGGTCAACGCCCCGGCTATCTGTATGCCGAGATGCGCGTGTATCAGCAGGCGGGCCGGCCCGACAAGACGATGGGTGAGGCGGTCAAGTTCCTGAGCGACGACGCACTGGTCAAGGTTGCGGCGTATTACGCCAGCCTCGATCCGGCGCCGCCCAGTCCGGCCGCCGACAGCAAAGCGGCCGCCGCGAAGGCGGGCGCCAAGCTCGATCCCGTCAGGGCAGGCAAGGCGGCGGCAGAAGGCTGCGCCAGCTGTCACGGGGAGACGGGCGTCAGTAACATGGCCGGGATGCCCAGTCTGGTCGCGCTTGATCCGAAACACTTCTATGACGCGACACTCACTTACAAGACCGGTAAGCGTAAGCACGACATGATGAAGACGGTCGCGACAGCGATGAGCGACGCCGATCTGAAAAACGTCGCCCTTTACTACGCGCTGCAGAAACCGGAGAAAGCCAAAACGCCGTCGCCCGGCGATGAGGCGGCCGGCGCCCGGGCAGCCGTGGCCTGCGCCGGATGCCACGGGGACAAGGGCGTCACGAGCAGTGCGACCGTGCCGAACCTCGCCGGCCAGGAGGCGGGATATGTCGTCGCGGCCATGCGCGCCTACAAGGACGGTTCGCGCAGCGACGAAACGATGAAGGGCGTCGCGACGACGGTTGACGAGGCGACCGTGAAGAACCTGGCTGCCTACTACGCGAAGCAGCAGCCATTGCCGACCAAGACACGGGCGCCGCTCTCCACGTCCGAATGGGTGCAGCGCTGCGACCGCTGCCACGGTGTCAATGGCAATTCAGTTGACCCGCACATGCCGTCCCTGGCAGGGCAGCGTGCCGACTATCACGAGAGAGTTCTGCACGCCTACCGCACCGGCGAACGCCAGAGTTCCGCCATGTCCGCGATGTCCAGTTCGCTGACCGAGGGGGACGTGGAGGCACTCGCGGCCCACTATGCGCGCCAAAGACCGCGCTCAGTCATCTACGTGCCAATGCCATCCAAGTGATCGCGTGCGGGCACTTCAACCAGGGAAACAGAGAATGAATGGCGAAGCACTGCACCGGTCGTATCTGCACTTCTCGGAGCTGCCGACGAGTCTGCGCGTCTTGTACACGGGGGTTCTGGCGCTGATGGGCGCGGGGTACCTGTTCGCCATCATCTACCTCTACCACACCTATTCCGGACGGGACGGTGATCCGTCGACGCTGTCCTATGAGGACGTCGTGATCGCGTATTCCGGCAGCGGCAAGGGCTCTCGCCTCGAAGCGGCGTTGCGCGGACCCATGGCGACGATGCTGCCCGCGGACGAACTGAAGGGCGTCGTCGCCTGGGTGCAGAAGGGCGCGGATCGTGCGCAGTACGAAGCCGACATCAAGCCGGTCATTGATAAGCGCTGCTTGACTTGCCACGACGGCGGCAACCCGCATCTATCCAACCTTTCCAGCTACGACAACATCAAGAAGGTGACCGAGCAGGACACCGGTACCGATATCTTCACGCTGGTGCGCGTGTCGCACATCCATCTTTTTGGCATGACCTTCATCTTCTTCATCATGGGCCAGATCTTCAGTCACGCCTACATACGGCCGGTTTGGTTCAAGTCGCTGGTCGTGGTCTTGCCCTTCATCGCCATTTCGCTGGATGTGAGCTCCTGGTACTTCATCAAGCTATACAAGCCGTTCGCGGCGGTCACGATGTTGGGTGGCGGCGTGATGGCGCTCAGCTTCACCTTCATGGGGCTGGTCTCGATGTACCAGCTCTGGTTCGGAAAGACGCCGGAAGCGGTTGCGCAACGGGGTCAGCAAGCGCAACGGCCGGCCGTCGGCTTGTGATCGATCGGCGCGCTTGCGCGCAGCGCCCGCGGCGGGCAACGAAGAAGGCCGGGACACCCCGGCCTTTCTTCGTGCGGCGCTGAACTGCCTACATCGCGAGCACCCACTTGGTGATCGCCGCGAGATCGGCGTCCGACGCCGTCGCCTTCGTGTGACCTTCGCCCGATTTCAATTTGGCGACGATCGTCTTCTCGGCGTCCGCGTTGCCCTTGTACTTTGCGGCCACCGATTTGAACGACGCGCCCATCTTCTTCTTCTCGACGTCGTGGCACTTCATGCAGCCCGCCGTATCGGCGAGCTTCGCTGCGTCCTGTGCGTAGGCGACGCCGCCGGCGGACAGCCCAACCGCAATCGCGGCGACGAACAGCAGTTTCCTCATGGTCATTCTCCTTTCTCAACGTAGATAGACTGGTTCGAGGCCATCCGTATGCCGTCTCGGTTGACCGAACGGTTCGACTTTTACGCGATGGCTCGCCAGCGGACTTGCCAGACATCAACGGCTGCGGTCATGTTTTTGTAGACACGCGACCTCGCAACGCGCCTGTGGGTCACGGCGACTGACCCTGTTCTGGCCGCCGAACCCGATTCGTGGCCCTCATTTGATCTAGCGCACATGGCGCCCCTAGCCTCTCTCGCTATGCTATCGAGATGAGAATGATTTTCATTTGAGGAAATATGTCGCCCCGACGCTCCCTCCTGACGCTCGACGCCAGCTCCCGCGCCACGATTCAACGCGTGAACGTCGAATTTGCCCTGCGCGAGCGGCTGGCCGCGCTGGGGCTCAAACCCGGGCGCTGCGTCCAGATCGTCCGTCGCCTGGGTGCGGGCGGGCCGTTGCAGGTGCGCGTCGATCACACCGACGTCGTACTGCGCGCAGCGGACGCCGCCCTGATCGAGATTGCGGGCGGCTCATGAGCGCCGTTCCTGCCGCACCGGCGGCCAAGCAGACGCGGCGGCGCATCGCGGTCGTGGGCATGCCCAACACCGGCAAGTCGACGCTGTTCAATCGACTGAGTGGCGTGCCGGCGCGCGTGGCCAACTGGCCCGGCATGACGGTCGAGCTGCTGCGCGCGCGGGTGCTGCTCGGCGCCTCGATGGTGGAGCTGGTCGATCTGCCGGGCCTTTACTCGCTGCACGGGATGGGCGAGGACGAGCGGCTCGTGCGGCACTTTCTCGAGCAGGAGCCGCTCACCGCACTGCTGGTCGTCGTCAACGCCGCGCAGCTCGAGCGCCAGTTGCCGCTGGTATTGCAGTTGCGCGAGCTGGGCCGGCCGATCGTGGTTGCCCTGAACATGGCCGACGAAGCGCGTCGGCTCGGCATCCATATCGACACGCCGCGGCTGGCGCAGGCGTTGCAGGCGCCGGTATTCCTCGTCGATGCCAAGCATGGCCCAGGAATCGCGCCGCTCAAGGAAGCCCTGCGGCAAGCGATCGCAGGCGCGGCGGCAAATGCAGAACCGACGATCGCGATCACGCGCGAGGATGATCGCTGCGAGGAGGAAGCGTCGCGTATCGCCGCGGCGACGGTCGAGCTCCCGCACACATTGCCGGCGCGGCTGACGGATCGCGTCGATCGCGCGCTGCTGCACCCCGTGTGGGGCGTGCCGCTGTTCTTCGTGCTCGTGTTCGCGTTGTTCGAGGTCGTCTATGGCATCGGCCTGCCCCTGCAGGACGGGCTCCAGTGGCTGATCAACGCCGCGAAGTCGACCTGGGTCGGGCCCGCGCTCGCCGCCGCGTCTCCCGCCTTCAGGAGTTTCGTGCTTGACGGCGTGATCGATGGTGTGGGCACGGTGCTGACCTTCCTGCCGATCATTCTCGTGTTCTTCATGGCGATGGCGGTGGTCGAGGACAGCGGGTATCTCGTGCGCGTCGCCTTCCTGATGGATCGCTGGATGGCGCGGTTGGGGTTGGATGGCCGCGCGTTCGTGATGCAGCTGATGGGCATGGGCTGCAACGTGCCGGCGATCATGGGCACGCGCGTGCTGCGCTCGCGGCGACAGCGGTTGCTGTCGATGCTGATCATTCCGTTTTCGCTGTGTTCGGCGCGGCTGCAGGTGCTCGTGTTTCTGTCGGCGGCGTTCTTCTCGCGCCAGATCGCGCCCCTGGTGATGTTCAGTCTGTATGCGGTGAGTTTCCTGGTCGCTTTCGGCACGGCCCTCGTGTGGCGGCGCCGCTTTGCCGGCGACGAGCCGCTGGCGCTCGAGCTGCCCCCGTATCGGGTGCCGACGCTGCGCAGCCTGTTTGCGCAGGGCTGGCAATCGTCGCGCCATTTCCTCGAAAGCGCCGGCGTGTTCATCCTCGGCGGCGTGCTGCTGATCTGGTTGCTCACGCACTTTCCGTTCGATGTCGCGCCGGCGGGGCCGGCCACGCTGGCGGGTCAGCTGGCGACGTTCTTGGCGCCGGTGTTCGCGCCGCTTGGCATCGATGCGATTCTTTCGGTCGCGTTGCTGTTCGGCTTCGTCGCCAAGGAGATCGTCCTGGGCGGACTCGCCGTGATCTACAGTGCCGGCCAGGACGAACTGGGCCGCGTGCTCGCCGAGCGGCTGACCTGGCTGCAGGCCTACAGCTTCATGCTGTTCACGCTGATCTACACGCCGTGCCTGTCGAGCGTGGCGACGATCTGGCGCGAATCGCGCAGCGTTGCGTTCACACTGCTCGCCATGCTGTGGCCGCTCACGGTCGCGTGGCTGGCGAGCTTTGCGTTCTACAGCTTGGCGCGAGGGCTCTTGTAGCTGACATCACGGCCCGTTGCGCGCGGGCGCTTCTGCGGGCACCTCATGACGCCGTGGCGGCGCGCGCCGCACGGCGCAGGAAGCCGAACTCGTCCTGCTCCAGTTCCTCGAGGCTGGTCTCGACCTCGGCGAGCGCGCGCTCAATCTCGGGCAGCAGCACGTCCTGCAGCGCGCGCACACGGCGCACGGTCTTGCGGTATTCCGCATACAGCCGCGCGAGATTGCCCGACACCGCCGCCAGTTCGATCAGCCGGGCGGCGAGGTCTTCGAACGCAAGCCGGCATGCTTCCGCCTCCGGCGAAGGATGCACGGCCCGTGGCGCATCGGGCGGCTCGCCAGCGAGATGCGCATCGAGCAGCGCCACACCCAGAAGGTCGGTGCGCTCGGTGGCCACCCGCCGCGCGCAAGCCGCCGCGGCATAGACCTGCAGGCCGTTGAGTCCGTGGCGCGCGAGCGCGGCCCCCAGTTGCTTGCCTGCGTGCGCCTGCAGCGCTGCCAGTTCGCGCAACAGCCCCTGCCAGCGACGCACCTCGCTCAGCATGCGGCCGGCCAGCAGCAGGCATTTCTCGTCGAGGAACGCGTAGCCCTCGCGCATCGTGCGCCGCTCGTCGCCGAGCTGGATCGCGAGGCTGCGGGTCGGGGTGAAGTCGCTCATCGTGGCGGGGTCGATCAGACCGCGCTGCGCGACAGGTGCTCGGCGATCTGCGCATCGGACAGGCGCGACAGCTCGGCGGTCGGCAGTGCGCGCAGCAGTTCCCAGCCTTCGTCCATGCTCTGCTCGAGCGTGCGCGCGTCAGCCTGTTTCACCAGCCGCTGCTCGAACGCGGTGCCGAACGCGAGGTAACGGCGATCGGTTTCCGACATGCCTTCTTCACCCACCACGCTGGCGAGCACACGCGCCTGAACGGCACGCGCGTACGCCGCGTAGAGCTGGCTCGACAGCGCGGGGTGATCCGGATGCGTGTAGCCCTTGCCGGTGCCGTCCTTCATCAGCCGCGACAGGCTCGGCAGCACGTTGATCGGCGGATACACGCCGGCGCGATCCAGCTCGCGCGACAACACGATCTGCCCTTCGGTGATGTAGCCGGACAGGTCCGGAATCGGGTGTCCGATGTCGTCGCTCGGCATGGTCAGGATCGGCAACTGCGTCAACGTACCCTTGGCGCCGTGCACGCAGCCGGCGCGCTCATACAGGGTGGCGAGATCCGAATACATGTAGCCGGGAAAGCCCTTGCGTCCCGGCACCTCACCCTTCGCACCGGCGACTTCGCGCAGCGCCTCGCAGTAGTTGGTGAGATCGGTGATGATCACCAGCACGTGCAGGCCTTCCTCGAATGCGAGGAACTCGGCCGCGGTGAGCGCGAAGCGCGGTGTCAGCAGCCGCTGCGTCGACGAGTCGCTGGCGAGGTTGAGGAAGAGCACCGCGCGTTCGAGCGCGCCGCTTTTCTCCAGCGAGCGGCGGAAGTAATCGGCCGTCGTATACGGCACGCCGATGCCGCAGAAGACGATCGCGAAGTCCTGCGCTTCGGCGCCGAGCAGGCGCGCATGGCCAGCAACCTCGACCGCGATGCGATCGTGCGGCAGCCCGCCACCGGAAAAGATCGGCAATTTCTGCCCGCGCACCAGACTGTTCATCAGGTCGATCGCGCTGACGCCGGTCTCGATGAAGGCACGCGGGGTGGCGCGCGCCACCGGATTCAGCGGCAGCCCATCGACGCGCAGGGTCGTCTTCACCGCGAGCGGCGGGCCGCCGTCGATCACGTGTCCCACGCCGTTGAACACGCGTCCGAGCAGGCCCGGGCCGACGCCGAATTCGATCGGCGCGCCGAGGAAGCGCACCACCGTTTCGCCCAGACCCAGCCCCGCGCTCGGATCCAGCAGCTCAATGGTGACAAACTGCTCATCCAGCGTCGCTACGCGGCCCAACCGCGCCCGACCTCGCGCATCGATCACCTCGACCGCCTCGTTCAAGCCGATGTCGAGCGTGCGGCGCAGGAACAGCAGCGGCCCGTCGATTTTGACGGCGGCGTCATGCACCGTCACTCTAGAGCGCATCGGTCGCCTCGGCCTCGGGGGTGAGCGCGGTAAACGCCTGCTCCATGCGCGCTTCCAGCGCGGCAAACCTGTCCAGATCACGCTCGCTGATGTCCTCGCTCATCCGCGCCAGCGGCCGCATCACATCGAGCGTGGTGATCGCCTCCGGGCTCACGCCCCGGGCCGCGGCGTGCTGCGCCAGTTCGATGAAGTGCGCCAGCAATCGCATCAAGCAGGCCTGGCGCGCCGGACCGCAGGTTCGATCAATCGGCGAGAACGCCGATTGGCGCAGGAACGCCTCATTGACCAGTTCGGCGCACGCGAGTGACAGGCGTTGCCGCGCCGGCAGCGCGTCCTTGCCGATGATGCGCGCCATGCGCTCGAGCCGCGCCTGCTCGTCGAGCAGCGTGAGGAACTTGCGCCGCAGTTCGAGCCATTCGTTCTCGCCCGACGCGGCGCGCGCGCGCGCGGTGGGGACATTCGAGTACACCTTCTGCCACCACACCGCCATGTCGAGCGAGTCTTCCGAATACGACTGCAGCGGATTCACCGCGGGATAGAAACGCGCCTGCGCGCGCTTCGCATCGAGCGCCCAGAAGCTGCGCACATAGCGCTTGGTGTGGCTGGTGACCGGCTCGGAAAAATCGCCCGAGGGCGGCGAGATCGAACCGAGCAACGTCACCGAGCCGATGTCGCCGCCGAGCGTTCTGACCTTGGCCGCGCGCTCGTAAAAATCCGCCAGTCGCGACGACAGGTAATTCGGATAGCCGCCCTCGCCGGGCAGCTCGCCGAAGCGCCCGGAAACTTCGCGCAGTGCCTCGGCCCAGCGCGAGGTCGAGTCCGCCATCAGTGCGACGTGCAGTCCCTGATCGCGGAAATACTCGGCCACGGTGACCCCCGAATAGATGCTCGCCTCGCGCGCCGCCACCGGCATGTTCGAGGTGTTGGCGATGATCACCGTGCGCTCCATCAGCGGCCGGCCGGATCTCGGATCTTCGAGTTGCGGAAACTCTTCGAGCACGCCCGCCATCTCGTTGCCGCGCTCGCCGCAACCGAGGTAGACGATCACGTCGGCGCTGCAGCCCTTCGCCAGTGCTTCGAGCAGGATCGTCTTGCCGGTGCCGAAGCCGCCCGGAATCGCCCCTCGGCCACCGAGCGCGATCGGAAACAGCGAATCGAGGATGCGCTGGCCCGTGACCAGCGGCTCATCGGATGGCAGTCGCTCGATCACCGGCCGCGGCGTGCGCACCGGCCACCCGTGGCTCAGCGCGATCGCGCGCGTCGTGCCATCGGTTCGCAGTGTCAGCACCGTCTCGGTATCGGTGTAGTTTCCGGCAGCCGCAATCTGTTCGACCGTGCCGTCGGCATCCGGGGGCAGCAGCACACGTTGACGACCGGCGGCCGCGTTGGAGACTTCGCCGAACACCGCACCCGCCTGCAACGTGTCGCCGCCCTGCACGCGTGGCTCGAACGCGAACCGAGCCGTTGCGCCCGCTGCCACCGCGGCAATTCCGGGAACAATGTGCCGTGGTGCGATGCGCGTGCCGTCAGCGGCGCTGCGCGCGAGCGGACGCAGCAGGCCGTCGAAGATGTTGCCGAGCAGATGCGGTCCCACGCGAATCGACAGCAGTTCGCCGCTGCCTTCGACCTCGATGCCGGGGCGCAATCCGGTCGTGTCCTCATAGACCTGCGCGACGATCTCGCCTTCACTGACGCGAATCACTTCGCCCAGCAGCGCCTGCGGGCCGACCCGGATCGCTTCGCGCAACCGAAAGCTGCCGGCGGTCTTCGCGCGCAGCACCGGCCCGCTGATCCAGGTGATCGTGGCGCGATTCGTTGCGTCCGTGCTCATGCGTTGACTTCGCCCAGCAGCTGAAGCAGCCGCCCTTCGATCGCCGCGCGCTCGGCGAGCAGGCCATCGAGGGTGGCGTCGAGCGCATTGTTGCCGGCGATCACGCGCACACCGGCGTCGATCGACGCATCCTCGACGAAGTGAACCGTGATCCCGCGCGCCGCCAGGCGTGCCGCGACCGTCTCAGCCTCGGCGGCCGGCCAGTCGCGCGGATGGTGGATCTGCCACGGGGTGCGCGACAGCGCGCGCAGCGCACGATCCAGATGCGCATCGACCCAGCGCGCGCGCGTGGCGGGCGTCTGCCAGCGCGCGTGCAGCGCGGCGCGCAGTTGCGCCCACGCCTGCGCCAGCGTGGCGGCCGCGCGCCGCTGTACCAGCAGGCGTCGCTCGGTGGCGAGCCGCGCCTCGGCCGCGCTGAGCTCGATGGCCATCCGCTTGCGCTGCTCTTCGATGGCCGTGTGCACGCGCTGACGCGCAGCGGCGAGCGCGCTGCGGCAAATCTCCCGTGCTTGCTGGCCGGCCGGCTCCAGCAGTTCGACACAGCGGCGCGCGCGATAGGTCTCGACGACTTCCAGCAGCGCGGTGGTGCGCTGTTGCAGGTTCATTGCATTTCCAGTCCGAGCTGTCGCGCCACGCGCGTCGCCGGATCGAGCGGATGCGGCGGCTCGTCAACGGCGGGCACAATCAGCACCAGCGGGCGCATCAGTGCGAGCGCGGCTTCAAGCCGTGCGGGTGCCAGCTGCGCCGCGCCGCGGGCGGACACGATCACGACCTGTGCCGAGGCGAGCGCAGCCGCAAAGGCAGCCGGTACGTCTTCAGCCGCGGGCGCCGCGGCATGTGCGCCAGCAAGGCGGAAGCCCGCGGCCTCGGCGGCCTCACCGATGTACGCCACCGTGCTTTTGGCTGCGCTCATGTGAGCCGATTCAGGATCAGGATCGAAATGATCACGCCGTAGATCGCAATGCCCTCGGCGAGGCCGACGAGGATCAGCAGGCGGCCGAACAGTTCGGGCTTCTCGGCCAGCGCACCGACGGCAGCCGCACCGAGTCGCGCCACGGCGAGTCCGCCCGCGAGCGAGGACAGGCCGGTGGCGATCGCTGCGGCCATCAACCCCCACGCCCAGGCCTCCGGCGGCAACGCGCTGCGCGCGCCCTGCGCGGCCGCGGTGGGCACGAATGCAGTGAGCGTGAGGCCGAGCACCAGCAGCGCGGCGAGCGCGATCGACATGACGGCCAACGGGACGCGTTTCATCTAGGACTCCTCAAGAGTGACCGGCGGCGGCGCCAGCGGGCGGAACTCGCGCCCCTGCGCCTGGAAGAATCGGGTAAAGAACTCGAACAGCACGAGACGCGTGGTCTGGATCGACACCACCAGGCCTTCGAGCACGAGGATCAGCACATTGCCGAGCGTGAACACCAGGGCGCGCAGCACCAGGTTGTCGCTCGCCGTGGCCAATGCGATCACGGCCGACGCGAGCCCCGCATGCGCCAGCGCGAACGCGCCGACGCGGGCAAACGACAGCGTGTTGATCAGGATTTGCAGCGTCTTCTCGACCAGTTCGCCGAGCGCCGCGAACCTGGCGCGCACCGTGCGCGCCGCGCCCGCGACCGTCCACAGCACCCCGAGCGCGGCGAGTCCCCAGCCGGCCGGATGCACGAAACCCAGCAGCACGCCCAGATAGGTCGCGAGCAGCGCGCCGTCTTCGCGCAGCCAGTGCGCGCCCAGCCCCTGCCACCAGGCCTCGAGCGCACTGATCGCAAGGCCCAGCATCAGCAGCAGTGCGCCACCCACCAACGGCGCGAGCAGGATCGGCAACGGATGATCCATCGGCGCCACCCACAGCGGATGGATCCAGCCCTCGAGGCAGAACACGCTGCCGAACACGAAGCCGAACACCATCGCCGCGAGGCCCCCCGGGATCAGCAGCCGCAACACCGGCAGGCGATCACGCAGCAGATAGCCGGCGATCGCAAGCACGACGCCGTGGCCGATGTCGCCGAACATGTAGCCGAACATCAGTGGCACCGCGAACGCGAGCAGCGTGCTGGGATCGGCCGCGGCGGCACCGGGCATGCCGACCAGGCGCGGAAAAACCTCGAACGGACGCACCCACCACGGGTTGCGCAGTGTGAGTGGCGGACGCGCGCCGCGCGGCCAGTCGGCCGGTGGCGGCCAGCGCACGATCGCGCGCGCGCCGCTCTTCTCGATCGCCGCGATCAATGCCGCCTGATTGTCGGTCCAGCCGGTGATGCGCGCGAAGACATCGCCATCGCCGATCGCGCCGCCGTGTTCGACGCACCACGTCGCGCGTGCGATTTCGCCCAGCGCACGCGCCAGGCCGTGGCGCTCGGCGAGCTGCGCGATGCGCGCGCCTCGTTCCGGGATTACCGCGTCGAGCTGCGCGATGCGCTGTGCGACCAGCGCCAGATTGGCCTGGGCCGTCGGCTGCAGCCAGTCGGGAAAGCGGGCGCGCCGGCCGTTGACCTCGGTGGCGGCGCGTGCCATCGCCTCGATCGATGCGGTGGGACCGATCGCGAGCACCAGTCGCTCGTTCGCCAGGTCGGCCTCGCGCGTCAGCACATCCGGCGGCGTCGCCAACGCCGCGCGCGGCGGCAGTGCGAACACGGTCGCGATCACGCCGTGGCTCGCTTGCGCCAGCTGCGAAAAGTCGATGCGCGCCTCGGTCATCGCGCGCAATGCGTCTTGCGTGAGCCGCAACTCGCGCAGCTGTGCTTCGCCGCGCTGCAGCTCGATGATCGCCGTTTCCGCCGCCGTGCTCCATTGCGCAAGCGTCTGCAGTGCGGCGGCTATCGTATCCAGCGGCGCGCGCCGCTCGGCGGACAGGCGCGTGGCGGCGGGCGGCCAGTACGGTCGATACCTGCGCGCCAGCTCTGCGAAGTCCTTCAGCAGTTCCGCGCTGCGCAGCGGGTCGGCGGCGGCCGTGGCAGGGTGCCATTCGATTTCGACGCAGCCGGCAGCCGCGAGCGCTTCCAGCGCGATGAACGCGTCGTCGCGCGCGGCCAGGATCTCGAACCAGCGCGTCGGCAGCGGCCGCATCATGGTCGTGCCTGCACCAAGAGTGAACGCAGCGCGAATTCGCCGCGCAGGCGTTCGAGATCGGTGGCCATCACGATCAGGTAGCCGAACAGGGCAACCGGTTGCGCCGGATTGCGGCGCAGGTATCGCAGCGCACGCGCCGCGAGTGCCGTGCGCATCTCGAGGGTCTGGTCGGTCGGCGCCGAGGCGAAGCGAGTCAGGTGCGTGACGACGTCGCGTTCCAGCGCCTCGAGTTGCAGGCGATCGTCGGCCGAGCAGCGCGACCAGCGCTGGCGCCACTGCAGGCGCCAGGCGTCCAGCGCCGCATGCAGGGCCGTGGGTGCCGCGCCGGCCGGCAACGCGTCGAGGGCGCGCACGATCGGTGCCAGTTCGCCGGCGAGCCAAATCGCGCGACGCTCGGACAGCGATGCGCCCGCAGCACCGGCCAAGGCGGGATCGGTGCCGATCCACCGGGCGGGCGGCTCCCCGCCCAGCAGCTGCACGATCGCCGGCAGATCGACGAGGTGGCGCGTCCACAGCACGGCCGCGCGCCACGCCTGCGGCGCCCAGCGCGCGACATCCATGATCCGTTGCCGCAATTGCTGGCGCAGTGCGCGCTCGATGTCGTCGGCGTTGGCGCGCGCTTCGATCCCCGACACCGTCGGTGCCGCTGGCGAGGCACGCATGGCCTCCAGCAGCGCGGCCACCGTGCGGGCCGAGCGGATCTGCGGCCAGAGGCGATTGTCCGGCCGCTGCGCCAGCCGGGCGCTGGCCCGCGCGTGCGCGTAGTCGAGCGGCAGCCCGGCGATCATGGCGGCTCCGCGGTCAGTTCGGTCGCGAGTTGCGCGATCACGTCGCGCAGGCGATCGGGTGTGGCGAAAAGGGCAGGCGTGGACTGATCGAGCGTTGAGCGCGCCCGCTCGATTTCCGCCAGCCGCGTCCGCAGCCTTTCCTGCGCGACAGCGTGCACGCGCGCGATGCGGCGCGCCGCGCGCTCGGCAATCGCGCGCGCCCGATCGCGCGCCGCCCGTACGCGACCGTCGGCGTCGGCCGCGCAACGCGTCACGGCGGCGCGGGCGGTCGCTTCCGCCTGCAACACGCTCGCGATCGCCGCGTCGATCGCCTCGACGTCGACCGCTGCGTCTGCGTTGGGCATCGCGATCTCCGGCCTGCGCGTGCTTCGGGTGGGGTTGAACCGACATGTTGCGGCCGCAGCCTGCGCAATGGTTGACCACCGTCAATGCGGCGAATGCCAGTCAACGCAGCATCGCCCTGCGCGTTGATGGGAATAGCGGTGTGGCGTGGGCTGGACCGCCATTGAAGTGAGTTCTTTTTGCCGACCGAAAGGGGAGACTCTGTGAAACACCTGATCACTACGATGGTTGTGGCTGGGACGCTGGCGCTCGTGTCCGGTGTGGCCAATGCGGAAGAAAAGAAGGGCGAGGCGCTTGCCAAGGAAAATGGCTGCCTCGCGTGCCATGACGTGGCGAAGAAGAAGATGGGCCCTGCGTACAAGGACGCCGCAGCCAAGTTCAAGAGCGCGGGGATGAAGAAGGACCAGGTCGTCGCCGACATCAAATCCAAGGCGCCACATGCCAATGTGAAGGCCAGCGACGCCGCGCTGGGTGAAATCGCCGAGTGGCTGCTGACCTTGTAACTATCGCCGTTACAGCATTCCGAAGAGGCCGGCTCTGCCGGCCTTTTTTTCGTCCGAGACCGCCAGTCACGCCGAGCCCGGGCACGGCCGGGACCTGGATCCCGGTGTAACCACTACCGTGTCACCCGCAGCATGTCGCGGCGAGGCGACACACCCCGCCTATTTCTTTCCAGGGATTCGCCAGCGCGTGTCGTCGTGGCTACCATCGCCGCGGCCGCCAGCGGTGAGCGGCGGCGATTGAAATAGCAGCGACGGCGAGCTCAATGCGTCGCGGCAGGGGCCGCGCCGCGTGGCATCGCCGAAGGGGTCAAGTCCCTTTTCTCCGGCGGGCAACCGCCGACTATTTGTTTTTTGTCAAGACGAACGCACGGGTTGACGATCACGCTTGCGCTAATGATTTTGGGCGGTCTGACAATAGGTTGCTCGCGGTGATCTAGTGATTGCTCTGTGTCTCGTCAAATTGAAAGACGAGATTTTCAGAGCGTCGGTTGCGTGATTGAAATGATGGTTCGGTTCTGGAGTCGGAGGAGCGTATGAAGAATACCTGGTTGGTTGGATTGGGCGCAGCCGCCGTTCTCGGGCTTGCCCTTGCCGGTTGTGGCGGCAGTGACGGTGCGACGGGTGCGACGGGCCCGGCAGGTCCCGCGGGTCCTCCCGGACCGCCGGGGCCAAACGCGGTCATTCTCACGCCGGGCACGTCGCCGGACACATTCGCGGCGCTGCAGATGACGGTCAAGGTCAGCTCCGTCACGATCGCGAGTCCGCCCGTCGTGAATTTCTCGCTGGCGGATCCCGAGGGCAAACCGGTCATCGGTTTCGGCAGCACTGCCAAGTCCTCGACCGCGACCGTGGCGAGCTACCCGAACATCGCTTTTTCGCTGGCGAAGCTGGTGCCCGGCGCGAGCGGGAGCCCCAGCAAGTGGGTGAGCTACATCGTGACCACGGTGCCGACGACGACGGCAGCGGCCGCGCCGCAGCGGCCCGGCACCGACAACACCGGGACGCTGGTCGATAACAAGGACGGTACCTATAAGTACACGTTCTATCGCGACGTCACCCAGATCAAGACGCAAGTCGCCGGGATGACAGTGACAGCGCCCAACAACACGGCCGATCTGGGCGACCTGACCTACGATCCCAGTCTCACCCATCGGCTGACGATTGCGATTTCGGGCAACGCGCCGGGAACCGGAACCAACACCCCTAACGCGGTGCAGTTGACCCCGGGTGTGCCGATGACGAGTCCGGTCAGTGTGGCGTATGACTTCATTCCCGCTACTGGCAAGGCCGCGACGGCCACGGATACAACCCGTAACGTCGTCGACAATGCCAACTGCGAATCGTGCCACAGCACGCTCGGCGGCATTCCCGGTGACAGCACCGAGAGTTCCGGCGCCGGCTTCCACGGCGGCAGCCGCAACAACGTGCAGTACTGCGTCGTCTGCCACACCGACCAGCGCAGGTACGGCAGAACCGAAGCGACGATCAATGCCTCGACCCTCACGTTCACCAGCACCACCGAATTGGTCGACGGTCGCGCGGTCGGCAACCTTCCCAACCTCGTCCACAAGGCCCACCTCGGTGAGATTATGGCGAAGAAGAACTACAGCTACGGCGGCCTGCTGTTGAACGAAACCAGGTACCCGCAGGACATTCGCAACTGCACCAAGTGCCACGACGGTACGTCCGGCGCGTCCGGGTCGGTCCAGACCGCACAGGGCGACAACTGGAAGAAGATTCCGAATCGCCTGGCCTGCGGCGCCTGCCATGACGGCATCAATTTTGCGACCGGCAAGGGCGTTACCCTGGCCGACGCGGCAGCGGGTCTGGTAACGAGCGCCAACGGTCACGTCGGCGGCGCCCAGGCCGATGACACGACCTGCAGCCTCTGTCATACCCCGGACAAGATCGACGTCGCACACCTGCCAGTCACCCCGCCGAACACGGGAAGTGCCCTGCACGTGGCGGGCGGCAACGC
>Ga0209048_10001110_pt1 | contig 28124 bp, 23 predicted proteins | sample FrelakmetCRP12CR_FD_187146 | JGI IMG/M metagenome (GOLD analysis project Ga0209048, IMG submission 187146) | Freshwater lake sediment microbial communities from the University of Notre Dame, USA, for methane emissions studies - CRP12 CR (SPAdes)... | ecosystem: Environmental > Aquatic >... | reverse complement strand
CTGCAACCGCCACGACCGCGGCTCAGCCGCCTCCGCCGGCGGCGGCGGCCGTAACCCCAGCCGCAACGCAGGCACCCGCCAAAGGGAGCTGGTCGCCCGAGGCCCTGGAAGAACTGCTCGCACCGGTCGCGCTCTACCCCGATCCCGTGCTGTCGCAGGTGCTGATCGCCTCGACGAACCCGCAGGAAGTGCTCGATGCCGGCAACTGGCTGCTGCAGAACCAGAGCCTGAAGGGCAAGGCGATCGACGAGGCGGCGACCAAGGCCGGATTCACGCCGCCGATGCGCGCGCTGATCCAGTTCCCCGAGACAGTCGACATGATGTGCATGCAGCTCGACTGGACGACCGAGCTGGGTCAGGCGTTCGTCGCCGACCAGGCGGGCGTGCTTGATGCCGTGCAGCGGCTGCGCAAGCAGGCGAAGGACGTCGGCAACCTGCAGAGCTCGTCACAGATGAAGGTCGAGACCGTGGTGCAGCAAGGCAAAGAGGTCGTCACCGTCTCGCCGCCGAACCCGCAGGTCATCTACGTGCCGCAGTACGACCCGGTGGCGGCCTATGCACCGGCTCCTGCTGCCGCGCCGGCGGCCGCACCCGCCACGACGACTACCACGACCACCACGACCGCATCCACCGGCCACAGCACCGAGAGCATGGTCATGACCGGATTGCTCGCCTTTGGCGCCGGCATGCTGGTCAACGAAGCCTTCAACGACCACAACGATTATTACCCGAACTACGGCTACGGCGGCATGCCGTACTACCCGCCGTATCCGTACCGCCCGCCCTACGGCAATGGCTATTACCCGGCGAACGGCTACAACCGGCCGCCGAACTACCAGCACGGCTTCAACAACAACACCGTCATCGTCAACAACGGCAACAACAGCTACTGGAACAACCGCAACCAGAGTCAGAGCGGCTACCAGAAGACGGGCACCTACGCCGCCAAGAGCCCGATCACCGCGGCGAAGCCGAACCGCCCCGAGCTGCAGCAGCTGAACCAGCGCGAACCGCGACCGATGCCGGCCGACGCGAAGCGCCCGTCACCGACCGCATCGGCGAGCAACTGGAGCGGCCAGAGCGGCTATGCCGGCGCCAAGGGCGGCAAGGGTCAGGGCGCGGCCGTCCGCCCGACCACTGCCGCGGCCGGCCAGGGCTCGCGCGACATGCCTAAGGTCCAGGGCAGCTACGCTGGCGCGACACCCGAGCGCGTGAAGGCGCAGGCCCCGGCCCAGGGATCGTCTACGTCACGTGGCCAGCAGGGTGCGAGCCGTGCCCCGTCGCCCGGCGCGCAGCGACCGCCTGGCGGCGGTGGCAGTGGCGATCATGGCTACAACAAGGCGGCGCCGACGCCTAAGGCGCAACCGACCAGCCGGCCGGCGCCGACGCCCGATCGCGGCGGCACGGCCGTTTCCGGTGCGAATCGCGCCAGCGCCGACCGCGCGGCCAGCCAGCGCGGCAAGCAGAGCATGCCGCAGGGCGCCCAGAGCAAGGGCGGCGGCGGCGGTGGCCGTAGCGGCGGCGGCGGCGGCAAAAAGGGACGATAAGAGGTGCACGCCATGAAGAACCAGATGATCATTCCGGCGGCGCTGCGCGTCGCGGTCGTGCTCCTCGCCACCGTGATGTTCGCGACCGGCTGCGCAAAGAAGCCGGAGCAGGCAAGCTCCACGGCCTCGGCCGCGGCACAGGACGCCTTCAACACCCCCGAGGAGGCAGTCAGCGCATTTGTCGCGGCCCTGCAGAAGGACGACATTCCCGCGCTACACAAGCTGCTTGGGCCGCAGGCCAAAGAGCTCGTCGAATCCGGCGACCCCGTGGAGGACAACTCGGCCCGCGAGTGGTTCGTGACGGCCTACAACGCGAAGCACGCACTCGAGGCCGCGGGCCCGGACAAGATGACCCTCAGCGTCGGCGAGGATGCCTGGCCGATGCCGATCCCGCTCGTGAAGCGCGACGGGAAGTGGTACCTGGACGGCGCTGCGGGCGCCGACGAGCTCATCTACCGCCGGGTCGGGCGCAACGAACTCGGGGCGATCGAGGTCTGCCGTGGATTCGTGACGGCCGAGCAGGAGTACGCGGCCCAGGGCCACGACGGCGACCGCGCGGGAATCTACGCACTGAAGCTCGTCAGCGACAAGGGCATGCAGAACGGGCTGTACTGGCCGACGAGCGACGACGAGCCGCCGAGCCCGGCTGGGCCTTTCGTGGCCGAAGCCGCCGGGGAGGGCTACCGGAGGGCCGAGGGCGAAGCGCGCACGCCGTACCACGGGTACTACTACCGCATGCTGTTCCGGCAGGGACCGAACGCCAAGGGCGGTGCGAAGGAATACTTCAAGGACGGCGTGCTCACGCAGGGCTTCGCGCTCATTGCCTGGCCGGCCGACTACGGCTCAAGTGGCGTGCAGACGTTCATCATCAACCAGGACGGTACGGTGTTCCAGAAGGACTTGGGCGAGGACACGGCCAAAGCGGTCGAGACCATCCAGGCGTTCGACCCCGACGGCACGTGGACCGCAGTCGCCCCGCCGGCCGCACCACCCACCTGACCTCCGGGCCTGGGACACGGGCCAGCCGGCCCGTGTCCCACGGCCGCGCGCTCGACGCCGCCTCTCCGCTGCGCCCTGCCCCTCGCGACGATGGGGCGCAGTAATCCAAGCATTCACTTAGGTACTGCGGCGCGCCAGGCCGCGCGACGCAGAGGAGCCCGCCCGTGACAACGCCCATTTCCCAGCGGATGACCCCTTCCGAAGCTCTGGTCGAGACCCTCGCCGCCAACGGCGTCACCGAGGTCTTCGGCATCGTCGGCTCTGCCTACATGGACGCGCTCGACATCTTCCCGGCCGCGGGCATCCGCTTCATCCCCGTCGCGCACGAGCAGGGCGCGGCGCACATGGCCGATGGCTATGCGCGCGCCTCCGGCCGCCACGGCGTGTGCATCGCGCAGAACGGGCCGGGCATCACCAACTTCGTGACCGCGGTCGCCGCGGCCTACTGGGCGCACTCACCGGTGGTGTTCATCACGCCCGAGACGGGTTCACTCACGACGGGACTGGGCGGCTTCCAGGAAACCGATCAGTTGCCGATCTTCTCGAAGATCACCAAGTACCAGGGTCACGTCAACAACCCGAAGCGCATGGCGGAGATCGCTGCGCGCTGCTTTGATCGCGCGATGCTGGAGATGGGCCCCACGCAGCTGAACATTCCGCGGGACTACTTCTACGGCGACATCCAGGCGGTGATCCAGCGGCCGATGCGCATCGGCCGTGGGGCCGGCGACGCCGCGGCGCTCGACGGGGCCGCCGCGCTGCTCGCCGGCGCCTCCTTCCCGGTGATCGTCGCCGGCGGCGGCGTCATCATGGCCGACGGCGTCGGCGAGGCGGTGCGGCTCGCCGAGCTGCTGCACGCCCCGGTGTGCAACAGCTACCTCCACAACGATTCCTTCCCCGCATCGCACCCGCTGTGGTGCGGCCCGCTCGGCTACCAGGGCTCCAAGGCGGCGATGAAGCTCGTCTCGCAAGCCGACGTCGTGCTCGCCCTCGGCACCCGCCTCGGCCCCTTCGGCACCCTGCCGCAGTACGGCATGGAGTACTGGCCGGCCGGTGCCAAGATCATCCAGGTCGACGCCGACGCGAAGGTGCTCGGCCTCGTGAAGAGCGTCAGCGTGGGCATCCACGGCGATGCGCGGGCCGCCGCGGCCGCGCTTATCGAGCGCCTGCGTGACCGCCCGCTCGCCTGCGCCGGCAACCGGTCCGAGCGGAAGCAACGCATCGAGGCCGAGAAGGCGGCGTGGGAGAAGGAGCTCGGCGAGTGGACCCACGAGCGCGACCCGTTCTCCCTCGAGGTCGCGGCCAACTCGCCGTACATGCACCCCCGGCAGATGCTGCGCGAGCTCGAGAAGGCCATGCCGAAGGGCGCGATGGTCTCGACCGACATCGGCAACATTTGCTCCGTGTCGAACTCCTACCTGCGTTTCGATGCGCCGCGTTCGATGTTCGCGGCCATGAGCTTCGGTAACTGTGGCTACGCCTTCCCGGTTGCCTGCGGCGCCAAGGTCGCCGCACCGGACCGGCCGGCGATCGCCTACGTCGGCGACGGCGCCTGGGGCATCAGCCTGAATGAGCTGCTCACGTGCGCGCGCGAGAAGATCGGCGTCACGGTCATCGTCTTCAACAACGGCCAGTGGGGCGCTGAGAAGAAGAACCACGTCGACTTCTATTCCCGGCGCTTCCAGGCCGTGAACCTAGAGAGCCCGAGCTGGGCGGCGGTGGCGAAGGCCTTCGGCTGCGAGGGCATGACCGTGGACAAGCTGTCCGACGTCGGCCCGGCGTTGCAGGCGGCGGTCAAAGCACAGGCCGACGGCCAGTGCACTGTGCTCGAAATGATGGTCACGCAGGAGCTCGGCGACCCGTTCCGCCGCGACGCGCTGTCGAAGCCGGTCCGCTACCTCGCGAAGTACCAGCAGTACACCTGACGTCGCCGCCGTCGAACTCACGCGCCAGGACCTGCAGAGCCACAGGCGGTCCTTCACCGACCACTGCGCGGTCACGGATTGCCTGCGGATCTTCGTGCGGCGGCGGTCCGACTCGGGCATCGCGGCGCCGCCACTACTCACCAATCGGAGCCACGTGGGATGGATCGCGGAGATACTGCCGCGGGCGCTGACGCGGCCGACGGGCGGTTCAGCGGCGCTTTGGCGGACGCGCGCGGCGCGGCGGCCGGCCGCGATCGAGGTACGGTGCCAGGTAGCCCTCCACCAGCGCCTTGACCTGGCGGACGACGCGGCCATCCCGCCCGCCGGATTCGATCAGCCACATGTCGAGGATCGCAGAGATCATCTCCATCGCGCAGCGCGCCACCAGTTCGGCCTCGGCGCGACCGACACCGCCGATCTCCACCAGCTTGCTCGCAAGCACCGCGGCAGTGAGGATGGTGTCCTGGCGGTCGTATTCCAGCAGCTGCGGGTTGCTGCGCATGGCTTGGCGCAGCGGCAGCACGCCGCGCGTCGTGCGCCGCAGGTCGACAGCCGCGTCGATCGCGGCGTGGACGACGCGGCGCCAGCCCCTGGCGCCGTCGAGATCGGCCAGAAGGCGTTCGGCAGAGCCGGAACGATGCGCCGTCTGCCGCTTGAACAGCGAGAGGAGCACGGCCTGCTTGTTGGGAAAGTACTGATAGAGAGTCGCGACGTTGATGCCGACCGCCTTCGCAATGTGATTGGTCGTCAAAGCTTCGACGCCGTGCTCGTCGAGGAGTTGGGCGGTCACGTCGAGAATGCGCTCAAAAGTGGCCTGGCCGCGCGCCTGCACCGGCCTGCGCCGCAGCTCGACGTCCGTCTTCCTGCCGCTTGTCCGAGTACGACGCGAACGACTCGCGTCTGCGGTGGAGGGCCCTCTCATTGGCCTCCAACTGCGGCTGACCGTGCATAGATCGTACGGCCCTCCTTCAGTGTCTCGAGGACGTGGATGTCCTTGATGGCGAGGGCAGCCACCTTGAGCGGGTTGCGGTCGAGAACGACGAGGTCGGCGAGCTTGCCTGGCTCGAGGGTGCCCTTCGACTGCTCCTCGAAGTACTCGCGGGCGCCGTCGATCGTCAGGGCCTGCAGGCCACGATAGGCGTCGACGCGCTCGTCGGCCCCCACCACCTGGCCGCTGCGCGAGACCCGGTTGACGGACGTCCAGAGCAGGAACAGCTGGTCCGGCGGCGTGACTGGCGCATCGGTGTGGTTGGCGAAGCGCAACCCCTTCAACGCCGCCGTGTGCGTCGGGCTGATGGCGGCCGCGCGCTCGGGGCCGAGATTGGCGATGTGCACGTCGCCCCAGTAGTAGGTGTGGTTGGTGAAGAAGGTCGGGAAGAAACCGTATTTCTTGTACGCGTCGAGCTGCTCGCGCCGCATTGCCTGCGAGTGCACGATTACGGTGCGACGGTCGGTGCGCTGCTCACCAAGTCGCCGCTCGGCAAACTCGTGAGCCGCCACCATCATGTCGACCGCGGCATCCCCGTTGCAGTGCGCGAAGACCTGCACGCCATTCGTGTAAGCGAGCGTCACCAGCCGGTTCACGGTGTCCTGGTCGATGTTCGGAAAGCCGCGGCAATCGTGCTCGCAGCCCGGCACCGGGGTGAGGTACGGGTGCGTCAAGTAGGCGGTCTTGCCCTGAGGTGAACCGTCGAGGACAAGCTTCAGACCCTGGTACTTGAGGCGGTCGTGATAGACGCCCCAGTCCAGCCGGCCGGTGCCGACGAGTTCCTTGGCCATGATGAACAGCGGCAGTGCGACCACGTCGATCCTGAGCTTGCCCTGGCGTGCGGCGTCTGCGAGCAGGCTCATCTGCTGCGGCGAGAACACCGCACCCTCGTTGGCCGTCGTCAGCCCGGCGGCGGCGTAGTCAGCCTGCGCCTTCTCGAGCAGCGCCAGCTGCGCGTCGGGAGAGACGAACTGCTGCATCCGTGCCGCGAGCGGCAGCAAGGCTGATTCCTGCAGCAATCCCGCCGGTTCGCGGGTGCCCGGTTTGCGCGCGATCACTCCACCGGCCGGGTCCGGCGTGTCAGCACTGATGCCAGCGAGGCGCAGGGCCGCGGAATTGGCGACCGCCATGTGGCCGGAGACATGCCTCAACACGACAGGATTGGAAGGAAACGCGGCGTCGAGGTCCTCAGCCGTGGGGTGCCGATGCTCGGCGAGGGCGTCGGGGTCATAGCCAAATCCGACGAGCAGCGCTTGGTCGTCGGCCTTGGCCTGCTCCTTCAGGTCGCGAAGCGAGCGGACGATATCCCCTATGGAGCGCACCGTCCCGACCGGCGGCGGGCTCAGATTCGCCTGCCCGAGTGAATCGGCGTACATGAGCAGGTGGCTGTGACCGTCCACGAACCCGGGCAGCAGCGTGTGGCCATGCAGGTTGACGCGACGCGGCGCGACCAGTCCCGCCTGCTTCTCCGCTTGGGCCTTCGGCCCGACGAAGGCGATCTTCCCGTCGCGCACGACCAGGGCTTCGACGTACTCCGGCTTCTCACCACGCATCGTCACGATGTCGCCGCCGAAATAGATGGTGGCTGCGGACCCGCCAGCTGTCGCCTCAGTCCCAGTCGCGAGCAGCACGCCGCAGCCGCTGAGTGCGAGAACTGCCGCAACGGCCGGAACGGTCTTCATAGGTATCCTCTGCTCACGTGCCGGATCCGGGCATAGCCAGAGCCGCGGCCATGTTCCGTGCCCACGGTAGTTTATGCGATGCCGCGGCTCTTGCCGGCCCAGAACGGCGCGCGAAGGACCTTGCGGTCGGGCTTGCCGAGTGCCGTGAGCGGCAGCTCGCGGCGGAACTCGATCGACTTCGGCGACCAGACCGCGCCGCGCAGCCGCTTGACGTGCGCCTGGAGCTCTGCCGCCTCGACCGCGACGCCTTCGCGCAGCACGATGAAGGCGGTCACCGCCTCGCCCCACTTCTCGTCGGGCACGCCGATCACGATGGCGCTCGAGACCGCCGGGTGGGACATCAACGCGTCCTCGACCTCGCGCGGGTAGACGTTGAACCCGCCGCTGATGATCATGTCCTTCGTGCGGTCGACGATGTAGAGAAAGCCGTCCTTGTCGCGCTTCGCGACGTCCCCCGTGTGCAGCCACCCGCCGCGGAATGCCTCGTCGGTTGCCTCTTTGCGCTTCCAGTAGCCGTCCATCACTATCGCACCCCGCACGCAGATCTCGCCGGGTTCGCCGTCGGGCACTTCGTTCATCTCCGCGTCGAAGAGCCGCACGGTAACCGTCGGGCTCGCCTGCCCGCAGGAGGCGAACCGCTCCGGATGCGCCGGGTCGTGGTCTACCTTGCGCATCGTCGTAATGATCTGAGGCGCCTCGGTCTGGCCGTACAGCTGCACGAATACGCGCCCGAATGCGCGCATCGCTTCCTGCAGCCGGTCCGGCGACATGGGCGCGGCCCCGTAGACGATGGTCTGCAGCGAACTCACGTCGTACCGCGCGCGCACGTCGGCGCGGTCCAACAGGACGTAGATGATGGTCGGAACGAGGAATGTCGAGTTGATCCGTTCGGCCGCCACGGTCGCACAGAAGCTCTCCGCCTCGAACTCCGGAAGCAGCCGGATGTAGCCGCCGCGCAGGATCACCGGGAACAGCGCGGCACCGGCCGCATGGCTGATCGGGGTGCAGGCGATGAAGCGGATCTCGGGCGGCCAGTCCCAGTCCGCGGCGAGCAGCGCCGTCATGGCCGTCATGGCTCGGTGCGTCAGCATCGCGCCCTTTGAGCGTCCCGTGGTGCCGCCGGTGTAGGCGAGCCAGCCGATCTCCCCGGGCAGCGCCTCGTCGTGCAGCGCCGCCGGGGCGGCGGCCTCGAACCGCGGCAGGATGTCCTCGATACCGGGCAGCGGCCCGAACGACAGCACGTGGCGCAGGGTCGTCGCCCTGGACTGGATGTAGCGGGCGCGTTCGCCGAAGCGTTGCCCTTCGACGAGCAGCGTGTCGATCTCGGCATCCTCGACGATGAAGGCGTGATCGTCGGCACCGGCCTTGGGGTGCAGGGGTGTGTAGCGCACGCCCATCAGCAGAGCGGCCGCGTGCGCCGCGAAGGACTCAACGCGGTTGCTCGAGAGAATTGCGAGTCCGTGCCCATTGCGCAGGCCGAGTGACCGGTAAGCCGTGATGAATCGGCCGATCGCGTCGCCGAGCTGGACGTAGGTATACGTGCGTGTGCCATCCGAGATCGCCGGCCGGTCCGCAAAGCGGGCGATGGCGGTGAGCAGCAGGCCACCGACGGTACCGCCCTGATGCAGTTCCGACATCGTCAACCTCCCGGCAGGGCCGCCGGCGGCCGCGTGGACACCAGCGCTAGGCTGGTGAAGACGGCCGCCGGCTTTGGCGAGCCCTCCACTTCCACCGTGTTTGTCGTGACGAGGATGCGCCCGAGCGGGTGCTCGCGCACCTCCTCGAGCACGGCGGTGTAGCGCACTGGCCCGCCGATCATCACCGGGGTGAGGAAGCGCACTTTGTCGTAGCCGTAGTTGAAGCCCCACAGACCCGGCTCGCGGATCGGCGTGTGATCGAAGAACACGGTCACGGCCCGTGCCAAAAGCCACACGCCGTTGATGAGGTCGCCGCCGAGCGGATTGGCGGAGGAGATGGAGAGGTCGGTTTCCTCCGGTGTGGCGCCGATCGAGCGGTCGAAGTGCTCAAGCTGCGGACGCGGCACCGGTAGCCAGTCCGTACGGAAGAGGGTCTTGCCCACGTACTGGTGCGCCTGCGCCAGTGGAATGCCCGGGCGCGGGCTGCCCTGCTGCTGCGACATCTGCGGGTGCTCCCCTGAGCTGGCGCCACCGCGCCTCGGCCGGCCGCTGCGGCTAGATTTATAAGTAATTGCTTTGCTTATTAGCACCGATTCCCGGGGCGGGTCAAACCCGCCGAGCCGGTTTAGACTGCATGTCTCGCGGAGGAAACGCCAATGGCCGAAAACACCCAGATCGTGCTGCGCAGCATCCCGGACGGCAAGCTCGAGGAATCCCACTTCGAGCGGCGCGTGGCGCCCGTGCCGCAGCCCGGCCCCGGCGAAGCGCTGGTGAAGAACCACCTCATCTCTCAGGACGCCGCCAACCGCGCCTGGATGCGCGGTGCCACCTATCGCCAGGCCATCAAGGCGGGCGATGTGATGCACGCCTACACCCTGGGCGAAGTCGTCCAGAGCGGCGACCCGACGCTCACGCCCGGCGACCTCGTGATGGGCGAGGGCGGCTGGCAGCAGTTCTACGTGGCCCCGGCGCGCAGGCTCCTCAAGATGCCGCGCCACCAGCCCGTCTCGCACCTCTTCTCGCTGATCGGCGTGGCGGGCAAGACGGCCTACCACGGCCTCGTGCACGTCGGGCGGCCGAAGGCCGGTGAGACCGTCGTCGTGTCGGCCGCCGCGGGTTCCGTGGGCGTATTCGTGGGCCAGATCGCGAAGGCGCTCGGCTGCCGTGCTGTCGGCATCGCGGGCGGCGCCGACAAGTGCCGCTGGCTCATCGAGGAGCTTGGCTTCGATGCCGCCGTGGACTACAAGGCCGGCCGCCTGCGAGAGGACCTCGCTGCGGCCTGCCCGAAGGGCGTGGACGTCTATTTCGACAACGTTGGCGGCAAGGTGGCGGAAGCCGTGCTTTTCCAGATGAACCAGCATGGGCGCGTGGTCTGCTGCGGGGTGGTGTCGCAATATGACGCCAAGGAGATGCAGAGCCCCGCGGGACTGCCGGGGCTGATTGTCGTCAAGCGCCTGCGCATGGAGGGCTTCATTGTTTCCGATTTCCCGAAGGAAGACGCCAGGGCCGAGCAGGACCTGCTGCGCTGGGCCGCGGAGGGCAAGATCAAGGTCGTCGAGGACATCATCGACGGTCTCGAGAACGCGCCGCGCGGCCTCATCGGGCTGCTCGCCGGCGAGAATCGCGGCAAGCGGATGATCCGCCTGCAGTGAGGCCGCGGGAGGAGGGCTGAGATGCCGACGCCGGCTGTCCTGTTCGCGGGCCTGTTGTTTGGCTTTGTGGGCCTCGGTGTATTCCTGTATGGCAAGAAGCAGGCGAAGCTCGTGCCGCTGCTGGCCGGGCTGGTGCTGATGATCCTGCCGTATGTGATCGACGATGCCCGCCTGCTGTATGCCGGCGGCCTCGCGCTGTGCGGCGCCCTGTACTGGTTTCGGGAATGATGCGGGGAGGCCACGATGCCCATCGATGAGCAACGTTTCGAGTATGTCGGCTTCTGGCTGCGCGTCTGGGCTTTCGTGGTCGACTCCGTGCTGAGCCTGTTCATCATCACGCCCATCGTCACGGCGGTATACCGAAAGCAGCCCTCGCTGAGCCCCGACTTGATAGAGGGGCCGCTTGACCTGCTCGTGTCGTACCTCCTGCCAAAGGGACCGGTTGACGTGCTCGTGTCGTACGTCCTGCCGGCGGTGGCCATCGTCGCGTTCTGGATTGCGCGCCAGGCGACCCCGGGCAAAATGGTCATCCGTGCACGCATCGTCGATGCCGAGACTGGCGCGAGACCCACCACCGGACAGATGATCGGGCGCTATTTCGCCTACTACGTGTCCATATTCAGCCTCGGGCTTGGTTTCTTATGGGTGGCCTGGGACAGGCGCAAGCAGGGCTGGCACGACAAGCTCGCGGGCACCGTGGTAGTCCGCGAACGTCGAGCCTCGGCCTAGGCCAACCCGGCTTGCTCCAATAGACTAGCCAAGATTGACAAATTTACTATTTGTATAAACAATTTTTGGCCGATTATTAGATTATTGCGAGCAATTGCGCATCTCCCCAAGCGACCCTCAGCGGTCGCGGTAGCCCAGCACCACGAGCACGCAGCTACCGTCTGCGATCACGTTGATGCCCGCACGACGGCAGGCCGCGACCGCCGCGTCGCTCTCCGCACCGGGCTGCATCCAGACGTTCTCGATGCCCCTCTCGATCGCCTCCGCGACGATGCGCTCGGTGACCGCGGGCGGCGTGATGACGGAGATGCTCTTCACCTCGGGCGGCAGGTCTGCAACGCTCGGCACGCAGGCGGCCCCCTCGACCAGCGCCTCGCGCGGATTCACCGGGATCGCCCGCCGGCCGTTCTGCTGGTAGCAGCGGAGTACCTTGTTGCCGTACTTGTACCGGTGCGGTGAGGCGCCAACGACGCCGAAGGCCGGCGAGGCCAGGAAGCGTTCGATGGGATCGGCTGCGGCCATGGTCGCGGTTACCTCTGCTGCCGATGCTGCCACGGCCGAGGCCGGGCGGCGTCCCGGGTCGGCCGTGGCCGTTCGCTATACTGCGCGGCCACGAAACGATCGCAGCGCGGAAATCCCCACCCAATGCCGGCCGTCACGCCTCCCCGCACTTTCCAGGACCTGATCCTCACCCTGCAGCGCTACTGGGCCGACCGCGGCTGCGTCATCCTCCAGCCCTATGACATGGAGATGGGCGCGGGCACGTTCCACACCGCGACCTTCCTGCGCGCGATCGGTCCGGAGCCGTGGAGCGCCGCCTACGTCCAGCCCTCGCGCCGGCCGACCGACGGCCGCTACGGGGACAACCCGTTCCGCCTGCAGCATTATTACCAGTACCAGGTGGTCATCAAACCATCGCCGCCCGACATCATCGACCTCTACCTGGGCTCACTGCGCGCCGTCGGCATCGACCCGCTGGTGCACGACATCCGCCTGGTGGAAGACAACTGGGAATCGCCGACGCTCGGCGCCTGGGGCCTCGGCTGGGAGATCTGGCTCAACGGCATGGAAGTCACGCAGTTCACGTACTTCCAGCAGGTCGGCGGACTCGACTGCCGGCCCGTGATGGGCGAGATCACCTACGGCCTCGAGCGCCTGGCGATGTACCTGCAGGGCGTCGAGAGCGTGTTCGACCTCGTCTGGACGGACGGGCCGCTGGGGCGGGTCACCTACGGCGACGTATACCACCAGAACGAAGTGGAGCAGTCCAAGTACAACTTCGAGTTCGCCGACGTGGAGGAGCTTTTCCGCCAGTTCGACGCGCACGAGAGAGAGTGCCAGCGGATGCTCGAGGCCAAGCTCGCGCTGCCGGCCTACGAGCGGATGCTGAAGACCTCGCACACCTTCAACCTCCTGGACGCACGCAAGGCGATCTCGGTGACGGAGCGCCAGCGCTACATCCTGCGCGTGCGCACCCTCGCTCGCGGCGTTGCGGAGGCCTACTACGGGAGCCGTGAAGCACTCGGCTTCCCCATGCTGTCGCGCTCGGCGGCGGAGGCCGCCGCATGACTACCGCGCAACGGGATTTCCTGGTCGAGATTGGCACCGAGGAGCTGCCGCCCAAGTCGCTGCTCGCGCTCGCCGCCGGGTTCGCCGACGGCATCAACAAGGGCCTCGCCGAGGCGGGTCTCGCCCACCGCGCTCTCGAGCACTTCGCCACGCCGCGCCGGCTCGCCGTACGGGTGCGCCGGCTCATCGAGCAGCAGCCGGACCGCACGATCGAGCGGCGCGGCCCGCCGCTCAAGGCGGCTTTCGATGCCCAGGGCGCGCCCACGCAGGCCGCGCTGGCGTTCGCCAGGGGCTGCGGCGTCGAGGTCTCCACCCTCGAGCGACTCGAGACGCCCAAGGGCGTCTGGATGGTGTTCCGTGGCACGGAGTCCGGGGCGCGCACGGTCGACCTGCTACCGGGCATCGTCCAGGCGTCGCTCGACGCCCTGCCGATCGCCAAGCGGATGCGCTGGGGCAGCGGCGAGGCGCAGTTCGTCCGGCCCGTCCACTGGGTGGTGATGCTGTTCGGCAAGGAAGTCGTGCCAACCCAGATTCTCGGCCTCCCGGCCTCGAACGTCACCTTTGGCCACCGCTTCATGGCCCCGCGCGGCTTCCGCCTGGCGAGCCCCACCTCCTACGTGAAGGCTCTGCACCAGCGTGGCAAGGTGCTGGTCGACATCCACGAGCGCCGCGAGACGATCCGCCAGGGCGTCGCCGCGGCCGCCCAGCGTCTCGGCGGACAAGCCGTGATCGAGGATGCGCTCCTGGACGAGGTGACCGCACTGGTCGAGTGGCCGGTGCCCCTCGCCGGCCGGTTCGACGTCAAGTTCCTCGACCTGCCGCCGGAAGTGCTGGTCGCGACCATGCAGGACCACCAGCGCTGCTTCCCCGTGCGCGACGCCGACGGCCGTCTGATGCCGTGGTTCATCGCAGTCTCCAACATCGACAGCCTCGAGCCAGGCCAGGTGGTGGCTGGCAACGAGCGCGTCGTGCGGCCGCGCTTGTCGGATGCGGCGTTCTTCTGGTCGACGGACCGCCAGCGGCGGCTCGACTCTTTCTGCGAGCCGCTGCGACGCGTCACCTTCCAGACGCAGCTCGGCTCCCTGCACGACAAGTCGGAGCGGGTGCGAGGACTCGCCCGCTCGATCGCCGCCGCCATCGGCGGGGACCCCGCCCTGGCGGATCGTGCTGCCGAGCTCTGCAAGTGCGACCTGCTCAGCTCGATGGTCGGCGAGTTCCCGGAACTGCAAGGCCTGATGGGGCGGTATTACGCTCTGCACGACGGCGAGCACGCCGAGGTCGCCGAGGCGCTGCGCGAGCAGTACCTGCCGCGATTCGCCGGCGACGAGGTGCCCGCGACTCGCACCGGCATGGCGGTCGCGATCGCCGACAAGCTCGACACGATCGCGGGCATCTACGCCACGGGCCAGAAGCCCACCGGCACGCGCGACCCCTTCGGGCTGCGCCGTGCCGCGCTCGGCCTGCTGCGCATTTCGATCGAGCGGCGGCTCGACCTCGACCTGCAGTCACTGATCAGTCAGGCGCTCGGCGCGCTGCCGTTCAAGGCCACAGAGCACTGTACGGACGAGGTCTATGACTACGTCGTCGAGCGGCTGCGGGCCTATTACCTCGAAGGCGGCGCGGCGTTCGCCGTGACCACCGAGATGTTCGACGCCGTGCTGGCGACGCGACCCGCCTCCCCGCTCGATTTCGGCGCACGGCTGCAGGCGCTGGCGCGGTTCCTCGCGCTGCCGGACGCAGCGAGCCTCTCGGCCGCCAACAAGCGCATTGCCAACATCCTGCGCAAGGCCACCGAGCCGGTGGGCGATCGCTTCGACGCGGCCTTGCTGCTCGACCCGGCGGAACAGGTGCTCGGCGAGCAGGTGGAGGCCATGGCGCGCCTCGTGGAGCCGCTCTTCGCCGCCCGCGAGTACACCGATGCGCTCTGCAAGCTCGCGGCCCTGCGCAAGGCGGTCGACGAGTTCTTCGATTCCGTCCTGGTCATGGCCGACGACGACGCCCTGCGGGCCAATCGGCTCGCGCTGCTGCGACGGCTGCAGGGCGTGTTTATGCACGCGGCCGATCTGTCGCGGCTGCCAGGCTGACGCTCCCGGAGGTCACCGCGCATGCAGTGGATCCGCTCGGCTGTCTACACCGTACTGCTGTTCTTGGTGACGGGGGTGTTCGGCGTGATCGTGCTCGTCGCGGCGCTGCTGCCGCTCCCGATCGAGAAACGCTACCTGATCCCGGCCACCTGGGGTCGCCTCCTCACCTGGCTCGCCGGCGCGATCTGCGGCCTCACCTACACGATCGAAGGCCAGGAGAACCTGCCCAAGGAGCCGTTCGTGTCGCTCTGGAAGCACTCTTCCACTTGGGAGGTGCTGGCGCAGATGTTCGTCGTGCCGCCGGCGGCGTGGTCGCTGAAGCACGAGTTCCTCTGGGTCCCGATCGTGGGCTGGGCGGTGCGCACCTACAAGCCGATCGCGATCAACCGTAAGGCCGGGCACTCAGCCGTAAACCAGGTCGTCATGCAGGGCCGCGAGCGGCTCGCCTCGGGCATGGGCGTGATCGTCTACCCGGAGGGCACGCGCGTGCTCCCCGGCCAGACGCGGAAGTACGGCGTCAGCGGCGCACTGCTCGCGACCGAGACCGGCGCGCCCGTCGTGCCGATCGCCCACAACTCTGGTTACTTCTGGCGCCGCCGCAGTCTGATGAAGAAGCCCGGCGTCATCCGCGTGGTGATCGGCCCGCCGATCGACCCGAAGGGCCTGACCGCGCGAGAGGTCAACGAGCGCGCCCAGCAATGGATCGAGGCGAAGATTGCCGAGATCGTCGCGCAGCCGGGCGGCAAGCCGGACTGAACGTCGTTGCAGAGACCGCCACCTTGCCCCTGCCGGGGCGTGAGCGGCCGCTGACGGCGCGCAGACTCAGACGTCGATGTTGGTTGCGGCGAGCGCGTTTCTCTCGATGAACTCGCGGCGCGGCTCGACTTGGTCGCCCATCAGCGTCGAGAAGATCTCGTCGGCGCCGAGTGCGTCCTCGATCCTAACCTGCACCAGCCGGCGCGAGGCGGGATTGATGGTCGTGTCCCAGAGCTGCTCCGGGTTCATCTCCCCTAGGCCCTTGTAGCGCTGGATCGACTGGCCCTTGCGCGCCTGGTCGAGCAGCCACGTGATCGCCTCACGGAAGCTCGCGACCTCGTGCCGGGCCTCGCCGCGCCGCACGTATGCGCCGGTGCCGATGAGCCCGTACACTGTGCGCGACAGGTCCGTGATGCGCCGGTACTCGCTCGAGCTGAAGAACTCCCGGTGCAGGTGCTTCTCCACGGTGAGGCCGTGTTCCGTGCGCGTCACGACCAGGTGCGGCGGCGTCGCATCGTTCAGGCGCACGGTGTAGCTGCGCCCAGCCACCGGCGCGGTATTTAGCAGCGCCTCGAGCTGCTTGCCCCAGGCCGTGAGCCACACCGCGTCTTCGCGCTCGGCGGGGCTCAACTCCGGCATGTGCAGCATCTGTTCGAGCACGTGCTGGTCGTAACGGCGGGGCGAGCGGCGCACGGCGTTCTGGAACTCCACGTACTTGCGGGCGAGCGCGTCGAGCGCCGTCGCCGGCATGGGGGGCGCGTCCGCCGAGGTATGCAGCGCCGCGTCCTCGAGCGCGGATCGGAGCAGCATCTGGTTGAGCTCAGCGTCGTCCTTGACGTACGTTTCGGCCTTGCCCTTCTTCACCTTGTAGAGCGGCGGCTGCGCAATGTAGATGTGCCCGCGTTCGATGAGCAGGGGGATCTGCCGGTAGAAGAACGTGAGCAGCAGCGTCCGGATGTGCGAGCCGTCGACGTCCGCGTCTGTATTGTGGCAACAGATTCCGCCCATGCCGGCGATGAAGTTCTCGTCGCCCTCCACGGAAAAGTCGTAGACGTGGCGGTTCGTTGCCTCGACCTCTTCGAGTGCGACGATCGGCAACGCCATCAGGTCACCATCCAGATTCTCAAACTGTCGATTTTGCAGGTTGGTTCTTCCGGACCGGTCTGGCCGGACGGCCGCCGCCCCGCGGTGGTCGCGCCACACAGCTTCGAGCCGGGTAATTTCCTCGCTCGCGCAGACCGTGACGGTCCAGTGCGTACGACGCGTCTGGCATTCACGCCCGCGAATCAGACGAACGACTCCATCCGCAGCGTACTCGCTCACGGTCGCGACGACGCCCAAAGACGACAGCAGGTACATCAGGCCACTGGCGAGATCGTAGGACGAGGTCACGAACGCGATCTTGCCGCTGGCGGTCGTCCCGTCCCCGGCCAGATAGCCGCGCAGGAACGCCTCCCGCAGCGGGATCGGCACGTTGAAGACGAGGTCGGGAATGCGCTTGGAGTGGGATTCGGTGCCGTGGAAGCCGAACAGCTCCTGCCAGGCGATCGCGGCTACGCGGTTGACGAGCCTTAGGTCGGCCGCGCGCTGGCGGCTCCGGTGCAGCACGGCCGGCTGACCGAACACGCGCTGGACGCATTCTTGCAGCTTCGGCACGAGTGGTTCGTTGCTGCGGGCGATCGACCACCGGATTCCGTTACGATCCGAACAGGACCCTTCGGCGAGGTAGAAGCCGAGCAGGAACATCAGGTCGTCATTGACCGGCAGGTATCGCGCGATCCCACGGTCGGCATAGTGTTCCGGCGTGATCGTGAAATCGTTCCGGCCGCCGAACCATTCCACGTCCATCGGCTCGAGGTCAGCGAGTCGAACGAGGTCACGGACTGCATTGCGTCCGGGGGCCCGGTACTGGGTTGCCCAGGCCTGCTCGAGGCGGCTGCGCCCGATCATGACCCTGCCCTGCGCCAGGAGTTCTTCGGCGCCGACCGCGCGAAGGTAGGCCTCGAAGTGGCGCTGGGTCGGCCGTGACTGACCCTTCTCCCAAGAGTAGAACGTACACGGCTGGTTAATGCCCACCGCCCGGCAAAGCTGCCGGTTGGTCAAGCCGCTCGAAAGGCGCCGTTCGGCGAGTGCACGCCCGACGTCATACGGGATCGTCACCCTTGGCGCGGAGAAATCCCCGCTCGTTGCGTGTTTGGCGCGGCCGTTCGTCTTGTGCCACTCCTCGACCGCCGGGCCGCGCAGCCACACCTGCCTCGCGTGGGACTCGTCCCTCGACACAGCGCGGAGCAAGTCGAGCGAGGCCGGGGCGTCGGATGGCAGTCGCAGCCGTCGCGGCGCGACCAGCCTGTCGCCCAGGCGCAACGTGTCGCCGCGCTTCAACCGTATCGCGCCGTCCTCGTGCACAAAAACGCTGTGGCTAGAGGTCACGCGAACCGAGCGGCCGTACGCCGTCCGCGCGCGGAAGAGCTTCTCGTCGAGCGGATGCCGAATGACCGCCTTGATCGGCCGAAAGCGAACCGCGTGGTCTTCAAGGCCAAAGCACAGGACCTCGCCAAGGGCGTCGGCCTCTAGGCGCTCGGCGCGGAGTCTTTCGGAGTGGCCGTCAGACTCGACGTTACCAGCATGCTGGTGCGCGGCAATGGAGGCATCGATGTACTCGCCGATGCGCACCATGCGCGCCGGACCCCCTCGACGCCGCACGAATACATGGTCATCGCCGTCCACGCTCATGATGATGATGCGGTGGTAGCGCAGCTTGTCGATGTCGAACTCGTCCTTGCCGATGCCGCAGCCGAGCGCCGTGATGAGCGTGCCGACCTCGGCGGAGGACAGCATTTTGTCGAAGCGCGCACGTTCGACGTTGAGGATCTTGCCCTTCAGCGGCAGGATCGCCTGCGTGCGCCGGTCGCGCCCCTGCTTCGCGGAGCCGCCGGCGGAATCGCCTTCGACGATGAAGAGTTCCGACTGGGCGGGGTCCTTCTCCTGGCAGTCGGCCAGCTTGCCGGGCAGGCCGGCGACGTCGAGCGCTCCCTTGCGGCGCGTGAGCTCGCGCGCCTTGCGGGCGGCCTCTCGCGCGCGTGCGGCGTCGATGATCTTGTTGACTACGGCCTTCGCCTGCGCTGGATTCTCAAGCAGGAAATCACCCAGCTTCTCCGCGACCAGGGACTCGACGACGCTCTTCACCTCGGAGGAAACGAGCTTGTCCTTGGTCTGCGAGGAGAACTTCGGGTCGGGCAGCTTGACGGACAGGACCGCCGTGAGACCCTCGCGCGCGTCGTCGCCCGTCGTCGGCACCTTGTCCTTCTTGCTCGCGAGCTCGCGCTCGATGTAGTCGTTCAGCGTGCGCGTGATTGCACCGCGGAAGCCGGCGAGATGCGTGCCGCCGTCCTTCTGCGGGATGTTGTTCGTGTAGCAGTACATCGTCTCCGCGTAGGAGTCGTTCCACTGCAACGCGAGCTCGACGGTGATGCCGTCGCGCTCGCCGCGAAACCAGAATATTGATTCGTGAATTGAAGTTTTGCTGCGATTGAGGAAGCGCACGAACTCGCGGATGCCGCCTTCGTGATGGAAGTCCTCGCGCTTATCGTCGCGCTCATCAATGAGCGCGATACGCACACCGGAATTCAGGAATGAGAGTTCGCGCAGGCGCTTCTGCAAGACCTCGTACTTGAATTCGATGTTGGTGAAGATGGTGTCGCTAGGCTTGAACCGGATGGTGGTGCCACGCTTGTCGCTGGCGCCCGCCACGGCGAGCGGAGCCACTGGCTCGCCGAGGCGATACTCCTGGCGGTGTTCCTTGCCATCGCGGTAGACGGTGAGCAGCAGGGTCTCCGACAGGGCGTTCACTACGGACACGCCGACACCGTGCAGGCCGCCGGAGACCTTGTAGGACGAGTCGTCAAACTTTCCGCCGGAATGGAGAACGGTGAGGATCACTTCGGCCGCCGACCGCCCCTCCTCGGTATGGATATCCACAGGAATTCCACGGCCGTTGTCGGATACTGTCACGGACTGGTCAGCGTGAATCGTGACTGACACGTTGGTGCAGTAGCCGGCCAGGGCTTCGTCGATGGAGTTGTCCACGACTTCAAAGACCATGTGGTGCAGGCCGGTCCCGTCGTCGGTGTCCCCGATGTACATCCCGGGGCGTTTGCGGACCGCGTCAAGGCCTTTTAAGACTTTGATTTTACTCGAGTCGTAGACGTCGGCGCCGCTCATGGGATACCCGGTTAAATGAGACGCGGAATTATATCAGACGGGCAAAAACACCGTGTTCCACGTGGAACGTATGGCCGCCCGGCAGGCTCTGAATGGATGGGTTATCTGGGTCCAAGGCGGTTACGAACAGCTGCGCCGGCAGCCCAAGCACCTCCCCTAGGAACCGTTCCAGGTGCGCCGCATCGAGCTCCGCCGCAGGATCATCCACAAGTAATCCAGCGACCTCCGAGCCCTGCTCCGCGTCGCAGCGCAGCTGCCCGAGCAGCAGCGCCGCCGCCGTCAGTTTCTGCTGGCCGCGCGAGATCCTGTCTCTCGCCAGCTCCCCACCGATCCGGATACTGAGGTCAGCTCGGTGCGGGCCGGCGTGGGTCAGCTGCCGCTCGCGATCCCGGAGCCAGGATCGCTCCAGGGCTTCTCCCAGCGCCAGGTCGGCCGCCCAGCCTCGCTGCAGCGACACCTGTACGGGCACACCCAGCAGTCGCTCCCCGACCGCCGCCACGTGCGGACACAGGCGATCCACGTACTGGCGGCGACGCTCCGCCACCGCCTCACCCGCCTCTACCAACTCCGGATCCCATGCCCGAACCAGTGGCCCGGGCTGAGCCGACCGCAGGGCCGCGTTCCGCTGCCGTAGTGCCCGCTGGTAGCGGCGCCAGTCATCGACGAAGGCTGGTTCCACGTGGAACACTCCCCAGTCAAGATACCGCCGCCGCTCCTGCGGTCCCGCCTCGACCAAACGATGCACCTCCGGGTCGATCGCCTGCATCGGCAGCACCGCTGCCAGCTCCGCCAGGCTCGCCAATCGTTCGCCACCGGCCCGGGCTTCAATGCCCTCCCGCCCTAGGCGGATCCCGACCGCCCTCGCCCGGCCTGGGCTCACGAGCCTCCCGGTCACAGAGAGCTCTACAGCCCCCTTGCGGATCAGGAGTTCGCTGCGCGCCGTCCGAAACGACCGACCACGCCCGAGAAAGAAAATCGCCTCAAGCAAGCTCGTCTTGCCCGAGGCGTTCTGGCCGGTGATGACGTTGCAGCGAGCGTTCAGCTCGAGCTCGGCCGATTCTATGCAGCGGAAATCCCGGATCCCAACCCGCTGCAGACTCATCGTTCGCGGTGCCGGCGCCCCGTCACAGCCGCATTGGCATGACCACGAAACGCGCCGAAGCGTCCGTGGTCGCTCGGATCAGGCAACTGCTGTTACCGTCGGTCAGGCCGATCTGAACGTCGGCTCCGTCGACCGCAGCCAGTGCGTCCATGAGGTAGTTGACGTTGAAGCCGATCTCGATTTCCTCGCCCTCGTAACCGACTTCAACCTCTTCCTCGGCTTCTTCCTGCTCGGGGTTGTGAGCCTGAATGACCAGTGCGTTCGGCCTTAGGGCAAAGCGGATCCCGCGGTATTTCTCGTTCGACAGGATCGCCGCGCGCTGCAGCGCCTGGCGCAGGTCCTCCCGCACGGCCGCCACAGTACGCGGCGGATTGTTCGGAATGACTCGGCTGTATTCCGGGAATCGACCATCGATCAGCTTCGAGGTGAAGCGAATTTCGCCGATCTGGACGCGAAGATGGTTAGCTCCGATGGACACTTCGAGAATCTGGTCGTCGTTTCCAAGGATTCGCTGCAGCTCCAGGACGCCCTTGCGCGGTACGATAACTTGTTGCCCGGACTTTCCGCCTTCACCGAGTTCGACCTCACATAATGCCAGCCGATGGCCGTCAGTAGCAACCGATCGCAACATTTTCGCCGAAGTTTCAAGAAGCATGCCATTCAGGTAGTAACGCACATCCTGCTGCGCCATCGAGAACGAGGTCTTCTCGAGCAGTCGGCGAAAATCCCGCTGTGGGACCTTGAGAGCCTGCTGCGCGCTGATTTCCTCGACGGTCGGGAACTCAGTCGCGGGTAGGGTCGAGAGCGTGAAGCGGCTCTTCTTGGCGCGAACCAGCATCCGCTCACCCTCGAGCGTGAATGCGATCTCAGTCCCCTCCGGCAGGGCGCGGCAGATGTCGAGGAGCTTGCGCCCCGGGACGGTCACCTCGCCCGCGCGCTGTACGTCCGCCTCCGAGGTGGCCACGAGTTCCACTTCGAGGTCGGTGGCGGTGATGGACAGCTTGCCGCCCTTCGCCGCGAGCAGAACATTCGCGAGGATCGGCATGGTCTGCTTGCGCTCGACGACGCCGATGACCGACTGCAGCGGGCTCAGGATGGCTTCACGCTTGGCGATGATCTTCATCTTTGTAATTCCGATTCTTTATCTAAGAACTCTATTGTTACTGTATTTAGCACAGCCCAAGCCTGTGCAGAACGTCTTTTTCCCTAGGACTGACCGCCAGTTGCGCGCCGCATAACTCGGCTGATAAGCCGCCCATCCCCTGTCCGCCGGCTGTGGACGAAATGTGCACAATACGTCGACGCATTTCATCCACAGCTTGATCACATCAACCCGCCAGTGTTCTCAACAGGTTTGAATAGTCCTCGTTGACGCGAGTCTGGGAATCGCGCAGTCCCTTCACCACGCGGCATGCATGCAGCACCGTGGTGTGGTCTCTGCCGCCGAACGCGTCGCCGATCTCCGGCAGGCTGTGATTGGTCAGCTCCTTGGACAGGGCCATCGCGACCTGGCGCGGGCGCGTGATCGATCGACTGCGCCGGCGCGACAACAGGTCCGCGACGCGGATCTTGTAGTACTCCGCCACGGTCTTCTGGATGTTCTCGATGGTCACCAAGCGCTCTTGCAGCGCGAGCAGATCCTTCAGCGCTTCCTTGGCAAAATCCAGCGTGATCGGTCGACCGGTGAACTGCGAGTTGGCGATGACGCGTCGCAGCGCGCCTTCCAGCTCGCGCACGTTGGAACGAATGCGCTTCGCGACGAAAAACGCCACTTCCTCCGGCAGCTCTACGCCGCTCGCAGACGCCTTGCTCATCAGGATCGCCACACAGGTCTCGAGCTCCGGCGGCTCGATCGACACCGTCAGGCCCCAGCCGAACCGCGACTTGAGCCGCTCCTCGAGGCCTTCAACCTCCTTCGGATACCGGTCGCAGGTCAGGATCACCTGCTGCTGGCCCTCGAGCAGCGCGTTGAAGGTGTGAAAGAACTCCTCCTGAGAGCGTTCCTTGCCAGCGAAGAACTGGATGTCGTCGATGAGCAGCGCATCGAGCGAGCGGTACGCCTGCTTGAACTCGTTGATCGTGTTGTGCTGCAGGGCGCGGACCATGTCGCCGACGAAGCGCTCCGAGTGCACGTAGGCGACACGCGCGTCACTGTTGCGGGCGCGGATCTGGTTGCCGATCGCGTGCATCAGGTGCGTCTTGCCGAGGCCGACGCCACCATAGATGAACAGAGGGTTGTAGGCGCGCCCGGGGTTCTCGGCGATCTGCATGGCTGCCGCACGGGCGAGCTGGTTACTCTTGCCCTCGACGAAGTTGGCGAACGTAAAGTCGGGATTCAGACGCCCGCCGAACTGCGGCAGCGGATCGGTGCGCCGCGGTTGCACCTCGCCGCCGGTCGGCCTGGGCGAGGAAGCTGTGATCGTAGCGCCCGCCGCCGAGGCGAGCGCCGCTGCCGGGCGGCGCGATCCAACTTCGAGGACAACCTGCGGGACCGGGGCCGGCACCAGCTCCTCGAGCAGCTCGCCGATCCGGCTGGCGCAGTTCTGGTTCACCCAGTCGACGACGTAACGGTTCGGAGCGAGGAGCCTCAGGCGGCCGCCGGCCTCGACGGCCTGCAGGGGCCGGATCCACGTGTTGAACGACTGTTCGGGAAGCTCCGCTTCGAGGCGGCGGAGACACAGATTCCAGAGCGAAGTCTCCACAACCGACGGGCCTTTGGCTGGGACGGTGAGTGCGGCGGAGCGGGAAGGGGGCGGGAGTGTAACCCGCCCCGGTGGCTGTGGATATCTCGCGATGTGGTTGACGCTCGCCGGGCAGATGCGTATTCTTGCCCGCCCTTTGACGACCAGTGCATGTTATTGTTTCTGGTCTAGTTTCGCGCTACCCGGAGCCGCACATGAAGCGCCCCTATCAACCGAGCAACCTGCATCGCAAGCGAGTTCACGGCTTCCGCGCGCGCATGGCTACCAAGGGCGGTCGCCTCGTCCTGAGCCGGCGTCGCGCCAAGGGCCGCAAGCGCCTCGCCGTCTGACCGACCCTACGCAGCGCGCCGCCATTACGCTCATCGCGCGCAGCTTCCCCCGCGAGCGTCGCCTCACCGATCAGCCTCAGTTCAACGCCGTTCACCGCGAAGGTCAACGGTCGTCGGACGCATTGTTCGTCGTCAGCATGCGAGCCAACGTGTTCGGTTACGCGCGCCTGGGGCTTGCGGTCGGCGTTAAGGCCGCCGGCAATGCGGTGCGCCGCAACCGTGTGAAGCGCCTCATCCGGGAATCTTTTCGAGATCGTCACCAGGAACTGCCGTCCGTGGACCTCGTCGTCAACGCCAGAGCCCCGGCCGGCAAAGCCTCCGCCGCCGAGATCCGCGCCAGTCTCGCGACGCATTGGGATAGGATCGTCCGCCGATGCGCACGCTCCTGATAGGACTCATCCAGCTGTACCGATGGTTCGTGAGCCCGTTGCTCGGGCAGAACTGCCGTTTCTATCCCACGTGTTCCTGCTACGCGCAGGAGGCAGTCGCCCGCCATGGAGTCCTGCGTGGCTCGTGGCTCGCCACGCGCCGCATCTGCCGCTGCCATCCGTGGCATGAGGGCGGCTACGACCCCGTGCCCGACGCGCTCCCCGCGTCCGCCAACCTGAAGCGACCGAGCCATGGATAACCCGCGCCTCTATCTCTGGATTGCCTTCGCGCTGCTCCTCTGGATGAACGTCGTCCAGTGGGAACGCGACTACGAGAAGCCGGCCGCCGCCCCGGCGGCGGCGGGCTCCGCGGCCGCACCGGCTGCGCCCACCGCAGCGCCGGCCGCCACCTCCAGCAGCCAGCTGCCGGCGTTACCGCCCGACAGCGGCGCGACCGCTCCGGCCGCGACGACTGCCGCCGCCGCGGCTGGCCCTGCGCCGGCCGAGCAGCGGAAGGTCCGCATCGTCACCGATGTCCTTGACCTTGACGTGAGCTTGCAGGGCGGCGACCTGCTGCGCGCCGACCTGCTCACGTATCCGCAGGACAAGCGCGCCGGCAGTCCGCCGATGCGGCTGCTCTCCACCGAGGAGGGTGCCTTTAGCATCGTGCGCAGCGGCCTGCGCGCGGCTGGCGGCGGCGCCGAGCCCGATCACTTGGCTACCTACAGCGCGGCGGCGACCGAGTATCGGCTGCAGCCCGGTGCGCAGGAGCTGCGGGTGCCGCTCACCTGGACGAACGGGCAGGGCGTCACGGTGACGAAGACGTTCGTGGTGCGCCCGGGGCAGTACGCGATCGACGTCGAATACACCGTGAACAACGCCTCGCCGGCGTCGTGGAAGGCCGCCTCCTACATGCAGTTCCTCCGCCACGTGTACTCGCAGAAGCGCTCGATGTTCGACGTTGAGAGCTACGCGTACCGCGGCCCGGCGGTCTTTGACGGCCAGAAGTACCGGAAGCTGAACGTTGACGACTCCGACGACGCCAAGTTCCAGGAGCTCGCCACGGGCGGCTGGATGGCGGAGATGCAGCACCATTTCGTTTCCGCGGGCGTGCCGCCCGCCAATCAGCAGTACGAGTTCTCGCTGCGGCGTGAGGGCGACCACTCGCTGGTGAGCTACCGCGGGCCGGTGCAGACCGTCGCGGCTGGCGCGAGCGCCGTCATCAAGGAACGCATGTTCGTCGGCCCGAAGCTGCAGGATCAGCTCAAGGCCACCGGGACGAAGCTCGAGCTGACCGTCGACTACGGCAAGCTCACGATTATCGCCCAGCCGCTGTTCTGGCTGCTGCAGCAGGTGCACCGTTTCGTCGGCAACTGGGGCGTCGCCATCATCCTGGTGACGGTCCTGCTGAAGCTCGCCTTCTACAAGCTCACGGAGACGAGCGGCCGCTCGATGGCCAAGATGCGTGGGATCCAGCCGCGCATCAAAAGCATCCAGGACCGCTACAAGGACGACCGCGAGCAGCTCGCCAAGCAGATGATGGAGCTGTACAAGCGCGAGAAGATCAATCCGGTCGCCGGCTGCCTGCCAATCGTCGTGCAGATCCCGGTGTTCCTCGCCTTCTACTGGGTGCTGCTCGAGAGCGTCGAGATGCGCCAGGCACCGTTTTTCGGCTGGATCCAGGATCTTTCGTCCAAGGACCCGTTCTTCGTCCTGCCGATCATCATGGGAATCGGCATGTACGCGCAGTTCAAGCTGAACCCGGCGCCACCGGACCCGATGCAGGCGAAGATGTTCGCGTTCATGCCTGTCATCATGTCGGTGATGATGGCGTGGTTCCCGGCGGGCCTCGTGCTCTACTGGATCACGAACACGGGGCTGTCCATCGCGCAGCAGTGGAATATCAACCGGGTCGTGGCCGCCGAGGCGAAGAAGATCTGAGGGGCGAGCGGGACGGCCTGAGCGCAGGGCCCGCGCGAGTCCCGCGAGCCGCGCTCCGGCGGCGCGCAGGGGAGCCACAGACGCCGGTCGCGTGACAAACTACCTCGCATGAACGACACGATTGCCGCGATTGCGACGGCCACCGGCCGCGGCGGCATCGGCATCGTGCGGGTCTCCGGGCCGGCCTGCCGCGAGATCGCCGTCGCCGTGGTCGGGCGCCTGCCCGCCCCCCGCGTCGCGGAGCTGCACGTGTTCCAGGATGAAGCGGGCGAGGCGATCGATGCGGGCATCGCGCTCTTCTTTCCGGCGCCGCATTCCTACACGGGCGAGGATGTCCTCGAGCTGCAGGGCCACGGCGGGGCGGTGGTGCTGGACCTGCTGCTGCGGCGGACGCTGGCGGTCGGCGCGCGGGCGGCCGGGCCCGGCGAGTTCACGCAGCGTGCGTTCCTCAACGACAAGCTGGACCTGGCGCAGGCCGAGGCCATCGCCGACCTGATCGACAGCGGTTCTGCGCAGGCGGCTCGAGCTGCCTTGCGCTCGCTGATGGGGGAGTTCTCGACGCAGGTGCACGAGCTGTCGGAACGCGTGCTCGAGCTGCGCATGTGGGTCGAGGCGGCGATCGATTTTCCGGAGGAGGAAATCGACTTTCTCGCCGACCGCGCCCTAGCCGAGCGCATGGAGTCCATCCGCACTCGCTTCGCGCAGCTGTCGGAGGCCGCGCGCCAGGGGTCGCTGCTCCGCGACGGGCTGACGCTCGTTATCGCCGGTCGCCCGAATGCCGGCAAGTCGAGCCTGCTCAACCGGCTGGCGGGCTACGAGGCCGCCATCGTCACCGCCGTTCCCGGCACCACGCGCGACGTGCTGCGCGAACGCATTGAGATCGACGGACTGCCGCTGCACCTCCTCGACACGGCGGGCCTGCGCGAATCCGCGGACGTGGTCGAGGCCGAGGGCGTTCGCCGCGCCCGTCACGAGATGTCGCGCGCGGATCGCGTGCTGTTCATCGTCGATTCGGCGGACGCGGCCACGCGCGCGGCCGTGGAGGCGGATCTCGCGGTGCTGCCGGCAGAGGTGCCGCGGACGGTCGTCTTCAACAAGATCGACCGCAGCGGCGAACGGGCGCGGGTGGAGGAGGGCGTGCCCTCCCGCGTCTACTTGTGCGCGACGACCGGTGAGGGGGTCGGCGGCCTGCGCGCGCACCTGAAGCACTGCATCGGCTTTCAGCCGGCGGTTGGCGGCGCACTCTCGGCGCGGACCCGGCACCTCGAGGCGCTGCGACGCGCGCGCGCACACGTCGACTCGGCGCACCGGCTCCTGAGTGAACGCCGTGCCGGTGAACTCGTGGCGCAGGAGCTGCACGATGCGCAGCGGGACCTCGGCGAGATTACTGGCGAGGTGACGAGCGAGGAGTTGCTCAGGCGGATCTTCGGCAGCTTCTGTATCGGGAAATGAGTCGAGTTCTGACGATTTTCTTTGCAGTTCGAAGCGAGTACGTAACTTATTGATTTACAAGTATGTTTGTTCCTATTTTGACCGCGAAGAGCAGAGGAGAGCCGGAACCTTTTGAGTACACATACGAGGACACACGCCGTGTGTACTCGCCAAAAATGGCCAATGTGTACACGGAGACCCCGAAATGACGCTGACCGATACGGCCGTCCGGGCGCTGAAGCCCAAGGCGAACCGCTACACCAAGACCGGCGAACGCGGCCTCGTGCTCGAGGTGTTCCCGACCGGCGGCATGCTCTGGCACTACCGGTACCGGCTGAACGGCAAGCAGGAGCGGGTGACGCTGGGCCGCTAGGAGTCTGGGCGGCAGAAGGGAAGCTCCTGACTACGGTTGAAGGATGAGGTAGGTTGGTCGGCATGGCTGCGAACTACCTCCCCTACGAG
>Ga0209048_10001109_pt1 | contig 28140 bp, 18 predicted proteins | sample FrelakmetCRP12CR_FD_187146 | JGI IMG/M metagenome (GOLD analysis project Ga0209048, IMG submission 187146) | Freshwater lake sediment microbial communities from the University of Notre Dame, USA, for methane emissions studies - CRP12 CR (SPAdes)... | ecosystem: Environmental > Aquatic >... | reverse complement strand
GGTATAAGCCACATGAGTACGAATCCTTTTTGAAATGGGAGCAGCACTGTGCAGAAAGTTGACAGACTGATTTCTGGTGGCACCATATTGGTCATGGATGACAATGACAATAAGATCAGGAATGGCGCCGTGGCGATTGAGGGAGAGAAAATTATCGCCGTAGGAAAGAAGGAGGATATCGAGAAGACGTACGTCGCTTCCGAGATCATTGATGCAAAGGACTCTCTCATTATGCCGGGCCTTGTCAACTGCCATAACCATGCACCTATGACATATTTCCGGGGTTTGGCGGATGACCTTGAACTCATGGACTGGCTGAACAACTATATATTTCCAGCTGAGGCGATGTTTGTGAACAAGGAATTTTCCTATCTGGGGGGGTTGCTTGCATGCGCCGAGATGATCAAGTCCGGGACTACAACTTTCTGTGACATGTACATATTCGAGGATGAGGTGGCAAGGGCGGCGAAGAAGGCGGGCATGAGGTGTCTTGTGGGCGAGGTGCTATTTGATTTTCCATCCCCTAACTTTAAGACCCCAGAGGAGGGTCTGAAGTACTCTGAATTCCTCATTCAGAAGTGGGCGAATGATCCGCTGGTAAATATCTTCATAGAACCTCATGCCCTCTATACATGTTCTTCCAACCTTCTCCGAGAGTCAAAGAAGCTTGCCGACAAATACGGAGTATACCTCGGCACGCATTACCTCGAGAGCATGTCGGAAAAGGAAACACTTACAGAAAAATTTGGAAAGAGCCCAACTCATTTCTTAAAAGATACGGGCTATCTCAGCGAGCGGTTTATCGCCTTTCACTGTGTATGCCTGCAAGAGGAGGATATGCGGATATTCGCCGACTATGGCTGCAAGGTTGTTCACAATCCCGAGAGCAATATGAAACTTGCCTCAGGAGTCGCTCCTGTGCCGGAAATGATAAGCGCCGGCCTCACCGTTGGCCTGGGAACGGATGGCTGCGCAAGCAATAACAATCTGGACATGTTCCAGGAAATGGATACTGCCGCTAAACTTCATAAAGTTGCGAAGCTTGATCCAACTGTAATGGATGCCAGAACCGTGGTGCGCATGGCTACCTGTGAAGGGGCCAAGGCCCTTGGCATGGAAAACATTGTCGGTTCACTTAAACCAGGAATGAAGGCGGATATTATAATCATCAACTTGAACAAGCCCCATCTTACTCCGCTGTATAATGAGTATTCACATATTGTTTACGCCGTGAACGGAGCCGATGTCGACACAGTATTGATAAACGGCAAGGTGGTGATGAAGAACCGGAAGCTTCTCACACTTCACGAAGACGAGATCATGGCAACGGTGGAAGAGACTGCAATTAGAATCAAGAAACAATTCGGCATGAATTAGCCATGGACGATACCAACGATAATAACCAATTCGATATCATAATAGAAGGCGGTACGCTTCTGACCATGTCCGAGACCATGGAAGTGATAGACAATCCTGTAATTGGTATCAGAGACGGAAAGATCGCATTCATTAAGCGCGCAGATATGGACAGCGGAAATTCGTGCACCGCAAAGAAGGTCCTCTCCGCTCATGGCTCATTGATAATGCCCGGGTTGATCAATACCCACACACATGTACCCATGGTATGTTTCCGGGGGCTTGCGGATGACCTTCCCCTCATGGACTGGCTCCATAACCACATATTCCCAGCCGAGTCAAAATTCGTGACGAGGGAAATGGTTTACAGGGGTGCCATGCTTGCCATTGCAGAAATGATTCTTTCCGGAACGACGACCTTCTGCGATGCCTATTTTTATGAAAGCGAGGTCGCCCGCGCAGCCGTTGATTCCGGTATGCGGGCCATTGTTTCACAGGGATTCATTGATTTCCCCAAGCCAACTGACCCGGCAAGGATTGCTGATATAGCAGAGAGATTCATAAGCAAATGGCAGCCAAAATCTCCTTTGATTATTCCCGCTCTTGCCTGTCACTCGCCTTATACATGTTCCCCGGAAACCCTCACGAGCGTAAAGGCCGCCGCACGCAGAGCAGATGTACTTTACAGTGTCCACGTGTCAGAAACAAAAGAAGAAGTTGCCATAGTGAGAGAAAGGTTTGGAAAAACACCCTTACAGCATCTTAAGGATATCGACATACTCGATGACAGGACACTGGCCGTTCACTGTATCTGGATTGAAGATTACGAACTGGAAATTCTTCAGTCCTTAAATGTGAAAGTATCCCACAATCCGGAAAGCAGCATGAAACTGGCCGCTGGCTGTGCGCCTGTCCCGATTCTTATTCAAAAAGGTATCACCGTGGGACTCGGCACAGACGGCAGTGCCAGCAACAATGATCTGGACATGATGAGAGAGATGGGCACCGCTGCCAAGCTGCACAAAGTCATCCAAATGGATTCTACAGTGATGGATGCCAAGACAGTCTTGAAGATGGCCACGATTAACGGGGCAAAGGCCCTGGGTTTGGAAGACCGGATCGGTTCCATTGAACCGGGTAAATTTGCCGATCTAATCATAGTAGATGCAAAGAAACCGCATCTTGCGCCGATGCACAACTACTACTCACAGCTTGTATATGCCGCTTCCGGCGCAGATGTTAAAACGAGCATCATCGGGGGCAAAGTTGTGATGCATAATAGAGAACTCGTACTGGTAGACCTGCCTTCAATCATGGAAGAGGTAAGGAAAATTGCTAAACTAATCGCGGCTAATTAATTAATCTCTGGAGGTTGGCACATGACTGACAGGAAAATATCTGCAAAGAAGTGTATGGCTGTAATTGTAATCTATCTTTTCTGCCTCCCTGCGACCGCGTGGTCCCTTCCCCGCGAGGTTACATTCTTCCCCGGCTCTGCCCAGGTTCTTGAAGTAGCGAAAGTGAAACTCCTGCCTGAAGGAATAGAACAGGTAAAAACCCTCATCATCCTCCCCGGACAGGCCGATCCTGACTCACTCGTGCTCCGCATAGCCGATACCGCGAAGATAAGAATCGATGACATAAACTGGCGACAGGTAAGCCGCCAGAATGATGAGAAGATTGCAAATCTCATGAAGCAGCTTGAGAAACTCAAAGAGGCGCGGAAGAATCTTCAAGCGACGATCCGAGGCCTGGATACACAGATTCAGTTCTGGCAGTTACAGACCAAGGCGAAGTTAAAGACTATGGCGGATGTGTATAATATGTCCGCTGCTATTGGTAAGAGTATCCAGAAATCCCACCAAGACAAGCTTTCGAAAGAATCTGAACTCGAAAAAATCGATAAATTGATAAAGGAGGCTCAGGATGATCTCGATCGCGCCGCAGGGAGAAAAGAAACCGCATGGGAGGTGACTGTTATTCTTTCCGGTACGCGAGGTTCCGAAGCGACTCTCACGTACTCATACTCATTAGCCGGTTGCGGCTGGCAACCTCTTTATCGTCTTGAGGCAAAACCGAAAGACAAACAAATAATGTTTACATGGGAAGCGGAAATCTGGCAGAGTTCCGGCCAGGACTGGAATAATGTGAGCATCAATTTAGCGACCCTGAAGCCGCCTTTTTCCATTTCTCCGGCTGAATTGACGCCGTGGATTATCAAACCCCGTCCTGTGTTTCGCAGGGATGGAGCAATGCCAAGGGCCCTAAAATCTGCTATAGCCGAAGACCAGATGGAAGCCCCCGCCCGGGCTGAAGAAGCCGTCATAGGAGCCAAAGAGGTCAAACAGACCACGTATTCACTCTGGCAGATTGGCAAGAAAAACGTTCCCGCCGGAGCGAAACAGAAGGTAAGGATTGAGGAAGAACTATGGCCTTCGGAATTCACATACATGGCAAGACCATCTCAGAGCAGCCAGGTATTTCTCAGGGCGAAAGTGAAACTTCCAGAGGCGAAAGATATTCCCTCCGGCAGCAGTTTATACATCGTTGATGGCGCCATACTGGGAAAACGCTCATTTGCTCTCGCCGGGCAAGAGGCGACCATATTCTTTGGCATTGATCCCCTTGTCACTGCGCGGACGCAGTTGATATCAAAGAAATCAGGTGAGAAGACATTCCTGCAGGATAAGCAGACATACACCTGGGATTGGCGCACGGATATTCAGAATTCCAGAAATTCCCCAGTGAGGGTCCTTGTAGAAGAACCGAATCCGCAGTCCAGGGATGAACGCATCGCAGTGACGCTAAAGTGTGACCCTGATCCTACAGAAAAGACTCCATCGTCATTGACATGGGACATGGATATTTCGGCAGGACAAAAGAAATCCCTATTCATGAATGTAAGGATTGAAGCGCCGAAGAATATGGATCTGGATCTTGGATGGAAGCAATGAGACCCTGAGAGGTTTTTGAAGAATTATGTCAATAGTGGCCAGGAGCACACGATGAAGAAAAAAGGCAAAGCCGATGACATCTCTGAAATGACGTTTCTCATGCGCGATCCTCTCCTTAGACCCTTTGCGTCGGTGCTCCGTCAGAGGCATGAAAAAATCATGGCCATGGAGCGACACCTTACGGGCGGTCGCATGTCACTCGCAGATTTTGCCTCCGGCCACGAATACTTCGGCCTCCATCGCCATGGCAGTGAATGGGTCTTCCGAGAATGGGCCCCCTATGCCACTGCTATTTTTCTCATGGGCGATTTCAATGGCTGGCGTACGGGGCCGGAATTTGCCCTCCAACGAATCAGCGAAAGCGGAAACTGGGAATTGAGGCTGCCCGGCACTAGACTCAATCACGGCCAGCTTTATAAACTATCTGTGCATTGGCCCGGTGGACACGGCGAACGAATCCCTGCCTATGCCCGCCGTGCGGTCCAGGACCCTCATACCAAGCTTTTTGCTGCCCAGGTGTGGGAGCCAGGCACAGTATATCAGTGGCGCAAGGCGACATTCAGTCCGAGACCGGAAGCGCCGATGATCTACGAAGCACATGTAGGCATGGCCCAGACCGAGGAGAAGATCGGAACTTTTGAGGAGTTCAGAAAGAAAATTTTGCCCCGTGTAATCGATGCCGGATACAACACCCTGCAACTGATGGCCATCCAGGAACACCCGTATTACGCTTCATTTGGTTACCACGTCTCCAGCTTTTTTGCCGCCTCCTCCCGTTTCGGCACACCGGAGGAACTGAAAGCCTTGATTGATTCCGCACATGAAGCGGGCATTTCGGTGCTCATGGATATTGTGCACTCCCATGCGGCCCGCAACGAACAAGAAGGGATCAGCCGTTTTGACGGCTCGTTTTACCAGTATTTTCATAATGGCCCCAGGGGTTTCCACTGGGCATGGGATTCCCGCTGTTTCGACTATGGCAAACCTGAGGTCCTCCATTTTTTGCTTTCCAACTGCCGTTACTGGCTTGATGAATACCACTTCGACGGCTTCCGCTTCGATGGTGTGACAAGCATGCTTTATCTCGACCATGGGTTGGAAAGGATATTTTCCTCTTACCAAGACTATTTCGGGGACAATGTCGATGATGATGCCCTGGTATACCTCACCCTGGCCAACAAAGTCATTCACAACGTGCATCCTGATGCCGTCACTGTTGCTGAAGACGTAAGCGGCATGCCGGGACTCGCCGTTCCCTTTGAAAAAGGCGGCTATGGTTTCGATTACCGTCTCTCTATGGGTGTCCCCGATTACTGGATTAAGATTGTCAAGGAAATCCCTGATGAGAAGTGGCCTATAGGAAGCCTTTATCATGAGCTTACCAATCGCCGTGCAGACGAAAAAACCATCGGCTATGTTGAATCACATGACCAGGCGCTGGTTGGTGACAAGACCCTTATCTTCCGCCTCATTGATGCAGACATGTATGATCACATGAACGTGTTTGAATCCAATTTAAGAGTGGAGCGCGGCATGGCCCTGCACAAGATGATCCGCTTAGTCACCCTGGCTACTGCCGGCAGCGGTTATCTGAACTTCATGGGCAACGAGTTCGGCCATCCGGAATGGATCGATTTCCCCCGCGAGGGCAACAACTGGTCACACAGGTACGCGCGACGACAGTGGAACCTGCGCGATGACAAGAATCTTCTCTACCAATTTCTTGCCGAATTCGATAAGGCTATGATGCTTCTCGCATGCGAATACGCCTTTCTCGATGCACCAGATACAAAGATACTCCTGGAGCATCAGGAGAATCAGTTGTTGGGATTCGAGCGTGCCGGCCTCGTGTTCCTTTTCAGTTTCAATCCTGCGCAGTCATACCCCGATTATCCTGTTGATCTTCCTCCCGGTGAATATAATCTCATCCTCGACAGCGATGCGAAGGATTTCGGAGGTCATGGACGTATACGGCCCGGACAGACCTACTTTACCCGGCCCATACCACTTCCTGACGGTGCCATGCGGCATCGAGCCACTGTCTATCTACCAACCCGTACCGCGCTGGTCCTCCGCAGGATTTCTGATTTTAAATACTAATCCTTGCCATCCCTATCATTTCACTATTTATGTGGTCTGTGAGAATCAGAAAGCAGAACGTTTCAGAACCTTAGCAAGCCTCTTTTCTTATTATATGCGAAGTGTAGAGTGAAGGTACTTTCTAAGAAGTTACAGATGTGAATGTTTCGTATGGATAAGATGTGTGAAGTGGTTTCTTTGTCGCTACGCCAGAGGCCGCCCGCCGTTCAGCCTCTCATAGATTCTGACATACTCGGCGATCATACTTCCGAGGTCGTATCTTTCTCGCGCTTCCTTCATGATGCGCTTTATCTGCATTTCCCTGATCTTCAAAGATCTCCTGTGAAAGGCAATGCTCCTGGTCAAAGCGTACCACAAGCCTCCCGGGTCATAATCTCTAAAAAGAAATCCATTGCCCACATCCTGGGGAGAACCGTCTCTTTTGAGCCTGAGTTCTCTTATCTTATCATGATACCCGCCCGTATCGCGATTGGTAGCAGTGGCCCCGAAGAGGTTTCCTATCTGATCGATCTGCCCGCAAGGTTCATAAAGTGAAGCTCCGAATACATCATTCGCAGCGGCGTACCCCAGCATTGAAAGACTTTCACTGAAGGGCTGATAGGTAATTTTGCCATTTGATGCGTATGCGATTCTACCCAAAATATCCGCATGCGTACGATCACTTCCCACACCGTCAGCGACAATCGCAATCTGTGCATCGCCGTTCACCGTCACAAAATGCTGCGCGATGTGCTCCAAGAGATCCACTCCCTTCTGAAAGGGATCGAGTCTCGAAGGCCAGAAGAACAGAATGGCATCCGGATTAACCTGAAGCCCCGCCCTCTTCTGAAATTCTACGAGATTTTCTTTCTTCGCGTCCATAAAGTGATCATCAGGACCGTAACACCTCACACAGTATTCGCAGTGCTCCGGATACATCGTGTGGGAAGGAGCATTGATGATGGCCTTGGCAGAGTCCTGATAATATTTTGCCTTAACTTCCTTGCGGACACTTGGAGGCACAAGTATCCTATCCATGAAGTAATCATCGACGACTTCTTCCAAAAATCTCTTGCCCACAAAATTAATAATTGTCGCATTCTTTATGGCTGTCGCCTGACAGTCTATTGCTTGCTTCCCCTCGTATTCCGAAAAAAAGACGTATTCAGCTATGTTTGCAAGATTGATCCCCCTGAGAAGATCCACGGGCACATTTTCGGTAAAAACATTATGGACTGTATGCAGAACGGGTATGCCCGTGGCTTTGGCATAGGCAGTTATGGCGCCTCCCGCCATCCAGTCGTGACTGTGGATAATAACCCTGCCCCCGTGCTTTGCCCTGACGTCCTTGATTAAATTATTGACGATCTCTTTTTGAAATTCCGCGGCAGTCATCAGCGGATCACCCGAATAGGCGCTGAGGTTATCTGCAAAAATGGAGGAACTGATGAGGTGAATTTTCTCAGGATCTATTTTGTACCTTATTTCCCTCCACTGCTGCTCATCCAACTTTAATTCTCTCTGAAACCGTTTTTTCAGATTCAAGGTCACCAAATGGACATCGATGCCCCTTTCCGTAAGACCCTCGCATAATGCGGAAATTACCTCTCCCTGTCCGCCGCTTTTCCCGGTAATATATTTTGCCAGGGCTCCCATGTCCTGCGGCAATCTTGCCGTTTCCGGTGTTATCATCAGGAGAGCTGTTTTACCGCCATGCTTTAAGATATGGAATCGTTTTATGAGCATCTGAATGTCATCTATCTTCCTGGTTAAGACATGCGCTGGCTGTCCTATCGATCCATTATAAGGATTAAAATAGAAATGAACCGCATGATCTTCACCAACCTTTTCATGGAGGAAATAGAGATGATCAGAGGTCGTCAACTGCCGCCATTTCGTCAGAAGCTCTCCCCCGGCCCTTTTTACGTCCTTCTCCATACTTTCGATGTCTCTGAAGAGATCCTTTTGCGTGGGATTGCTGAGCCATCCGAAAGTATCTCGCCTCTTATCATCCCAGGATGATGCAGGTGAATCGTGAATGGATATGACTGGACAATCAGTATCCGAGAACCGTCCAGCAGTCTCCGATGGATTGCTCATAATAATGTCCGGAAATTTTGAGAGCGCCTCCGGCAGTCCCTTCCAGAACTCGAATATGCCTTTGTCCTCCCTTATGTATTCGCCTATGTGCTCCAGCTCATATCCTAAAAAGACGGCTTCACCTTCGATTTGCGCTATGCGGGATGCATACTCATCCGGAGAAACATATACATAAGGGAACTTGAAAGCAATTTCATCGCTCAATTCCCTGTTTCTGGGAATGACAATCAAATTACTTCCCTTGGCCCTAAAGATTGTATTGAAAGAAACGGGGCCGCTCTTCTCAACGTACATGTCATCTCTCTTCTCGCAGAGAATCGCAAGATACCGCATATCAGCAATAGCTTCCGCGATACTGTTGTTATACAGAAGTTCCGTATTCTTGAATGACGTCGGGAGAACACCAAACAGTTTATGAACCTGCTCCCTGTGGAGGGTCACCTGGTCCCGAAACTCCTGTTTTTGAGGATCTGCAAACAGGCTGGCGAGTGAATGATAATAGGGTTCATCGAGCAATTCCACCTGGCGGCTTTCCCTTCCCGCATCAACCAATCCCTGTAAGGCCTTGATTACATCCGGCTGGTAAAGTTCGGCCTGCTCAAGAAATGTACCGGACATGCTGAATGTAATCTTGAATCCGCCGTAGCGAGAGACAAGGTCGGTGAACATGGCTATGGCGGGTAGATAACACCTTTCCGAGACCTTGACGAAAACGTCCCTGTTCTTATCATCCCACAGGAACTCACTCCTTTCCGGATGGAGCCGGAAAGGCTGATGGAGGTGAAAGCAGAATGTGGTTAGCGGCATTTCACAACCCTTCTGTATATCATCGTCATTGTCTGTTTCATGCCATTAATGTACGGATGGAAATCCTTCCCAGCGCGTTTCCACCCTCCGAGCAGGCGGAAATAAAATATCGGAAACGCTCATATTTGTGCAATATTATTGCCCGCTTTCAGCTATTATATATCTTTTTATTATAGCTGTAAACTAGAGTATTGTGCTTCAAGACAAGGAACATACTTATCATACGATTGTCCATGGGACGGGTAAACTAATGTGCTCTTTAATTTCATGGCTTTCGCGATAATAATAAGAGGCAAGCATTCCGCGTTATCTGAATTGCCAACCAGTCTTACAAAGTAGAGCTTTATGATTTGCCACACTTGCAGAACAGATCATGGCGCGTCAGATTATTGACATAGAGGCTGACTTCATGGAATAATGCACGACCTATGACGGATAAACGCAATCTCAAACAGAATGAACTCGAAAACGCCCATGCGAGGAGTACCCTACGCAGTGGCAATCTCCCCAGGATCACCTACCCGGCAGCCCTGCCGATTACTGCAAGAAGGGCCGACATCATCAGGGCCATAAGAAATCATCGTGTTGTCGTCATAACTGGAGAAACAGGATCAGGGAAGACGACGCAGATACCGAAGATGTGCCTTGAGGCCGGACGAGGTCTTTCGGGTCTCATAGGATGCACGCAACCGAGGAGGGTGGCCACTGTGACCGTGGCCCACCGCATAGCCGAAGAGCTCGGTGAGGAGATTGGCCGCTCCGTTGGTTACCAGATCCGCTTTGAAGACCGCTCAGGCAGAAGCAACAGCATAAAACTCATGACAGATGGGATTCTTCTGAACGAAGCACAGAATGATCCATACCTGCGCCGGTACGACACTATCATCGTAGATGAGGCTCATGAAAGAAGTCTGAATATCGACTTTGTCTTGGGCATCCTCCTGACACTCCTCCGGAAAAGAAGGGATATCAAAGTAATCATCACGTCGGCTACCATCGATACGGAAAAATTCTCCCGAGCCTTCCGCGCGCCAATCATAGAAGTCTCCGGGCGCATGTACCCTGTTGAAGTTCGCTACCAACCTCTTGATCATGAACTCGAGGATTCCGGCGAGATCACATATGTTGATGGCGCTGTGACAGCCTTACAAAAGATCATGGAAAGCAGATCGGAAGGCGATATTCTTATATTCATGCCCACGGAGCAGGATATACGGGAAACCTGCCAGCTCATTGAGGCAAAGTTCGACAAGAGAACCGTCGTTCTTCCTCTTTTTGCCCGTCTGCCGTGGAGGGAACAGCGCCGCATCTTTCAACCCGCATCAAAAAGAAAGATCGTAGTGGCAACTAATGTTGCAGAAACATCAATTACCATTCCCGGAATCAAATACGTAATTGATACGGGCCTGGCGCGTATCTCCCAGTATAACCCCCGCTCCCGAACAACAAGCCTGCCCGTCAGAGCCATTTCAAGAAGCAGCGCCGATCAGAGGAAGGGAAGATGCGGCCGCGTGCAGAAAGGGATTTGTGTCCGTCTTTTCGATCAGGCCGACTATGAAAACCGCCCGCTATTTACGGAGCCGGAGATTCTCAGATCAAACCTGGCGGAAGTCATTCTGAGAATGCTTTCTCTTAATCTGGGAGATATATCGACATACCCCTTTATTGATCCTCCGCACCCGAAGAGCATCAGGGATGGCATCGATATTCTCAGGGAACTCGGGGCGGTCACAACAGACTCAAAAGATGAGGAGCCGGGCAATGGCAAGCAATATTCGCTGACGGAGAGAGGAAGGATGATGGCGCGCCTGCCCATTGATCCTCGTATATCCCGGATGATCATTGAAGCGGAGCGTGAGGGATGCGTGAATGAAATTCTCATTATCGCCTCAGCACTCAGCATCCAGGACCCGAGGGAACGGCCGGTGGAATCTGAGAAGGAGGCAGATAAAGCTCATGCCCGCTTCGCCGACCCATTCTCTGATTTCATGACCTTGCTCACCATCTGGAATCAATATCACGGCCTTGTGCAAACAGTAAAAAGCAGAAGCCGCATGAAAAAATTCTGCCGGGAACATTATCTTTCCATAAGAAGGATGAAGGAATGGATTGATGTATACGACCAGCTTAAGGCGATACTGGACGAGCATGGTTGGAAAATAAGGCAGAGAAGGGAAGAAGATGCTAAGGCCCTCTATGACGGCATACACAGATCGATCATAAGCGGCTATCTTTCCAATATCGCAATGAGAAAGGAAAAGAATATTTACACGGCAGCAAGAGGAAAGGATGTGATGATATTCCCCGGATCCGGGCTTTTCAACAAAGGCGGACGCTGGGTCGTCGCTGCGGAGATGATTGAGACCTCCCGGCTATTTGCTCGCATGGCTGCCAATATCAAGGTGGAGTGGCTGGAGGAATTGGGAGGCAGCCTTTGTCGCTCAACCTATTCAGAGCCGCACTGGCGCCGGGATCGCGGGGAAGTAGTTGCCTATGAGCAGGTCAGCCTGTTCGGATTGGTGATTGTGACAAGAAGGCCCGTTTCCTACGGCCCGATCAATTCGGCTGAAGCCTCTGAAATTTTTGTCCGTAGCGCCCTGATCGAAGGGGACTTGAAAAGGCCCTTCCCTTTCCTGCTTCACAATCTGGAAGTGATCGAGCGAATTTCTAGAATGGAGGACAAAATCAGGAGGCGCAACCTCCTTGCCGGCGAAGACGAGGTCGCACGCTTCTATCAGGAAAGACTCCCAGGAATATATGATACCAGAACTCTTCAGAAACTTATCAGAGACAGGGGAAGTGACGAATTTCTCCGGATGAAGGAAGAAGACGTCCTCCTTCGGATGCCCGAGGAGGATGAACTCGCCCTGTACCCGGATGATGTCATTCTTGATGGCCATCGATTTACATGCGACTACCGTTATGAACCGGGCCATCCCGAAGACGGAGCAACCATGAAGGTTCCCCTTCACATGATTTCAACGGTTCCCGCAGCGTCCGCCGATTGGATTGTTCCCGGTCTTATGAGAGAAAGAATTACCGCCCTCTTGAAAGGTCTGCCCAAGGAGTACAAGAAGAAACTTCAGCCTCTCTCACAAACCTGCGATATCATCATGGCGGAAATGAATGACGATAGATACCCCCTGATCTCCGTCTTGGGTAAATTTATCCATCAGAGGTTTGGCGTGGATATACAGGCCTCATTGTGGAATGCAGATGCCATCGACGACCGTCTGCAGTTGCGCTTTGCCGTTGTAGATGACAGGGGACAGGAACTGGCTGCGAGCCGCGACATCAGTGGCCTTCAGAAAGACATTATCGCCAAGGCTCAATCAAACGCTTTCGAGAAAGCGCGCAAGTCTTGGGAAAAGACAAACGTGACACCCTGGGATTTCGGGGATCTCCCCGCCGCCATCACCCTCGAGAGCGGAGGCCAATTGGAGGGCTATGCATACCCGGGCCTCGAAGCCACCCCCGGGTGCGTCAACATTCATTTATACAAAGATAAACACGAGGCGGAGGTATTGCATAATGGAGGTGTTACAGCACTTTACATAATTTATTTCAACGATGAGTTGAAGTATCTTAAGAAGTCTATCAGTCTCAAAGGAGACATGAAGCAGTGGGCTGATTCATTACGCGGTACAAGATCGATGGAAAATGCCATCCTCGATAAACTGGCATATGATCTTTTCTCAAGAAATATCAGATCACGGCATGAATTTATCCGTCACGCCGAGGACATTAGAGGTCGAATCCTACCTCATGGCCAGGATATCTTCAATAGATGCAAGCCCGCTATAAAATCCTATTATGACACCTCCACTTATCTTAAGAATCTGGAGAAGGCCAACCGCGCAAACAAACCGGCCCTCGACTATCTCTCATATCTCAGGGAAGAGATGAATCAGCTCGTGCCGAGCGATTTTTTGATTGAATACAACGGCGAGAGACTACTCCACGTCACGAGGTATCTGAAGGCGATTTGCATTCGCGCCGAAAGAGGAATGGCCCACCTTGATAAGGCATTTGCAAGGATTGAAGAGGTAAATGTTTTTTCGGATAATTTCCGGAATATGATAAATAGCCTCAGCACTGGCGCATCGGAAGAAAAATTGAAACTAATTGAAGAATACCGGTGGATGATTGAGGAATACAAAGTATCGTTATTTGCCCAGGAACTGAAGACCGCCATTCCTGTTTCCAAGAAGCGTCTCGAAAAGAAAAGACAGGAAATTGAACGCATCATCTGATTACACGGAGTTACGTCTTTGAAGATGATTCTCGTCAGGCATGGAGAAACTCTGTCGAACAGAGAAAACAGGGTCCAGGGAATAACCGATATGGAGCTCAGTGACTATGGTAGCATGCAGGCAGAAAAACTTGCAGAGTCACTCAAGAGCGAACCCATTGAAAGGATCGTGTCAAGTCCATTAAGACGCGCTTATGAGACAGCAAGGGCTATCTCCAAGTTTCACGGTGCGATGATCGAAGCAGACCACGATCTTCAGGAGATGAATCATGGTGATTTTGAAAATTTAACGATACAGGAGCTCAGGGACAAGCATATATCCGTTCTCAGACAGTGGGAAATGGATCCCGCCTCAGTCGTAATGCCCAATGGAGAATCGCTTCACGACCTGCAGAGTCGCGCCTGGGGCGCCGTTGAGAGAATTACAAAGACCGCAAGAAACGCCATCGTTGTTACCCATAATATGACGATCAGGACCATTCTCTGCAAGATTCAAGACCTGGACATGTTGCACATTAGAAAGATGCACGTCGATCTGGCATCCAAGACGTTTGTAGAGTTTAGATTCGGAAAAGGAGTTATCGTGGTGTTGAACGACACCAGTCATCTGAAAGAGAAGTGAATTTACCCAGATAACAAACGCGCCATTTCTTGAAGGAACTCGAAAAGATTTTAGACATTTAATGGAATCTGCGGTATAATATATTTAGATCCTTCTTAACCATGTCTGACAATCGTGCGCGGTGAGTGAGGAGAAAGAATGACGCCTTCAGTTCTTCAAGACAAGTCCGTTAATGCTCTAATCATTATGAATGCGGCAATTGTCAATTTGCGTCTTTATCCGCCCACGAATGCAATGGTTGCAAGGACCATCGACAGGCTGTATGAAAGTTTTCTTCATATTTTTGAAGATGTGGATTCGGTGATCTTTGCAGAGTCGGAAAAAGATCTCCTCATAGGCGGGGAACCTCTGGGCCCAAAACATGGGGGAAAGGCTCATGTGGCAATTTTCCTCGTATTAATGCTGAATTGGGGAATGAAGAGTATCACCTTTACGAGAGGTCTGGACAAGGCGGAGCTCGTACCCTTTCTGGAAATAATAGGAAAGAAACCCGATGAGCTGCAGACAAAGAAAGTGTGGGATCAGATCGTCTCTGAAGGAAGAATGCCGCACATTCTTCTTAATCAGAAGGTTTACATCGCGACGGATGAAGAGCATAAACTCGTGGCGAGCCTTGACATAAAAGATGATGACATCGTCAAATATATCACCGCCGAAGATCCAAATGCCATTTTAGATCCGCAGAAAGTCAGGGAAATGGCGCATGATCCTAATTGGGTCTCACGAATTTTTAAGTCGGGCGTCAATAATATTTTCTCAAGGGCTGGCACCGCCTCCAGTGCCAAGTTATCCGATAACATATTCAATATGCTATTAGCCGTGGATGACATCTCCGCAAACTCGGAACAGGGAAAAATCTCCCAGCTCATTGCTGGACACATATCCGATATGGATGCTGAACTTATAACCATGACTTTGTCTCAAAATATTGAAAGTCTTCTCGGCAGCCAGCTTCTTGGAGACATCATCAGCCGGATGGACTCTGAAAAGTTTGAGAGGGTAGTAGGCATGACTGGCGAGATATTAGATCGCGTCGGCAAGAAAACTGATAGCAGTTCCGACCCAAGAATGGCCTCCATGCAGCAGGCCTTTGATTATATGATGAGTTCAGAAAGAGGTGTTGAACTCCAAAAGCGAATTCAAGAAATAAAAGCACGCGAAGAGGAGGAGCATAAGAGGAAAATCACTTATCTCAAAGAAACGGGCAGCAGTATCCTAGACAATCTTGAGCACGGGATGCTCGATGAAAGAATCTCTACTTCGCTCGATGACATAATCCAAGACCTCTTTGCCGTGGGTGAAAACGAGACAGCTGAAGAGCTCATTGATCGGTTGAGCAACGAGCTCTTCAACTATGATGTCGAAATCCGGATACACCTGTCAAAAGCATTGGTTAAATCGCTCGATAGCCTATCCGTAAAAAAACGTAGAGAAATAATAAATAGACTTTCTACCAAGCTGATAAACTGGATAAAATTTGAAACCAAATACACTGATGCATACAGATCCATCTGCTCCCATCTGAGTGACCTTGCTCAAAGCCAGATTCAGGATCAGCAGTTTATGGACGGTCATCCCATCATTGAGACTTTCCAGCTCATTGTTGCCAAGCAATTAGATAAGAATGAAGAGATAACTTCCGCAGCTTCTGACACGATGAGAGAAATAGCGTCCGATGAAATCTTGAAGATTCTCATACAAGAATTCCTGACCAACAAGAATAATAAAAGAGATGAAGCATGCCAGATTCTCATTTTGATGGTTGACTTATCCATAAACCCCCTTCTGGATGTTATGAAAGAAAGTGAAGACAGTTCCGAGCGCATCCTGATTTTAAACCTCATACCTGAAATGGGCCCTGCGGCCCTACCAGCCGTATTGGAGAGGTTTAAGCAAGACCCTCCCTGGTATTACGTGAGAAATCTGGTCCGTATCTTATGCAGAATTGGAGGCGACGAGCACACAAAAATCATTGCACCGCATCTGCTCCATACCGATCATCGCGTCCAAAGAGAAGCCTTAAAGAGTATAAGTCAAATAGTGGGGAGTTCTAAGGCTGAGATTCTTTTGAACGCCCTGCCTCACTGTGATGATCGCATCAAAGCAGGTATCGTAACCGCGTTGAGTTCCTTGAAATACCGAAATGCCGTAAAGCCTCTCATTGAACTGTTTAAATCCAAGATCACATTGCCTGAGGACATGAAAGTTGACTTACAGGAGAAGATCTGTCTTGCCTTGGGAAACATAGGAGACAAAGAAGCCTTGCCCTTTCTTGAGGGAATCCGTAAACACAAAAGCATTCTCAGCTTCACATCTTACCATCCAACGGTAAAAGCAGCCGCAGCCAAGGCTTTGGCCAGGATCATGAGTAAAGGCTGACTATCTGGGAACCTGCCACTCTCACATATTTATCGACAAGCTCCTCGATCCTTTCACGATCCCAGCCGATATAAACATCCTTTTCCTCAATGATGAAAGCCGGATATTGACGGAGACGATGTATGAGGGATTTGTATATGCCGCGGGGCGACTGAGCATCGGTCAGGCAATGGAAAAAATGATTGTGTAAAGGACTCTGCAGATTCGTGGAATTTAATTCCAAGATCCTTCTGATATTTCCTGCGGGGTTATTACGAGTGATTTTTTAGGTAACCGACGATATACTTTCTGACATTTTCCTTAGGCTGAAAAATTCCGAAATGACCTTCACAGAGTATATCCGCCTCGAGGGCGAGGAGCTTTTCCATGGATTCTTTCCACTTGTCTATATCAGATCCGAATATGTCTAGAAATGGCCCATGAATATCCTGGCCAAATAATATGCGCTTTCCTGCCCTGTCAATATATATGGACAGCGAACCCGGCGTGTGTCCCGGCGTATGGAGGCAGTGTAGTTCCTCCTGACCAAACCGCAGTATTTCGTGCTCTCCCTTAAGTCTGCTGTCGACCGATGTCGGCGAAAAAAAAGTGCCGTAACAGCTGGCAGCCGTTTTGATGCTGTCACCTTCCTCAACAGCATCCGCATCAAGGTCGTGCATGATGATCTTGCATCCGAACTGAGTTCTGAAATACGAAGCCGAACCTATATGGTCAATATGGTTGTGCGTCAGAATAAGCGTTGAGATTGTCCTGGGATCGAATCCGGCGTCTTCAATGTTCTTCTGGAGCATCCGGGAACTCCCGCCCGCGCCGGCATCAATCATCAACAATTCGCCTCCAAAATCCACGATAAACGACGTGGCATCATCACTACGTGAGACATCGGGACCACCGATAAGATAAACGCCTTCTGCTATAAGTCTTGCCTTCCCCATCACCATTCACCTGTATATTTAACAACGCATTTGGCGTCCCACGAATCAAAAGCTCACCATACGTGTGGACGGGCCTATTGGCTGCGTTCCGTTTCCTGTCCTGTCTTTATGTTCATACGCTCTTCGAAGAACTCGGATGCTTGCGGCTTGCCAGAGTCAACCGCTTCCTTCAATTTGACACCTCTGGTCTTAATACCAATATCATTTTCCCCTGTCTTAACCTGATAAACGCCGCCCTCTTTTGAAAGGCTTATATCTCCCAGAGGGGCGGTACTCGTATAGAGAATGATACGCTCTTCACCGAAGGGAGGGCATACTTCAAGCTCGAACCTGTCATTGCCGGATGGTATTTCATATATGACGCCACCGTTGAAGTAGTTCTCCTTTCTAAAAGGATTGGGGAGAAGTTGCAGTATCTCGCCTTTCGCATCCTTGTAATGGACACGGGCATAAAAGGGCTTATTCCCTTTAATATAGATTTTGATCTTTTCGCCCTTCTTATATTTTTCCTTGTCAGTCCATAAGCGAACATTCAAAGGTAAACCGGGATTTTCATTCGAGAGACTGCCGCTGGCGATTTCCTTCAACGCTTTTTCATCCGGAATAACCTCCGCTCTGATTTTTGTCTTGACGCAATCGCCCGTCCGCTCGTCCTTGTACCAGCGGTTCTCTTTAACCTCCAGGACCTTTACGGAAGCATTGGAATACGCCTTAATCATGTCTCCCTCAAGCTGCCAGTCTTTTACCTTCGTTTCACTCTTCACATATGTTATGGCATGCTCGACGGCGTTTCTCTTTGCATCTGCCATGGCCGTCTGTTCCGTCTGCTTCCTGGACTTGTCATCCCCCATGCAGGCATAGCCTTCCGCGTCCGTGATCGTAGATTGAATTGCATATACATTCCCGACGGTAAACATACAGATTAATATGAAAAGGATTAACCTTAACATGCCCTGCCCTCCTCATCGAATGTGCCAATCAGATCATTGACGTCGGCTATATCGTGCCGCTTAAGATATTCTTCTATGCCATCGATGATGTCCAACGTGGCACAGGGATCGACAAAATTAGCGGTCCCAACCTGGACAGCTCGGGCGCCTACGATAAGAAACTCAAGGGCGTCACGGGCATTAGCAATACCCCCAATCCCGATCACCGGTATTTTGACTCTTTTCACTACCTGCCACACCATTCTCAGGGCAATCGGTTTTATGGCAGGACCGGAAAGTCCTCCTGTGATATTGGCGAGATGGGGTATCCTCCGTTCAATGTCAACAGACATACCCGTCAAGGTATTAATTAGCGATATTGCGTCTGCCCCACCCTCCTCTACACTTTCCGCAATCAAACAGATATCTGTAACATTAGGCGTAAGTTTGATTATTACGGGAAGATCTGTTAGACGTTTTATCTCTTTCGTCACAGCATGGGCCATTTCAGGATTCGAACCGAATATTATTCCACCCTTTTTCACATTGGGGCAGGAAATATTGATTTCCAGAGCTTCTACATCTTTCGTTTCCGACAGTAGCTCCGTAACTCTTTTGAATTCCTCAATCGTTTCTCCAAAAATATTTGCGATGACCGGCACATCGAATTCCCTCAAGAAAGGTAGCTTTTCCTTTATAAATGCATGTGCACCCGGATTTTCCAATCCTATGGCATTGAGCATGCCACAGGGAGTCTCCATAATCCTTGGAGGCTTATTCCCTGCTCTTGGCTCTAAAGATATACCTTTCGTAATTATGGCGCCCAAACGCCTGATATCAACGTATGGGGCATATTCTTTACCGTAGCCAAAAGTGCCGGAAGCAGTCATCACCGGATTCTTGATAATCAAGCCACCAATGTCTACCTGCATTTCCGGCCTGACATTTTTCATAGATACCTGTCTCTTCTTTTCGTCCTTGCGGACTGTGAAAGATTAACCCCAGTGAATATCCCTAATGTTAAACACCGGCCCGTCTATACAGGCGCGCGCGTGCGCCACTCTTCCTTCAGCATCATTCAACAGCACCGTACAGCCCAGACAGGCTCCAACACCACATGCCATACGTTCCTCCATCAAGATCTGACAGGGTACAGGATGCCCCGCCAGAAGCTCTGATAGTTGTTTAAACATAGGTCGCGGGCCGCACGCATAGACCCTCGAGCTTGCGGGCTCATATGATGATACATCTTCTGCGAATTTTTGCGTTACCAGTCCCTGATAACCTGCGGAGCCGTCATCCGTGCTTATAAGCACCTCGCTCATGATGTCTTTGATTTTCTCAATTCCGACAAGGTTCTCTGCCTTACTAGCGCCATAATAGCAGACAAGCTTGACGTTTCTCCTACTCGTCTGCATTCTGTAATGCGAAGCGAGATATGTAATGGGAGCAACCCCTATTCCCCCGCATATAAATACGACCATTGCAGCTTCCGGATAAACATCAAACGCCCGGCCATATGGCCCCAACACTTCTACGAAATCACCTTCCCTGAGCCTCGAAAGTACCAGAGTGCCTTTTCCTACGACCTTATAAAGTATCTCAACTGTAGCCTCATTTTTCGACCTCTCGAAATGATAAACACCGAACGGCCTTCCCAGGAGAGGATCAATGCGCCCTTTTTCCCGCGCCATGACAAACTGTCCGGGCATGGGTGTCTGAAATGACTCAGGCAGTCTCACGCTTAGTAAGAAATGCCCAGCGCATATTTCTTTGTTTTTAACAACTGTACCATTCATGACGATTCTTATATTTTATGCTTTGCTGATAAATTGCAAACATTTTTTCAGGTCCGCACGCAAAATCATTGCATCCTCTCCCGAATCAGCATAATATTGCGGCCTTATGTCTATAACCTCAAAACCGAATTTTCCGTACAACCGTTTCGCACCTTCATTGGATTGGCCGACCTCAAGGGTACAGAGGCCGACCCCTTCGCAACAGGAAAGCCTGATCATCTCTGCCATGAGACTTGACGCGATCCCTGATTTCCTTAAGTCCTCCCTGACACAAATTTTATGAACCTGCAGTTCTCCGGCAACGACCCAGTAGGTTACGTATCCGGCGATTTCATCACGCAGATCTCTGCGAACCGTCGCCACGAGGTTGCGCGAAATAGGTATTTGAAGTTCCCGCATAAACACATCCATAGACCATGGCTTGGAAAAAGATGAATTCTCAATGGCTATAATCTCGTCGAGATCTTCCATTGCCATTCTTCTGATTTCAATAGAATTTCGTTCCATCTGGCTTGGATGTGCGCATCCTGGGAAATACGGTTGGGAGGGAAACACCATGGGATTATTTCATTGTCTCAATCATGCGGGCCGGTGCATGATATATGCACGTTAATTTTTTATTCTACCTTTTTGCTCAACACCTCGCTCGCTAAATATATATTTTTTTTGCCGTAGTCCTTTATATAAGAGGCAAAGTCCTTCAGGTTCATTTCCTGCCTCTTTTCATCAAGTTTCAAAATCATAGGGAGATTAACGCCGGTGACGACCTCCAGTTTTCCTTCCTTAAGGAAAGATAGGGAGATGTTTGAGGGCGTACCGCCGAAAAGGTCCGTGAGTATCAATACACCCTTGCCCTGATCCAGCTTTCTGATGCACTGGCCTATTTCCTTTTTTAAATCCTCCATTCCCTTTTTCTGATCCACGGAGACGTGGCTCACCCCTTCAAGTTTCCCTTTTATTAACTCAGCTGCCCTAATCAGTTCACTGCCGAGGTTGCCATGGGTTGTTATGAGAACTCCGATCATCGTCTATCTCCTCAAAGTCTTTCACCGATGCGTAAGCTAATTTATTGCCCTGCAATTGTCAAGGTTCATTTCTTGTTTGCACCAAAAGGGAAATTCATTCAATTTAAATGTTAAGCAGAAAGGGATTGCTTCCCAGTGCATACGCGCATTTTTCCTTGACACACAAAGCCCCATTGTCTATACTCGCGGCCTTACAAAATAAGCACTTGCGGAAATTACGATCAGCGAGAATGGAGCCCTCTTCACATCTTCGGTAAATTCAACCTAAACATGTCGATACAGGTTCCTCAAGCGATTTTCGTCAGCGCAATTTGCAAGAATGATTTAACTGAAAATCTTACACGTGATTGTGAATAAATGTTTTCATAGGAAAGATACTTTTTACGGATTTCTAAAAGACAATCATTTTTTATAGAAAGAGGATGAAAATGACATCGAATCAGACGCTTCTCAAGTGGGTAGAGGAAATGGCACATCTTTGCAAGCCGGATCGCGTGCATTGGTGTGACGGATCAGAAAAAGAATACAATGAAATGTGTGATCGTCTCGTCAAGGCTGGCACTTTCATTAAACTGAATGAGGAAAAGAGGCCAAACTGTTATCTCTCCAGGTCTGATCCCGCAGATGTGGCAAGGGTCGAAGAAAGTACTTTTATCTGTTCGAAAAAGAAAGAGGACGCCGGGCCGACAAATAACTGGTACGATCCCGAAGAAATGAAGAAAACCCTCATTGGGTTATTCAACGGATCCATGAGGGGGAGAACCATGTATGTCATCCCCTTCAGCATGGGGCCGTTAGGGTCCAACATCGCCCATATCGGTATTGAAATAACTGATTCGCCCTATGTAGTCTGCAATATGAAAATCATGACGCGCATGGGGAAGGCCGTTCTGGACATCCTGGGAAAGGACGGAAACTTTGTCCCCTGCCTGCACTCTGTTGGCAAGCCCCTTAAGCCCGGCGAAAAGGACGTGCTATGGCCCTGCAATAATGACCATAAATACATCGTCCACTTTCCCGAGACGAGAGAAATCTGGTCTTTCGGAAGCGGTTATGGCGGAAATGCCCTCCTCGGCAAGAAATGCTTTTCGCTGCGCATAGCTTCGGTTATGGCCCGCGACCAGGGATGGATGGCCGAACACATGCTCATATTAGGGCTTAAGTCCCCGAAAGGCGTGAAACACTATATTACCGGCGCCTTCCCAAGCGCTTGCGGCAAAACCAATCTTGCCATGCTGATACCCACAATTCCCGGATGGAAAGCAGAGACTGTGGGAGACGATATTGCCTGGATGAAATTCGGTACTGACGGAAAACTCTACGCCATCAATCCTGAATACGGTTTCTTCGGCGTTGCTCCGGGAACATCGATGGCGTCCAATCCAAATGCCATGCTCAGCATGACCAAGAATTCAATCTTTACCAATGTTGGATTAACGCCTGACGGTGATGTCTGGTGGGAAGAAATGACAAAGGAAAAACCTGAAAAACTTATTGACTGGAAGGGACAGCCCTGGACGCCAGCGTCCGGCCGTGACGCAGCGCATCCCAACGCGCGCTTCACAGCCCCGGCAGGCCAATGCCCTGTCATCGATCCGGCCTGGGAGGATCCGAAAGGCGTTCCCGTCTCCGCATTTCTATTTGGCGGCCGGCGGGCCATTGTCGTACCTCTCGTATACGAGGCCTTCAACTGGCAGCATGGCACGTTTATGGGATCAGTGGCCAGTTCGGAAAAAACGGCGGCAGCGGCTGGAACTGTCGGTGATATGCGGAGAGATCCCTTCGCAATGCTGCCTTTCTGCGGCTACCACATGGGCGACTATTTCAAACACTGGCTCGACATGGGTAAAAAGACGGACGGAAAGAATCTCCCCAAGATCTTCTACGTAAACTGGTTCCGCAAAACGTCAGACGGTAAGTGGTTATGGCCAGGCTACGGGGAGAACAGTCGTGTTCTCAAATGGATATACGATAGGATCGAAGGAACCGGGAAAGCCGTGGAAACACCCATAGGTTATGTACCTGCTCCCGGTGCGATTGATATTTCGGGGCTTAACGTGTCAGCCCAGGATATGGCGGAACTTCTTAGAGTTGATGTTGACGCCTGGCTCCAGGAAGTGGAAAGCATAAAGAAACATTACAGTCAATTCGGAGACAGGCTGCCTCAAGGTCTCAGAGATGAATTAAACGCTCTTGAGCAGAGACTGTTAAAACAGAAGAAGTAATTTTACACGTCGTCTCACGTCTCTCACTTGAACAACGACCCGGAAGAATCCCTTCTGGTGCGAGAGGCGCGTTGCCTGTACTGTCGAAGATCTTAAGGTCCGGCGCAACGAATTCTCTTGCTGCTGTCAGAGTTATTTGGACGTCCATACTGTCACGCCATGGTTTCCAAAATTGCGAGAAAATGCGCCAAGTGTGGCGCAGAGATGCAATGTTACCGGAATCCCCTTCCTACGGTGGATATCATCATAGAACTCGATGACCGTGGCATTATTCTTATTTCGCGAAAAAATTATCCCTTCGGGTGGGCCCTGCCGGGAGGCTTTGTCGACTATGGAGAATCACTCGAGGATGCCGCAATCAGAGAAGCGAAAGAGGAAACGGGGCTCGATATAAAACTAATCGGACAGTTTCATACATACTCCAGGCCGGACAGAGATCCCCGCCACCACTCGATATCCACCGTCTATATCGCAAAGGCGAGCGGCGCTCCGCGTGCCGCTGATGACGCCAGGGAGGTGGACATATTTACAAAAGATGCCCTGCCCTCACCTATCGCATTTGACCATAAGGAAATTTTGGATGATTACTTCAGCTTCCGAGATGAAGACCTGTGAAGCAACTGCAAACCTGACGAGATAAACTTTGCCGTATCATAAGGAATAGAGTGCGTCATATAGTCCCGATGTGCGCATGATGCGCCTTGATACGGCGGCACGAAAAATGCCCTCGCTCCCCCATATCTCCACACTCCTTTTCGCCCTTGTAATTCCTGTATAGATAAGTTCCCGCGTAAGCACAGGGGAATCATAATCAGGGAGGATAAACAAGATACTCTCGAACTCCGACCCCTGGCTTTTATGAACCGTCATGGCGAAAACAGTTTCATGCTCAGGTAACATTACAGGTGGAACCTTCCTGATATTGCCCCCGGCATCCCTGAAGAATGCCCGCAACTCATTGTCTTGTCCGTAGTCAGGCAGGATGACGCCGACATCTCCGTTGAACAGCCTCAGATTATAGTCGTTGCGCGTTATCATGATCGGCCGCCCGCTGTACCAAAGTCCTTCGGCTCTTATCAGGTTTGCCTCCTTGAGAACACGCTCTACAATCCGGTTTAGAGCCACCACGCCAAAAGGTCCCTGCCTTACGGCACAGAGAATACGAAACTCTTCGAAGAAGTTAAAAACGTGCTCTGAATAATTATGTAAATCAATAGCTTGTAAATAATTATTAAACCTTTTGTTTACAATTTCTCTGACCGCCGAAACCATGGCATCAGGCCCCCTCATATCCGACCATGATATATCTCCGTAAGCGTCTGACCGCAAAACGCTCATGGCGCCCTGGCTATTACCTGCGTTTACTTCGTTACACGCCCTGCTTATCCCCGTATCTTTTTCAAAACGGTAGTTTTTCTTAAGCCCTACGATGCAGTCCTGTAAGCCGGGCATGCTGCCGCTGTCGGAACCAGCGAGATCATGCCCTGTGAATGCTTCCAGCATCCTGGCAAAATCAGATGAATAAGGCTTGGGCTCCTCAATACCGCATATATCGCCCAGGACAGCACCTGCCTCCACTGAAGACAGCTGATCTCTGTCTCCCAGAAGAATCAATCTGGCCTCCCTTGGCATAGCCTGGACAAGTTTCGACATGAGCGGCATGTCGACCATGGACGCCTCGTCTATAACAACCACGTCAAATGGGAGAGGGTTTCCCCTGTTGAACCGGAAGTAGGGCGAATTTCTCAAACTACCCAGAAGGCGGTGAATAGTAGTTGCATTGTCAGGAATGGCGGCCTTGACGGCATCCGGTGACGCTAATCTTTCCCTGTTCCTCCTGATCGAATCCTGGAGACGAAACGCGGCCTTTCCCGTCGGGGCAGCGAGGGCGATGCGTAGTTCTTTGCCCTTTGACTGCTCTACGAGGAGGGCCAGTACCTTTGCCACGACAGTCGTCTTGCCAGTTCCGGGACTGCCGGATATGACGGAAAAACTCTTCAGGAAGGCCGTGACGGCGGCGATCTTGGCCCAGTCCGTATCTCCATCGTCATCCGTGGTCGCAGGAAATAACCTGGACAGACTCTCTCTGAACAGCGGGACATTTACTTCACGGAGAGGCGCTTGATTGTTCTTATCCTCTATATCTCCGATCCGATCTCTGATGAAATCGGCAAGCGTCCTTTCATAGTCCCAATAGCGATAGAGATAGAGGCGTGACCTATTATCAAGGATGAGGGGTTTATAGTCGCCGGGTCTTCCCACAATTTTACATCCCTCAAGAACAACAGACCATTTGGCCAACGCCGGCAAGACCATCACATCCGCACCATCGTCGTCACCGTTTAAGGGCCTGCCTTCTACAGATGTAAGGTCAAGGCATATATTCCCATCTCTCGTGAAACGGCTGACCATTGCGGCAGCAAGCAAAATCTCCGGTGCATGGCTTCCCGAAAGTTGCCCCATAAAACGCGCGAAGTGAATATCCAGGTCGTAAAAGTTCTTGTTATTAAGAATTAGATCAATTGTATCCATGTGCTTCAATTGATGAGTACCAAGAAAATAGGAGTCATTCCCGCGAAGGCGGGAATCTAGAAGCGGTATCCACCTGCGATAAACGAATTCGTGTGCAGGCAGAGCAGGAAGCCTTATAATAGCCAGATGCCGTATCAAGTACGGCATGACATATTATGAATACGTGCATTATTTTTTTCCTATCAAAGTCTGCGTTAAGTCCTCGATGAGGCCTTCCTCAGGGCGGTCATAATAAATTCCGTAGTTATGGCCCCAGGCAGGGTCCATACCGCGGAGGAATAAGTAATACACCCCCCCGAAATGGGTCTCATACTTGTAATCAGACATCCGTAATTGCAGGAACTTATTCAAGGCCACCGTATAAATATGATATTGTAGAAAGTAAAAAGACTCCGCCATGACGCGGGAAAGGGCGGCTGTATTGTAATCCCTCACCTGGGCCCCTAAAAAGTTTGATTTCCAGTCAACTAAGTAAAACCTGTTTGCGTACCTGAACACCATGTCCATGTAGCCCTTCATATATCCTCTTGCGGGGCTGAAACGGAGCTTCTCCATAATCTCAGGGATTGCCCCGTCCGTTTTAAACTCTGCTTCGGCAATATTATAAATTGACCTGAGTGCTTCCGGAGAAATGTGCTTAAGTGGAAAATAGAATTCGAGTTCATTGATGCGGTCGCGGACTTTTACAGCCGTGAGCTTCAATCTGTCATCCTGTGAATCAAGAGGCATGTTGACGACATTTTCCAGCATGGAGGTGACTGCATCAACCCACTTTTCCTCGAAACCATATTCAGGAAGTTTCTGGGAGATAAGGGTTCTTGCCGCGGCCATATCTTCTTGCGTGTAGTCCGTGTGCTCCATGATGTCATGAAGAAAACTCCCTGCCCTTGCGCCTTTGGGGAATGCGAAAATTCCCGACGCCTGAGGGCCGGTCGCATCTTCATCGGAGATATCCCTGTGAGGACTGATATCCCGGTCCGGGAGATCGGCAACATGAGGTCTATCGGACGTGAGGTAAGAGAAACTTGCTATTTTCCAGGATCTGTCAATAGTCCGCGAAAAATGGCGGCACTCTGCGCTCTCCTCTATATCATAGCGCGCCCCGTATTTACGCACTACCCCAATGGGCATTTCGTAGGCATCTATGGTCCCTTCAGATTTTTGCACAACATCGCCGATGTCGCTGAGAAGGTCACTGTCCGTTAATTTACAATAACGCTCATCGGTCTCGTCCATAACGTTGTCGCATGAATCCGCTCCACCCCTGTGAAACAGATATGCAGGGGCGGAAGTACCTGCCTCATTAAATTTTCCCCAAACCAGATAACATCGATGCCTTGCCCTGGTAAGGGCGACGTATAGGAGACGAACATTTTCAGCGAGAAGCTCTTTCCTCGCATTCTCTTCACCGCATTGCCGGTTGGAAGAACCGACGTCACAGGTTAATCTCCAGTCATTCTGTTCATCATGAAAAAACAATATGTCGCCCTTGACATTTGAATCTCCCCATACAAAAGGACAAAAGACGACGGGATACTCGAGGCCCTTGCTCTTATGGACGGTAACGACCTTCACGGCCTTTTCATCGCTTTCAAGCCGAATCTGGTCTTCATCGGATCGCACAATTTGGGAACCCCTTTGCTTTATAAGCCACCTCAGGAGTGGCATCGGTCCCAGCCTCTTTCCGACAGATTCGCGTTGAAGGAGTTCCGACAGATGAAGAACGTTGGTCAGGCGACGTTCACCATCAGGATACCGAAGAAGACGCTGTTTGACGTGTTCTACAGCCACGAGCTGCCTGAACATTCTGATAAAGCCCTGGGCATGCCAGATTTCATGATAGTTCCAGAAGCGTTCAAGCCATATCCTCCATTCATTTTCCTCCTTTATGAATCTATCCAGATCCTTCCCATCTGCTCCCATCATATCCGTGGTTAGGGCGCCTCTTACAAGTCCTTCGCGATCCGGATAGGCAATACCCTTCAATACCCTTTCCATCTCCACTGCTTCGCGGGAATCAAAGATATTTTCCTTCACGTGGAGGACGCTGGGAATGCCTATTTCAGAGAGAGATTCCTGAACAAGAACGGCCTCCCTGTTCGTTCTTACCAGAACGGCGATATCTCCTTCATGGATGGGTTCCATG
>Ga0209048_10001108_pt1 | contig 28150 bp, 26 predicted proteins | sample FrelakmetCRP12CR_FD_187146 | JGI IMG/M metagenome (GOLD analysis project Ga0209048, IMG submission 187146) | Freshwater lake sediment microbial communities from the University of Notre Dame, USA, for methane emissions studies - CRP12 CR (SPAdes)... | ecosystem: Environmental > Aquatic >... | reverse complement strand
TTCGCAATCACTTCCTCGATCGGACCGACCATATAGAACGCCTGTTCCGGGAGATGGTCATACTTGCCATCGAGAATTTCCTTGAAGCTTCGCACCGTGTCTTTGAGCTTCACATACTTGCCTGGCGAGCCGGTGAAGGCTTCGGCGACGTGGAACGGTTGCGAGAGGAACCGTTGGATCTTTCGCGCACGGGCCACGGCCATCTTGTCGTCTTCCGACAATTCGTCCATGCCGAGAATGGCGATAATGTCCTGGAGGTCTTTGTACCGCTGCAATACAGACTGGACTCCTCGTGCGACCTTATAGTGATCTTCGCCGATGACCTGCGGATCGAGAATACGCGAGGTGGAGTCGAGCGGGTCGACGGCTGGGTAGATACCTAACTCAGCCAATTGCCGCGACAACACGGTGGTCGCGTCCAAGTGGGCGAAGGCCGTGGCCGGTGCCGGGTCGGTCAGGTCGTCTGCCGGCACGTAGATGGCTTGCACCGAGGTGATCGATCCACGCTTGGTTGAGGTGATGCGTTCCTGTAATTGCCCCATCTCGGTTGAGAGGGTGGGCTGATAGCCGACTGCGGACGGCATCCGGCCGAGCAATGCAGACACTTCTGAACCGGCCTGGGTAAACCGGAAAATATTATCCACGAAGAGCAGCACGTCTTGGTTCTCTTCGTCGCGGAAATATTCGGCGGCGGTCAGTCCGGTCAAGGCGACGCGCAGGCGCGCGCCAGGCGGCTCGTTCATCTGGCCATACACCAGCGCGACTTTCGATTTGGTGAAGTCCTTGGGATCGATGACCTTCGATTCCTGCATTTCGTGCCAGAGGTCGTTGCCTTCACGGGTTCTCTCACCGACGCCGGCGAACACAGAGAATCCACCATGGTGCAACGCGATGTTGTTGATGAGCTCCATGATGATGACAGTCTTGCCGACTCCGGCACCGCCGAAGAGGCCGACCTTGCCGCCTTTGCTGTACGGCTCGAGAAGATCGACGACCTTAATACCGGTTTCGAGGACTTCGGTCTTGGTGTCCTGATCTTCGAGTCTTGGCGCGGGCCGGTGAATGGGATAGGTTTTCTTCGTCGTGATCGGGCCCATCTCGTCGACTGGTTCGCCCAACACATTGATCAGTCGTCCTAATGTCTCGCGGCCGACCGGCACGGAAATCGGCGCCCCGGTATCCTGCACATTCATCCCGCGCGTCAAACCGTCGGTCGTGGACATCGCGATACCACGGACCCGGTTTTCACCGAGATGCAGTGCGACTTCAAGGGTGATGCGGATGGCCGGCGTTCCGGCGGCCTTATTCTCTTCCCGAATCACTTTGAGCGCGTTGTAAATGTTCGGCAGTTGTCCGGGAGGAAACTCCACGTCCACCACCGGGCCAATGACCTGAATGACTTTTCCTGTGCTCACGGCTCACTCCTTCTTCAACGTGGCGGACTATTTCAGCGCTTCGGCACCGCCGACGATATCCATCAGTTCTTTGGTAATGGCGGTCTGGCGGGTCTTGTTGTAATGCAAGGTCACGTTCTTGATCAGTTGTCCTGCGTTCCGCGTCGCGCCGTCCATCGCCGCCATCCTGGCGCCATGTTCCGCCGCGGCTGATTCCAGCAGAATACGAAACGTTTGCGTCTGGAAATGTTTCGGGACGAATACGTTCAAGAGTTCAGCTTCGTCCGGTTCATAAAGGTAGCTGCCGCCGGTTGTGCCTTGCGCCTGCGCCGTCCCAAACTCGGCTGCGGCATCGACGGGGAACAGCTTCTCCACGATCACACGCTGTTGAATGGCTGACTTGAACTCGTTATATACAATGTGGAGTTCGTCGAACGTGCCCTTGACGAAGTGGTCGGTCAGATCGCCGCCAATATCGATGGCATGTTCGAACGTAAGCTTATCGAAGATGCCGGTCCACTCTTGCCTGATCGGCCAGGTGCGACGGCGAAAATAGTCACGGCCTTTGCGCCCCACGATGCTCAAATTAACTTGTAATCCCCGGGCTTCGCATTGCCGCACAAACTCCGTACTCTTCCGCACGATATTGCCATTGAATCCGCCGCACAGCCCGCGATCGCTCGTGATGACGAGGACTTCGACTTTCTTCCCTTCGCGCTTTTGCAGCAGGGGATGGGAGGCCCGATTCACGCGCTGGCTCAGGTTGCTAAGCACGCCCCGCATCTTAAGCGCGTAGGGACGCGCCGCCAGAATACGGTCCTGCGACCGCTTCAGCTTCGCCGCGGCCACCATCTTCATGGCTTTGGTAATCTTTTGTGTATTTTTAAACGCCGCAATTTTACGGCGTAGTGATTGAAGACTCGGCATTATTTCTTAGCTTTCAGCAATCAGCCTTCAGCTCACAGCGCAATGTTGACAGCTGACGCGCTGGGCTACTTGGCGCCGTATCCCATTTTCTGTTTAAAGGTCGCGATAATCTCTTTCAGTCTGCCACCGACCTTGTCATCGATTTTCCCGATGCTCGCGATTTCCTTCTTCAGCTCGGGATGGTGCTGCTGTACGTAGTGCAGGAGGTCGGCTTCAAACTGTTGCACTTTGTCAACGGGCACATCATCCAGGTATCCGTTAACACCGGAGTAAATCGACAGCACTTGATCGGCGACCGACATCGGTTTGTATTGACCTTGCTTGAGCAACTCCACCATCCGAACGCCACGCGCGAGCTGCATCTGCGTCGCCTTGTCGAGCTCGCTACCGAACTGCGAGAACGCGGCCATTTCGCGGTATTGCGCGAGGTCGAGCCGAAGAGTACCGGCCACCTGCTTCATGGTCTTAATCTGTGCCGAACCTCCGACGCGGGAGACCGACAGACCCACGTTAATCGCTGGGCGGATACCGGAGTAGAACAGGTCGCTACCGAGATAAATTTGCCCGTCGGTGATCGAAATCACGTTGGTCGGAATGTAGGCGGACACGTCGCCGGCTTGCGTTTCAATGATCGGCAATGCGGTGAGGCTTCCCCCGCCAAGCTTGTCGCTGAGCTTGGCTGCTCGCTCCAACAACCGGGAATGTAGATAGAACACGTCGCCAGGATAGGCTTCTCGGCCCGGCGGACGACGGAGCAACAGAGACAACTGGCGATAGGCCACGGCGTGCTTGGAGAGGTCGTCATAGACGATTAATGCATGTTTGCCGTTATCCCGGAAGTACTCCCCGATGGCTGCACCGGAGAAGGGTGCCAGGTACTGCATCGGCGCTGCATCGCTCGCAGTGGCCGCCACCACGATGGTGTAATCCATTGCATGGTTCTCTTCGAGCGTCTTTACGACGCGTGCCACGGTGGACCGTTTCTGGCCGATGGCGACGTAGATACAAAAGACATCGAGGCCCTTTTGATTGATAATCGTATCGACGGCGATGGCCGTCTTACCGGTCTGCCGGTCGCCGATGATCAACTCACGTTGGCCGCGGCCGATGGGGATCATGGCGTCGATGGCCTTGATGCCCGTCTGCAAGGGTTCGCGCACCGACTGACGTGTATTCACGCCGGGGGCAACCACTTCGATTCGGGACGAGAGCGTCGACTTGATCGGGCCCTTGCCATCGATGGGCTGTCCAATCGCGTTGACCACACGACCGATTAGAGCTTCGCCGACTGGAACCTCAGCAATACGTCCCGTGCGCTTGACCGGATCGCCTTCTTTGACCCCAACGTCATCGCCCATGAGGACGGCGCCGACGTTGTCTTCTTCGAGATTCAGCGCGATCCCGTAGAGGCCACCGGGGAATTCGAGCATTTCCCCGGCCATGGCGCCGTCGAGACCATAGACCTTGGCAATCCCGTCTCCGACCTGGATGACTGAGCCGGTCTCCTTAACATCGACCTGTTTGTCGAAGCCTTTGATCTTTTCTTTGATAATCGAACTAATTTCTTCTGCCTTGATCTGCATGGCTACTCCTTAGTCAACAGACTCTGCATCGCTTGTAACCGCCCACGGACGGTGCTATCGACCACCGTGCTGCCGAGATGGATCTGCACGCCGGCGAGATGGCGGGCATCCGTGTGATAGGTCACCTCAACCTGACGTTTGAGCATCTCGCGCAGGCGAGTGCTGATTCGATCTTGTTCGGCTGGGGGCAAGGCCGTAGCGGAGGACACGGTGATTTGCTGGGTGCCCTTCGACGCATCGGCAAGTTTCGCGAAGGCCTCGGCGATTTCAGGAAGAAAGGCGACGCGATTCTTCTTCACCAACTGTGCGAGAAAGGTTATTCCGACGGGAGGGCTCCCCAGGCGGGAGCCGAGTTCTGCGAGGACGGCAATTCTTTCTTCGGCGCCAAAAGTCGGCGAGGCCACGACATGGCGCAGCGCAACCGAGTCCTTGATCGCTTCACCCAACCCCGCTAAGGCCGTGCGGGTTGATTCAATGGTGGATGCATCGAGTAGCTCAAAGAGCGCCTGTGCGTAACGTCGCGCCACTGCTGTCTTGATCACTCTACTGATCCGTTCGTTCTTCGTTTTGACAAAAGGAAAGCCTTCGTGAGCTTGCACGAAAAGCGGCGCGCCAAGTTAGCATTGGCAGATGAAGGCTGTCAATACGATGGTGTGGACGTGAAGAGGCTAGAATGATTGAATGATGCCGCCGCCGAGCACGTACTCGTTTCGATAGAAGACAGCGGACTGTCCCGGACTTAAGGCGCGTTGAGGGGCGTGGAAGAGAACCCGAAGGGTGCCCCCTGATAGAGGTTGGAGAGTCGCAGGAGTGGCAGGCGTGGCATACCGGACCTTGACCTCCACCTCTGTCGATCCGGTGAGGAGTGAGGGGTCGAAGAGATTCAGGTCTGCGACGTCACACTGACTGCGACGCAGGGACTCTTCTGTTCCAAGGACGACTGTGTTGGTGGCAGGCTGTACTTGCTGCACATAGAGCCTGCGGCCAGTCGCAATACCAAGGCCTCGTCGTTGACCTGGCGTATAGAAAGCGATCCCGTCATGATCGCCTAAATATCGTCCTTCGGCATCCACGAAGGCCCCTGATTTCTTGGCGTCAGGTGCTTCCTTTTCTATGAAGGTTCGATAATCGCCGTGGCTCACGAAGCAGATTTCCTGGCTTTCCTTCAATTCGTCCGCGGGAAGGCCCAAGGCCTCTGCTTCCTTCCATACGTCCCTCTTCTGCATGCCCCCCACAGGGAAGAGAAGGCGAGAAAGCCATGGTTGACGAAGACGATAGAGAAAGTAGCTTTGATCCTTCTTGGGGTCGGCCGCTCGCTGGAGAATCGGCCGTCCCTCGGACTCGCCAATACGAACATAGTGGCCGGTGGCCACAAAATTGATCCCGCGTGCGTCCGCAAGCTCGATGAGACCGCGCAGTTTGACGCGCTCATTGCACCGGACACAGGGGTTAGGCGTTATGCCTTCGAGATAGCCGGCAAGAAAGTCATCGATGACGCCGGCACGAAAGGTTTCTCTGGTGTCGACCACCTCATGCGGGATATTCAACGTTTTCGCGACAAACCGGGCAATGCCGACCTTGCAGCACCCACGTTCCTCCCATCGCTTGGAGACCGCGACCGTTTCGTCTTCGTGTTGCCAGACCTGAAGCGTGACGCCATGAACGTCGTAGCCCTGGCGAACCAGAAGCGCTGCGGCGACACAGCTGTCCACTCCACCGCTCATGCCAAGGAGAACTGTAGGGCGAGTCATATGATCGCTATTGTACTGAGGAGAAGGGAAAAGGGCTAGAGGGCTGCTCCCTGCAGCTAGTGAGCGGATGCGACAAGGCCGTCAGGCACATCGATCGAAAGGGCGCGCTCGTCGCTCCAATGATGCGCACCCATGTCACACATGCCATGGAAATGAGAGCCTTCTTCGATCGCAATGACTGGGGTCCGAATATCGCCAACGAGAACACCGGGCTTAAGGATGTGAATCTTTTCCAGGGCAGTGATGGTGCCGTTGATTTTGCCGCTATTCATGAGCACCCCGGCAGAGACAATGCCTTCGATTACGGCATGCTCTCCGACTATTAAAGTCCCGGTTGTATGAATTTCGCCTTCGACACGCCCATCAACCCGAACGGTACCATCAAAACTCACGACGCCCTTGAAGTCCACGCCTTTCCCCAGGAGCGTAAAATTCTCGCTGTCCCGTTCGGCTTGCTGGCCCCGTTCTCTCATTGCCCACATGATCGCCTCCTAAGACTCTTCCCACGCATGCATGGCCCATCACCACACAAAGGATGCGAAGGATAAATACCTAAATACTAATACCTTCTAACCGTTGACTCGTTTAATGCCAGGCGGGATGATCGTTCCGACAGGATGCACGGAGGCGTCCCGAGGGATCTCGCGCACGCCGTGAGCCATTTCGAGTGCACCGTTGAATAGGACGCCATCTTCTATTGAGAGGACTGGCGACTTGACACTCCCGTTCATTACGGCCGGAGCCCGGAGCTTGACGCGCTCCTTCGCAACGACATCACCGGTAATCTTTCCTTTGCACACAATAGTTCCAGCGGTAATTTTTGCCTGAATGACCGCGTCTTCACCAACCAGCAGCACGCCATCAGTATGAATTTCTCCGTCGAGATACCCGTCAATTCTAACGGTGCCGCTATAGGAAATAGAGCCCTTGAATTCAACCCCCTTTCCCACAAAGGCACTAATTTCCCCAGCCCCCTCGGCAATTGAGCCGGCTGCAGCCTCAGTGACCTCTTTGCCTTCCTGCTCGCTTAAGTTAGCTTCTTCAACTTTCTCCTGCCCCCACATGAGCGCGCCTCCTCGAGTTGGTAATTCCAATATTCCAGCGCAGTTGCGATCTAGATGGAAAAGAGTCGGTAAGAAATAGACACGGTCATGAGTACGTAGAAGCAACAAGTATGCCTCTAAATCTCATGACTTCTGCGAGGCAGCAATGAGGGGCTGATTAATTCAGAAGCGTCTCTAGAATCCCTTCAAGTTCAGGGGGAGAGAAGTAGTAAATAACGATTTTCCCACCACGTCTTCCTTTTAGTATCACAACCTTGGTACTGAATCGTTTTTGCAACCGCTCTTCAACATCAGACCAGGGTGTTCGCCGTAATTCCTTTGCCCCTCGCTTCTTTGCAACCTGCGATGATTCTATGAGCTTTTCCGTCTCTCTCACAGATAAGGCCTTTGAGACCACGAGCTTGGCGACTCGAAGCTGTTCACTCTGGTCAGGAAGACCGAGTATCACTTTGGCATGTCCCATGGAGAGCCGATTCGTTTCAATCAGCTGCTGGATCTCTGAAGGAAGATTTATAAGACGCACGACATTGGCGATTGATGATCGCTCACAACCGACTCGTTGCGCAATTATGTCCTGAGTCAGTCCAAATTCGTTCATCATCCGATGGTAGGCTCTGGCCATTTCCATGGGATTGAGGTCTGTTCGCTGAAGATTCTCTACCAGCGCCAGAACGACAGATTCTTCGTCTCCGCAATTTCGTATGACAGCTTGAATCGTTTCCAGCCCCGCGTCTTTTGTCGCGCGCCAACGCCGTTCACCGGATATGAGCTCGTATATTCCGTCGCCCTTTCGGCGCACCAAGATTGGCTGGAGCAATCCACTTTGCTTCAATGAAGCCGTGAGTTCTGCCAGTTCTTGAGGGGAAAACGTTTGTCTCGGCTGATACCGATTCGGCACAATTGCGTCGACCCGCAGGTGTTGAACCTCCGGCAATTCTGGCATCGACGCAGGCTTGGTGGCAGGCAGCAATGCATCGAGTCCTCTACCGAGCGCTTTTTTCTCCATGACTCACAAACTCCTTGGCTAAAGTTAAATAGGCTTGAGCTCCTGCCGATGCGACGTTGTACAGCAGGGCCGGACGTCCGTAACTTGGAGCCTCGGCGAGGGTCACATTTCGAGGGATTACGGTGCTGTAGACGACGTCTTTGAAATACTCGCGAACTTGCTCAACGACTTGACGCGCCAACGTATTCCTCGCATCAAACATTGTCAAGACGATCCCCTCCAACTGGAGCTCCGGGTTAAAAGACTGACGGACTCGCTCAATGTTTCCAACCAAGCGGCTTAATCCTTCCATGGCATAATACTCACATTGAACCGGAACTAAAATGGTGCGAGCTGCGACTAGTGCGTTCACCGTCAAAATCCCCAAAGTCGGTGGACAGTCGAGGAAGATGACGTCAAATAGCTGTTCAACATCTCGCAAAAAATGTCGAAGCAGTTTTTCACGCTCTTCAACATTCACCAGCTCTATTTCGGCTCCTGACAAGTCAGCATTTGCCGGCAAAAGTGACAAACCGTTCACTTCCGTGACATGGACAGCATCCTGAAATTTCACATAATTAACCAGGCAGTTGTACACGGTGGTGTGCAAGGAGCGGGGGTCAACTCCCAGCCCGCTTGTGGCATTCCCTTGTGGATCCATATCCACCAACAAGACACGCTTGCCCAGGAGTGCGACACCAGCGGCAAGGTTTATGGCTGTTGTAGTCTTTCCTACGCCACCCTTCTGATTTGCGATCGCTACAATCTTTGCCATGTTTAAGGTTGCGCCAATAACTCCCTCATACCATCGTATCTCTAGCGAGAATGTTCCACGTGGAACTTATTCATATAATATTGATTATATTAAGAATTACGTTTTTCAATTACTGATATAACTCTCTTGCCAGACCCCTGCGGAAGAATGAGAGTTTTCTCACTAACCAGATAAAACTCGTCATCAGCTTCATGGTCTTGTATGGCCTCGGTTCGATATAAGACAACTTTTCCTCTTGAAGCCAACAAGGGAGGAATGTGTTTTCGTATTTCTCCAAACTTCAACGCCCTTAGAACAATTACGTCAGCAACATGGTGGACTGGTTGTTTAGCATATTGCTCGATGGTGCCATCAAATACGGATATCCCACGAAGCTTCAATAGCCCGATGATCGAATTGAGGAATGAGCACTTCTTCTGAACTGGCTCAATTAGAACCATTTGCAAATCTGATCTCACAATTTTAAGTGGAATTCCTGGAAATCCTCCGCCAGACCCCACGTCGAGTACCACAGCCTGTCCTGGGAAGCTCGTCGCAACAAGCGCAGCGAGGGAGTCGATGAAGTGTTTGATGATGATTTCCTTGGGACCGATAATCGCCGTAAGATTGATCGTCTTGTTCCACTCAATGAGGTGCGCAAGGTAGCGCATGAACTGCTCGGCTTGGCTCTCCTCGATGGCCAATCCAAGATCCATCGCAGAACCAACCATGAATTCGTGCAATTCTCGCTGATGTTCCACGTGGAACAATTACGTGAATCAGCAGATGAGGTCAAGACATTCCGGAGTGGAGAGTTAAAATCTCTGCGATTGCTCGTCTATTTCTATGATGAGACTTGTAGCAAGCTATCTCGACTGGATTCGCCCCTGTATTTTTCGAGCGCTACAAGGAGAAGAGAAATTGCCGCTGGTGTGACTCCTGAAATTCTCGAGGCTTGACCAATGGACGCGGGACGCACTTTTTTGAGTTTTTCGCGGACCTCTCGTGAAAATCCAGGAGTCCCATCGTAGTCAAAGGCCCACGGGATGGGTTTCGATTCGAGCTTTTTGAACCGACCTATTTGTTGAAGTTGTCGCTTGATGTAGCCGGAATACTTGATTTGCAACTCTATTTCTTCATAAGTTTCAATATCTTGGACTGAATTAATCTCGAGTGCTTCTAACAGAGTCTTATAGCTGGCCCCTTGGCGCCGTAAGAGTTGAGCCGCGGTGCAAGGCCCCGATACTTCCTGAATCTTGGCCTTTGCTAGACGCTCACGAACAGTTTCTGTGAGCCTAGGCCGAAACTCTTCGAGACGGACAAGTTCGGATTCGATCGCATTCTGTTTGATCTGAAATCTTGCATAGACTTCATCGGATATCAGCCCCGCCTTCCGTCCTGTGTCAGTTAATCGGAGATCGGCATTTCCATGGCGCAACAATAGGCGGTATTCTGCCCGTGATGTAAACATGCGATAGGGTTCACGCGCGTCTTTTGTAATTAGATCGTCAATTAATACGCCAATATAGGCCTGCGACCGGTCGAGCACTAATGGCGACTCGCCTCGAATTTTAAGGACTGCATTGATCCCAGCCATCAGACCCTGGGCCGCTGCTTCCTCATATCCGGATGTCCCATTGATTTGTCCCGCATGGTACAGACCAGCCAGAAGCTTGGTCTCCAGAGTCTGGTGCAATTGCCGAGGAGGAAAGTAGTCGTACTCAATCGCATACCCAGGCTTGAGCATGGTGGCTCGCTCTAACCCGGGAATTGTCTTCAGAATCGCAGCCTGCACATCAACCGGTAGGCTGGTGGAGATCCCGTTGGGATAAAATTCACGGCAATCCAACCCCTCCGGCTCGATAAAGATCTGGTGACGTTCTTTGTCTGCGAAGCGTACGACTTTATCTTCGATCGACGGACAGTACCGCGGCCCCACCGACTCAATAATGCCGCTGTAAAGCGGCGACCGGTCCAGATTGCGCTGGATCAACTCGTGCGTCGCACGATTGGTGTGGGTCAAATGACAGGAGAGCTGCCGGTTCTCAATCCGGTCCGTCCGATATGAAAATGGTGGGGGCGGATCATCGCCAGGCTGCGGCACCATCACGGAAAAATCGATGGTCCCCCCATCCAAGCGAGGAGGCGTGCCGGTTTTGAGCCGGCCCACTTCGAACCCCAGGTCGCGCATACAATCAGACAGATGCTCGGCGGACGCCTCTCCGGCTCGTCCCGCAGGAAAATGATTCAAGCCGATGTGGATAAGTCCCTTAAGGAATGTACCTGATGTCAGAATAACAGCCTGCGCCTGAATGTAATCACCGCGACTTGTCACCACACCTGTAATCGCGCCGGCATGCGTCAGCAAGCGATCGACCGTCCCCTCGCCGATCGTCAGCCCTGCCTGCCGGCTCAACGTCTGTTGCATGGCCTCTCGGTACAGCTTCTTGTCGCATTGGACGCGGAGAGCTCGCACTGCCGGGCCTTTACTCGTATTGATGAAGCGGAACTGGATGCCGGCCTGATCCGTGTTCCGCGCCATCTCCCCGCCCAGCGCATCGATTTCCTTTACCAAATGTCCTTTAGCAATTCCCCCGATCGCCGGGTTGCACGACATCTGGGCAATTCGATCGTGATCCATCGTGAGCAGCAAGGTTCGCGCACCCATGCGCGCCGCGGCCAAGGCGGCCTCGCAACCAGCATGACCACCACCTACTACAATGACGTCAACCGCCTGTCTCACGTTCAACCTTTTCTTATTTGCCGATACAGAATTCTGAGAAGATCCGGCCAAGAATCTCTTCCGTCGTAATGGCGCCTGTAATCTCTCCGAGCGCATCGGCTGCTGCGCGCACATCGATCGAGACAAGCTCCCCGGCCATCCCACACTGGACGGAATCAAGAGCCTGGCGCAAGGATTCAGCAGCCCGGCGCAACGCATCATGATGTCGCACGTTCGTCACCGTGACGCTCTCTGCTGCCTCCAAGCCTCCAGAAACCAGCTGAGCACGAAGAGTTGACTTCACTGGCTCAACCCCCAAACCTGTCTTTGCCGAAATAGCGTATGCCGGATGGCCCGCAAGCGCGGCGTCCGCCTTCACAGTATTGGCAAGATCTGCCTTGTTCAGCAGCACCATATGCTTGCGATCTCTGACCGCCCGCAAGAGATCCCGATCACCGTCTGTGAGGGGCGCACTTCGATCCACCACCAATAACAAGATGTCCGCCTCGTCCTGTGCGAGACGCGTCCGTTTGATCCCTTCCTGCTCGACTATATCCTCACTTTCCCGCACTCCCGCCGTGTCAACCAAACGAATCGTTACCCCATCAAGATCGATGGATTCCTCAATCACGTCCCTCGTCGTCCCGGGAATAGCCGTCACAATCGCCCGATCTTCCCTCAGGAGACGGTTCAACAAGCTGGATTTCCCGACATTAGGGCGGCCTAGGATGACGACGAGTGCCCCTTCTCGCAGGATCCGCCCCTCCTGTGCAGTCGCTTCCAGCTTCTGAACCAATGCAAACGCCTCCCTCACGATACGCACCAGCTCATCGCGTTGAAGAAATGAAATATCTTCGTCCACAAAATCGATCCCCGCCTCCACATGGGCCAACACTGTCAGGAGCGAGGTCCGGGCCTGTTCCACCTCACGAGCGAGTTCACCTCGTAGCTGGCGTTGAGCGATGCTCAATCCAGCGGATGATGTGGCCCTGATTGTATCGAGTACTGCTTCCGCCTGGGAGAGATCCAACCGTCCGTTGAGAAAAGCCCGCTTCGTAAACTCTCCCGGCTCCGCCATCCTCGCACCGGATTCTATACAGACCTTGCAGACCATGCTGAGCACCAACGCCCCGCCATGAGACTGAATCTCGACCACATCCTCTGCCGTAAACGACCGCGGCGCCTTCATATAGACCACGAGCGCTTCATCAAGCAGGCTCGATCCGGGCGCCAGATCACAACCGCGTCTCGAATCTTTCCGATTGTCCGATGCGGGAATCACAAGATCGGCAAGATGCAGCGTATGCGAGGAAACCGACGAGAGGGGATAACCAGACCGCAACCGGACAACTTGGGAAGCAACAGCAAGCGCCTGAGGGCCACTCAGACGAACGATCCCGATGCCGCCCTCGCCCGCGGGAGTGGCAATGGCACAGATCGTATCCTCAAGTCCTCCATGCATGACGACTCTTTCACTCGGTGGCCACTACCATGACCGGCGGACCTGTGTTCTCGCTAGCAGCGCCTCGCGAGGCGCCTAGGCCTTCGCGCCGCCGCTCTGACCAGGCCCTGCCAAGACGAGTGACTCGTTGCGAAACAGAAAACGATCTGTGAAAACTTGTTGGGAGATGGTCAGGACATTGTTCGTCAGCCAATACAACACAAGTCCCGCAGGAAAATTTACGAACAGGAATGTCATGAACACCGGGAGCACCAACATGATCTTCGCCTGTGTCGGATCCATCGTGGTGGGCGTGATCTTCTGTTGAATCACCATCGTCGCCCCCATGATCACGGGCAACACATAGTAGGGATCCTGAACCGACAAATCGGTAATCCAGAGCATGAATGGAGCTTGGCGCAAATCGATCGTCATGTAGAGGATATTGAACAGGGCCACGAAGACCGGCATCTGCAAGACCATCGGCAGACAGCCCCCCACCGGATTCACCTTCTGGTCGCGATAGAGCTTGATCAATTCCTTGTTAAGCCGGTCGCGGTCATCCTTGAATTTTTCCTGGACTGCAGCGACCTTGGGTTGGATCAGCTGCATCATTTTCATCGACTTGTAGCTCTTGTACTGCAACGGCACAAACAATAGCTTAATCGACATCGTCAGCAGGATGATGGTCACCCCATAGTTATAGGTATAGTCATGGATGAATCGCAGCACATAGAAAATCGGCTTGGCGACCGACTTTACAACAGTCCAACTGCCGAAGATAAACCATCCGAAATCGATCGTATCTTCCAAGCCCACGTTCAACGAGCGGAGCGTGTCGTATTCCTTTGGGCCCGCATACAGCTGAAGTGCGACCGAAGCTCCAGCTCCTGGTGCGGCCATCCGCACTCCAGCCGACACAATCTTATCGCCTTCCTTCTTGACTAGCGCGGCCGTACCCTGCTTCGGCAGCAACACCGAAATAAAGTACTTATCCTGCAATGCGACCCACTGAACCAACCCCTTCCGCTCAAGCTCCTTGTCCGGCGTTTCCTTTTCTACTTTGTCGTCAACCAGCGAAGCCGACCCAATCAGACCGATGAACCCATCACCCCATTCCACGATGCCGAAGTTAGTCCCCAACCCGACGTCATAGGACTCGGTCACCCCCTCCATGGCAACCGCCACATCCACCACATAACTATCGTGATGAAAGGTCAGCCGCTTCTCCACGCCGAGATGGGTGACTGGATCGTGGAACTGCATCGTGACATGCCCGACAGGATGAGAGGCATCGAGGATCGTGAAATCCTTCTCAATATTGTAGAGGCCTTCTCGAATCGTCTTATCTATGTCAGCATTCGCCACCGTGATCGAGAGTGGGCCTCTGAACTTCCCCCCTTGATAGACGAGTTGCACCGGCTTCTCATCGGGGGGCGCAGTATGGTATCGCTTCAGCTCCCAACTTTGAATCACCCCGCCACGATTCGACAGTCGGAGTCGAACCAGATTCGTCTCAACCGTAACCGTCTGTTCCGCTGTTGATGGCGAAATATCCGACGAGGGGGCGTCAGACTTTTGGCCCGATTGGGTTGGGACGCTCAGCCCGGTCGAGGGGATGTCTTTTCCTGTCACAAGCGCGGGAACCGTCTCTGGCTCCGCGGAGGACGAGGAACCCCGGGCGGCCGAGTCCTGAACAGGAGGCGGCTCGGGAAGCCACCCCATCTGCTTGAGGAGCAGGTCATACCCCAAAATGATCGCTAACGACAGAACGAGAAAGATAACAACGCGTTTTTCCATAATGAGCCGCTAGCCGATGTGAACAATTAAGACCCTACTACTTCACAGGATCCATTCCTCCAGGATGAAAGGGGTGACACTTCAGCAGACGGCAGGCCGCAAGCTTCAGCCCACGGGGCACTCCGTACCGGCTGATCGCAGCACTCGCATATTCAGAACAGGTCGGCTCAAAACGGCAGGCCGATCCCAGGAACGGCGAGATCCAATAGCGGTAACCGGCAAGCAGAGTAAGGCACCACTGGCGCACACTAGTCCTCATGGATACGCAGCAGCCGTTGGCGTTGGAGCGACAACAGCCATGCCTCTTTCAAGGCAGCAAAGGGTTGAACAATCGACTCCCGCTTTGGGAAGACCACAAGGGCTTGTCCCTGGAGCAATTGACCTTGCACCTGCCGCGTGAGTTCCCGAAACAGGCGTTTCACTTTATTCCGGCTAACGGCTCCTCCGAATCGCTTCCCAACCACAATACCGACCCGGCTGCCACTTATATCGGTCGCGCAAATCATCATGTTAAAGAAGGCGGTCGAGATACGACGCCCGTGCTTCTTGGCATACTCGATGTCGCGGCTGCGTTTCAGGAACAGATCCCTGTCACCTCCACCCTGCGACATCACTATCATCCTGGGAGAAGGCCGGCTTGCACAGGAATTCCCCTTCGAGACCAGATCTCCGGACTCGATCATGACCACATACCGTCATCCTGTAAAGGAAATGTCCTTGCTCGGGACACGTACCGAGGGGCAAGATTCCTCGCGAAGCCCGTAAGGCACTCTGCTCGACCTAGACAGCCAAACGGGCCCGACCCTTCGCGCGACGACGAGCCAAGACCTTCCGGCCATTCTTCGTGCTCATCCGTTTACGGAATCCATGCTCACGTTTTTTCTTGAGGTTCGATGGCTGCGCAGATGTAAATGACATGCGATCACTCCTTGCCTAAGAAGACTCACAGGTGAACGGAGCATTATAGGGACGGGGTTGCACCCTGTCAAACCTGTTGCCCCCTAAGAACGATTGCCCTGCCCAAAATCATCAAGTGGTACATCCTCCCTAAGGGCACCCTATGGGCATTAGCCTTAACCCATTGCTAACTCTTTCGTGCTGAGGCGCTTTTGTCGCTCACAGGCTAGATTGCCACAGGATTTCGTAAGCCTCTGATCTCCCTCATCTCTATATTGTTGTAACCGCTCAGGTTCTTACCAGCCCGTGCCATGCCGTTCCTGGCATCACCCTTGCGAATTAACTAGGATTCTCACCATCTTATGCTATGGCGCGAAAGTGAACCGGACAAGATATTGAACCCTGTCTATCAATCGGCTCTAAAAAAGGAGAGAAACGATGAGTAAACGATTAACGATACTGCCAGTTATGTGCGCCCTCCTGATCCTCACGGCCTGTGCAAAGCCGCCAACGGAACAGATCGAGGCGGCAGAAAAAGCCATCAAAGAGGCACAGGCGAGTGGTGCCTCAACCTATGTTCCGGATGAATATGCCAAAATCGAAGGTGCGCTTGCGGCGCTCAAGAAGGAAGAGGCTGATCAAGAGGGGAAATTTGCGCTCTTCCGCGATTTCGGAAAAGTCGAACAGCTCGCCGTTACCGCGAAGGGCGACGCTGAACGCCTCAAAACGGAGGCGACAAAGAAAAAAGAAGAGGCCAAAGCCACTGCACTCCAGGCACAGCAGGCCGCACAAGAAGCCGTCAAAGCCACTCTCGAGTTAGTCGCCAAGGCGCCCACCGGAAAGGATCGCGCAGCCTTAGAGTCAATTAAAGCCGATGCCGAAGGTCTCAAGTCGTCTCTCAATCAAGTCCAGATGGCGATCGACACAGAGGACTATCCGACCGCTCAGACCAAGGCGAAAGCCATTCAAGAAAAAAGTCAGGCCGTCTCCGAAGAAATCAAGGCAGCCCTTGCCAAGATCGGAAAAGGGAAACCCTCGGCGGCAAAAAAGAAATAAGGTAGACTTGCTGTATGTCCGGTCATTGTCCACGAATAACACGGGCGATCTTGGGATGGGGAGCCTTGGCGCTAGCCGGCTCCCTCTCTGGCTGCGTGGAAGCCGTTCCTCAAGACGTGATCGAGGCAGTGGAGAATATCGATCGAGACTTGATGGAATTACGGGCGGCTGAATTCTCGCCCAACGACTATACCCAGTTCACACACCAGTGGATGGCCCTAAGAACTCGTGTACAGGCCGACGAGGATCTGATCCGTTGGCCGTGGGAACCCAACGACTTGGAAGTCGCCCTTCGCCGACTACAAGAAGAAGGGTCCCACACGGTCGCCCGTCTCACGAAGGAACGTGAGTCGCTCCGCCGCTCAGCCGAAAACAAGATCGCCCGGGTCGAAGATCGATTCCGGATGATGACCCTGCAAGTCGGTGCCATCGATAGTCGGTTCGTGTTGGGGCAAAGACCCGTTGAAACCGACCTACTCATGAAACAGGCCCATGCCTTCTATGAACAGGGACGGTACGATCGGTCTCTCGACGCGTCTGACCGGGCTGCGCAGAATCTCGCGACGCAAGCGGCCGTGCTGAGCAGCGAATTAGGACGGTATGCCGATCGAGGCCGAATCAGCCAATGGCAACAGATGGCCAAGGACACCATTACCTGGTCACGCATTCACCGAACCTCTGCGATCATCATCAACAAGGCGGATCGAATCTTGACCCTCTACAGAAACGGACAGAAGGTGCTATCATATCCTGTCCGGCTGGGCTTCAATGGTATTCGAGAAAAACACTACCAGGGCGACGGCGCCACCCCGGAAGGCCGATATCGGATCAGCAACAAGCGCGGGCAGGGGCAGACTCAGTTTTACCGGGCCTTGGTCCTCGACTATCCCAACGTAGATGACCGACGACGCTACCAGCTCGGACGGAAGACGGGACGGATCCCAGCATCGAGAGCCATCGGTGGACAAATCGAAATCCACGGGGTTGAGAACGAACTGATGGCCCAAACGTTGGGGTGTATCATGCTCGACAATACGCAAATGGCCCTTCTGTATGACCGAGTCGAGCAGGGGACACCGGTTACCATCGTCGGCGCTCTGCACGAACAGAACTCGGTGGCGCTGACCTTAGCGACGCTCGATGATCGAAGGGAAGAGACCTGAGCAGGCTCATGAAGCGCATCTTCCTATCTCTCTGGTCTGGCCTGATTGGCCTCCTCCTCGTCACCCTCGTCCAGAGTAGCGGCATACCGGTCTCTGACGCGTCAACCGTATTGCCCGCCGCCATTGATCCCGCCCTGCTCCATACGCTCCAAGTCCGCTATAAGACGCTCACAAAACAACTAACCCAATTGATGCCGACGCGACCCTATATCCTTGTCGATACGGCTCGGAATCACCTCTATATCAAACGAGGCGATCAGGTAATGATGGACGCTCTGGCTTCCACTGGCAGCGGGACGATCCTCGACAAACCGGGCGATTCGAAAGGCCAGTGGATCTTCGATACCCCCCGTGGAGAATTTACCGTGCAGTCAAGATTGACGAATCCTGTCTGGGTCAAGCCAGACTGGGCCTTTATCGAGGAAGGGCTCGAGGTACCCAAGAGTCAAGCCGACCGTCTTGAGCCGGGTGTACTTGGAGAATACGCGCTCGGATTCGGAAAGGGATATTTTATTCACGGTACCCTCTACCCCCGCCTCCTTGGAAAGAATGTCACGCACGGCTGTATCCGTCTCAATGACGACGATCTGAAAAGTCTGTACCGTCTCGCCAAGGTCGGCACGCCGATCATAATATTCTAGCCTGCCTCGGCACTCCGGCAGACCCTATGAATTTTCTTCGCGCAATTCTCTCCATCCTCCTCTCCCTCGCTTCAGTCAGCTGGGCCGCCGAACAGGACGTGATTCCTGCACTGGAGACGACCAATCCCGCTGCGCTCAAAGAAGCCACCCGAGTTCTGGAAGAGGAGATCAAGCTCGCAGCTCGGCCTCAGACCTACGTGCTCATTGATCTTGAGGCGAAGGCCATTCTGATAAAGAGCCGAGGCGTCGAACTCCATCACCTGCCGATCGAAAGCTGGTCTGCCTCTCACCTCTCCCAGCTCGCTACCGCGTACCGTCTCCGCGAACGCCCGCCGGTCAGCCGCCGCAAGATTGATCCCGTGGACGGGGCCGAACAGACCCCCATCTCCCTCGCCGATATGCCGACAATGTTTACGCTCCAATTCACTCCCCCGTTGACGATCCACGTCCTCTCAAATGCTGATGGAAATCCCTGGCAATGGGCTACCCAACGAGGACGAGCGTGGTGGCACAGGCTCAAATCATGGGGCTTCACCCTCTGGACAGGAGGTAAGCCCCCCTCATCACCCTCCCTGCATCTCATCGTTTCTCTCTACCATGCGCAATCGCTCGCCTGGACAGTGACCGAAGGCATGCCCTTTCTGGTTCGTCGAGCCACGACACCATAGGCAATGGCCCCTGTTTGCTTTTTCCTCATCCGCGACCTAGGGTGCGCCTAAGGGTCGCCATGAAACTCTGGATTGATCGATCGTTCTCATCGAAACTTCGATCCCTGGTCGCTGCGGCGAATGCATGACTCTCCGCCTCCAATACTGTCGAGCGAGTGTGGGTCGGCGATCATCGACTCTGGAAGCAAGATCCCACCGACATAACCAGCCGCCTCGGCTCGCTGACAACCATCGAGTACATGAAGGATCGGACCGAGGAGTTGCGGACCTTCACAACTTTGGCCAAGAAGCGCGACATCCGCGACGTGGTCCTGCTTGGCATGAGTGGCAGCACCTTGGGACCGGAAGTGCTGCGCGCGTCTGTTGGATTACGCCGCGGCTTCCCCCGCTTATGGGTCCTCGACCCCCCCGTTCCAGGCTGAGCTCGACAGGTCACGCAGGCCATCGACCCGGCTCGAAGCCCGTTCATCCCGATAATGATTGCGTCATCACGTGTCTATCGTATGGCAGGGGATTCCCGAGACCCCTACGAGGCGGACTCTTTGAATGAAGAACAGTTGCCTCTTGCGACGAAGACCTCGCCATCCGACCGCCAACCCTTGACCCAGTCCTCCTAGGACTAGACGAAGACGGGTACACGACCTCTCTGTTTTCTGGGGCACCAGCCCTGCGTGACGACCAGAGCTTGATTATCCAAACTCCATCACCAAAAGATCCTCCAACCACACTGACCATGACCCTAGGTGTGATCAACAGGGCGAGTATGATACTGTTTCTGGTCTCAGGAGCCAGTAAGGCGCGGGTCGTGAAAGCAATCCTCGATCCGAAGACCGAGGCGGAACGACAGCTCCCGGCTGCGTTGGTTGCACCAGAGAAAGACTGCCTCATTTGGTTCCTCGACTGAGCTGCGGCAGCCGAGCTTCCGACACATCAACAGCGGACGAGCACATGAGGGCGAGATGATTGTTGCCGGAGATATAGGGGGCACGAAAACTCACTTAGCCTTGTTTGACTGGAGCAAGGATCGCGTCGATCCCGTTCGATTGGAGTCATTCCACAGTGCCGATTACACCTCGCTCGAGGACATGCTCACTGAATTTCTCGTTCCTCCGAAGCCCCCAACACCCATCGACGAATTCGCAACCGAGACAAGCGCCGTCGGCGAGCCGGAACCGGAAGGCCCAGCGGAAGAACCGCTGAAGATCGACGCAGCCTGCTTCGGTGTCCCAGGCCCCGTCATCCAGAATCATTGTCAGACGACTAATCTCCCGTGGGTAGTCGATGGCGCGACGCTGGCGAAACATTTCGACATACCGAGAGTCAAGCTGCTCAACGATCTCGAAGCCATGGCACACGGGATTCTGTTGCTCCGACCGGACGAAGTCGCAACTCTCAACGCCGGAACTCCACCACCGCACAACCAGGCCCTCGCCCTGATCGCTGCGGGAACCGGGTTGGGCGAATCCATCCTCTTCTGGAACGGCTCGCGTTATCAGCCTATGCCATCGGAAGGAGGGCATGCGGACTTCGCACCGAACAACGACAACGAAATTGAATTGCTACGCCATCTGCGCAGTAACTATCTGCACGTGAGTTACGAACGGGTCTTGTCCGGCCCCGGCCTGCATGCCATCTATGACTATGTCCGCGACAGCAAGAAGAATGAGCCGACGTGGATCTCGGAACAAATCAAAGCCGGTGACCCTGCCGCTGTGATCGCAGAAGCCGGGCTCAAGGGGCAGGCAGACATCGCCAAGCAGGCGCTCGACCTGTTCGCCTCCATCTATGGGGCCGAAGCGGGCAATCTTGCCCTGAAAGCTATGACACTCAACGGCGTGTATCTGGGCGGCGGCATTGCACCGAAGTTGCTCGCCAAACTGAAAGATGGAACCTTCATGAAGGCATTCACCAACAAGGGTCGCTACAAACGCTTGATGAGTTCGATCCCGGTCAAAGTGGTGATGAACCAACAGACGGGCTTACTCGGTGCCGCATCCGTCGCCGCGGCCCTCTCCCATACCCCCGCATCATGATGAGCAACCTGGCCCTCGACAACATGAAGAAAGCGGCGGCACTAAAGGCCGTTGAATTTGTCCGCGATGGTATGGTCGTTGGCCTCGGGACCGGCTCAACAGCCAAGCACATGGTCATCGCGCTGGGGGAAAAAGTCCGCGCGGGCATGACACTTCGCGGAGTGCCCACGTCGAAGGAAACGGCCACCCTCGCCAAGCAACAAGGAATCATTCTCATCGATGCCGATAATGCCTGGGTGATCGATGTCGCGATCGACGGGGCAGATCAGGTCGATCCCGGCTTCAATCTCATCAAGGGCGGAGGCGGCGCGCTCCTGAAGGAAAAGATTGTCGCGGCCTCAGCCAAGCAGTTCATCGTATTGGTCGACCATACCAAGCGAGTCCCGGTACTGGGAGGATCCTTCCCCCTCCCAATCGAGGTGATCCCCTTCGGCTGGGGAAATACGGCGAGAGAAATTGAGGCCCTCACGCAGAGTCCTGTGGCGCTCAGGGAACGGAACGGATCGCCGTTCAACACGGAAGCAGGCCACGTGATTCTGGATGTCCATCTCCCACGGATCGACAACCCACGAGAGCTTGAGATCGCCTTGAACCTGATTCCCGGAGTCGTCGAGACCGGCCTCTTTGTCGGACGGACAGACCTGCTCATCGTGGGCACACCCAACGGAGTTGAGACGCACCTTGCGGCTAGGACATGACTGAGCCGGTCGGCAGGCGAGACACTCTACAGGCCCTTATTAAGCATGGCCGCCTCCTCTTGGCCATTCCACTCACACAGGTCTTTAGCTCGCGGCTCTACACTTCCTTCGTACATGCGGCCACCGAACGACCGAAAGGTGAAGATATGAAGCAGGACTCTTCTCTGGACACGCTCGATCCATACCGGCTTCCGAGACATGTGGTCCCGCTTCGCTACGATCTGCGGCTTGAGACAGACCTGACTGCCGCGACATTCGCCGGACAGGAAACGATCACTCTCATGGTGCATCAGCCAACACCTGAACTCGTCCTCAACGCCATTGAACTCGAGATCACCTCGGCGCAGATCGAAGGAGATTCAGACCCAGCGAGACAGGGCACGATTGCGTTGGATGCAACGCTCCAGCGCTGCCATCTCACATTTTCCAGGCCTCTCTCGCCGGGAACCTGGAGGCTGACGATGACATTCTGCGGGAGGCTTAACGACAAGCTCCGCGGTTTTTATCGCAGTACCTACAAAGACGAGCGTGGGGCTACTCACAGCATGGCTGCGACACAGTTCGAAGCAACCGATGCCCGCCGGGCCTTTCCCTGCTGGGATGAACCGGACTTCAAAGCCGTCTTTGCGTCGACGCTGGTCATCGATCCAACGTTAACCGCGGTCTCCAACACCAAGATCGCAGCCGAAACGCTGGAGGGTGGAAAGAAGGTGGTGCGCTTCGCCGATACGATCAAGATGTCCACGTACCTGGTCGCATTCATTGTAGGTCGGATCGAGCCCACCGAACCGGTGATGGTCGGCCAGACCCCAATTCGCCTGTGGGCCGTTCCTGGGAAAAGGCATCTCGCTCGATTTGGTCAAGACATTGCATCGGCATCGCTCTCCTTTTTTGAGAGCTATTATGGGATCCCATACCCCGGCGACAAGCTGGACCTGCTCGCCATTCCTGACTTTGCCTCCGGGGCCATGGAAAATCTGGGCGCCATCACATACCGTGAAACGGCATTGCTGGTCGATCAACAGAGCGCCACGCACAGCGAACTGGAGCGCGTGGCCGATGTGGTCGCGCATGAAAACGCACACATGTGGTTTGGCGATTTAGTCACCATGTCCTGGTGGAACGGGCTCTGGCTGAACGAAGCGTTTGCCACCTTTATGGAAATGTTGGCCGTGGATGCCTGGAAACCGGAATGGAAACGATGGGATGGCTTCGGTGTCTCGCGCGCGGCGGCCTTTTCAGTAGACGGACTGCGGAGTACGAGACCAATCGAATATCCGGTGCAGGCCCCCAAGGAGGCTGAGGCGATGTTCGACGTCCTGACCTATGAAAAAGGCGCGTCGGTGCTGCGCATGCTGGAACAGCACATCGGTCCGAGGGTATTCCGCGACGGAGTGCGTGACTATTTGCACGCGCACGCCTATGGGAACGCAGACACGAACGATCTCTGGATCTCGCTGGGAAAGATAGCCAAACAGCCGGTGCCCGAACTCATGAACGGCTGGATATTCCAACCGGGGTTCCCCCTCATGACCGCCACTGTCAGTCCGTCATCCGAGCTCACAATTAGACAACAACGATTCAGCTACCTGAACCACAAGCGGTCCGGCCCATCACAAGAGCAGCGATGGCAGATCCCGCTTCAGATGCGAATCACCGCCGGTGGTAAGACCAGTACCTCCCGCATGCTGCTGACGGAGAAGGACGCGACAATCCCGCTCCCCAACGATTGGGAATCCATCCTCCTGAACGAGGGAGGCCATGGATTCTATCGGGTGCACTATGCACCAGACCTACTCACTCGAATCCTGAACGCCGGCTTCGACAGACTCGCCGTCACCGAGCGGTTCAACCTCATCAACGACGCCTGGGCTACCACAGTCGCCGGCCTCATGCCCCTCACGGACTATCTTGACCTGACAGCCCGCTTCACAACGGAGAGAGACAAGAATGTCTGGGCAGTGTTACTCGACTCCTTCTCCTTCCTGAACCGGATCATCACCGTAGAAGATCGGCCAGCGCTCGAGGCGTTCGTGCGAGGTCGTGTCGGACCCGCTGTGGCGGACTTGGGTTGGGCACCTCGAAGCGGTGAGAGCGAAGGGACGAAGCAATTGCGGGGTGAACTGATTGGCGCACAGGGAAAGCTCGGCAATGATCCGACCATCCAACGACGCGCAGCCGAACTATACCGGGCTTACCGCAACGACGCAACAGCCGTTGATCCCAATGTCGTTCCCTCACTCGTCGCTATCCTCGCGCATACGGGCGACGCAACCAGGTACGACGAATTTAACGAACGGTTCCGCACAGCTGCTACACCGCAAGAAGAACGCCGCTATCTCTTCTCCCTCGCGGCGTTCCAGCCCAAGGCCTTGCTCGAACGCACACTGGCCCGCACCATCAGTCGGGAAATCCGCACACAAGACGCGCCGTTCCTCGTCAGCGCCATCTTGGGCAATGTCGAGGGCAGAGAATTAGCTTGGGCTTTCGTGAAAACGAACTGGGAGAAGATGGAGCAATTGTTCCCCAAACAAGGGCTGCGCCGCATGTGCGGCGGCATCGCCGCGTTGGTAACGCCTGAACTCGAACGAGATGTCCTTGCGTTCTTCACGTCGCGCAAGATCGATCTGGGAGGTAAGACGCTGGAGCAATACTTGGAGCAGCTCCGCATTGCGGTCGCGTTTCGTGAACGAGAATTGCGGGGAATACAAGCCGCTCTCAACCACTAACTCGTTTCATTGAAGCCATCATGATCAAAGCCATCGCCTTCCCCCCTAGGAGTAGTTTACCTCTGGCCTGCTCTCATTGAACGTTCTGGCATGTTCTCTCCCTCGGTAAAATCCTTCGGCACACGTCTCTGTGGCAGAACATCGCACAAGAAATCTCCTGCTTGCATAATCGGACCTTGTGACAAGAATGAAATTCCTATAGATTGTCGGCTGCAGCGGCTGCGTTAGGAAGACATAATGAAGATAGTTGCCGTCATACCCACCTATAACGAGCGTCAAAATATTCTTCCTCTGGTCGAGCGTCTGTTGGCACTCCCTCTCGATCTCGACCTGTTTTTCGTCGACGATGGGTCTCCGGACGAGACTGGCCGGTTGCTCGACTCGATGCAGCTTACGCAGCCACGGCTGCGTGTTTTCCACCGTCCTGGGAAGCTGGGGCTCGGGACAGCCTATCGCCAGGCTTTCCGTATGCTCTTGCGCGAACCCTACGACCGGTACATCGCCATGGACGCCGATCTGTCGCATCCGCCCGAGTCTATTCCAAATCTACTCGAAGCTACAACAGATGCAGACCTCGTCATAGGGAGTCGATATGTCGAAGAGGGTGGCTCGATCAATTGCGCTGCACACCGCAAGCTCTTAAGCCGGACAGCCAACCAACTAGCCCGTCTAGCGCTAGGGATCACCGTGCGTGACGCGACGGCCGGTTTCCGGTGCTATCGGCGAGAGTTGCTCTCGACACTTGATCAATTAGCGATTCGCTCGAATGGCTATTCGTTTCAGCTCGAAGTGACATACGTCACCCAAGCCCTGGGGTACCGTGTTCGCGAGGTGCCAATTATTTTTCGTGATCGTGTTCACGACCAGAGCAAGTTGGGGACGAGCGAGATACTGGGCGCAGCTCAAACCCTGTTCAGGCTTGGGGTGCATCACGCCGTCGGCAAGGCGTTTCCCAGCCGAGCAGGAAAGTTCAAAGCAAACTCGGGGTCAGTAGTGAACGCTCCAGGTCAACACAAATGACCCCAAGATGTAACGCAAATCATCTGAGTCCTCGCACGGAAGACCTGCGTCTATCAATCGAGCTTGTGCGTATTTCCCACTTGAACTTCGCGCGTGGACCTCATCATTTCATCAGGCAAACACTTATGAACATGGTCACTGATGACTGCTGAGCTCCGCAGAGTGACACCGCTCATGAATCTCATTATTTTTCTCCGACGTCACTCTATGGCGATCCTGTTGCTGATAGGGCTGGCCCTGTACTATTTGAGATTCAGTCTTCACCCTGACGGGATGACGCTCTATCCAATAGCGGCGGCCTGTATGCTCAACGGTCAACCGATGGGAAGCTGCAGACCGAGCTTCACCTATCCCCCGCTGTTCGGCTTTATGATGATTCCCTTCGTGTTCTTGCCTATGTGGTTGAGAAATGTATTGTGGTATGCGGTATTAATAGGGTGTACCTTCGGCAGCTTTCGACTTGCGGAATCTCTTGTATCTCAATCGCTAGGCATCCAGTTCGACAAGCAGGAACGCACCCGTTTCCGTCTGGTCTCCTTCGCACTTGTGCTCAATTTCGTCTTGGCGGACCTGGAAAATCAGGCCTATGACGTGCTGGTCTTGCTCTTCCTCCTAATAGGTCTGGTTGGGCTAACGAGAGAAAAACCAATATGGTCAGTAATCGGCTTTGGCCTTGGAGCTGCCCTCAAAGCCACACCCCTATTGTTTTTCCCCTATATCCTTTACCGCAAAGGATGGAAACTTTTCATTCTCTGTGTGCTGTGCTATCTCACGCTCTCTCTACTGCCAGACGTTTTCTTAAGCGTCGATGATGGCCTGACGACCTATTACGGGAACTGGATTCGACAGGTGGCGCTGCAGCCTTTTTTCGCAGGCGACTCCGGAGGAATGCCGCGGTTTTGGGAAGGAGAGAATAATTTAAATCAGTCATTGCGAGCATTCGTGTACCGCATCACACTTGGAATACACATTCAACAACATTTCATTCCGATCTTGTACGGAGTCTATGGTCTGTGCTTGCTCTACATGCTGTGGGTGTTCTCTCGCTCCGTCGAGCTCAACAACTATGTTGTATTGGATGGAGCGCTTCTCATCATCGGAATGTTGCTCCTTTCCCCAATGAGCAGCAAATCCCATTTTGTGGTCCTCATGTTGCCGTTTATGGTCATCACGGCATACATGGTGACTGACCAGAGGTTGCGTACGGGGCTGATTCTCGCTTCAGTCCTGAGCTGTGCCCTCAACAATCTCACCTCGAAAGATCTGGTCGGCCGCCAACTGTCAGTCATGGCGGGCTACTGGGGGAGTGTCACACTCGGGACGATTACTCTAGCCCTGGCCATTGGATACCTCGTGAGTTCTAAGACAAAGAAACAAGTGGCGACTACAAGAGTCATCGAGCCGGCAGGCTGAGTGATTAGCATTCTTTATTGAACCAGATCCCATATTGCCCCCTTGGCAGATGCTATCTGTGACAAGGAACGACGGGACAGTCGTTGACCCCAATGTCGTGTCCCTCGCTCGTCGCAATCCGGGCCCACAGGCATGAGGAAAACCGCCGTACTGAGAAGTCGTCGCCCGCGGCTGAATGGGTGATCAGGAGCCAGAGTCTAGGCCTTTCGTGAATATCAGACAAGCCGGGCGATCGCCGCCAGGTATGTACTAGTAATTTCTCTCTTCACGACTAGCAACCTCCCTAGTTTCCCCGTACCGGTCCTTCCCTTATACAGTTATTCAGTCCGCTACTGATTGGCCATCGAGGCACAGAGGAAACTCTTCATGAGGACTTCTCTGTTCTGGTGGTTCCGGAGTCTCCTCCTCTGGTCGCCGGTCCTGATGGGATGCAGCGGAAGTGGAGATAGCTCGTTGGGCGGAGGATCGCCACCACCGGCCACCCTTCAACTGCAAACCGTCCAGACCGGGCTGTCGGCACTTGTCTTCTTGACCGCCTCCCCGAACGACACCGCGCGTCTTTTCGTCGTTGAGCAAGCGGGGCGCATTCAGATTTTGGATCGGGCGACCGGCACCCCGAATGCAGCACCCTTTCTCGATATCAGCGCGCAAATCGCCAGCGGTGGCGAACAGGGCCTGCTGGGATTGGCCTTTCATCCAAACTACGATATGAACAGACAGTTCTATGTGTTCTACACCGCTCCGTCCGGCAACTTAACCGTGTCGCGTTACCTCCGCCACGCGACCGACCCAGATCTCGCCGATCTGTCAACGGAGTTAGTCCTTGTTTCGGTCCCCCACCCCGGTGCGTCAACCCATAACGGGGGGATGCTCGCCTTTGGGCCTGATGGCTGTCTCTACGCATCAACCGGCGATGGTGGCACCGGCGGAGCCCCTGCCCAGGACACAAGCGTGTTCCTTGGCAAAATCCTACGCCTCAACCCCGATCTCCCAGGCCAATGCGACAATTCCAACCCCTTCTTCAATGTGGTCTGGAGTTATGGGCTCAGAAATCCCTGGCGCTTCTCGTTCGATCGAGGCACCAATGATCTCTATATCGCTGACGTGGGAGAGAACACGCGAGAGGAAGTTAATGTCGCCTCTGGCGCCCAGGCTGGGCAGGGCGTCAACTACGGATGGAACATTATGGAGGGGACGCTGTGTTTCGACGCAGCAAGTTGCATCCAAGTCGGGTTAACTCTTCCGGTGCTCGACTATCCCCATGGAAACGGGGCCTTTTGCGACGGTTCTATCATAGGCGGTTATGTCTACCGTGATCTGCCCCCACCTGTTAGGCCACCGGTTCAGTTCGCTCACGCCGACAAGCTGATCGGCGTGAGCGTGTGGGTCTCTGGGGCGGGTGGCCGATACC